>ENA-OSEO01002670-OSEO01002670.1-sediment-metagenome-genome-assembly--contig:-NODE-2670-length-23977-cov-5.550921_pt1 | contig 23977 bp, 18 predicted proteins | sample MGYA00237883_ERZ534232 | MGnify/ENA metagenome assembly ERZ534232
TCTGGGGCGACAAGAAGTACGTCCTGCCCTCCCTCCTGCCCGAGTTCGCCGGAAAGGTCAACCTGATCTACATCGATCCGCCCTTCAACGTCGGCGCCGACTTCTCCTTCACCGCCACCATCCCCGACAATCCCGAAACCGAGGGAGACGAGACGACCACCTTCACCAAGGAACCAAGCGTGATCGAGATGAAGGCTTACCGCGACACGTGGGGGCGCGGGTTGGACTCGTACCTTCAGTGGTTCTACGACACAGTCGTGCTGCTCCGTGATTTGCTGACCGAAAACGGAAGTCTCTATGTCCATCTTGATTGGCACATAGGGCACCACGCAAGAGCGGTACTCGATGAGGTATTTGGAACTCAGAATTTCGTCAATGAGATTGTCTGGTGGTACTACAACAAGTTCCAAGGTAACATCAATCACTTCGCTTGTGATCACGATGTCATCCATTGGTATCGGAAAGGCGACAAATTCAGGTTCTACCCTCAGCTTGAAGAGCGCGATCAACCTACGCGACAGATCAAACGAGCGTGGGATAAAGAAAAGGAACGCATCGTGAATGTAAAGGACGAGAACGGTCACGTCGTCTACCAGGAAGCGACTCACCGCACGATCGATGACGTGTGGCGGATATCAATGCTCCAACCTGCCGATAAGACAGAGAATCTGCGGTATCCTACGCAAAAGCCTGAAGCGTTACTTGAACGCATTATCGCGGCATCTTCTGGCGAAGGGGATCTTGTGTTGGATTGTTTCTGCGGCAGCGGGACGATGCCCGCAGTCGCGGAGAGATTGGGACGACAATGGATTGCATGTGACCTGGGTCGGTTTGCGATACACACGACGCGCAAACGGTTGCTGGGTATCGATAAGTTGCAGCCGTTTGTCGTGCAGAACCTGGGCAAGTATGAGCGTCAGGCATGGCAGGCGGCGGAATTTGGCGAGCAGGCCGAGGCGCGTGTGGCGGCCTATCGCAAGTTCATCCTCGACTTGTACCATGCTCAGCCGATCAGTGCGTATACGTATCTTCACGGCGTCCGTCATGCGCGGATGGTGCACGTGGGGGCGGTCGATGCGCCGATCAGCATGGGCGATGTGACGAACATCGTGACCGAGTTCCGTCGGGCCATCGGCAGCGGCAAGGATGCCCCGACCACCAACGGCATCGACGTGCTCGGCTGGGACTTCGCGTTCGAGATCAACGAGGTGGCCAAGCAGCAGGCGGCGAAGGCCAAGGTGGATATCCGCTTTCTGCGGATTCCCCATGACGCGATGGATAAGCGGGCCGTCGACCAGGGGGACATCCGTTTCTTCGAGCTGGCGGCCCTGTCCGTGGACGTGAAGAAGAACAAGCGCAGCGTGACGCTGACCCTGGCGGATTTCGTGATCCCGCCGGACGACGTGCCCGAGGACGTGCAGAAGGCCATTACCCACTGGTCCCAGTGGATCGACTACTGGGCGGTGGACTGGGACAACAAGGGCGACACCTTCCACAACGAGTGGCAGGACTACCGCACGCGCAAGAAACGCGACCTCGAATGGTCCGCCTCGAAGACCTACGAATCGCCGGGCGAGTACACGGTCGTCGTGAAGGTGATCGACATCCTCGGCAACGACACGACGAAGGCGATCAAGGTCAAGGTGAGCGGATGAAGAAGCCGGCCGAGAGCGAGTGCTGTTTCTTCGTCGATGAATCGGGGGACCCGACGTTCTTCGATAAACGCGGAAACCTCATCGTCGGCCGAGGCGGCTGCTCACCGATTCTGATTCTTGGCTTCATCGAGACGTGCGACCCTACGCACATCCGGCGCGCACTCGACAGGCTCCATGTGGAGATCGCGGCGGACAAGTATCTGGAGGGCGTCCCCTCTATGCGGAACACCCACGTGGCCTTCCACGCCAAGAACGACGTGCCCGAAGTGCGTCAAGCCGTGTTCAAGTGCATCGCTGCGATGGAATTCAAAGCCCAGTTCGTCGTTGCCAGGAAGATCGAGCGCGTCTTTCGCAATACGTGCAACAGCAGCGAGGGGAAGTTCTATGACCACCTGGTGACACGGTTGTTTCAGAATGCTTCGATCCGCCATGCAGTCAATCGGGTTTACATCTCCCGGCGTGGCGCAAGCACTCGGCTGGAGCCGCTGGAGTCGGCCGTGAGGCTTGGCATAAGCAACTTCGAGGCCAGATCGCCGACGGGCGCGCATACGGATGTAGAGGTCTTGACGCAGACGGCCGCGGGAGAAGCGTGCCTACAGGTGATCGACTATATGAACTGGGCCGTCTACCGCGCCTTTGTCAAGGGCGAGATGCGATTCTACAAGTTCATTGAGGACAAGGTCAGCTTGCTGGTGGACCTGTACGACAGCGGGAATTATCCAAGGAATTGGTACGACAAGGACAATCCGTTTGACATAAAAAAAGCCAGCCCTCTGTAGGCTAGGCCCGGTTTCCCAGGCGCACGGTATGAGACCGGCTTTCACCCACAGCCGACTGACTCTATATAGTATACGACAGATTCCCCAAAGGGATCAAGACTTTCTTGGGAATTTCCAGAAATGCTTCTGGAGCAATGACTTATGGCACGTGCAAGCAAGAAGCCGGATGAGCAATCAGGGTTGTTCGACGCAGGCATTCAGACCGCGCCGTGCATCCCGGAAATCACGCGGGCGGTCGACCAGTGGCGGGAGAAGACGGACAAGGGTGTCACCAGAACCACCGACATCCTGCTCAACTACTGGTTTCACACAGACCACCGCCTGGCGGATGGGCGGGTCTTCAAGTACCACGACTCCCAACGGCGGGCCATCGAGACCCTGATCTACCTGTACGAAATCGCGTGCGTGCGCCGCCACAAGGACATGCTCATTCGCTACGCGTCGGCCAACCAGGACCTGCGTCTTCTCCAGTACGACGACTTCGCACGCTACTGCATCAAGATGGCGACCGGCAGCGGGAAAACGAAAGTGATGGCCTTGGCGATTGCCTGGCAGTTCTTCAACGCCGTCGCCGAGCCTCGTGACGATTACGCGCGGACGTTTCTCGTCATCGCGCCGAACGTGATCGTCTTCGAGCGACTGAGGAAGGACTTCACTCAGGGACAGGGCAATATCTTCCGCGCCGATCCGATCATCCCGCCGGAACTTCAGATCTTCTGGGATTTCGACTGCTACGTACGCGGCGAACCCGAGCGGGCACACTCCAGCGGCGCGCTCTATCTGACCAACGTGCAGCAACTCTATGCGCGTCCGGACAGGACCGCCGAAGAGGAACCCGAAGCGATGACGGGCGTGCTCGGGCCGAGGCCGCCGGCAGAGCAATTTGCGGTAGAGGATTTCGACCAGCGCATCACATCCAGGGGCGGGCCGGTGATCGTCCTCAATGACGAGGCCCACCATACGCACGAAGAAGAGAGCGAATGGAACCGCTGCATCCGCCGGCTGCACAGCAGTCTGGTTGAGGTGGGCGATTCCTCGCCTGGTCTGGCCGCCCAACTTGACTTCACTGCGACGCCGCGACACAGCAAGGGAACGCTCTTCACGTGGACGGTCTTCGATTACGCCCTCAAGCAGGCGATTGTCGACGGGATCGTCAAGCGGCCGATGAAGGGGATCGCCAGCGGCATCCAGGAGGCGAAGTCGGACGTTGCCAGCACACGATACGGCGCGTATCTGGCCGCCGGCGTGGAGCGATGGCGCGAATACCGCGAGCAATTAGCCCCGCTGAACAAGAGGCCGATCCTCTTTGTCATGATGAACAGCACGTCTGAGGCGGATGAGGTCGGGGACTACCTGCGCCGCAAATACCCCGATGAGTTCGGCGGTGAGCGCCTACTCGTGATCCATACCGACAAATCCGGCGAGGTCTCGAAGAAGGACCTGGACAAGGCTCGCGAAACGGCGAGGAACGTGGATTCGCCCGAGAGTGGAATCAACGCCATCGTCAGCGTGCTGATGTTGCGCGAAGGCTGGGACGTGGAGAACGTGACGGTCGTTGTCGGCCTGCGGCCCTATTCCTCCAAGGCCAATATCCTGCCGGAACAGACCATCGGGCGAGGACTGCGGCTGATGTTCCGAGGGTTTGCCGCCGACTACGTGGAGCGGGTCGATGTCATCGGCAACAAAGCCTTCATCCAGTTCGTCGAGCAACTGGAAAAGGAAGAGGGGATCACACTGGACGAATTCGAGATCGGCAAGGACAGGCTCCGGATTGTCACGATCATGCCCGATCCGCAGAAGCTGGAAAAGGACATCGCCCTGCCCACACTCAGCCCGATCCTGGCGCGGAAGAAGACGCTGGCCGATGAGATTGCGTCGCTCGACGTAGCGGCCATGGCTTGTCCGATCCTGCCACGGACCGATGCGGCCGTGCAGACCTTCCGCTATGAAGGCTATGATATCATCACGCTGCAGAAACTGATCGAGCGGGATTACAGACTGCCTGAGGTCCAGACCCCCCAGGAGGTGATTTCCTACTACGCCAAGCGGATTGCCCAGGATGTCAAGCTCCCGTCGCAGTTCGCGGCGCTCGTTCCGAAAGTCCGCGAATTCCTGGAGCAGCGGGCTTTCGGCGAGCCGGTCAGCCTCGACGATCCCTCCGTTCTCAGGGCGATCAACTCGAACGTCGCACAGTACGTGACGGTGCAAGTCTTCGCCAAGGCACTCCGCCCCTTGGCCGTGGAGCAGTTGCATCCCGAATTGGTGCACGCGGGACGCCCTCTGTCCGAGACACCGGCCTTTCCGTACTCGCGACCGACGCTCGACGCAGGCAAGACGGTATTCAATCTTGTGGCGTGCGCGAACCAGTTCGAGAAGGCCTTCGCCAAGTTCCTGGAAGGCGCGTCCGACGTGTCGTCATTCGCAAAGCTGCCCCAGCAGTTCGGCTTCGCCATCGAGTACGCCGACGCCAGAAACAATCTACGCTACTATGAGCCGGATTTCGTAGCTGTGACAGCCGACGGCAAACGGCATCTGCTCGAGACGAAAGGACGCGAGGACGTGGACGTAGCCTGCAAGGATCGTGCGGCGGCGCTCTGGTGTGCCAACGCAACTCATCTGACGGGCCAGTGTTGGGCTTATGTCAAAGTCCCGGAGGAGAGGTTCGCGGACCTCCGCCCGGAGAGCTTTGCCGACCTGCTGACCCTCGTAGAGCCTCACGGACTGTAGCAGAATCAGAGGGGGCAATATGGCGACGTCAGGTGTCTTCTTCGCGCGGGGAGACCTGGCGGATTCGGTGTGAAGTGGGTGGGCCGGGGGCCGGGTAGGCGGCGGGCCGGGGGGCGTATCTCGAATCTCGTTGTTCGTATCTCGTAGGAAGATCTGCGTGAGTCGGCGCAATCTGCGGGTGAATGCACGGTTTCACGACAGAGGCACAGAGTTCGCAGAGCAGGACCTTGATCCGTGTCAATCCGTGTCGAGGACTCTCCGTACTCTCTGTGTCTCCGTGGTGAAGAGTCGTTGCCCGCGAGAATAGGGGCCGAGGCGTCTGAGAGACGCACCAGACGCCTCGGCCCGCCGGAGTCGGTCGGGGGGCCGGTCAGTCGATTGTGAACCAGTCTTCCGTGAGCGAGTTGTCCTTTAGCCAGTTTTCCTGCAGTAGCGCCAGATCCAGGTCGTCGACGCGGCAGTCGCCGTTGAGATCGCCGACCAGTGGCTCGTAGTCCGGGAGGGACTGGGCGGCCTGGCAACTGTCGTTGTACACGTTGATCGTGAGGGTGTCCGAGCCGGAGTATTCGCCGTCGAAGGCCTTCAACTGCAGGACGTATTCACCGGTGGCCGCCAGGGTGACATTGGTATCCTCGGCCGTCGGCGTCTCGATCACGGCGTTTCCCTCGTTCGGTTCGCGGATCACCGTCCACAGCACGGTGTAGGGCTGCACGGCGCCATCGTCGGTGACGGTGGCGTCCAGATTCCCTATCCTGGGCCCCCCTGCCAGCCAGGTCACGACATCGGCGCCGGCGTCCACCTGCGGAGCCATATTGTCGGCAAAGAAGCTGAAGATCGGGCCCAGAATGGGATCGTCGGGGCTGCCGACGTAGACATCGACGGCCCAGTAGTACTGCGTCTTCGGCTGAGTCTGCACGGCCACGGAAGTCACGTTCTGCTGGTTGACAATCCGGATGGCCGCCGGATCGGTGAACTGCGTGAGCCGTTCCAGGTTGTCGGTGAAGTAGACATCCACGAGCACCGGCGTGCCGGGCGTGCAGGGATCGGGCAAGGTCCAACTCAGCGTCATCTCGCCGGGCGATGCCAAAGCGCCGTCGGCCGGATTCGGATCGAGCAACGGGCTGGCCGTCAGCGTCGTTTGGCCTTTGTTCGTGACGTCATAGTCCAGGTGCAGCCGGCCTTGGCCCCGATAGGCGATAATCCAGCCATTGTCGATGTAGCCTTGAACGGTCGCGGTGTCGTCGCCGGCCAGAATCAATGTGCCCGCGCCCACGTCGATGGAGCCGGAAGCACTGGTCAAGCGCAGATCGGAGGCCCTGATCACGCCGCCGCGCAGGCTCACCGCACCGGTGCCGCCCAGGCCGGGCACGATGAGGTCATCGCTGAGCTCGATGACGCCGCCGGTCATATTGAGCGTTCCCTTGCCGCTCCAGCCGAGCTGCAATGCCCCGGTGGAGAACAGGCCGCCGCTCATGTTCAGGACGCCGTGGCCGGTGGGACTATCCACGCCGATGTAGGCCCCGCTGGCCACCAGCGATCCGCCGGTGATATCCAGGTTCGTCGTGAAGCTGCTATTACCGACCCTCAAGGTCTCGCATTCGGCGGCGATGCCGTCCTGAATTACGCAGTGGGTGTTGGCCGGCTGGTCGATGGAAGCAGCGTCGATGCTGCCGGGGACGGTGTCGGTGTCCCAGTTGGCGGCGGTGCTCCAGAGATGATCGACGCCGCCGTCGTCCCAGGAGATGAGGGCCGCGGCACGGTTGACATGGACCAGCGGCAGGACAAGAAGAACCAAACACGTCATTTTCCTAAACATCGTAGTCCTCCTTCAGAATGGTAGTATGGTGGTTACGACGGACTCCATCACGATTCTCCCGTTTGCCTTCGCACATGGTTGCTCCCGCATGTTGCGTCCCTATGATACCACCGAACGCCATGAGGCTGCAATGGTCATGGGTGCCTATTCAGGCGTAATTGCTGCAAATCGGGGAATCCGGCAGGAGGGGAATCTCGAATCTCGTTGTTCGTATCTCGTGCGGAGATCGCCGTACTTCGCTCGCGTTTGTCCGATTTGGGGCTCAGGAGCAGGCGCCGGTCGTTGGGTTCCCGTCAATCGGCGCGGGCGTTGGCTCTGATGGTCGGCATCGTGGGCGGGAAATGGGCGGCGAAGAATTCCGGCATGGGTCCGTCGTAGAGAGCCATCCGGACGGCGCCCCAGGTGGCCTGGTCGCCCGTCGCATAGGTGACGTAGGTCTTGTCCTGGAACTCGAACAGGTCCACGTCGGAGTTGTTGATTCCCTCGCCGGGACCGGCTTCGAGGATCGGATTGAAGGGCGACAATTCCCAGACGGCCAGGTCCTTCGAGCGGGCCAGGAACGATACATATCCGGTGTGGCCGGCGATCGGTGCGTGCGTGTAGATGACATAGTAGTACGGGCGGAAGTACCGGATCACCGGACAGGCGCTGTATTCGTGGTTGACACCGGTGAAGACCAGGCCGGGCAACTTCTCCCAACGCGACAGGTCCGTGGAGCGGGCGAACTTGAAGCAGAACTGCACGGGCCGGTTCGACTCATAGGCCATGAGGAAGCCTGTCTCATCACGACAGACGGAGGCGTTGAACAAGTGCTCGCCGCCCTCCTTCGCAATCGCGGGCTCGCGCTTCCAGGTCTTGAGGTCGGTCGTCGAGAAGTGATAGAGGCTCTGGAACCAGTCGCGGTTGGTCCCTTCGCTGGCGAAGACATGGAGGCGGGAACCATCCACGTACGCGTTGGCGAAGGAGTGGCCCTCGGCGAAGCGGGTTAGTTCCTCGCCTGTGGCCGGGTCGAGGACGTAGAGGTGCATGCTCTTGGTGTAGCCATCGGTGCCGTTCTTCGTATCGTCCCGGCGGTTGAGTACGTGCAGCGGACGGCTGTTGAAGATTACCGGCGTGTTCTCCATCGCCCTGGGCAGAGCGAAGGGCAGCTTCGTGATTGTCGGCCGGGCCCCAGCGGCCCGTGAGCCCGCGATAGGCGGCGGAGCGATCCGGGCGAACAGATCTACCGGCCAGAGTCCCAGGCGCTCAAAGCCCTCGGGCATGGGCTGTTTGAACTGCACGTAGGCCTGCGTCTTGCCCTTGGTCGTGTACGTGACGGCTTTGCCGTCTTCGCCGGATGTGAAGACGCTGTAGCCCGCCAGGAGGCAGTCTTCCAGATCGACGTGCAGCCGGCCGGTGGGCGCGTGTCCCTGGGTGCAGATGATGCCGGTCGACTTGCCGCCCATCTCCGGTTGCGTGAAGTTCAGCACGATCATGCGGCAGTTGACGAGTCGCGCCCGGGCGCAGTGGCTGGCGTAGGAGATCGCCACGGCGTTGTCGGCGTGGACGAGTGTGCAGTCTTCGAACAAGACGTGCGGATGCTCGGGCATCGTCTTCTCCCAGCCGCCCACGAGGACGGCCGCGGTGTCGCCGACCCAGTCGAGGGCGAGGAAGTAACAGCGCCGAAAGATGCTGGGCTCGTTCGCACGCACGATCGGGTAGGCCACGCCGCCGCCGAAGGCCCGGCCGGTGCCGACGCAATCCTCGACCACGACAGTGAAGGGCTCGCCGCTTTTGTTGGTGAGGTCCCAGAAGAGACCGCCGTCGCCGCCGGCGGTGTAGAGGTAACGCAGTGTCCATCGGTCCCAGATGATGCTGGAGAAGGTTTCCTGATTGTTGCCGTGCGGCCAGTGCTTGTCCGAGGCGCGAATCGGACCCCACCAATCCCAGCTCTTGAATCCCTTCTCAGGGTCCCCTGAGTCGACGACGGTCCAGCCGGTGGCGCCGGAGCCGAGGGTGCCGTCGAAATCGCCGGTGAGGACGTTGTATGCGCCGGCGGCGCCTTGGTGGGCCGGCGCCAGGTTGGCCTCGATGTAAGTGTCGGGACGCACGACGATTCGGTGGCCACCCTGATCGTCCGGCACGGTATCCAATGCCTTTTGAATCGTGCGGAACGCGGTTGCCCAGGTCCGCCCGTCCGAGTTGTCGCCCAGCTTGGAGACATAGAGCGTCGCGCCACGTTGCGTGTCGCGCCCGAAAGCGGAGGGTTCGGCGCCACGGGAGACGAGCGCCGCGAGGCCCGGCGTTAGCAGCAGGAACAGGAACACGGCTCTGACAATCCGCGGAGTGCGGGCTGTACAGGCGTGACTGTCGACTCCGGCAGAGAGGAGGCGGCTGTGAACATCGATGAATCTCATGGGTTTCTCCGGTCGCACACGTGCGGCAGTCAGGATCGCATGTCGATCATCCGTTGAAGCATTCAAAGCATGAGTCTGATCTTCCCTATTTACAGTTTTGCGTCAAGGCAAAAAGCGGGAATCTCGTGCTCAGAGGGCGTCCACACGGACCACGCGGTCAGACGTTCCTTCCGGTGGGAGACCCGATGTGCGTGATGGGTGGGGCGCGAAGCAGTGGGTGGGAGATGTCAGAGCAGAAGAGGGGCAACCACGAAGGCGCAGAACTACAGCACGGAAGGTCGGGCCACAGAGACATGATGGTCGGACCCGCCGTGTCGTCGGCATCCTTCACGATTTGCACTATCGGCGTGGATCCGCATTCATCTGCGAATCGAAGAGGCGGGTTTCGGGTTTGTTCCGTGTTTCAGGTTCGCTCCGCGCGGAGGCGGCTGAAGCGTTCGTCCAGCCGACGGTGAACGCTTGGCGGGATCAGGTTGGACAGGTCGCCACCGAGCGAGGCCACCTCGCGAATGAGCGTCGAGCTGGTAAACCCGTACTGCTCGCTGGTCATGATGAAGATCGTCTCGATCCCCGCCACGGCGCGGTTGGTCATGGCGAGCTGGAACTCGTACTGCACGTCCGTCAGGCTGCGGAGCCCGCGCAGGACCACGGTGGCCTTCTTGCGGGCGGCGTATTCGACCATCAGGCCTTCAAAGCTCTCGACGATCACGCCCGGCATGCCGGCGGTGAGCTCGACGATCATCTCGACCCGTTCTTCAGGCGTGAAGAGCTGGTTCTTGATCGGGCTTCGGCCGACCGCGATGATTAGCTCGTCGAACAGGTTGATGGCCCGACGAACCACATCCAGATGCCCGTTGGTGATCGGGTCGAACGAACCCGGAAACACCGCTCTGACGAACTTGTTGCCCATGAGATCCCTTCCTTAGCAGAAGAAGGGCGGCATTATACCCGGCCAGTGGCCGATGGGCAAGGAAACCCGCGGTGGGGAGAAATCGGACGTTGCCGTGCGCTGGTGGTGACGCCGCGAGGCACTGTCGTATATGCCCGCGCGGGTACACCCCCAGTGGAGAACGCGACGGTTCTCGGGCCGTACCATCGAGACGGCGCCCGGAGTTCCTCCGCATGGCCATCGCGCTGTTACAGATGCTCAATCACGAGAAGGATCCCGTCGCAGACCCCCTTCAACCAGTTGGTCTCCTCCGACTCGCCGATCAACGGCCCCCCGGATCCGAGCCGCACGACATCCCAGAGATGGGCGGGAAGCTCGAACCTCTGCGTCGACGCGGAGGAACTGTTCATCGCGGAAAAGAGAGTCACCAGCACCTTTTCGTGCGGCGAGAGCTTGTCGTACGTTACCGCGATGAAGCGTTCCGTGTTGGAGGTATCCGACTCGTTTGGAGTTCTCTCAGTGGTCTCTGGCTCGTCCATGAGATTCGGCACCGATCAGATACTATAGCACACCGGTCTGAATTGACGACACCGTCAAGACGACAGTCGCGTGTGGACTGGTCTTTGGAGGACTGACTCCGGGCATCAAGCGATTGCAGGACACAGGTCGGGATCATGGAGCGCCGGGCCGAACGGCTACGGCGGCCCTGTCCTCTCCGACATACACCCATCCCGCGTAGGGGATCTTCTGCACGGACACGGCCGGCATACCCAGACCCACCATCCATGCCTCTGTCAGAGGATGTCGGCGCACCCCGACCGGAAGAGCATGCGGTGACTACTGCATCTCTCGCCCGATCGGTTACATGTAACAAAAATGCAGCAAGTCCGCCCCTTAGATGAGATCCAGCAATAGGGGAAAGGCTCATTCCCCGGCAGAGGTTTGCCTACCTGGGAGGTGCGACACTCTCATTTCTTCAGGAGCACGCGCGTCCGCGCAGGAACCTACGTATAACCACGTACGCATCCCTACGTAAGTGACGGGCACACTTTCTGTAGAAAACGACGAACTGGCCCATTCAGGCGTCGTAATAAGCAAAATGCTTATTGACCCGACTCGTCAATATCGATATAGGCAATAGGCAAATTCGTGAATTGCGAGGCCTGACACTGATGCAGGCCGTACTGATAGCCATGACGTTGAATCATCGATCCATCTGACCATGTAGATACCACTGCTTGGATAGTCGTTGGACCACGGAGGGTCGTGTATGGAGGCACAGTTACAGAGACAAGCGTTTTCGGCCATGGGTACGGGAAGGTCCGCGCACGACGGGTCCTCAGCTCCCCATCCGATGCATCTCTCCGAGCAGATCACCTGCGGGCACCTTAGACGCAGAATGCGTGACGTGTCCGACACACCACGGCAACGATAGAGGCTCGCGTGACCAGTACACTCAGGAGGCAAGTGTATATCGTCAAGGAGGGCTGTCCGGTTCAGTCGTGGTCGGAAGAGCTCGTGCAGAGATATCGTATCTCTGTGCGGTGGTTTGCCACGACGGGCGATTGTCTTGAAGCCCTTCAGGAGGGTCCGTGCGCCCTTCTGGTGGTGGCGTTGGACGGCGGGTCCGACGCGGAACTTCGGTTGTTGACTCAAACCAGTCAACTGCATCCCCTGATGCTCAGTATCGCCGTGGTCAGCATTGGCGATGTACACATGGCGGTCAAAGCCATGAGAGCGGGCGCCCGTGACTGCGTGGAAAAACCGACCGACGGAGAATGGTGGCTCCTGGCCGTTGAGAGAGCTGCGGTTCGGTGGCAGCGGGCTCATCCTCACTCGAATGGAATCCTGACGGAAACGGAGAAATTCGTGCTCCGGCAGGTTCTGGCCGGAAAAACAAGCAAAGAGATTGCGTTGATGCTTCACCGCTCGCCGCGTACGGTGGAGGTTCATCGCACCCACATCATACAGAAACTGGGCGTCTCCAGCACGGTGGACCTGATCCGGTATGCCGTGACGCTGGAGTTGCAGGACGCCCTTCCCTCCTCGTGAGCCGGCGCGCGAAGTGGGAACCTCGGATCTGCCGGAAGAACAGGAGGAGAGTGTCTGCATGAGAACCCGTGGCGGTGCAAACCGCGTAGTCATATATGATGAACCCATCGTATGGTTAGGAGGAACACAAATGCGCCGAAGCTTGATGATGCTGTCTCTACTCTTTGCGGCGCCCTGTTTCGGGGCGACCTACTACGTATCCGCACATGGAGCCGACACGAATGACGGGCTCAGTCCCACAACACCGTTCGCCCGCCATCCCTGGGACACTCTGGCGACGGACACGGCAGACGCAACCACGCTCCACCCCGGTGACATTGTCTATATGAAGCGCGGGCACATCTGGTACAACTGCTCGCTCAACGTGGAAGACAGCGGCAGCAGCGGCAATCCTATCGTAACCACGACGCTCGACGGATTCGGATTCGGAGACGATCCCAAGTTGGTGGGCGCCTATGATCCGTCGTCCCTGTCCTTCGTGTCTGACGGCGTGGGCTTCCGGGCGAAGGGGGTCGCCGTCGAGCCGCAGATCGTCGTCTACCACGGCGCCGCCTACCGCGGACAGATCCTCACGAAGCGGGATGGCGCGCGAGATGCGGTGGGCCCGGGAGAGTGGGACTGGGACGCCGATCAGGGCAACGACTCTCTCTGGGTCAATGTCGGCGAAGATCCGAGTATCGGGACGCTGTGGGTGGCCCGGCGAAACGTCGTCGTCCTGGCCTCCGATTGTTCGTACGTGGCGTTCAGTAATCTGGATTTCTGTGTCAGTCAGAGCGGGAGCGCCGGCACGGTATACGTCACGTCGTCCTCCAATAACATTACGCTCGATGGCTGCGGCTGTGCATACGGATACTCGAGCCTGGGCCTGTCGAACAGCGACGCGCTGACGGTCCGAGACTGCCGCATATGGGGCTGGACGGACGGAGCCGGTATCTTCATCACCAACTGCAGCGCCGGCATCGTCGACGGCTGCCTCCTGGACGGCGGCAATCTCGGCGGGACCGGGATTCGACTGCACAACGCCAGCACGAACACCGTCCAGGCATGTCATCTTCAGAACTGCTGGAACGGCCTGGAATACGGCCACGGCGGTGACGGATCGGGCGTCACCATCTCGGGCAGCAGCGGCAGCAACAGCGTCATCGCCAATACCGTCATCGACTGCTATGCCGGCGCAATACTCAAATCCGCATCTGGAACGGGGGAAAACACGCTCGGATACAACTTCATCGTGAACTCCCGCGTCAACGGAATCTCGATCACCAGCAACGGCGGCCTTCTTCCCGAGCTGGTGTATCGCAACACAGTGATTCACAATCCTTCCGATCATGATCCCACCGAGGAAGTGGATTATACCGGCCACGGCATCGTGATCCAGTCCACCGGGACGCGGGCGACCTTCGACAACAACTCGATCTTCGTCTCTCGCTCGGGAGACGGCTGTGGCAACTGCAATGGGCTGTGCATCGCCGATACGAGCAGCAATATTACGGAGGTCCGGACCGACTACAACGTGCTCTTTGGCGTGCGCGACGCCCACCTTGCCAAACTCGTGGATAGCGACGGCACTCATTTGTATCGAACGGTCAAGGAATGGCAGACGGCCATTCAGGCGGACAGGAAGATCCTGGACCTGAACGGCGTATCCGGCGCTGCGGGCTCCCACGACACGGGAGCGGATACCGGCTGGACGCGTCCGGTCTACGGCGTCCAGGTGTTCCTGTTGAATTCGGCGGTGGTTCATCCGGGCGCCGGCTTTCGGGGAGACCCCGCCCGAGAGTTGAACAGGACAGATCGGTGGGCGAAGTAGACACTTGTCGTCTTTCTGGGCCGGGCATGCCGTCTGCCTTCCGGCGTCGCGGGGACGGGCGGCGTGCCTGGCCGGCCCGCCCGTCGGCCGCTCGATCGTGAGTCTGCCGATCTATGGCGGGCACTTCGCACAGATCGAGCGAAAGAGGGTGGTGCTCAGGTACCGATCGCCCCGGTCGGGCAGGATCGCGACAACGGTGCCGTGGCTCATGTGGGCAGCGACGCGCAGGGCGCCGGCTACCGCCGCACCGCTGCTCATCCCCACGAACACGCCTTCACGCGCGGCAAGCAACCGCGTCATCCGAAATGCTTCTTCATCGGTCACGGCGACGATGTCGTCGAGAAGCTGGGGATCGTAGATCGGCGGAATGATGGACTCCCGCATGTTCTTAAGCCCCTGGATCGTATGCCTCTCCGGCGGCTCGACACCCACGACCTGGGCCTGCGGCCGCCTTTCGAGGAAGCATCTCTTGATCCCCATGAGCGTCCCGGTGGTGCCCATACCGGCGACAAGAACATCGATCTCCTCGTCCGTCTGGGCGAGAATCTCCGGGCCCGTCGTTTCATAGTGGGCCAATACGTTGCCTTCGTTCGCGAACTGGTTGGGCATGTAGTAGGTGCCCGGCGCGGATCGGAGAAGCTGTTGTGCCTTCCGGATGGCGCCATCGGTATGCTCGCACGCCGGTGTACGGATCACTTCCGCGCCGAAGGCCTCGAGCGTGTGCTGCCGCTCCAGGCTGACGCATTCGGGCAGACAGAGCGTGACCCGATACCCCTTGGCGGCGCCGATCATGGCGAGGGCGATACCCGTATTGCCGGACGTGGCCTCAAGGATAGTCTTGTCAGGCGTCAATTCACCGGATTCCTCTGCGCGCCTGAGCATGTAGTAAGCAGGTCGGTCCTTGATCGATCCCCCCGGGTTGGCTCCTTCCAGCTTCCCGTAGAGACGTACGCACGGGTATTTCGGATTCAGGTTGCGAAGCTCGATCAGCGGCGTATTGCCGATCGCACCGGCAATGCCTGTGTCCGTCTGCACCGTTGGATGACACATCGTCATGACATATCTCCTCTGCAAGAGAACAAACCCGCAAACGCACGCACTCCATGCCGAGATCAGAGACGCTCTGTTCCTTGTCCGCGGCGATAGATCGCGGCTACCCCGTCGCGACCTTCGTCGGGACGGCTCGTTCGCCGGCGAATGCGACGCCGGGCAGTTCCTGGGGACCGCGGGCGACCGACTCATCGAGCAGACGGCTGAACAGACCGATTCTGTGACTGGCGGATTCAAGCGATCCGTTCGCCGGGACGGCGATCTCAAACTCGACGGTTCGACCGCTGGCGATATCTCGGATGGGCAGACTCACCGTGACGATCCGCGTGTATTCCCGCGGCGTCCCTGGCTTGCGCCAGATAAGCGTACTGACGCGCCCGTCCCGGCTGATCGCCTGAACGGACACCCAGGCCAGATCCAACCGCCGGGCGGCCTCACAGATGGCCTGCCACCTCTCCGACTCGCTGTCCACCCGGCGGAATTCCAGTTGCAGTTGCTCGAACGTCCGTTGCTCTCGTCGCTCCCGCTGCGAATAAGCATGCTTCTGCTGCAGGCAGGCGGTAATCTCCTTCAGTCGCACAACTCCCGTCACGCGAAACAGCAGTGCGATCAGGAACATCAGGCAAATGAAGATCACCACGGAGCCCACGTCGTTTCTGGCCAGCATGAACAGACCCAGACTGCCGGCAACGGCCGTCGCCAGGTAGATCATGACCACCGCGTGGCGTTGGTGCAGGCCCAGGTCCAGCAGGTGATGGTGGAAATGACTGCGATCGGGGGCGAAGAGCGAGCGGCGTTCAAGAAAACGACGCAGGATACTGAACAAGGTATCGAAGATGGGAATTCCCAGCGCCAGCGCGGGCAGCGTGAGCCCGACCAGCGCCGCGGACTTGGCCGCACACAGGACGCTCGACGCGGAGATCACAAATCCCAGGAACAGACTGCCCGAGTCACCCATGAAGATCCTGGCGGGATTGGAATTGAAGACGAGAAACCCGCACAGACTGCCGACCAGGACGAGCATCAGAACGGTCAGAACCGGGTCCCCGCAGTGAATGGCCAGCACCGCCATGATCGCGCACGTCATGGCGGATATGCCCGCCGCCAGTCCGTCCAGACCGTCGCTGAGGTTGACGGCATTCGTAATGCCGACCACCCAGAACACGGTGAGCACGCAGCCCCAGCCGCCCAGGTGCAGGACCATGCCGTCGGCAATCGTGACGGTATCGATCCGGATGCCCGCCAGACACAGGCCCACCGCCGCCAGAAGCTCCGCCGCGAGCTTGCTTTTTGCCGGCAGACCCCGGAGCCGGAGGTCATCCACGAGGCCGATCAGGAAGATGAACGTGGCCGAGGCGAACAGGACCGTCAGCGGCCGCTGCATGCTCCGGAAGGCGCTCGCGGTGCCGTCGTGCAGGAGCATGGCGATGGCGACAAGACTCACGGTCGAGAGGTAAATCGCCACCCCTCCGATGCGGGGGACGGGCCACTTGTGAACGCTGCGGCATCCCGGCCGGTCGACTGCCCCGATCCGATAGGCCAGGCGGATCACCCGGGGGGTAAGGAACACCGCCAACGCGGCGGACGCGAAACAAACGCAGATTAGCACAGCCACATCCATGGAAGACATATCGCTCTCATCCCGCCGGCTAAAGCACGGCCGGCTCCGCCGCCTCCATGCCGTCCGGCGCCTCCGCCGCACGTTGAGGCATGCAGGCGACCTGCGATGCCAACTGCATCATGGTTCCGAATCGATGGTGTTCGCACAGCCAGGTCAGCTTGGGCAACGTCGTGCGAAGATTGTTGTAGCACTTGAAGCTGCGCCAGGGCCCGAGAGGCAGACGCGGGTGGTCCGGATCGATCTCGCGCGGATGCACGTAGACGATCAGCGGCCGGCCTGCGTTCTGCAGGGTCCTCACCCCCCAGCGAATGACCGGCAGAGGCGACAGCCGCAGGTAGCCTCCACCGAAGAAGCAAACCCTGCGGCCCAGCACGTCAACCGTGGAAACCGGGATCTCCACGAGCCGTCCGTTCGCGGTCTCGATCACGTGCGGCGTGGGACAGATGCCGTAATAACCGCCGTGGCCATGGTACGCGGGAAAGACACTGGCGTCATAGCGATAACCCGCCCCGCGCACCACGTCGAAGAACCAGGGATTGTCGTTCTTCACGCTGAATCCCGGTGAGCGGTATCCCGTCACTTCCATCCCGATGGTGTCCTCCAGGATGTTCTTGGCACGCGTGATATCCCTCTGGAAGAGGGCACGATTGGTGGGCCGAGCCATGATGTGTGCGTAGCCATGCGAGCCGATCTCGTGCCCCGCGGCCTGGCACTTCCGCACGACGTGCGGCATGTGCTCCGCCATCCAGCCCAGGCAGAAGAAGGTCGCGTGAACACGGTTGTCCGCAAACAACTGTAGAAGCCTATCCACATTGCGTTCCGCGCGAAGGGGCAGATTCGCCCAGTCCGCAGGCGGTGGGACCTTGTCGCTGTCGAGGATATGGAACCAGTCCTCCAGCTCACAGGTCAGGGCATTCGGCGTCGCCCGTTCCTCGATTGCCTCTGCAATAGCCTCCATAGCAGACTCCTTTCGATAGCATCATCCCTCCTTGGTTGGGCATTCCTCCTCACATCAGGGCAGGGCGGGACTAATCGCGGGACCAATCACGCGGCTGGCCCACAGCGGCAGCTTCTTCCACATCTCGACCTTCCGGGCATACCGCGGGTCGTCCGGGCGTGCGAGCGCCGGGTCCTCACCGGTGGCCGTCCAGTACTGCCAACACAGATCGATGGGGGTGGCGCCCCAGCGTTCCTTGAACGTGTGTTGCCCGCTGCCGACGGTGCTCCGCCCAAAATCGAACCACCGCAGTCCCTGCCGGCAGTAGTGCTCGATGGCAGCCCAGTTGAGGATGTAGTTGGGCCCCAGGCTGTCGTAGTCTCGCAGGGCAGCGCCCCAGCAGCTTTGCACCCACCCCTGGAAGGTGTAGGCAAACAGGACCGCCGTCGCGACCCCGTGGAGGCGGGCCACAAAGATCCGCGCGGCGTCGGGGAACGCCGTCATGATGCCAGTGAAAAGCCGTCGCGGATAACAGGGGGTGCCTAGTTCGTGCATGCGAATCGTCCAGACGCGATAGAAATCGTCGAGCAACTCGATCCCGCCGGAGGTGACGGTCAGTCCCTCCGTCTCCGCCTTGCGGACCCGGTTGCGTGTCTTGTGCCGCAGGGCTTTCCAGACCTCCTGCGGATCCGAGGCCAGGGCCAGGCACATGGAGACCTTGTCCGTCCGCAGGTACAGCTTGTAGGGCCAGGCCTGCGTGTTCCGGAACTCGATGGATTCGCAGTGATTCTCTCGGGCGATCTGGACCGCCCGATCGTACAGCGCGTCCAGAGCGGCCGGCTCGGCCACGAGGGCCCCGCCATAATCGCTGAAGGGTTGGGAGATCATCCGGTTGCCGAAGAGTCGGCTGCGCACCTGGGTGAGCGGCAGGACGCCACGGATGCTCCCCGCCTCCCGGGCAACGAGATAGAAGCCCTTGTGGCCGAAGACGTTCTCGACCATCCACGTCCAGGCAGGCATGTAGCAGAGCTTTGCACCGGGCATCGCACGAACGAACTCATCGTACTCAGGACTATTTCCTTGCAGAATTGTTGTCTGTATCTCCATGGGTTCCACCTCATGATTCAGGACTGGTGATGATTCTCGGTCGTCTTCCGCTCGCCCTCGGAGGATCCACGCGCGTCGGCGCCTCCCACGGATCGGCCAGACGGGCGTGGCGTTCGAGGAATCGAACGGCCCGGTCCGCCTGCGCCTGGCTGACCCATGGCCCCGTGAGGAGGTGGATTTCCTTGGACATGAGATGCTCGGTGTACGGGCACCGCCCCGGCGTGTAGTCGTAGAGCCGAGCGCTGTGTGTCTGCACGTGCGCGCCGGGTCGATCAAACCACGTGCCGATCGGCAGGCCCTTGCCCAAGGCTCCTCTCAGCACTTGCCCTCTGTTCTCCACGAGGACAGGGACCATCAGGAGGGCCGGGCTCCCCTCACCGCGATGGAGCGCGCCGGTGTCCACTCCCAGCCCGCTCAGTCGCTCCAGATAGAAGCCAGTGAGTTGCTCACGGTGCCTGCGATTCCGTTCCCATCGATCCAACTGGGCTATCCCGAGCGCGGCTTGCAGATTGGTCGCACGCGACGGATAGTCCGCCGGCATCACGGCGCCGTATTCATCCGTGGATATGCTGCCTCGAATCAGCCCGGCCCGCTGGGCCCCTCGATAGAGCCTGCCGGCAAGTGCCCTCGTCGTCGGACGCACTGCCACGGCGTACAGAAGCGTCTGAATCGCCAGCGAACGCGTGCGTCGACGCTCGTAATCCCGCGGGAATTGTTCTTGAAGGGCATCGATCCCGGCACGAATTCGTGGCTCGCGAAAGACCGCCATCCCTCCCTGGGTGGTTGAGAACGGCTTGCTGAAATGGGTGCTGAAGTACGCCGCATCGGCCAGTGCGAACTCTCCGTTGCTCGTCAGATCGTTCTGAATCAACTGGCACCTGTCCTCGATGAGGAAGATCCGTCTCTCGGCGGCCAAGCGAATCCACTCGGGAATCGGCTGAACGATGCCGTAGGTGTGCTGGCATATGATCGCCTTAGTGCGTGCGGTGATCAGGGCAGCGACTTCCCGTTCGGACACGTTGTACGTCCCGGGCGCAACGTCCGCGTAGACGCATTTCGCCCCGGCGAACTTCACCGCCATCGGCACAGTCTCGCAGGTGTAGGCCGGCAGGATAACCTCGCTGTCAGCCTCCATACCAACAGCCCTGAGGATGGCCCAGAGCGCCACACGGCCCCGTCCGAAGGCCATCGCCTCGCCCGGCCCGTTGAGGATTGTCCGGACGAACGCCCGCTCATACGCCGGAACGAGATCCGCCCGTGCGGCCCATCCGGGCCGAAAGAGCCCTTTGGTTGCTGTGATCACCGGATGCATGTGATCTCGCTTCCCCAAAGAAAGGTTTTCACAAATTCGCTCCTTGTCATCCATTTTGACCGGGAGTAGAATGAAAACAGCCTGTGTCTGCGCACAGAATCGCCGTGCAGTGCAGGTTCCGGGCTGGTGAGCTCGACGGCCAAATCGAAAGCCTCACCAGCCCTCTGACGTATTACGATTGACTCAGTTCATCCGCGTGCTTCTGCTGAAACTCCCGAGCTACACTCGCAACGGCGCCGCTTCCGTTTCGGATTGTCGCCGAGGACGGGAACATGCGCCTGGTACATCGTTGTGGACGGGGACACGCTCGAGCCAGACCTCCCGCCAGAAGGGGAAACAGGATCGGCTGCAGCCATAGATGCCGTCACAGATCACGCCTTCCAGCAGCACGGTGTTCTTCGCTTTGCGGATCTCCCCCGTGCTCTCCAGGATGAGTTTCTCAACCCTCTTGTACACGCGGTACTCCTTGCCGCAGTGCTGGCTCATGCACGACATCCAGGCCAGCCCCTGGCCCCTTCCACAGGAATCGAGCGTCGCCAGGATCTCGGCTTCTGATTTCACGCGCACCCTCTCCCCCGGCTGTAGATTCAGTACTTTGACGGGCGAACAGGCTCTCGGCGTCGATGCTTGGGTGCCACGGCGCCGGTCCGCCAGGAATCTGCGGACCCTCACCACCGCGGTGCCGAGTGCCTCACGGGGACCACGGGTCCACAGTTGCCACAGTAGCTTGTACGCCCGAGTCGGATACGGGAGAGGCTCGGTCCACACGACCAGATTCTCATGTTGTCCTTGACATGCTTCTCTTTCTGCCGGCATGGGGTAATCTCCTTCTGTCTTGTCACACGCGAACCGTGGCATGGTCGCCGTCGAAGGTCCGGACGGGTTGGTGGACAGGATGCATTTCTCTGATGACGCGCGCGGGCTGACCGGCGGCGATGCAATACGGCGGAATATCCGATTTGACGAAGGACAGCGCGCCTACCACGGCCCGCGGTCCGATCCTCACGCCGGGATAGACGACGCATCCGATGCCCAGGAAGCTGCCCTCGCCGACGTACACGTCGCCGCAGACCACGTCGCCGTCGAAGGTGTAGTAATACGCGTTGTCATGGTCCAAAATCACGGTACGAGCCGTGACGACCACGTTGTCTCCCAGGTGGATTCCCGAGGGATTCACGCCGCCCAGGAGGCAGCCGTACCCAATCTCCACGTTGCGGCCGATATCCACGCCCCGCAGCTTGTGAAAGAAGGTGCGCAATCGTTTGTGCGGCGCGATCGAGGCGGGAACAACGAACAGCGTAGCCCGCAGGCGAGTCCAGAGATTCCCTTTGGCCTTGGCTTGACGATCGTGACTCATATCATCTTCTCGTAGATCTCTTCGTACGCGTGAATCATTCGATCGAGACTGAATGTGGTCTTGACATGTTCGAGATTGCCCGCGCCGTCGAGGGTGTTCCAGGGCACCTGATCAAAGCTCAAACCGGCCGGATCGACGTAGGAGCAGGCCGGGAAACCCAGCACGCGATGTTGCGGGATGTCGGAGAGAATCAGGTAGAGCCCTTCCGCTGCCGCCTCCAGAACGCTGACCGGAAGCCCTTCACTGAAAGAGGGATTCACGAACGCCCGGTAGCCGGCCAGCGTCTCCCGGACCTTGTCAAAGGGCACAGGACCCCGCCACCGGACACAAGTGCACTGCCCCAGGCGGTCCAGCACCTTGTCCTGGAATCCAGGATCGTGTTTGTCAAAGGGGCCGTACAAGTCCAGTGTCACTCCACGGGATTCCGCCGCCCCGATGAGGCCGAGGATGTTCTTCTCCGGCGAGAGCCGACCCAGGTACACCAGTTGGCTCTTGGCAGGCGCTACGGCGTGTTTGACTCCATTGACCCCATTGCGGACAAGGTGAACCGGCCGCAACAGCGACAGTTTCCTGAAGAGCTTCCAGTCCCGCTCGCCGACGAAGACGACCTGGGGTCCCCACAGGCACGCCAGGCAATCCATCAGGAAGACCACCGTCCGGAAGGGAAGCGGCCATCGGGCGAGCCGCCACCCGCAGCCGTGTACCGTCAGGACGCAGGGAACACCCACCAGGCTTAGGAGTAACGCATGGGGTGTGAAGCTCTCCTTGTGGAGATGGACGATGTCAATGGTCTCGTCGCGGCAGTAGCGACGGATCTGCCGGACAGCTCGGAAAACCCCAGGCTCGAGCACATCGACCCTCGGCCATGACGAGTCGCTGCGCCACTCCGTCAGCACGTGGCTCTCCACCTGCGGCATCCCCATTACAAGATCATAGGCCACCTTCTCCACCCCGCCGTGGCTGGGAGGGAAGTTCTTGGGACCGACGTGCAGTACTTTCAGCCCAGGATGTCCCACACCCGCTGCTCCCAATTGGATTCCACAATCCGTAGCAAATCCGCATTGTCCTGCCGGAAATCCCGCTGCTGTTCGCGCAATCGGCCGAGGAAGGACTCCAGGTCGCTCCGCCCGCCGTTGGAGGCATGGACGCCGTTGCTCGAGAGCAAGAAGCGCCATGCGTCGTGGACCGGCAGGTATCGGAACGGAAACTTCTCATGAACCGCGACGGGACAACCGGCGAGGAGGGCCTCGACCACCACGTTGGGGAATCCCGCATCGACGTAGGGCAGGAGGACCAGCGCAGGCCGCCGCGTCAGTTCCAGAGTCAGATTGGCCACGACGCCGCGACAGGTCAGCCACGGCCTGCGCCACTCGTCCGGCACCTCCCGGGCGCCGTACAAATCGACTTCATATTCCCCTCGGGACAGCCTCTGCAGTGCCCATTCCGTGTTCTTCACGGTCCCGAAGTCGCCTACGAGAGCGATCCGCCCCTCGAATCCCCGGATGAAGGGCATCGGCCGGCCGATCGTGTTGGGAAGAACCGAGCAGCTCTTGAATGCGCCGAGTCGCTCCTCGAAGAGCACGCGCAGGTCGTCGCAGACGAAGACGAAATGACAACCCAGGTCCTTCAGGATTCGTTGACACAGCACCGCCAGATGAGCCTGGACGGCATGGCCCGCCTGTCGCGCGTACGTCGCCTCATCCCCGCGCACCATGTAATAGATGGGAATGCGGCGATGCAGGAGCCGAAGTAGGATCAGCAGCGGCGCCGCGAGACTCCCATAGACGAGGACTGACACCGGGCCCGGCGACCTCCGGGCTCGCCATAGGAACCGCAGGAAAGCCCGGAGGGTCCGAACCTCCGTCACCTGGCATCTCTGGGCGAGCACACCCAGCAGCATGTCCATGCGTTTCTTGAAGCCGCCGGCCGTCGGCCACATATGAACAAGAACATGGGTCTTTGGCGTATCCATCATCGTTCTCCGGCACACGACAGCGTATGCCGACAAGGGTCATCTGCAGGACGGCTGTTCCGCACGACGGTCCTGTTCGGCGCGCAACCGCCTTGTTGAGGCAGGGTCGGTCTCCAACTCTCGTCCTTTCTGAGGCAGGTTGAAGTACTCCAGGAGATAGTCGCGTTTCGCTTTCAGGGGCATGCTCCGCACGTAGGTGAGTTTGTGAATATTGCGCGCCCAGTACTCGTCCAGCGTCCGAATCGGCTTGGCCGGCAGGCCCACCGCCACGCAGTTGGACGGAATGTCGCCGACCACGACGGCGCCGGCGCCGATTACGACGTTGTCACCGATCGTCACACCCGGCAGCACCTTGACGCCGGCCCCCAGAAATACGTTGTTGCCCACCGTGATCGGCCCGAAGAGTTCCACCTCGGGCGCCGTCTCCCGGAATACCCAGATGCCTCCATCGTGGGTGATGAAGGAGACATCCGCCGCACTGACGTGATCGCCCAGGG
>ENA-OSEO01002672-OSEO01002672.1-sediment-metagenome-genome-assembly--contig:-NODE-2672-length-23969-cov-27.473841_pt1 | contig 23969 bp, 24 predicted proteins | sample MGYA00237883_ERZ534232 | MGnify/ENA metagenome assembly ERZ534232
ATGCCCTTTTTGCCGACTAAATTTCTTCCTGCCTCAAACTGCGGTTTTAATAAAACCAAAAGTTCTCTTTGCTCTTTTAATAAATTCGATAAGTTTTCAAGTATTTTTAAGACCGATATGAATGAAATATCAACTGCGGCTATATCGGCCTTTTCCGGTATAATGTCATCCTTTAAATACCGTATGTTTGTCCTCTCAAGCAAGAAAACACGTGAATCATTGCGCAATTTCAGATCAATTTGCCCATATCCCACATCGATGGCTATGATACGGCGCGCTCCCTTTTTTAGCAGGCAATCCGTAAATCCACCGGTTGATACTCCTACATCAATTATTACCTTGTTCTTTACATCAATATTAAATTCATTAATTGCTTTTTCAATCTTAAAACCCCCGCGAGAAACATATTTCGGGGGCTTTTTTACCTCAATAATACTATCTTCATTAACTAAAGTTCCCGCTTTTGATTGAACTTTACCGTCGAATATTACAGAGCCCTGCATCATTGCTGCTTTAGCTTTTTCTCTTGTGCCGAATATGTTCTTCTGCACAAGCAAAACATCTGCCCTTACTTTTTTGCCCACATTAGTCTCCGGAATAACTAGCCATTGGTCCCGGCAGAAGCCACATCAAATAACATCTCTTTAGCGCATTGCTACAAAAATTCTTATTGATAACCTCTTAACTTTTTGTTCAATTAGCATATCTATTATCAGATACCAAGTTCACCATGAATTTGATCGGCTACTTCACTGCTTTTCTCTTTTGTCTTCAAATTTATACGTGATAATCTTTCTTCAACTTCGGAAGCAATACTCTCTGCATTCAACTCCAAATCCTTCAGTAACTGCTTCTTATCACCATGCACAATGAATTTATCCGGGAGACCAAATCTTGCTACCTGGGTATTAATGCCCTCGTCACTTAGCGCCTCCAGAACAGCGCTTCCAAAACCACCGGCTAAGGCGTTTTCCTCAATTGTTACGACCAATTTATGATCTGCTGCTTGCTTCGATATCGTAAGTTTATCAAGCGGTTTAATAAATCTGGCATTAACAACGGTAGCGGAAATATTTCTTCTACTTAGTTCTTCTGCTACATTCTCCGCTGTTTCCACCATGCTGCCTACGGCCACAATACAAACTTTTTCTCCTTTGTTAATCACTTCAGCTTCGCCAATAGGTATTTCTTTAAATGCTTTCCCCGGTTCTACACCCATTCCTGCACCACGTGGATATCTTATTACTACAGGCTGTTTTACCTTTGTTGCCGTATAAAGCATGTTTCTGAGTTCAGTCTCGTCTTTAGGGGCCATTATAATCAAATTTGGTATGTTGCGTAGATAAGATAGATCAAAGGCACCATGATGAGTTGGACCATCTTCTCCAACCAAACCGGCGCGATCAAGGGCAAAGATAATATGTAAGTTTTGAAGGGCAACATCTTGTATTAATTGGTCATAGGCGCGCTCTAAAAATGTTGAATATATTGCAACAATTGGCAAATAACCACCTTTAGCCAGACCGGCGGCAAAAGTTACTGCGTGCTGTTCGGCAATCCCTACATCATAAAACCTATCAGGAAATACTTCCTTGAATTTACTTAGTCCGGTACCACTTGCCATTGCTGCGGTAATGGCAATGATCTTCTTATTTTTTTTAGCAAGATCAACAACCGCATCTCCAAAGATTGAAGTATAAGATCGATCCTTTTTGTTGCTTTTCGGATTACCCGTCTTTATAACAAAAGGAGCAGTTCCATGAAACCTTTCCGGATGTTCTTCTGCAGGTGTATATCCACGTCCTTTTCTTGTTAAGGCATGAATAATTGCTGGTTTTTTTGAGCTTTTTGCCAGGGCCATAGTTTCTTCGACCATCTTTACGTCATGTCCGTCTATTGGACCAATGTAGCTCAGTCCCAGCTCTTCAAAGATAACACCTTCGGCAACCATATATTTTAGAGCACTTTTTACACTTTCTCCCAAGGCATAAACCCGTGCTCCGATTCCCGGTATTTTCCTTATTCGTTCTTCAATCTCTTCTCGTAAACGGGCATATGTGGGATCAAGGCGCATTCTGTTTAGATATGAGGACATTGCTCCTACATTTGTAGCTATAGACATCTCATTATCATTTAAAACAATAATTAATCGCGTCCCAAGATGACCGATTTGGTTCAATGCTTCGTACGCCATTCCTCCGGTAAGCGAGCCGTCTCCAATAACTGCGACTATTTCTTCTTCACTACCTCTTCTATTCCTGGCTTCTGCTAAACCAAGTGCAAACCCCAAAGCTGCACTGGCATGTCCCGTATCAAAAACATCGTGGTTGCTTTCACCTTGTTTAGGAAATCCGGCCATTCCACCATATTGACGTAATGTAGCAAATTGCTTTCTTCTACCGGTAAGTATCTTATGAACATAACATTGGTGCCCTACGTCCCAAACAATTTTGTCCTCAGGGCAGCAAAGACTTCGATGTATTCCAATTGTAAGTTCTACAACTCCAAGATTCGGTGCCAGGTGTCCACCTGTCTTAGACACCGTTTTTATTATTTTTCTCCTAATCTCATCAGCCAATATATCCAATTCTTCATATGTGAGTTCACTTAAATCTGATGGACAATTAATTTTCTGCAACAATTTTCTTTGCATATTCACACTTACTCAAACCTTCCTCTAGCTACTTAACAACTACTGTTAGCCTATACCAGTATAGTGTGGAACCATCACAAAGGACAAGTTTGCTCCGGCACGATTTACTTAAACATGCTTTTCTGACCGGTCAATCTCATATAGAAAACCTCTTACACTAAGATTTTCAGTGCTCTCGGTTATAAACAAACCACGCCAGATCAACAAGTGAAGATGTATCTACTTCCATATCGATAAGAGCATTTATGGCATTATCTACAGCTTCTTTCGCCTTTCGCTTCGCTTCGTCCAATCCGAACAGCGACGGAAATGTCGCTTTATTATGACGCTCGTCACTTCCAACTTCTTTGCCAAGAAGATCCGTTTCACCAACAACATCCAAAATATCATCCGTTATTTGAAAAGCCAGTCCTAACTGCTGGGCAAACCGAGTAACTTTTTCTAGCTCCGTATCGCTAGCATCAGCAATTACCGCTCCGGCTCTTGCCGCTGACGTAATAAGCTCACCAGTTTTACGCTCATGAATAAAATTTAATATATCCGTTTTGACTTGCTTGTCCGCCGATTGAAGATCAGCAACCTGTCCACTAACCATACCCCTTACTCCGGATGCATACGCTAGTTCCTCGATTACTTTTAAAATTCTCGCTGCTTCGACTTTTGTCTGAGACGATGCAATCAAATAGAATGCTTCAGCAAATAGTGCGTCCCCCGCAAGAATCGCTATATCTTCTCCGAATAGTACGTGACAAGTCGGTTTTCCTCTGCGCAGATCATCATTATCTATTGCCGGTAAATCATCATGAATTAACGAGTACGTGTGTATATATTCCAGTCCGCATGCAGTAGGTAAAATTTCGTCGATTTCGGCACCGAATGCTTCACCGGTCAGAAGACAAAGTACCGAGCGAAATCTCTTCCCTCCTGAAAAAAGACTGTGCCGCATTGCTTTATATATGATTTCCGGGTATCTATCCTTTGCCGGGAAAAAATGATACAACGCATCTTCAACCAGTTTTCTTTTATCGTCAGGATATATCGCCTTGGTCAATCACATCACCTTCAGACGATCTCAGCCACTGAGTTTTGTCAATATTTTCACTGCAAATATTTGCCAGTTGCACCCCTTCTTCCAGCATTTCAATCGATTCATCCAAGCTGAGTTCTTTTTTCTTTACTATTTCTACAATCTCTTGCAAGCGTCTCAATGCTTCTTCAAAATCCAAATATTCATTAGATTCTTTCATCCTAATTCTCCTGTAACCGGCACTCATGCCTATTTTGATTCAATCACGTTTGAGTCACTAAGTTCAGATGATATCTTTCCCAATACTCCATTTACAAACTTTCCGGAATCTTCCGTTCCATATATTTTTGCCATTTCAACAGCCTCATTAATTGATACACTTATAGGTATTTCTTTTTCATGCATAATCTCATAAAGACTTATGCGTATTATGTTTCGATCCAAAGAAGGCATTCTGTCAATTGCCCAATTATCTGCATAATCAGCAATTAACTTATCAATTTCCTCTTGATGCTCCAATACGCCTTCTATTAATTTCAACGCAAACTCCGAAGGCATCTCTTGAGTTCCCGTACACTGTCTATTTTCAATTATCTCCTCTAATGAGGATTCTGTAATTTCTTTTTGGTAAATAATTTCCAAAGCCAATATTCTTGCTTTTCTTCTATCCTGCATAATATCCCCACTTTAAATTAATCATCTTATTATGGAGTCCGATCGGGATAATTTTTTTTCTAATCCTTTTTCTCTTTTTTTACCACATCGGGAAAATTAATATTATCTATATAAATATTTACACACTCCACCTTTAATCCGGTCATTGCCTGTAATATGTTTTTTACATTCTCCTGAATTTTGCATGCTATCTCATGTATGGCCATTCCGTAATCTACGGTTACGTGAATATCAACAGACATAGCCTGGTCCTCAACTTCCACCTTAATTCCTTTTCTTTGGCTCTTTTTTCCCAGGAAGTCAGCAATGTTCTCTATTGTGCTTCCGCTTAAATCAGAAACTCCCTCGACCTCCATTACTGCCATACCAGCTATTAATTCCAGCACACCATCGGCTATTTTAAAATCTCCTAACTCAAATTCCTGGCTGCTCTCCATTGCCACCTCCTATAAAATCACTTATAAACTCCTTAGATACAAACTCAGTAAATACTTGCCCCTTCCTAAATATATCATTATTTAACACATACAGATGAAACGGTATTGTCGTTTCTACTCCTATTATAATGAATTCATCCAAGGCTCTAATTGATCTGGCAATAGCTTCTTCTCTATTCGATCCCCATACAATTAATTTTGCCAAAAGAGAATCATAAAATGCCGGTACCTCATAACCTGAATATATGTGAGTATCGATCCTTACTCCAGGTCCTCCAGGTGGACTATATAAATCTATTTTGCCGCCTTTAGGGATGAAATTCTTTTTAGCATCCTCCGCATTAATTCGGTATTCAAACGCGTGGCCATTTAAAACAACATCTGATTGTTTTATATCTAAGGCTTCACCTGAGGCTAATAGTATTTGTTCCTTTACAATGTCTCTGCCAGTTACCATTTCAGTAACAGGGTGTTCTACCTGCACCCTTGTATTAACCTCTAAAAAATAGTAATTCCCGTTCTCATCAAGAAGAAATTCAACAGTTCCTGCGTTTTCATAACCTACTGCTTTGGCGATTTGAATTGCCGTTTCTCCTATCTCTCTTCTCTTCTTGTCCGATAAAACCGGGCACGGGCTTTCTTCTATCAGCTTTTGATGCCGTCTTTGAACAGAGCAATCTCGCTCATCCAGATGAATAATGTTTCCCTTTTTGTCAGCCAATATTTGAAATTCCACATGCCGTGCTCTTTCCACATATTTCTCCATATAAAGACTAGAATTTCCAAAAGCCGCACCTGCTTCACTTGCAGCAGTATTGATGCATTTTATAAGCTCGGCTTTATCGTAAACAATCCTCATCCCTCTTCCGCCCCCGCCTGAAGATGCTTTTATTATTAGGGGATACTTTATTTCACTTGCCATCTCAATTAGCTCAGCTTCACTTCCTAGTGCACTTTCTGTGCCAGGTAAAACAGGCAAGCCTGTTTTAATCACAATCTTTTTTGCTAAGCCCTTATCTCCAAGTTTTTTTATAACAGCCGGGGGTGGTCCAATAAAGGTTATTTCACAGGATTCGCAGATCTCGGCAAATTGCGAATTTTCCGCCAAAAAGCCGTAACCCGGGTGGATAGCTTCTGCGCCAGACACTTCGGCAGCACTCATAATGTGGGGAATGTTTAAATAACTTTGGTTCAACTGATGGGGGCCTATACAGTAAGCCTCATCGGCTAATTTAGTATGCAATGATTCTCTGTCGGCTTCCGAGTATACCGCAACTGACTTAATGCCAAGTTCACGGCATGCCCTTATAATCCGAACTGCTATTTCGCCTCTATTAGCAATAAGCACTTTATCAAACAACTATTACTCCCAAATAAGCTACTTTACCATTTACTATGCTATAGGTTCATATAGAAACAATTCTTGACCATATTCTACAGAACCTCCGTTTGTCGTAAGTACCTGCTTAATAACTCCCTTTTCTTCCGCAGTGATCTCATTCATTAATTTCATTGCTTCAAGGATGCAAACAGTTTGCCCTTCCTCTATGATATCGCCCTCTTCAACAAACGGATTGGCATCCGGTGAAGGGGACCTATAGAACGTGCCAACCATCGGTGCGCTTATACTCTTCCAGTTTGCCGGCCTTGCTTGCTGCACAACGCCTTGGTCTTGCTCGATTACAGCTTCATCTGTTCCGGGTTGAATAAGTTCTCCTGCCATACCTTTTCTGACTGTAATCCGGGCACCATCCTCTTCTATGGTTATTTCATTTACATCGCTTTCTTCAATTAGCTTTATAAGCTCTTTAACCTTATCGAGGTCCATCTCTTCCTCCATTATTATAAATTTTACCACTATAAAGCCCTACTGACTCTATAGTGGTCTCATACATTCATCAAATGTCTTACACCCTAGTAATATATTCACCCGAACGAGTGTCTATTTTAAGAATATCCCCAACACGAACAAACAAGGGAACTTGAACCACCGCTCCCGTTTCCAAGGTTGCCGGTTTCGTTCCGCCTGAAACAGTGTCCCCTCGCACACCAGGATCAGTTTGGGTTACCTTGAGCTCCACAAACGTCGGTGTTTCTACACCGATAGGTGTTTTTTCATGGAAAAGTACCTCGACAACCGTATTTTCCTTAAAATATTTTACTCCGTCTCCGATAAGGTCTGCCAATAGAGTTATTTGTTCATAAGTGTTCGTATCCATAAAAACATATCCGTTTTGATCATTATATAGATACTGCATCTTAATACGATCCAATCGGGCCATTTCAACCTTTTCACCGGCTCTAAAGGTCTTATCTGTCACAGCTCCGCTTAAAAGATTCTTTAATTTTGTCCTAACAAATGCCTGTCCTTTACCGGGCTTTACATGCTGAAACTCTACAATTATATATAGAACCCCGTCAATATCCAGGCACATACCGGTTTTTAACTGGTTTGTCGTTATCAAAACTTGCCCTCCTGCCTTTGTCTTTATATGTTTTCAACCAGCAAATATCCTAACAATTATAACACAACATTTCTCTGCTCATTATGCACAATACCAAATTTAAATCTTTATTAAATGCTTGGGTGATTTTGTAATAATCCGCATTTTTCCTTTTTCAAAATAAACCACATCTTCGATTCTTACACCACCTAGTCCCGATACGTATATCCCTGGCTCAACAGTAAAAACCATTCCATTATTTAGCACATTATTTGACCTTGGCCCTATTATGGGTAACTCATGGATCTCCAAGCCCACTCCGTGGCCTAAATTGTGGCCAAATTTATTTTTAAATCCACGCTTATTGATAACGTCTCTTGCTAACTTGTCTACTTCTCTTGCCTCTATCCCTGTTTTCAGCCCACGAAGGGCCGCTTCTTGTGCTTCAAAAACTGTTTGATAGATTTCTTCTTCTCTTTTTGTGCACTCCCCGACAATAATCGTTCTAGTCATATCAGAACAATATCCCCGGTAAACAGCACCCATATCTATCATAAGCAATGAGTTATTCAAAACCTTGTTCCAGCTTTTACTAGCATGGGGTATAGCCGAATGCTTCCCGCTTGCCACAATGAGATCAAACGCAACCTTTTCAGCTCCCTTCTGCCGCATAAAATATTCCAGCTCTATGGCAATGTCTTGTTCTGTCATTCCCGGTTTTAGATAACTTAAAATATACTCAAAAGCACTATCTGATATCTCAGCTGCCTTTTCTATTTTTTCAATTTCTTTGGCATCCTTGATCATTCTAAGTTGTTCAACTAGTTGCTTTAGAGAAATCCACTTTACATCGGATAATGATGACCATTTTTGAAATTGTTCAAACGAAATAAAATCCGATTCAAAGCCTACTGTTTTACCTTTATTTTTCTTGAGAAATAATTCTAAAAAAGCGTCAAAACCATTATTGTAAATTTCTATTTCGCATTCACTTGCTTCCTCTTCCGCTCGCTGGCGGTAACGAAAATCAGTCGCCAAAATCGTTTTTTTTGATGAGACAATAAGATTACCAGCAGTCCCGGTAAATCCACTTAAATAACATATGTTCGGTAACCTGCTTATAATTGCAACATCAATTTGGTTTTCAACTAAAAGCTTTTTTAGCTTGGATAATCGTTTCTCTATAGGCATTATTTTCTCACTGTTTTAAATGGGTAAACGGCATTATTATAACTTATTAGGGGATACTGCAAAAGAAGCAAGATTGAGGAAATCCAAATTATATCTTTAACTCTTCCCAGAAAACCCGCTCAAAACCGGCATTCAGCGGTTCTATGAAATAAGGAGGATCTGTGTACATCATTCTTTCATCATACCAATAATCCTTGGAATAACCGGATACCGGACTGCCGGTATTAGAATTAAATGTTCCAACCGGTCCTCTGAATCGCTGGACAATTGAGCCTTTCACTTTCAGTGTGCCCTTAACAGAGCCTTGTGAGTAGCTTTCATAGGTAAACGAGTGGTTTAAGGCAAATATCGCCGCATTTATTTCAAGATTCGTCGGAGCTACGTCTTGACTTCCCCTGTAATGATTTATATATACAAAATTTTGCGCTATAAGCCCGAGCATATCATCTTCAGGATCTCGATATGTTAGATCATCGGTAATATAGATATTGTTTGCCGATGCAACTGTTAATCTCCCGGATAACTTGCCTTCAACATATACGTCGCCATTATTCTTATTACCTTTTTGTCCCACAACACCATCGACATAAACTACGCCATTTGACGGCAAGAAACTTGTACCCACCCGACCAGTAGTTTGACCTGTGTCATCATTGTTTTCTATAGTCAATGTTCCATCAGAGTTTAATTCTATAACCGTCTCACCATAATAATAATATCCATCTACTTGTGCTGTTAGTTTTAGTTCTGTATTCGCCGTCGGAAAATCAAGCGGAGGTACATTTTCTTCATACTCTTGCTGAAAATCAGGATGGCTTCCCGATTGCTGGTAAATAGTTCTGCTAGTGGTGACTTTTCGTTCAAATACCGGATTTCCATTAATGTGTATTATGTCATTACTGTGGAGAGGACCGTGAATAACATCACCGGTAATAAACCAAATTGTACTACCTGTTCCTTCAACAGACTCGTGGTCGGTTAGATATAAATAATTAAGAAAACTCCTTTTCCTTATCTGTGCTTTGACTTTTCGATATACATACTTTCCATCGGACGTCTTTATTCTGCCAGTCGCTACCAAAATAACACCGGGGGCTGTTTCTGATGTAGGATCCACCTCCAAATGATATTGTCCTCCCTGACAATCGATATATTTATCGTTACCAGATTGATCCTTGCCCTCCGCATTATGCTCCTGATTTTTATAATAGTTCTCGTCCTTGTTCATATGCCAGAGATAATCATTTATTCCAGCTTCCGCTATATGCAAAGCCTTTGTTCTATTGGTTTCATTTCTTGATAGGGTAAAATCGCTCTCAGCCATATAATAAACACTGAAGCCGAGAATGGTCATTAACATCATTACGGACAGTGCTAGAGGGACACTAAAAGCAGCTTCTTCTTTGATCTTTCGAAATATCTTTTTTCCAATCCGTGTCTTTTTCATCTAAGCAAACCTCACAATAAATTACTCTCTTAGATTTCTCAGTTGACCTTCAGATGATATCTCGGTCTGATCGGGTTTTTCACCTGTATCCACATCGACAAGAATAATCGTTTCAATCAGACTCACCTTTCTTCTGTCGGCAAGTGACATAGGAAGACCGGTCAGCTCACTTCCATTTTTATCGTAATACTTAAAAATCGGCGAGCTTGCATTGTTTCTAATGTATTCTGCCACTACTTCCGTTTGTTCGCTGCCCGAATAATCCCATGGTTCTTCTGTTGTCGACGGATTAAGTTCTCCTCTTATCAATTGATTCCCACTTAGATAATAATGTATTCGTTCAGGTCCCGGATTACTGTTAATATCCGCGTAAAATTGAAGTTCATTCTTTCCAGCAATACTTATGCCATATTCATCGTCGGAAGGGCTTTGCGCTTCTCTTGTCTCTTTTGTGATCTTGCTTACAGCGATACGACCATTCTGCCGAGCCTCGGTGTCATGAGATGTTTGCACCCATCTTTTTTCTCCGAAATACAGCATGTCGAATATAGCACCAAAGACAAAAGCCATAATGCTTACCACCATAAGCAGCTCGGTTATGGTCGTTATTCCTCTCTCGTTACGGATTAATTTTAGGATCATTTTCATTTATACCTACCAACTATAGACAACTGTGTTTCTCTGACCTGCAGAAACAGTTACTCTGTATTGGTTTCTCCAACCCCAGCTCCAACGGTAAACCGTATATGTGCCAGGATTTAAATCCTCAAACAGCGCCTCACCATCCGCATAACTGCCCGTTTCAAGTACCTTGTTATACCCACTGCCATTTACTCGCACCTGGACATTGTTGCGAGGAGAACCATTTGTATATTCTGCTCTGACTAAGATTTCACCAAGTCTAGAGTCCCATCTATAAAGCACTCTATTTCTATTACCTGCGGTAACAGTAACAGTTGTTTGTTCTTTCCAGCCCTTATCAAAACGATAGACCTGGTATGTGCCCGGTCTTAGATTGTCAAAAAGTGATTCGCCATCAGCATAGCTACCCGTTTCAAGTACCTGATTATAACCACTGCCGTTAACCCTTACCTGTACATAATTGCGTGGAGCACCGTTTTCATGCTCTGCTCTAACCAAAATCGAGCCATAAGTGGGAGCACCTGATAAATAAACATCAAGATTTTTATTTTCTGAAGCAACAATTGAAATAGTTTGAGTTACTGTTTGATAGCCGTTTTTACTGACTTCAACCTCATAATCACCAGCTTCGAAATGATCTTCATATATTCCGTTATTATTGGTCTTTCCGGTTGTCCTGTCTCCGGTTTCATTATTTACAAAGACCACATCCGCATTAGAAACAGGATTTCCGGTGCTCTCATCATATACAGTTAAGTGGATGCCACCTGTCGGCTTTGGAGTTAATGTAATATCTATCTGGGTCGTCTCACCTGTAGTGATTTTAATGGAGGTCGGTGTACTTTCCCGATACGAAGCTGCCCAGGCAGTTATATCATAGGAAATGGGGAACAGGTCACTAATTTCAAAGTGTCCGTTCTTAGATGTAAATTCCTGCCGCCCCAATTCCGTACTCAGAAGAGTTATTCTGGAGTTCTTTTCGATCAAGTTACCGCCGGGATCCCTTAAGTTGACCTCTAAGTTGCCCGGTCTGGCCATCATAAATTCAATAGTCCTTGTTTGATTTAAAATAACCGTACAGGTTTGATTTTGATCGTCCGGTCTTACAAGCCATCCATCTTTTGAGGCTGATACCGTATAGTCCCCTTCTTCCTCGCTCGGATCAAGCAAATAAAACATGGCCTTGCCTTCTGAGTTAGTCCAGTCATTGATTGGACTTGATGGCCCTGTTGTTATTTGTATATGCACATCTTCCAGCAGGTTTCCTTCGACATCTTTGGTAATCGTTTCAATATTTCCACCGACCGCAACTTGCTCTTTTGATTCCCGTGATATCAAAGTCGATACTTTTACTTCTTGATTAGCTGGAAGACCTCCCGTCCACGAAACAGTGATAACAACTTTCTTGTAATCACGAGGATCGAAATCGTTCGGATAGACGCCATCGTATTCTCCGTCTTGCCAATTCACCCTGGTTTTAATATGAAAAGTCTTTCCGTTGAAGCCCTGATCAAAATCTGGATTTAATACACCGGCGGGATTTCCTGCAGTCGTACCTACGTCATCATATCCCAGACTTCTTACCTTTTCCAATTCTTTGTTGGCAAGATTTACAGCGCTAAGTTCAGCCTCGCTGCTCGCTACCACCTTTGCACTTAAAACAAATATTGGCACTATAGACATAAGCGTCAATGAAAGGATGGTAAGACCAACCAGCATATCTGCAAACGTAAAACCATATTCATTTTTAATCAAATTTAGACGCCGAAAAAACATCCTTATCACAGGCAATATAAATTTATTACCCATTATTTATATCGACATCATTCCTTGTTGCGCCAAGGGTTACATGCAGCTTATCTGCTGTAGAGCAAGATAATAACTATCAGGCCCAAATCCACAAATAACTCCCTTTACTACTGACGAGATAACTGATTTGTGCCTGAATTCCTCTCGCTTATGAATATTTGATAGATGCACTTCTATGGTGGGAATCTCAACTGAAGCTATGGCATCTCTAATAGCCACGCTATAGTGGGTAAAAGCAGCGGGATTAATAATAACAAAATCTATATCTCCTTTTGCATTCTGAATTTTATCGACTATTTCTCCTTCATGATTTGACTGATAAATCTCGACATCCATATTCGCGTCTTGACCCATCATGATCAATTTCGCATTAATTTCGTCAAGCGTTACCGTTCCGTATACATCAGTTTCTCTTTGACCTAATAGATTAAGGTTGGGACCATGAATAATAAGCACTTTATTCGCCATTTTTCCTCCCATTATGTATTTTTTCTTTCCCTTTTTTTGCTATCTCGTTCTCCGGATCTATCTTTAATACTTCATCAAATTCCTTTTCCGCTAAATCCGTCTTATCTAATTCGCTATACATTAGCCCAAGATTAAGATGCGCTCTGGCAAAGCTATTTTTTGTTTGTTCCGGATACCATTCTAAATAATATTTGCGCAGTTTCAAGGCCTTATTAAACTCATCTTCAGCTTTTTTGTAATTCTTCTGAGAGTAATATAATTCACCTGTGGCTACTATAAAAAGTGGATTTTTAGGGTATAACCGCTGGGATTCCACAAAATAGGATTTTGCCGTCTTTTTATTTCCCTTAATTGTATTTATAACACCAAGCTGTGCGTAATATTCTCCCCATGTCGGGCGCAGTTTTATGGCGGTTCTACTTCTGGTGATAGATTTACTTAAAATCAAGTCTCTGGACTTGTCCGATTTTGCAGACATGGACTCCTCAAAATATCCCAAAGCCAATTTATTTTGTATATTTGCATTTATTGGATCAAATTTTACAGCTTTTTCAAGCAAACTAACACTTGATTTCAATTCACCCTCATTATAGGCATCTTGAGCTCTATTGTATAAATATTGCCCCCAAGCAGCTGATGAAATAGCAACAAGCATCAATAATACAACTGCTATAGTCCCAAAGACTGACGGCATAAAGTACTTTTTACCAATCTCCGTTATTTGTTCCCCCGTATTCAAGTCGTCTTTTTCGCATGCCAGCCTATCGCAGCAAAATATCAATGCCACATTTATCCAGAACATTAAACCCGCAACTGCCATATTCCAGTTAAAATCTATAAAATTATGCACCATGAATCCCGAAGATGCCGCTAAAAGTGCGATACCAAGCTCACTATAAATTGGACTTTTTCTTTTTATCAGCACAATACCCTTGATAATAACCAAATAAAAGGCGACGATTAAGCTAATAAAGCCAAATATACCGGTCTCTGCGAAAACTTCCAGGTATAGATTATGCACATACCTTGAATAAAGACCGCCCTGTTGAAACATCGGGTAAACTGATTGAAATGCCCCCAATCCAATACCTGCAATCGGATATCTTTTGATAATCTGCAAGGTACCTTTCCATAGGAGCAATCTTCCTTCCATGCTAAATGCACTCTTTGATAATGAAAATGCACTATAAGTGGGAGTAGTTGGAGAAAGTATACCCTGGAGTTTTACAATCAATATTGTGGTAATAGTTACGATAACGGCAATCCAAATTATGTTCCCCAGGCTGTCTTTCTTCTTCATCCAAGCATATCCCGCCACTAAAATCCCTGTAACAATTCCAAAACTTATCCATCCGCCTCTGGATTGGGTAAGCAATATACAATCAACCATTAAAATCAAGGCTGCCAACATAGCTATCTTCTTCCAGCTTTTCTGAGTATTCATTATTATTACAAAAGCCAGAGGGACTATCATAATTAGGAATCCGGCCAAATTATTTGGGCTAATGAAAATTGTAAAAACACGGCTTGGAATCTCAAATGCAAGGGACTGCTCTGCTATGTACTTCCCTAATTCCTTAAAGCCAACCAGGTATTGGTATAATCCATATACGGATAATATTGACCCGATACTGACCACACCATATATTATTAATTTAACATCCCTAAAATCTTCCACATTATTAACTAGAAGGTAGAAAAATGTAATGTACGAAAGAAGGAGAAAAAATGTGTCAAGACCGGCATGTATATCATAGAACCTAAGAACAGAGAAAATAGAAATCACAATAAAAGCAGCCAACGGCAAATCAAGTGATGTCCTTCTAAATTCAAGGCGCCCTCTAAGATAATTGCTTATTAGCCAAAATATTATCAGACAAGATAAAACTATATATAAAAACAATCTGGATTCAATAAAAGCACCGCCCCCTGTATTAATAATGGTCAGCTCGGAAAGCGGAAAGGGCGTTAACTCCCAGGGGAAAGACATACAAAAGAAAATAAATAATAAGCAATAAATAATCACATCGTTGTATTTACGACTTCCGATATGGTCATTTTCGTAAATATTGTTTGCGGTTTCTTGCATTTGCCCCCACCATATTGACATAGTTTAATACAACCTTTTTAATGCCTTTTCTATCAAGCTCCCGGAAATTTCCTTGATAACAGGTTCTCCCGGGGCTTTTAAAAGAATGAACCTAATTTCACCGCCATGTCCTTTTTTGTCCAAGACAATCCTGTTTAACACTTCGTCAGGATTAATTCCTTCGATCTTACTAGGCAGTCCGGTGTTTTTTAATAATCTAATATGCTGCTCAACAAAATCATTATCAACCCAGCCAAGTTCTTGAGATATTATGGCTGCCCCCACCATTCCGATCGCAATAGCTTCTCCATGAAGAATACCCTTGTAATCTATTGCCGCTTCTATTGCGTGGCCAAACGTATGTCCATAATTTAATATCGCCCTAAGACCCCTGTCTTTCTCGTCCTCTTCTACTATACGAGCCTTAAATTCGCAGCATTTTTGGACCACTTCCAACAGCAATGACTTATCAAGGTTTAAAATGTTATTCAGGTTCTTTTCAAGAAAAGAGAGCCCGCTCTTCCCTTCCAGGAAGGCATATTTTATAACTTCAGCCATTCCTGTTCTGAACTCTCTCTTTGGCAGGGTTCTTAGCGTATTAATATCGATATGCACAAGCTTTGGTTGATAAAAGCAACCGATCATGTTCTTGCCCTTTGGATGATCTACAGCAACCTTACCTCCAATACTGCTGTCAACCTGCGCCAATAGTGTAGTAGGCACTTGCACGAAAAGAATCCCTCTCATATACGTAGCCGCTACAAATCCCGCAAGGTCGCCAATAACTCCTCCGCCCAGGGCAATTAAAAAATCACCGCGTTGAATTCTGAGTTCGATTAGTCGATCATATAAGTCGGACGCACTTCTCAGCGACTTATATTCCTCGCCTTCCGGTACGTTTAAATAGTTAAATTTAATACCGGCTTGCTCTAATGATTCCTCTATTGTCTCGCCGTACAGGGACCAGATCACAGGATTACTAATAACAACACCATTTTTTGCTTTCCCCTTAATCTTTGATCCCAATTCATTTAGATTACCGCTACCAATTAAAATATTGTAGCTATCTTGCCCCAAGGCAACTCTAACTTTTCTCTCATCAATCATCATTTAATATACCTTTAACGCTTTGTAAAATTTGCTCTGCGATCTTATTAATAGGCGTATTGCCTGCGTCAACTATTACATCCGTAGCATTAATATATTTTTTTTCCCTTTGTTCAAATAGTCTTTTCGCTTCTTTCTCTTTATCTTCAAGTTCCAGTAAGGGCCTGTCTGTTGAATTTTTTACTCTTTCAATAATAATTGAGGGGTCGACGCTTAGATAAACCAAAACACCATTTTTTTTCAAATTCAAAACATTAAGATCATCTAATACTACTCCTCCGCCACATGCAATGACCTTATTATTGTATTCGCTGACCTTTTCTACTATTTCTTTCTCCAGTTTCCTAAAATATTCTTCCCCTTCAACCCTGAATATTTCGGAGATACTTTTTCCCTTTTTCTTTTCGATCATAGTATCAGTATCTATGTATTCTAATCCAAGCTTTTTCGCAAGTGATTTTCCAATACTGCTCTTCCCAGATCCCATAAATCCTATTAAAACAATATTGCGCATCTTAAACTCTCTTATTTTTAATTAATATAATGAATTGATTTTCTTTTAAGAAGAATATTTAACACCAATCTACTATATTTTTCTTATACTTTTTAAATAATTATGGTAGTTAAGAAGTAGCTCGTCCAGGCTGTCACCGCCATATTTTTCTGTGACCGCCGAGGCAATTTCAATCGCAATCATGGCTTCACCGACAACCGCTGCAGCAGGTACCGCGCAAACATCTGCACGCTCCTTTAAAGCTTCCGCTGGTTTCTTTGTGATTATATCTACTGTGTGCAGGGGCTTTGCCAATGTCGGTATCGGTTTCATGCCAGCCCGAAGAACAAGGGGCTCTCCATTAGTTATCCCGCCCTCAAGGCCTCCCGCTCTGTTTGTTTTCCTTATAAAACCTTTTGAAGATTCATAAAATATTTCATCGTGCACCTTAGATCCATATTTCGCACAAGCTGAAAAACCCGCTCCAACTTCCACGCCCTTAATTGCCGGTATGCTCATCAATGCCCTGGCTAATCGCCCATCCATTCTTTTATCCCATGCAATATGGCTTCCCAAACCCGGTGGTATTCCGTATCCGATCACTTCGAATATACCGCCAAGGGAATCCCCCTCTTTTTTTGCCTTTTCCAAAGCTACCTTCATTTTGTTACTTGCTTCGGCATCAAGGCACCTCACTTCTGATTTATCAATTTTATCAATATCATCCGGTTTGGGAACTACTTGGCCTGCTACGCTAACCGATCCAATTCGCACAACGTGACTTATTATTTTTATATTCATTTTTAGCAGCAGCTTTTTTGCAAGAGCACCTGCTGCCACTCGGCATACAGTCTCCCTTGCGCTTGCCCGCTCTAAGATATTTCGGATGTCAGTTTGCCCATACTTTTGTACTCCAGCTAAATCCGCATGACCCGGACGTGGTTGTGTTATCTCTTCCACTCCATCTATGTCTTCCTGGCTCATTACTTTTGTCCAGTTTTCCCAATCCTTATTTCGTACAATCATCGCAATGGGACTTCCTATTGTTTTTCCCAGCCTTATACCGCTTAATATTTCAACATGGTCGGCCTCGATTTTCATCCGACCTCCTCGGCCCGCCCCCATTTGCCTACGAGATAGTTCCTTATCAATATCACTTTTTGATAAATAAAGACCTGTAGGTACACCGGTAACAATAACCGCTAATCCTGGCCCATGAGATTCCCCGGCACTAACAAACTCGAACATTCAACATCTCCTTAGTAACAATAAAAGGCAGCACATAGTACTGCCTTTTATCATTTAAAGTTATTTATCTTATTTGAGTATACTCTCCCCAATATTTACCTCAACTTTTCGGTCACCATATAATAAGGTAACACTAGTTTCCCCTATTGTTAACACTTCGTAAGGCGATTCATCAACTCGATCGCCTTCCGTTACCTTATATACAGATGCTCCATATTTAATGGACGCATATTCCACTCCGTTCTCTTCAAATATGTCTTGCACTTCTAAAACCTGCGAACTCGATCCGGACGTATCTTCTGTTGTCGTGGTTGTTGTACTTGTAGTCGTCGTGGTTGTACTGGTGCTTTCCGCCTTAACTAAAGGCTGAAAAGGATCCTTATACTCATATACCTTAAAAATTGCGGAATCTGCGCTACTCGAATCCACAGTAGCGGTCTGTTCTGTGCCGCTTTTTACAGTTGCCGTAGTTTCTTCAATCTTTACCGGTACTTTTGTCTCTTCTTTCGTCCCCCCACTAACACGTCCAAGAAGAGTAACAGCCAAGAATATGAAAGCGGCAATAAAAATAATGGTAAGAATAATTATTGCCACAAGAGCCACTTTCCCTATAGGTGTCTTTATGAATTCTTTCATCTTTTCCATAAAGTCTTTCATTATTGTTCCTTGTTCTCTGTGTTAGTGCCGGTATCAGTAGTTGTCTTCTCGGTACCGGTTGTCTTGGTTGTGGGTTTTGCCAGAGTAAAAGTGCTTCCCTCAAGATCAACCGCCAAAGACGGCCATTCTTTTCCTGAAATATTTACCTTGTCTATCCTTGTTTCTCTTTTTAGGTCCTGCAGTCTATATAAGAAATCAACGATATCAAAAAAGGAGCCCTCAATATGAATTTTCAAAGGAATACTTGTATAGTCTTTTTGCTGGGTCATCTCTTCAGGGGTGATTGAAACCAGATCGATTCCCGCCTGATTCGCCGTATCTTGAATTTCAACAATAAATGAAGCCAGCTGAGGATCTTCGGGAAGTCGTTTTTTTACCTCAATTAGTTTTGCTTCGGTTTCGGCCGCTTGTTTTTTTGCATCCTGCAACCTTTTAAGTGTTGCTTCAGCGTTCTGCTTCTTTTTCTGCTCTTCTTGTTGCATTTTCTTGACTTCGGATATTTTACTGATTTGCGGTCTTAGTATAAGAACACCAAAACCAAGCATCACCAAAACAGCAACGATGATACTAAGCAATATTTGATCTCTTGTCGAAAGCTTTAGTTCCACTTATGTCACTCCCACTTATTCTTTGGTTGGCGGGGCAGCGGGAGCAGAGGCAGGTTTTTCACCTTCTAACTGTGTTGTAATTTCAAATTGTATCGCCGGCTGTTCTTTAAATGTTGCCTTTTGTGTATAGTTTAGCCATATCGACGTTAAAACCTTTATCTCGCTCATCCGGACAATCCATTCCGCAACAGGCTTGTGTCCCAAATCCGGTGTGTCAAAATCGTAATCTATTGCATAGCCCCTGCAAGTAATGCCTTCCGTTATATCCCCGACAAATTCATCTATCCATACGTCACTCGGAATTACCATACTTACTTCATTTAAAATCTTATGCCAGGCAATTTCTCCTGATAAAGCAGTTGTAATCGTTTTATCCAATTCCTGTAGTTTTACTTTTCGCTCTTCGTAAACCTTATATTCAGTAATTGCTTTATTAAGCTTATTATTTTCAGTTTTAAGATTATCCAGCTTCTTTTGCTCTTGTCCGACCTGCATAGAAACAAGGGTATATATTCCACCCAAGATAACGACAAGTACAAAAAAACCAATAAATATCTGCAGCAATCTCGACTCAGATTTTCTTTTTTCCAGTATTTCTTTAGGAAGAAGATTTATCTTAGTCATTCTTCCAATCCTCTCAAACTTAAGCCTAGACAGAGCGCCATTCCATACTCATCCGATTTTATTGTATCCTCGGATAGCTTAGTTCCGATCTTTACTTTTTGTAGGGGGTTCCCGATTTCAACCTTTAACTGTAATCCTTGCTCAAGGTGTGATACCAGATTTCTTATCTTTACACCATTCCCGCTTAATATTACGGATTGCACACTTTTTACACCAGGACGCTGAGTAAGATAATAATCAATAGATCTCCTCAGCTCTCCTACAAACTTACCCAATTCCTTCATTAATACTTCTTGCACAACTTTCGCTTTCTCCGGGTCATCTACTTCTTGGTCCTGCTCCTGGCCCTCGCTTACTGAGGGAAGCCCATATTTTAGCTTTAGCTCCTCTGCTTCGTCAAAAGTAATATTAAGTGTATCTGCGACGCGTTGAGTAAAGCTGTTACCGGCCAGTACTGAAACTCGTGTAAAACGAGGCGCTCCTTTCTCGACAAGCACGATATTGGTAATTCCACTAGCAATATTCACCAGAGCAACAGCCTCGTCATCACTTTCCGGAACCACGGTTTGGCTGTTAAGTAATACTCTGGCAAGCGCCAGAGAAGAAACATCAATTATCCGCGGTTTTAATCCGCCTTTCTCCAGGGCAGTCATCACGTTGGAAATCATATCTTTTTGAGCTGCTACCAGTAGTACTTCCATCATTCGTTCATTATCTTCCGTTGTGAATTCTCCGACAATATCAAAATCCAATATTGCTTCTTCGATAGGTATAGGAATAAAGTCCTCGGCTTGATACTGAATTGCACTACTGAGCTCACTTCGCTCCATGTATGGGAGGGGTATCAATCTGACTACTACTTTTTGATTCGCAATCCCGATTACTACCTTCTTTTCAGAGATTCCAGCCTGTTTCCAAAGCTGCGACAAGGTTTGTCCTACAACATCTATATCAACAACTTCATCTTCAACAACTGCACCGGCAGGCACTCTAATTGAACTATAGTTTGTCAGCACTGGAGTCCCTGAAGTAGATTTCAGTTGAACTACACGAAATGTATTTGTCTCGATATCCAACCCAACTGATACGTTGCTTTTTCCCATCGATAAAATGCCCAACTTCAAATCCTCCTAAAACTATCGCTTCGTTTTGTTTGCTTCTTTTTTGTCTGTGACCTTTGGGATATCCTGTTCAGTTTTAAAATTTCCTATAACTATTTCTTCAATAGGGTTGTTTGTTCCTTTGCTTATTCTGCAATTTTATCGGTTTATCACAATCAAATCTTTAATATCTAATCGCCAATTGTATCATAAAGACTGCGATTTATCCTTCCTATAATAACCCGACATAAAATTTCCAAAAGTAACTCCCGAAAAATAGCGTAATTACAGATCCAACCGAGAGAAAAGGACCAAATGTTATGGCATCTTTTAAGCTTTTATCTTTTCTTGCCATTAGCATTAAACCGATGAAAGCTCCCACAAAAAAGCCCCAAAACAACGCCATTAATACAAACGGACCTAAAAATATGCCCATAAAGGCGGCTAATTTAATATCTCCACCCCCCAAACTCTCTTGCTTAAATACTAGGGGCGCGGTAATACCAATGACCAACAGCAGCCCCCCGCCTACGGCAATTCCAATGAGGGACTCCAGTAGGATTTGATATCCCGATATAATTGAAAACAATAATCCCACTGCGATAGCCGGAACAATAACTCTATTTGGAATAACCAGATGCTCAATATCAACAGCCGATATGACAATTAGCACACATATAAAGAAGGCAAATCTTAAATAATCCAGAGTTACGCCATATTTGAAGAATAATAGTAGCAGAAAAACGGCGGCCAACAGCTCTATTATGGGATACCGTATCGATATCTTTGCACTACAGAAACGACAACGTCCTTTTAGAACTATATAACCGAGTATTGGAATATTATCCCTGAACAAAATTTCTTTCCCGCAGCTAGGGCAGTGAGATGATGGGAATGCAATCGATTCCTTTCGGGGGATTCGATAAATACATACATTAAGAAAACTTCCGATCATCAATCCAAATATAAAGACTGCTATGGACAATATCACATTCATTATCATAACTATTACTACCTTCTTATCAGAAATCTTATTGTTCCTATAATAAGAAAAAAACCCATCTTATGCTAGTTTATATTTTTCTATAACCACCACTTGAAAGCTCTAACTTTGAATCTTTCTTGAGAAGCTGGTAGAATAAAAGGTGGCAGACATATGTATGCCTGCCACCTAGCTTTTTCAGCTATTACGGATAGGTATGAGTTGTATCTACCGGACAACTAAAGTCATGGGTAGTACCGCTATAAGTATAGTCCTGGGTGTTATCCTCAGGACAGTGTGGTTCCTCTTTAATGTATCCCGCACTAACCAGAACACTCATAGCAGAAGCGCTGGGCGGATATCCGTCTTCAGCACCATTATATGTCTGTACTGCACCATCCAATGTTCTTAGGTTTGCCTGACAAGTCCTTCTCCAAGCTGCGGCTCTTGCAACGTTAAAAACAGGTATTGCTATAGCTACCAAAATGGCAATAATTAGGATTACGACCATTAACTCAATCAAGGTAAAACCTTTTTCTGCCTTCAATAATCTTTTCATTTCTTCGCACCTCCTTTCGCTGTTCTCCTTATGATTCGGCGCATCGCCTCCTTGCAAAATAAGCCGCTTTCGGGCAGCGGCTCGCTTGATATAAACTTGAGGCAACCCGGCTGCCCTATCTGAATACCAGGGTCCGTGGTTTTGCGTCCTCGCCTCACAGCGAGTTTGCCTTTATCTATCTTTCAAAGTACATTCTCTTTACTATAATCGGGTTAAAAACGTTAATACTTTAGAATACTGCCAGTTCAACTATTATTTAATCAGTGTTATTACTTGGAACATAGGCATATAAAGAGAGATAACAATAAATCCTAGCGCAATACCCATTACCATAATCATTAGCGGCTCGATCATCGATGTTAGAGATTCTACGGCTGCTGAAACTTCTTCATCATAGAAATCAGCAATTTTCCCCAACATGGTATCAAGTGCTCCGGTTTCCTCGCCTACCGATATCATATGCACAACCATAGGTGGAAAGACCGAATTTTTTGATAATGGATTAGCTATCGTGTCTCCTTCTTTAATGCTTGACCTTGTTCGTTTTACTGCTTCCGCTATAACCGCATTACCCGAGGTTTCCCCAACAATTTCTAATGCTTGTAGTATCGGGACACCACTTGAGATCAATGTGCCAAATGTACGTGTAAACTTGGCAATACCAATCTTCCTGATTAATTTTCCAAATACTGGTAATCTAAGTTTTACAGCGTCTATCTTTATTCTTCCGCTCTCAGTTGAGCCGTACCAATGATACAGATATCCCAAACCAATCGATAGAACTAATACTATTAAGAAGTAGCTTCTTAAAATACTGCTTACAAATAGTAAGATTCTTGTCGGCAGCGGAAGTGTCCCGCCCAGATCCGAAAACATCTTTACAAAGATCGGGACGATAAATGTTATCATTATGAACACAATAAGCATTGAAAAAGCGAACATTGCAATCGGATAAGACATTGCTGATTTTATCCGGGATTTTAATGCTGCTTCCTTTTCAAAATGTTCCGCTACTCTTAATAAAACCTCGTCTAACACACCACCGGTTTCACCGGCTCTTACCATATTTATAAATATCGGAGGGAAAGCTTTGGGGTGTTTGGCCATAGAATCTGAAAGCGCTTGACCACCCTCAACTTCATGTTGAACTTCAGCTATTATTCCGGCGAATTTCTTATTTTCCGTTTGCTCGGCTAAAATAGCAAGACTCTTTGTTAAAGATAGTCCTGAGTTAATCATAGTAGCAAATTGCCGACTGAAAACCGTTAAGTCTTTCGATTTAATTCTTTTTAATCCCTGAAGGGAAATATTTAATCCGGACTCCGCTTTTTCCTTAATATTTACGACAATATATCCCATCTGCCGTAGCTTATTAACAACAGCGGCTTGAGTATCTCCTTCAAGTGTTCCAGAGATCAATTTTCCCTGTTTATCTCTTACCTGATAAGCATATGTAGTTGCCATAAGTCACCCCTTCTACGCGGCAGCTATCCAACCTTATTTAAAAGTTGCTTAAGATCTCTCACATCAGAAGCACGTGACATAGCTACTTCAAGTGATACTTTTCCATTACGGTACAAGTTTGCCAGTGATTGATCCATAGTTTGCATACCATGTTGTTGGCCTGTCTGCATTGCTGAGTATATTTGATGTGTCTTTGCTTCTCTTATCATGTTTCTTATTCCAGGTGTAGCCACCATATATTCAAC
>ENA-OSEO01002673-OSEO01002673.1-sediment-metagenome-genome-assembly--contig:-NODE-2673-length-23966-cov-3.183892_pt1 | contig 23966 bp, 22 predicted proteins | sample MGYA00237883_ERZ534232 | MGnify/ENA metagenome assembly ERZ534232
AATTGATCAGCACCGGGAAGGCCACTACTTGTAGCTTAATTATGTCGCCCTCCAAGTAACTGGGCAATACCTCAGAATTGACAATATTAATTATTGTCATGCCTTCGCGACTGTCTTGGGGAACCAAAAGGCAGCGGCGCTGCAGGGGTCCGAAGCTGCTTGGCGTGGGGTCGTCGCCGAAGATGCGGCATTCCCAGATGCATTTGCCGGTACTGTGAGTATCGACGCCTATCACTTCAAAACGGTTTTCTTCTTCATTGAGTGCGGTACGGAGTATAAACTGAGCGTTGCCAAGGTTATGATTGATATAGGTTCCTTTATATCCTACCAGCAATTTGCCTTGCTTGGCAATGTAACCTAAAAACTTGATGGTGTCTTCTTCTGTTAATGTCAAATCTCCCAGGCCAAAATTCTCAATAAAATTAGCCATTTAACACCTCCTCGTAATACTACCGCGACTTAGCCAGGTATTAAGCCGTTTTCCCATCCTGTAGACTATTTGCGCGGTTGAGTTATCAAACCAACGCATGTTGGCTAAGTAACAATTTGCTTTGCTTCTTTGCTTCATTGTATGCAGGCTGTTTTGATTTGGTCTGCCAATGCTGAAACGAAACAATAATTGTTATACAATTCTGAAAATAGCCGGGTAATGGATAGAAATAGCCGGTTGCAACGTATTTAAGCTTAAAGGCTTTATGCCAAAAATGCTTCTTTGAGTTGAACCGGCGAATTTACGAGAAAATTGTTATGGAAATCTGTTATTAAATTTGATACAATAAATGTAATAATTAGTCGAATATTGTCGAATATCAACCGTAACGATAAAAAGAATTATTACAAGTATAGCGGATTTTGCATAAAATGTCAATTGTTGTCTAGCTGGTGCGTTATCCAAAATAATTAAAAATTTTTAGAATAATTAGTAAATAATTAGGAATAATATATATAATAAGTATATTTGCTAATAATGAAACTTCATGCGGATTATCTATTAAATCTATCGATTATACTGGGCGCATTTATAAGCATTTTCTTTTTTTACAAAAAAAAGTTTTATCAATAATTAAATAGACAAGCGCTAATTTACATGATAATATTAATTCCATTATAATAAGTTTTTTTGATTAATTAAAGTTAATAGTATAATAAATTTAAATATAAATAAATTAATATTCAACAGGTTAAAGGGGGGGTATGAGCATGAAAAGTAAACAAATTGATGAAGTTGCAGCGGGGTTGTCAGGAGTACTAACACTTCTGGACAGAGTACTGATCAGGCCGTTAGAACTGGAAACACGGCCGATGATTAGTCCGCTGCCGTATTTTGCGATGAGGATCCTCGCTGATAAAGAAGCCGCCGGCGAATCTGTCACGATGTCGGAGCTGGCGAGGGAAATGCAGATAGCCAAATCGCAATTGACGGTGATCGTAGATAAACTGATTGCCAAAAAATTTGTAGTCAGAGAAGACGATCCGTCTGACAGAAGGACAACCAGAATCAGGCTTTCCGGTGAAGGCAAAAGTTTTATGGATCAGAACGAAAAAATTGCTGTCAGTATTATTAAATCTACCATCAGCGATCTCAGCAGTGATGAACTCGTTGAATTGAGCGAGGCAATCAGGTTGTTTAACAAAGTGGTTGACAAGTTCCACCAGCAGCAAGATTTAACTTAGTAAATTTTGCACGACAGTATTTTAGAAATTTTTGCTTCGACACTGCATTTAGCTTTGTCGAAGCAATCCGAGCCGGGGAGGCTGTATTCGCTGAAAATTTGCTTGGGTCAAAGAAGTATTGATTTACAAGTGCTATAATTTAGCTGTATCAGTATCGGCAATTGCTCGGCGATAATTCCGGTCTAAGAGACATGGCAAACCGGTTATCTTCAGTCAACTGTGATATAAGCAGGCTAGCTTGGTCATACATTAGCCAAAGCGAGTCTGTTTTTTTATATATTGGTTCGGTTGATATTAATAAATGAGACTAGGGTAAATAAAAAATAGTAAACCCCTGCCGACATAGTGTTCGGTAGGGGTTCTTTATGTTCAAAAACGGGGGATGGTTGGGGAATTGATCGTGTTGACAGGCTATTTATTAATATTTACGCTTGTCCTCAATCGGTTGTATTACCTTGGTTATGTAGTTATCCTCTTTGTCGCCCAGTGCCGCTGTGCTTTCTATGTATATCTCCTGTACCGGCGCGGTGGGTATAAGATTACGGGCGAGGATATAGTCGCGCAGTGCGAAGTAGGCGGCGCCGATTTCCTGATAGGCGCCGCGATGGTGAACGGCAACAGCGCTTTGCGCGGGATAGATTACGCAGCTCTCCGGCACCTCTTCCGGCTCTATAGTGATACAGACATTCATAGAAAATTGCTGCAAATCAAACATGCCCTGCAAATATCCGTTATCCGGAAATTCGCAAAAGCTGTTGCAGGTGGTGGAAAAACGCAGTCCCAGCCCGATGGCCTCGCTGACCGTTTGATAGCTGGCATTTAAGCCGTCTTCCACGCCATTACAGATAAAACTGCGCAGATAGCAGAGCCGCCGGGGCAGGCTGATCCACTCCACCGTATAGTCGCCTTTTTTAACCTGACGTGAGCGCAGTTGGGCGATACCCTGGGTCAGCTTCTCTTTTTGCGCTTCCAGTCGGGCGATTTGTTTTTCTGCTACATCCTTACCGCTGAGATATTCGGCGATTTCGTCAAGGGATAAACCGGAGTTTTTTAGTTCGAGGACCAGCAAAAGGTTAGCTACGTCTTGTGTGCTGTAATAGCGGTAACCGGATGATTTATCGATCAGCGAGGGATTGAGCAGCCCTTTGCTTTGATAGTGGAGAATAGTGCGGCGGGTGACGCTGCAGACGGCGGCTACATCGCCGATTGAAAATAATTTATTGACATTTTTTCCCAATTTTTTAGATTACCCCCTTGACTCGTACCTTAACGTACGGTTTATGCTTATTATAGCATATTGATATTTGGTGGACAAGTTTAATAAGGAAGAAGCAAGTATGAGTTTACAAAGCTACTGCGAAAAATACCATAAAGAACACCTTTTAAGCCAGTGGCACCCTAGCAAAAACGGCGGCCTGACGCCGGCGGATGTGGCGCAAAGCAGCCGCATCGTGGTTTGGTGGCGCTGCGAAAAGGGCCATGAATGGCAGACCCAGGTGGCATCGCGCATCAGCGGCACCGGTTGCCCCCGCTGTTACGCGCAAAAGTTAGCGGCCAAACGGCAACAAAAAGCAAAGGGTGCGGTGCAACCGCCGCGCCGAAAGGAGAAGACGGATAAATGAAAAGAAAAGTTTTGGTAATATTGTTGACGTGCCTGATGGTATTGACTCTGCTGCCGATGGCGGCAGACGCCAGTCCTAATCTTGATCAAAAGAACGTCATGCTCAGTACTGACGGCATCAGTAATTATAGCAGCGAAGACGGTTATAATTACATTTACTTTGGCCAATACAATAGCAGCCCGGTCAAATGGCTGGTGTTGAATAACGAGGGCGGTAACGGCGGCACATATAAGGATAGCAGCGACGCAGCCGTGGATATCTCCAGTGCGATGTTCTTGCTGTCTGAATATACACTGGGGTCGAACACCAATTATAGTTCCGGCGGCAATATCCAATGGCCATCGAGCAAACCCAAAACATATTGTGCGAATGTCTACGACAGTGCGTTTACCGCCAGGGAAAAAGCTTTGGTTTTGAAAACCACCACCACGGCCGACGCGGATGTGGGCGGCGATGCAGCATCTCCGTATTTGCTGGCCTGCCAATTGAGTGATGATACGCTGTTTGCGCTTTCCGCCGCTGAGGCGACCCGTAGTGCATACGGCTTCGGCGCCTGGGATAGCAGCGGTGCTGACAGCGGCCGCGTCACTTTTTGCGGCAATTATCCGGATACTACTGTAACTAATTGGCTGCGGTCGTTCTCCTCTGTGTTTGAATCATCCTCCGGACTTCCCGGATTTGATACTTACTATGCAGGCGCCGTTATGTCTGATGGCTCAATAACGTATCTCGATTGCAACGGCGCTTATTTGTATATCCGCCCGGCTTTCAATTTAAATTCGTCCTCCGTGTTTTTTTCCAGCGCGGCCGCGTTTGACAAAACCGCCGACTTCGCCATAAACGATGATTACAGCGGCAGCGAATGGAAGCTGACATTTGCGGACGGCAATACAACTTTTGCGGCAAACATGGCAGAAACGGTAATTGAGCCGGGCGATACGGTAACAGTGGACGTTACCGATTTGGGCAGCGGCACTGATTATACCCAGGTTTCCGCCATGCTGGTTGATGAAGACGGCGATGTTATTTGTTACGGTAAAATCGGCGACGCCGCGACAGGTGAAAAGACGTTTACGATTCCCGCCGATTTAGAGATGGGAACATACGCTCTCAGGGTCTTTGCCGAGGATGTTAACGGTAGCAACCTGACCGACTATGCCGGCAACACAGTGGATATCTCTTTGAGTATCAGTACGCTGCAAAACATATATCTCACCGGCAGTAAAGTGAGGTTGACGGACGACAGCGTCTGGTTTGTGCTTGATGAAGGTGTTTCGCGGGTAACGCTGATCAAAGATGGCTTTTTGAGCGGCACTTATACGAGAAGCGACGCCGATACGGCGATTGCTGACTATCAAAGCGAAGTTCGCACAACTTTCGGTGACGAAGGAGCGACAACGCGCCTGCCGTGGCGTGATGATCTTGCCGCTATATCAGACATCTGCGATTTCGATGATATATCATCATATTGGCTGGATAATTTAGAGGGCGAACCTTATTATTTTGGCAGTGGTACCACTGGATTAGGAACGTATAATCCTGATTATTATACAGGCTGGGAGTGTGCGGTCCGCCCGGTGGCGACGCTAAATAAATCGGTTGTCTACGCCGTGGAGGCCGTGATCACGCAGCAGCCGCATGATCTGGACTGGCCTGCATTGGACGGGGCTGCCGCCGTGTTTGACGTTACGGTTAACGGTGAAAATGTCACTTATCAGTGGCAGGTACTTGACGGCGCCGCTTGGACGGATATCACAGACGCGACAACCGGCACGCTGACGGTGTCCGCCGGCGACGTCAATTATGCTGAGGACAAGACCTTCCGCTGCGAGATTTACAGCGACTGGGGAGAATATATTTACAGCAACGAGGCGGCGATCAGAACTTTCAACTGGCAGGAATACGGCGCCGCCAATGCGGGAACGTACAGCGATTACCTGATCGACTCCGACGATGAATACGATCAAATAATATATGTTTATACTGCCGCCGGCCTGGGCTGGGTTGCCGATCAGGTCAACAACAGCGACGACGGGCTTGCCGGCCAGCAGGTTGTCCTGGCAGCCGACATCGATCTGACAGGCAGATCATGGATACCGATCGGTTATGATAATTCTTACGCCTTTGAGGCTGATTTTAACGGCAATTTGCACAGCGTCAAAGGTCTTAATATCGATTTTCAGGGAGAATGTCTCGGCTTATTCGGTTATGTCAAAGACGCGACAATTGAGAATCTGTTAATTAACGATGGCACAATTGGTATTTCCGATCCTGTTGGACTGAGTGGCTTATTAGGACATAGTGCGTTAAATGTGGGTGCATTATTCGGCTATGGAGACAGCTCAACATTCCGCAATATCGGCGTCGGCGAAGTTGAGCTGGCCGGGAATGACGATGATATCTTTATCGGCGGCATCGGCGGCAATTTGAGTGGCAAAGACGGCTGTGTTGTCAAAAATTGTTATTGCCGCGCCGCTATCTCCTCCGCGAGCACCAATGCCGTGGCAGGCGGCATCGCCGGTTATGTCAGTAATGGATCAACTATCGACAACTGTTATTTTGCCGGGAGTTTTGATCTGAGCGGCGGCGAATCGGTATGTTTAGGAGGTATCGCCGGAGAGTTAGATGAAGCAATTACCAACACTGTCGACAACTGCTATTGGCAGAGCGGTTGTGGCGCCGTGTACGGACACTGGAATTACATTGATGAGATGATTGCTGCCGATGATGGTTGCAGCTCGCTGACAGAGACGCAGATGAAAACAGCATCCGGGGAAGGCGCTTTGCTGACCGGTTTGAACGACTGGGTGACGATAGCCAACGCCAGTGTGAGCGTTTTTCAGCCCTGGGTTGTTGTTGACAGTCAAAACGACGGCTATCCCACCTTTTTCATCCCTTATGATTTGTATGTGGAAGGTGTGCGCGTGACCAACGTCAATTGCGCCAATGTGCTCGGCGACGGAGGCACGCCGACAGTAGTGTTTGACCCTGCCTCCAGCAAACTGACACTCAACAATGCCGATATCGCTATCAGCGATGCTAATGAGGGTTCCGGAGCCGCGATTGAAAGCGCAATGTCACTGGATATCGTCTTAAAAGGCGTCAATACGGTTTCCGGCAGCGGTACGGAACAGACAGGCATCTATCTGAGTAACGACATCGGTGCGCAGTCTTTAGCTTTCAGCGGCAACGGCACGCTGACAGCGGCAGGAACAGCAGCGGCCGTATGCGTAAAAACCTATGGCGATCAGCAGGCATTGTCATTGGCGTCTAACCTGAAAATCAAAGAAGGCGGCAGCATTGCCCACGAATATGCGGGCGCAAGGTATTTCTGGAGCTTTTGCGAGGGGACGTTTGATCCGCTTGATTTTGATACCTATGCCAAACAAGTGGTAATAGGCGCCAAAGCCTCATCGGGCAGCAGTGGTAACAATTATTATACTATTACCGCCACTGCCGGCGAGGGCGGCAGCATTTCGCCATCCGGCAAAGTTAATGTAGAAAAATCGACCAACAAAACCTTTACCGTCACGCCGGAGGACGGCTACGTAATTGATGACGTCAAGGTTGACGGCGTTTCCGCTGGTGCGGTCGGCAGTTATACCTTTAGTAGTGTCCAGGCGGCTCATACCATTGAAGCGGTCTTTGCCAAAGCCGAAGAAGCGGCCAAAGCCAATCCTTATCAAGATGTGCAAGCAAGCGACTGGTTCTACAGCGCGGTCACATATGTGAGCGAAAACGGGCTGATGAACGGCACCGGCGCCAACACCTTTAGTCCGAATCTGGCCACTACCCGCGGCATGATCGCGACGATCCTCTGGCGGCTGGAAAACCAGCCCGCAGGCAGTGTTTTGAGTAGCTTTTTCGACGTAGCGGATGACGATTATTATGCCGAGGCTATAGCTTGGGCGGAGCAAAATGGCATTGTCAAGGGCTATGACACCGACACCTACGGCCCCAATGACAACATCACCCGCGAGCAGCTGACGGCAATACTGTACCGCTATGCCAGGTACAAAGGCTATGACCTGACCGCCTCCGCCGACCTTTCGCCATATACCGACGCCGGAGATATTTCCGCTTATGCACTTATCAGCGTCAAATGGGCTGTTGCCAAGGGTTTGATTACCGGAATGACAGACTCTACGCTGGCGCCGCAAAGCTACGCCACCAGGGCTCAGGTAGCGGCTATTTTGACGCGGTTGATTGAGAGCATCAACGGCTAAGATGGTGCTGCCGAAATATATTTTTTAGTGAAAATCAATAACCTATACCATTGTTTCGGGGCCGGCTGTCCGTATTAACATGCGAGCAGCCGGCCCTCCTCTCGCCCTCATCACAAAGACGCGATTTCAAAGGAGCAGCCGGCTGCCGATAAAGACACTTCCGATACTTAAGATACGGTTGTGTCAATATATACTATGTTAAAAAAATAAATTTGTGATTATATCGAAACAGCCGATATTCCTATTGCCTTTATCCAAAGATAAAGAACAATTTAAGGTAATATCGGCTGTTATTGACACCAAACTATCATTTGGGATAGCTGATGTCAATCTTAATATAACTATTTTGTCGAAAAATATACGATAGAATTATTGCCTTAATTTGCCGTCAGCCGGACTCCTTCTCGCACCTATCGCAAAGTAGCGATTAACTTTTGGGAAGTCCGGCTGTTGCATTCGACATCCCGTTACGCCTATAACAGGGATTGTCAATATTATTATATGCACTTATGGTCGAAAATGATAAAAGTAAAGCTTAATTTGCCAGAGACTTTTGTTTTCCAAATAAAGGTAAATATACTGTGGCAGCGAATCTTTTACTGCAAATTTGATATATTATATTAGAAGGAGGCGCTTTTGATGGACAACATGGAAAATACCGGCAAAAGGGATAAATTGACTAAAATATTAGCTATTGGCGCCACGATAATATTATGGTTGCCGTTTGCTTTTATGATTATCACTTCCATTTTCGGGTCGATTGCAGCGGGGAAATTTCTCATGGATTATCTGATTCCCGCAGAGCTGTTTCCAATGGTTATTGTCGGCGGAGCAATTTTGATTTGGGTTTCTATCAGGTCAAAATTAATGCGTGAGTCGATTATTATTGATTTTATCGTGACGGTGGTATCTTTCTTTGCTGTTCAGGCTATCGCTGTTTTAAGCGGCATCGCTTCCGGCGCGGCTGCTGCCGCCGGCTTATATTGGTGGCTGATTATCGCCGTTCTCGTTCTTTATGTTTTGGCGGCTTTGGGTCTGGCTATCTGCGGTATATTGCTGATCCGCAGGCTGCGCCAATAATTAATTATTAATTAAAAAACCTCTAAGAAATTTCTTAGAGGTTTTTTATTTTGCATAGATGAGAGAAAATGAGAAAGAGTAGGCTGTGGTTAAGCTGATGACTAATATTTATTGTTCGGTTAGAGATTTTGCGGCTATTTTCATCCTGTAACTTAGGTGTTCCATCAATTCCTGAGGATTACCAAAAGTCAAAATATATGTTTCTCCGCTTTTCATAGTCAGATAGCAAGCGTTTTTGTTTCGTTTATACTTATCTTTTTTGATGTTGGCGATTTGATTAATCTGGATTCTCAGCTCCTCTTTACCGCGGGTCAAAGCATAACCGACAAACCCTAAAAATAACGAGGTAAAGATGCTTTTTTTATAAAGGATAAGTTCTGATTTGGTAATTGCGATTCTTCCCGCAAAATGACTTCCGTCAGCATAATAAAACGTAATAAAATCTTCCATTTATAAACTTTCTCCTTTTCTTTCATACTTATTATCATCAGTCGTTTATAAATGTATATGACACGTTTTAATATATATTCAGATTCTAGCGGTTAAAGCGTAAATTAATTATCGCTGTAAATATTTACCGTCTGCTGTTTGCTCAGTGGCAGACTGGCAAACGCCTGCCGGTAAGCGCTGGCGGCAGCGGCGGGTACTGCTGCGTTAATATGGAAAACAGTGTTATCACGGTAGATGAATGAGGGAGGTAAGTCTGCTGCAAAACGCACAAAACCAACATCTTCGTTATTGGTGTAATAGCTGAAAATAGCGGTATCGACACTGGTCGCCGATGCGGGGATAACCAGTTCCATATTTTCCTGGAAATTAATCAGATTGATATTGCCGATCTCTTTTGTCCCTTTCGGTAAAAGTATTTGTTCCGCCGAGGCGTCAAGTATCATCATTAGTATAGTCTTTGTGCCTTTATCATAGACAATATTGCCTTTTTGTTCAAAGACCGCATTGCCTTGGGCAAAGTTCAGCTTAACTGACGATTCGTTGTCATCTAGGCCAAAGGCGTTACTACCGATGGAGTTAACGGAGGCGGGAATGGTGACCTTGGCAACTGCTGTCCGGTCAAACGCTCGTTCGCCGATGGTTTGCAGCGAAGAGGGTAGCTTCAGTTTGGCAAGTTTACGGTCGTTAAAAAAGGCCTGGTTGCCGATAGCTTTGATAGTAGCGGCCAGATGAACCTTTTTCAGTTTATCGCAAGAGTAAAAAGCCTTCTTGCCGATTGCTGTCGTGCCTTTGGTTGTCAAAGCATAAGTCAGCGAGGGGCATTTGTAAAAGGCGTAATCAGGTATTTTTTTGATATTGTGCGAGGTAGCAACAAAGTAGACGTCGGAATAGGCAAAAGCATACTTCCTCAGCGATGTTACGCCTGATGATACGTAAAACAGTTTCGGCACATCAAAGGCGCGGATCAGTTGGCTGCCTTTTTTGTTATAGAGCACACCGTGGTAAATTTTGAAATATTTATTGCCTTTGGCCAGCTTTAGTTGCATTTTATAAAAAGCGCCGTCGCCGATTGATTGAACGCCTTGGGGTATGGTGAAAGTACCGCTGCAGCCGTCAAAGGCAAAATCGCCGATTGAGGTAGTGCCCTTGGGCAGCTTAATGCCTTTGGGGGCGTTAGCCAGCGCATAATCGCCGACTGCCAGTTGGTCGGCGTTGATAGTAATTTTAGTCATCAGGGCATAAGCAAAAGCGCCTTTTTCCAGTGTTACTTTATGGGCGGTGACTCTCAAAGTGCGCTTATCAAAGAAGACGCCGGATATGTAGCTGATCGCATATTTACCAATAGTGATTTCATCGCTGTTAATAGTTACTTTTTGCAGGTTGTTGATACCGTAAAAGGCGTAGTCGGCAATTTTGCTTACCGAGTCGGGGATGGTGATGCTGCTAAACTGCTTGTCGGAGAATGAACCTTTATAATAGGTAAAGTTACTATCGGTATCGGCGTCAGGTTCAGTGATCTTTTGGTATGAACCGCCGACTTGTGTGACATGATAGGTCACACCCAGGTAAGTAATCGTAGAGGGTACGACAAAATCGCCGTTTGTTTGCGTGGTTTCAATTAGCGCCACGTTTTTTGCTGCCTCAGAAATAACCTGGTAAGTGTTAGCGTTTACCGTGAAGACGGCGGGTGCAAATCTGGCAGCGGCGGCAGGGGCAGGCATAGCGGCTGTGGCAAAGCAAAGCATAATTAGCGCGGCACACAGCAGATATTTAAATTTTGCCGATAACGGTTGCATTTGGCAGCCCTCCTTGCCAAGTATTTACTTATCTGATGACGATTGCGGACATCGTTTTGTTTCAATGCGATTAAAAGTCGGCCTCAATGGCTTTGATCATGCGGTAAAGCATTTCGTTATAAGGTACGGCTATATGATATGCGGCGGCTTCGGAAAGAATGTAGCCGGTCAGCGTATCGATTTCCGTCTTTTGCTGTTTCTCTATGTCCTGTAGGGTGGAGGAACGGTGGTGGTAAGTATCGGGCAGCGCTTTGCCGTAGAAAGCGGAGCGGTATTGTTCGGGCGTCTCCCAAAAGGTGGACTGTCCGCCGGCCTTCATCACCGCGTAGATTTCGTCGATCAGCTTGTCCATGATCGCCACGGTATTGGGGTTATCGCCGAGCTTGCCGTAATTAACGCGCAGTATGGCGCCGAGGGGATTGAGGATGCAGCTATAGAGCATTTTCGCCCAAAGCACCTTGGAAATTTGATCAGAGGTCTGACAGGGCAACCCGGCATCATTGATGGCTGTGGCTAACGGTTCAAGTTCTTTTATGTCACAGCCGAATAACGAGCCGAGCAGCAGCGGCGAAGTATGAACTGTAACTTCGCTGCGGTTGGGCGCGTTGCGTTTGAAACCGGTAATGATCCGCGCCGAATAGATTTGTTGTTCGGTGAAATACTGACGGTAGGGCCTGTCGTTGCCGAGGCCGTTTTGCATAATCACTATTTTGCCGGTATCTTTGAGAATATCGCGGCGGCCAGCCAACAAGGCTGCTATCTCCTGATTGGAAAGTGTTTTGACGCAAATCAATACGAAGTCGTAAGCAGCGGACGGCAAATCCGCGAAATCGCCGTAGGCGGTAACATCACTAACCGCTATATCTATATTGCCGAACAGGCCGTTCATATGCACGCCGTCATTGTCGATGGCAGCTTTGGTAGCAGGAGTAGCCAAAAAATCAACGCGGTGCCCTGATTTTATTAAACAAGCGCCGATGGCGTTGCCCAGCGCCCCCGCGCCGATTACGAGAATTTTCATTAAATAAGACCTCTTTTTTAGTTAATGTTCAATTATTATAATCTGTTTTTCAGATACCTGGCTGCAGCCGGCGAAAGAGCGGCAATCGGATTGTGACAGAGTATTTTATCTTTGGCGGCCAATACAGTGACCGGTGCCTGGGAATGCTGGAAAAACAGTGAGTCGTGACCGACACAAAGACCAAGCACGATATTAAATTCTGTGTTATCCTCAGCCAGCAGCCGCGCCTGGCCGATCGGGTCGCAGATGCCTTCAAAACCGCTTTCTTTTACAGTTTGCTGCAACGTTAAACCTAATTGTTGTTTATCGATACCGCTGCTTTTACAGATTACCGAAGAGACAATAAAGCCTTTGCTCCGCAGATAATCGGCACAAACCTTGGCTTCGGCGGACAGGCCGATGCAAAAAGCCAGCCCTAATTTATGGTAGCCCATGTATTTGGCGAATTCGACTGTTTCCCTGAGGCGCGGCCAGTGATAATAACCTTCTTTCTCAACCTGCATCGAGGTGAAATAAAAATCGTGGCATTCCGGCGAGCAGTATTCTTCGATAGTATTTTGATGAATTTCTTGATTTTTTATAGGGCAGTTGGCAGGCAAATGCTCTTTTAAGCCGCTGTGGCAGCAATGCCGGGCGCAATCAGCACATGAATATTTAGCCGGTAATACTGTATCTTTTTCAGGCATTTAATCAACCTCCTCCTATAAAACCATACTATATCTGCTATTTCAGATATTGCATGCTTTTCCATCGCGGCTATAAAATAGGCACTATAGTCACGAAATCAAAGATTTCGGTCTGTGCAGCTATTCAGCCTTACGCTGGCTTTATCGTAACATGATTATGCTACTAAAGCAAGATTATAAATAAAATAGTATAGTTTGCCATATGGATGCTTAGTTGACTAAGAAAATTTTACTTTATATAATTTTTTATAGACAATTTAATCAGCGTGAAGTTATTTGGTCTTCAAATATTAATATTTGGTGGCGAATAACCGATAGGGTGGCGCCGGAAACAGCGCCGTCTCCCGTTAGTGGATAAGCGCAATTTTGATGATTTTTTAAGGCGTATTCTACGGGAGAAAACGCCTTATTTTTTTGTGCGTCATCGGCTCTGCCGTAATATATACGCAAAATGTAAAAGGGGGATAATTCATGAAAATCAAAAAGAACTGGTTGTTGCTGTTAGTCGCCATCATGGCTGTAGCGCTGGTGTTTACCGCTTGTAGTTCCAGCGAAGAGGACACCAAAGTTGCCACTCCGGAAAACCCGGTGATTCGCCTTTCGACCACTACCTCTGTTAACGACTCCGGACTGCTGGGTTATCTGCAGCCTTATTTTGAAGAGGATACCGGATACAAGCTGGAAATTACCTCTAACGGTACCGGCGCTGCTATTGCTCTTGGCCAGTCGGGTGATACGGATTGCCTGCTCGTACATGCCAAAGCATCAGAAGAAGAATTCATCAACGCCGGTTACGGTGTGGAAAGAATTCCCTTTATGTATAATTACTTTGTCATCGTTGGCCCCGAATCCGATCCGGCCGGTGTAGCTGACTGCGCTAATGCTGCCGAAGCTTTCACGGCTATCGCCAACAGCGGTTCAGAATTTGTTTCACGCGGCGATGACAGCGGTACCAACAAAGCCGAGCTGAAAATCTGGGCTGCAAACAATATGGATCCCACCGGACAATCCTGGTATATTTCCTCCGGCAGCGGCATGGGCGCGACTTTGAATCAGGCCAGCGAGAGATTAGCTTATTGCTTTACCGACAAGGCAACTTATCTCGCCAGTTCTGCCAACCTCGACCTAAAGATATTGCTTGCCGAAAGCGAAGACTTGATGAACACTTATTCGATGATTGCTGTTAACACTGAAAAATGGCCGGACACCAATATCGAAGGCGCCAACGCTTTCATCGAATGGATGACCAGCGAAAAAGCTTCCGAGCTGATTGCTGACTTCGGCGTTGAACAATACGGTGAGCCTCTGTTCTTTGTAATCGACAATCAGAAGTAGATTAAACGATTATTGATTGGTTTAGCTTGACTTGAAATATGCCGCGGTTCCGTGATATAATCACTTGGCTGCGGCATATTTTGCAGTATTACGAGGTTTTATGGAATATTTTGTCGATGCTCTAAAATTACTTTTGGGTAATAACGGCGAGTTGCGCGGCATCATCGCGGTAACGCTGCAGATGTCTTTTTTCTCTACCACGATTTCGATGCTGATTGGTATGCCTTTGGGCGTTCTGATCGGCAGCCGCAGTTTTGTCGGTAAAAGATATCTGGTGCGCGTTATTCATACGTTGATGGGCTTGCCGCCGGTGGTGGCAGGCCTTATCGTGTTTTTACTGCTTTCGCGCAGCGGCCCTTTCGGCGAATTTCAACTATTGTTCTCCGTACCGGCGATGGTGATTGCCCAGGTGGTGCTGATTACGCCGATCATTATCGGCCTGACGGCCTCCATTACATCGGTGCGCGCTAAATCGTTATTGGAGACCAGCCGTGGCATTGGCATTCCCCGCCGCAAGGAAATTGGATTGTTGCTTTACGAAGCGCGTATCCAACTGGTAGCGGTAATGATGACAGGATTTGGCCGCGCGATCTCCGAAGTCGGCGCGGTGCAGATCGTCGGCGGTAACGTCCAATTTCATACTCGCGTCATGACCACCGCGATCATGCTCGAGACCAATAAAGGCAATTTTGAACTGGCAGTGGCATTAGGGATAGTATTACTATTGATTTCGTTGATAATCAATTCGTTTGCCCAACGCTTGCAGGAGGAACCAAATGACTGAGCCGGGCCAGAACACCAACGATATTTTAATAGAGCTGCAGGGCTTACAAAGGTACTATCGTGGCAGAAAAGTGCTGGATATCGATCAGCTGATCTTGATGCGCGGCCACCGTTATGCGCTGGTCGGCGCCAACGGCAGCGGTAAAAGCACGCTTTTGAAGCTACTGGCCGGAGCGATCAAGCCCAGCGGCGGCGAGATCGTCTTTCACGGTTTGGACGGAGATTATGACAGGGCGTATCTGCCGCAAAAGCCTTATATATTCTCGTGTTCGGCGCTAAAAAATGTTATGATGGCTATTCCCGATAAAAACGCGGACAAGCAGCGGCGGCGGCTACAGGCGGAACAAGCGATGCGGCTGCTGGGTATAGCCGAATTGGCTGACGGCAAGGCCAACCGCTTTTCCGGTGGCGAAGGCCAGAGGCTGGCCCTGGCGCGTATCTTGGTTGTGCCGCATCAGCTGCTGCTGCTTGACGAGCCAACCTCGGCAACCGATATCGCCGGTAATGAATTATTTGAAGAGGCGTTGAATAACTATTTGCAGCAAACGCAAGCGACGCTGATTTTTGCCACTCACGCCTTAAGTCAAGCCGTGCGCCTTGCCGACACGGTGATATTTCTTGACGGTGGCAAGGCTGTGGAACAAGGCCCGCCCGAACAGGTGCTGTATCATCCGCAAAGCGCCGGTGGCAAAGCTTTTCTGCGTTTTTGGCAGGGTTGAATTTTTAAATCATAACGCTGTGATTAAAAATCACAGCGTTTTTAAATTGGCGTTATTGCAAAAATTGACTTTATGGGTGATCCATAATACAATATATCTATAAGTTTGATTTGCTTTTTGACTAATGTTATGCCAAAGGGGGTCCAAGCATGAGGATTAATAAATACTGGCTGCTGCTTGTTGTCGTACTGATGGCTGTTTTGTTGATATTTACCGCCTGTTCCCAGACAACTGATAACGACGGCGGCGACAACGACACTATCGATAACCCTGTTGTCCGTCTGGTTACAACCAATACGGTAAAAGATTCCGGATTGCTGACATATCTGCAGCCTTATTTTGAAGAGGCCACCGGCTATACTCTGGAAATCTCCGCGTACAGCCCTTCCGCCGCAATTAGCGCCGGAGAGGAAGGCGAAGCCGACTGCCTGTTATTGCACGATAAGAGTGCGGAAAAAGATTTTATCACCGCCGGTTACGGTGTGGAAAGAGTACCCTTTATGGATAGCTATTATCTGATCGTCGGCCCGGTCGATGATCCGGCGGGAATTAGCGACAGTCCATCCGCGGCCGCGGCTTTTACTAAGATTGCCTCAGCCTCCGGTACCGATTTTGTCTCCCGCGGCGACGGCAGTGAATTATTTAAAGCGGAAATGAATATCTGGACCAAAGCCAATATCAATCCTGCCGACCAACCCTGGTACTTTACAACTTCCGCCGATATGGCTACGACATTAAACATGGCCGGAGAAAGGCAGGCTTACTGCCTGACCGATAAAACCACTTATCTGGCTAACGCCGCTAACTTGGGTTTAGCTATTTTGCTGGAGAAAAGCGACGACTTGAAAAATACTTATACGCTGATCGCGGTTGATCCTTCCGCCTGGCCGGACGCTAACAACGCGGGCGCCAACGCTTTCATCGAATGGATGACAGGCGATCAGGCTTCCCAGCTGATTGCTGATTACGGCGTCAAAGATTACGGCCAATCGCTGTTCTATACTATTGATAATCAATAACAAATAATTGGATCGCTTTACAATGCTGCGGTTTTATTTTAGCCGCAGCATTGTTATATTCGTTGATTGTTTTTCACTTGAGGACTGCTGGTTACCGGCAGGTAGGAATTATTAATCATTGAGAAGAATTATTATTGATGCTAGCCGCTGTGGCGCGGCAAAAACATATTTGCGTATACAACATCATGGAGGTCACTCAATGCGTTTATTCAGTATTATCGGCATTACCCAATCGGGTAAAACGACCACTATCGAAGCAATTATCAGCGAGCTGCGCCGCCGCGGTTACAGCGTCGGTTCGGTCAAGGAGATCCATTTTGAGCAGTTCGCCATCGACAACCCGACAAGCAACACCGCCCGCCACCGCCGCGCCGGCTCCGAGCTGGTAACGGCGCGCGGTTACTATGAAACAGACGTGCTCTATCAAAGCAAGCTGCCGATGGAGCAGATATTAAGCAATTATGATTATGATTATGTGGCGCTGGAGGGCGTGCGCGATCTGGCAGTGCCGACGGTGATTGCCGCTCACTGTGAGGAAGAGGTTGATCAGCGCTTGAGTGAGCAGGTGTTTGCCATCACCGGCAAGCTGGCTGACCGCATTGACGAATACCGGGGGTTAGCGGCCTTAAGCGCGGTCGACCCGCAGCAGTTGCAGCAGCTTGTTGATCTGCTGGAACTGCTGCCCTGTGAATGGCAACCGCCGCAGCAGTATCAAATAGTCAGAGACGGTGGGAAATACCCGCTTAGCGCCCGGCAGAATCTGTTGCTGGAGCAGGCGTTGGCTGATTGTGCCGATGGCGAGATAGTGCTGGTCAAAAGCGGTAAGGGAGAATAAACGCGTATGAAAGTAGCACTGACAGGCGAAATTCAGGTTGGTAAAAGTACCATAGTCAGAAAGTTGGCGGCGGCCTATGCCGGCCAGTTCGGCGGTTTTCTGACGGTGTCGCGGCAACGTGACGACGGCTATCTGGATGTTTTCATTATCCCGGCGGACAGGCCGGACGCGCCCTGCTCGGAAAAAAACCGCATCGGCATCCGCTTGCTGCAAGGCCGCTTCAGCGCAACGCCGCAGGCCTTTGAAACAGCCGGTTGTGAGATTCTCGACGCAGCCTTCGGTAAAAAGCTGGTAATCATGGACGAGCTGGGTATGATGGAGAATCAGGCCACGGCTTTTCAGGCCAAAGTGTTGGAAATATTACACGGCGAACAGCAGGCGATCATTGTAGTCAAGCCGCGGTCAACGGCTTTTTTGGATCAGGTACGGGCAGTACCGGGCCTGGTGATCAAAGAAGTGACCAGGCAAAACAGAGAAGAGGTTGGCGATCAGCTGCTGAGGTTATTCGCAAAATAATTAACGGGCGGATTTTACTTCTGCCCGTTTATTTTTATAAAATACCATGGTATAATTTACCATATATAATAAAAAGGGCGGCGGTATTATGGATTTGCGGGGCAAACGGGTGGTTGTCACCGGCGCTTCCTCAGGCATCGGTTATTTGCTGGCCAAGCGGCTGATCGACGCCGGCGCGCGGGTGATAGGCGTGGGTCGCAGCGCCGAATCCTTGCGGCAGAAATTTGGCAGCAGAATCCAAACGATCGTCTGCGACGTATCCGATCCGGCGCAGATTGACGCCATGATCGAAGAGGCCGAGCAAATACTGGGCGGTATCGATATTTTTGTCTCCAACGCCGGTTTTGCCTATTACGGCCCGATTGGCGCGCCTGATTGGCAAAAAGACAGCTATATCTTTGCCACCAATGTCACAGCGCCGATCTATATACTGCAAAAGCTGACCTATCAGCGCCGCAGGCCGCTGGTCTTTATGTTGACCATCTCTGGGCTAGGCAAGATGCTGTTGCCCGGGTTTTCGATCTACTGTTCCACCAAGTTTGCGCTGGACGGCTTTATCCGCGCCTACCGGTTGGAAAAGCCGAAATGGGTCAAAGTCGTACCGGTTTATCCGGTGGCCACATTTACTGATTTTTGGCGCCGCGCCGGCGGCAAAGACACACCGATGCCCTTTCCCTGGCATCCGGCCGGTTATGTTGCCTGGTGCATGGAGACGGCGCTGCGGCTGGGTCTACCGTCCGTTTATCCTTCGCCGATTTATATCATCCGTTGTCTCTTGGTGCGGGTGCTGCCGGTAGATTTGGGGGTGCAGGCGGTTGAATTGCTGCGCTTCAAAGCCTGGAGAAGACGGCATGAACAGTAACAGCATTTGTATCGAGAGCATATTGGGGCCGATCAGCCTGTTTTCCCGGATGGTAGACGGTCAGGAGCGCTTATGCGGGCTGGCTTTTGCCGCGTCCGCGGACAGCGGCAAGCAAACGCCGCTGCTAGGTCAGGCGGCACAGCAATTATCTGAGTATTTTAACGGTCAACGGCAGGTGTTTGATTTGCCGCTTGTTTATGACGGCAGCCAGTTTCAGCAGGCGGTCTGGCAGGCTTTGCAGTCGGTACCCTTTGGCCGGACGCGCAGCTACGGCGAGATCGCGGCAGCAATCGGCAATCCCTTGGCCGCCCGCGCAGTTGGCAACGCCTGCGGCAGCAATCCGATTGCTATTATCATACCCTGTCACCGCATTATCGCTGCCGGTGGCAAGATCGGCGGTTTCTCCTCGGGGCTGGATACCAAACGCCGCCTGTTGGCGTTAGAGGCAATCAAGACAATATAAACATGACAAAAATAATGGCTTGCGGCCGCGCACTTTGTTTGATCTGGGAGGATATTGCTTTTGAAAAGTAGAATATAGGTGCTAATTTGGAGTTACCCAGTAACATAATTATAAACAAATATTACGAAAGAGATGATTATTATGAGTAATAAAGCAAAAACATATAAAACAAAAATAAATAGTACAAAAATGTATAAACCAAAAAAAAATAAAACAAAAGTAAATAAAGTAGAAATAAATAAAACCTACCCAGTACGGACATTGTTGACAGGATTGGGCTTGTTCTTGATCATCAGTGTCATTTTCGGTTTTATCAGCTTAAAAACCAATATGGCAATACCGTTGTTGCTGGGAGTGCCCATCGGTACTTTGCTGCTGTTTTATATATTTGGCGAATTAACCAAGGGCAGTATTGTCTTGGCAGTTGTCTGCAGCTTAATGGTGGGATTAATAGGTACTTTAGCGGGATCCGCAGCGGGATCTATGTTAAGTTTATATTTGGCTTCGCAGATTCCTTCCTTAAGTCATTGGGCACAAATACAATTAATACCCAATTTAGTTACTCTGATTATCGCCAATGCGCTCTTTGCAGCTACCATGGCCGGTGTGTTTTATGGTCGTAATGCAATCGGGCTTTTTGCTAAGGTAGCAGCGATAGTGGGCATACTTTTTGGATTGTTGCTATGTATACCGGATATAAGCTGGATACCATTTGACCAAAAAATATTGTTTATAGTAACCTCCTACGGTACGTCAACCGGCCTGGCTGTCGGGCTGTATAAGCTGCAATCAGTTAAAAACATGAAATCAGTTAAAAGATAATCGAATATTTGAACGTGCCATTATCGGAGGCGTCAGATGAAAACAGCTAAAGCTAACTTAGTAATTATCATACTGCTATGCGGTATCTGGTTATGCGGCTGCGGTGATAGCTCCAAAGAGACAAGCCAACCGGCGGATGACACAGCAGTTGAACAAACTGACGAAGCAAGTCAACAGGTGGATGACACAGCAATTGAACAAACAAGCCAATCAGCGACGGATTCTCAAAAGGAATCTGATCAGCCGATTGCAATATATCGTGGACTTGCATTGGACATAGATGACCGAAATGTGGATGTTGAGGGCGTCGACGATGGTGTTGATGAATCAACCAGGGAGAAATTTCATGAGAAATATAATCGAGAATATTATTTATATTCCGACGGCACTTTTCTGGGAAAAGCAAAAGGAAAAATTGAGGCGATAGGCTACTATGCTTATTGGCAAATAACGTTTCCAGATACTTACAATAATGAAGAGGTTGCAATATCGCATGATTATGATCCTTACCCAAGAGAAAATACTTATACAAATGCAGATTTCCCAAAAGAATTCAATATCGGCGGTACAGTGTTAGCTCAGGTAGACAAACAATTTAGTGTCAATGCACAAACCACGGAGTTGTCTTCTGTTGATCTTGATGGTGACGGCAAAAATGAATATTTAGCACTGTTACTCGATAAAGGAAGTAATTTTTTTGCTAAATGTTTAGTTGGTTCAGATTTTAAGGTCATTGCCTATATAACAGCATTTAAAGAAGAAAGTGATTATTTTGATAATCTTATTAGCCATTATACTTTACAGGATTCCGGGGAAATTATCGATGTTAATAACGACGGAATTATGGAGATTTTAGTTGAATTACCTCATTATGAGTTATTTACTATTAAGTTGTTTACATATAAAAACGGTACATTTAGCGGCGGAGATTTTATTACAATGACTAGCATACAACCGTAAATATTTAGGAGTTGAAATAATAACCCCGCCTTTCGGCGGGGTTGATTTTGTTTATGGCTTATATTCTGTTTAAGTTCCGCTATCGGAGCGCATTACCATTTCATAGTCTCCCTGCTGATTTTGAGAAAACACAAATGTATGTCCCCATTCCCACATGGGCATGTCGAGAGATATCTCATACTTGCCGTCTCCGTTTAAATCCGCTAATGAAACTAAATCATATTGATAGCAATGATTAATAATCTGCGGGAAAGAATTATAATATCCGTTTTCAAAAGTGACTGTACCTTCCACGGGACAAATGTAATTATGAATAACTTGTGTACCGCCATCGTCATCCTCATATAGCAAAGCGGAAAATGTTCCTACTTGATCCTTTTGGCCTTCCCCGATAATAATTGGATAACCCGTATCATCAAATGGGTTATTGGCGACCATCAGATATTCATCTTTGCCATCATTATCAAAATCACCGCTGATACAATCAGTAAAATTGGGGAGAGTGTTGCCGATTCCGGATGTTTTGAACAGATTGGTTAAAGCTGTTTCCCCTGCGGAAGTTACCTCAGAGCGATAATTTAACTTTCTCGGGTAAAGTTCCGAACTGCTGTTTGTTGCGATATAGCTTTTAGAAGAGACTGAATCTTTCTGGTTCTCTAATATGAAGTCTGTATAAAAGCTGTAGGTGGGGATCTCTAGTTGCTCGAGTTCATCGCCTAATGTTAAAGGAAGTTGGAAAACTCTGTGTTCGTTGTTTCCATATTTGTCTTGATATATTTCTCCGTATTTTGCGAATTTCTTGGCGACACCTTCAGTTTCAAAGCTTCCCAGTCCGTCATCTACTTCTGTCATCCAGATGATCCTGCCGGCGTCGCCGATGTATTGATCATTATCATATATGTGATATTTAGGAACTTTCAGTATGTCTTTGGCATAAAAAACCTCTGCATTCTCAATCATGCTAGGTCCGAAATCATAATTATTGTCGCATAGACTGTGCCAGCCGTCCTTATCATAGCTACCTAATAAAAGACCGTTTATAAAATAATATGCCGGTGTATCCGCATCCGCAGTATATGTTGCTTGTGTGACTGTGTCTTCTTTACTCGTGTTATCGGTTTTATCGGTGCTCTCGGTTTTGGCAGCGCAGCCGCATAAAGTCAAGGCTATAATAAATGAAATAACGATTAACTTTTTCATCAATCCACCAGCCTTTATTTTATTGATATTAACAATACCATTTTATACCATAAATTACAATCATGCAATTATACAACCTATTATAAATATGTTGTTGATAATACAAAAATGACTAATACTTTAAAATAACCCCGCCTTTCGGCGGGGTTGTGTGTTCTTTTATGTATTACAGCGCGTGGATGTTCTTGGCTTTGACCTCGGCGATCAAAGCCTCGAGGAACTCGACACAGTCGCCGACGATGCCGTAATCGGCGCGTTTGAAGATCGGCGCATCCGGGTCGGTGTTGATCGCCACCACCTTGTCAGCGGCGATACCGGCCAGATGCTGGATAGCGCCGGAGATGCCGCAGGCGATATAGAGGCGTGGCGCGACGGTCTTGCCGGTTTGGCCGACCTGGTGCAGATAAGGCATCCAGCCGCAGTCGACCAGCGGGCGGCTGACGGCGACAGCACCGCCGAGCAGTTCTGCCAGCTCCTGCGCCAGCTCGATATTTTTGACATTGCCGATGCAGCGTCAAACGGAATCTCTTGACCATCCTCATGAACGTAAACTGGATTTCCATCCTTTACGACTGCATTTCCATTTTCATCAAGTAGAAGTTTCATGTTTCGGCTTCTCGCCGCCTCCTTTGGTTGGATGGCTTCACGCCAATCTTTTTTTTGTTGAATTTTAGCTCGTAGTTAATAACCCTTCCGGGTTTAAGCTAAAATTACCTTTTGATTGTGGACCTGTTGTGCATATAGTAAAAGCATCACAAACAACAAGGTCAAGAAATTTATCTGACTGCTTTAGCATCAAGAGTTAATAGGAGGATTTATGGTAAACTTGGATAAGAAATACCCAAATGACACTGGTAGCGAGTATTTCCCTCCAGGAGCCAGTGCAAAGGGTGGAGCACAAAGACGGATAACAACCGATGCCCGGAAAAGAAAGTTCCTGAAGGCACTTGAACGTACAGACTTCAACTTGTCTGACGCTGCAAGGATGGCAGGAGTCTCAAGGCGCATTGTAATGGAGTGGAAAGCCATTGATCCCGTCTTCAAGGAGAAAATGCTGGATGTTATGGAAAGGCAAAAGGACTTTGCTGAAGGGATTCTTATGAGGAACATGCGCAGCCGGCATCCAATTACGAGCAATACAGCTGCCATATTCTTTCTTAAAACCAAGTGCAAAGACCGCGGGTATATCGAAGGCCAGGTGATTGAACACAAGGGCCAGATAAACCACGGAGTGTTGGTGCTGCCACCTGGCCCGGGAAGCATCAGCGACTGGGAGAGGTCAGCCCTGGCGCAACAAGGTGCCCTTCCGGAAAAAACCCAAGAAGAGAACGCCTCTCCAAGTGAACCTTTCGAGCCGGAAGCCGAGTAAGGTGGAAACAAACAGGCATGAGTTGAACACGAAAAGGACCGTAACAGTTGAAAATAAGAACGGTGACCCCACCCAGGTTGAGGTCATATGGGAACCCTTGCCTGGCGGACAGACTCTTTTTTTGACCTGCCCGGTATTTGAGGTTCTTTTTGAAGGAACCCGCGGCTGCGCCAAAACCGATGCCCTTATCATGGATTTTGCCCAGCACGTTGGACAAGGATACAAGGAGAACTGGCGGGGGATTATCTTTCGGCAGAGTTACAAGCAACTGGCCGACATAGTTGCCAAAACCAAAAAATGGTATCACCGGATTTTTCCTGGAGCAAAATTCAACGCTACAGACTTCAAGTGGACCTGGCCTTCCGGCGAGGAACTCTTGTTACGCTACATGGACAAGGCCGATGACTACTGGAATTACCATGGCCATGAATATGCTTTTATCGGCTGGGAGGAGTTGACCAACTGGCCGACCATCGACTGCTATGACTCCATGAAGTCCTGTTGCCGGTCCTCTCACCCGGGAATTCC
>ENA-OSEO01002675-OSEO01002675.1-sediment-metagenome-genome-assembly--contig:-NODE-2675-length-23938-cov-3.809689_pt1 | contig 23938 bp, 22 predicted proteins | sample MGYA00237883_ERZ534232 | MGnify/ENA metagenome assembly ERZ534232
GCCGGAACGGTCCAATCTGTTGTTTTCGGCCAGCACAACTTGCCGGTCGGCAATCGTTCCCGCTCCTTCAAGCGTGACCAGCCGGTTGACCTGGATGTTGGAAAAATCCGGCAGGGCAATTAAATTCAGATTCTGCCATTCATCCTGCCCCGTCCGCACCCGAACCGTGACAACCCGCCGCCCTTCGACATTCCCAACCAGATCCAGCGTCTCAAGGGTGTCCAGCAGTCCATCATTAAACGGATCTGTCCACAGTTTGATATTGGCAGGATTGACGGCGCTGTAACTGGTGTTTAAGTCCTCTGAAATATACACATAGGTCCCGGCGATCATCCCGACGGCAAAGACGCCAATCGCGATGGAAGCCACCACCAGCATGGTCCTGGCTTTGTTCTCCCAAAGGTCGATCAGCACTTTCCGCCAGCGAGGCCTCAGCAGCTGGAACAAACTCATGAAAGCCCACTTGCCCGCCGGTTGGATTTCAACCGGTTTTCCACAATCCGGGAAAAGGTTTTATACATCAATTCGACGCTGGAGATGGTTTCCTGAAACAACCCACGGTTAATCGAAACCAGTTCTGCCGGTCCATCGTGTGCCGCGCGCACCGTCGCCACCGCCAGGTCGTTTTGCATCAGTTCAATTTCTCCAAAATGATCCCCCGGGGCCAATTCATCCACTTTTCTGCCGTTCACCAGGATTTCCACCCTGCCTTTGGTAAGGATATAAAACAACTCGTTCGGCTCTCCCTGCTGGATGATCTCAGCGCCGGCAATGAACTGGTGCTGCCGCAGGTTCTGGGTGACCCTTAACATCTGGGTGTGAGGCAGCATGGGCAGGGTTCGGTGGATCCACTCATTCACAATTTCGCCGTCCGAAAGCAGTACCTGGCGTGAGGTCTGCTTCGCCAGCGCGGGGTCGTGGGTGATCATCAGGATGGTTTTTCCCTGGTCGCTCAACCGGGTGAACAGGTTAAAAATCCCATCCGCGGTGCGGGTATCGAGGTTGCCGGTGGGCTCATCCGCGATGATGAATGGAGGATCATTGGCCAGGGCGCGCGCGATTGCCGCGGCCTGCTGCTGCCCCCCAGAAACTTCAGCCGGGGTCTTATCCGCCTGCGCTTTCAGCCCGACCTGCTCCAAAAGCTTCATGGCCCGCGTTTCGCGGTGCTCCGGATCATACATTTCGCAAAAATCCATCGGCAGCATCACGTTTTCCAACAGCGAAAGCATGGGCAATAACTGGTAAAACTGGAACACAATCCCCAGATGGCGCCCGCGCCACTTCGACATATCGCTTTCGGACAAACCATGAATCAGAGTATTCCCAATCCGCACTTCGCCGGAGGTGGCCTTATCAATCCCGGTGATCATGTTGATCAGGGTAGATTTACCACTCCCGGATTTGCCGGTAATACCAACAAACTCCCCCTGGTAAAAGGAAATATCAATCCCTTTCAACGCCGTAAAATCTCCGGCTGGAGTCTGGTAAGTCTTGACCACGCCGCGCAGCTCAATTGCCGGGTCCTGCAGGTTCTCCATCGTAACCGGCAATTCATACGCTTTCTTATGGCGTACAGGTATGGTAATGTATCCTCTGGTCAGAAAACCCATCCTATCCTCAATTCAGTCCTTCAACGATCTGTCCATCGGCGATTTTTAATATCTGATCAAACCGTTTGGAGAGCGATTCATCGTGAGTTACCATCACGATTGTCTTGCCTTCATCGACAAGCGCTTCAAACACTTCGAAAACCGTCTCCGCCGTCAAAGAATCCAGATTTCCGGTTGGCTCATCAGCCACAATCAATTGGGGGTCATTGGCAAGTGCCCTGGCGATGGCCGCCCGCTGGCGCTGACCACCCGAAACCGCTGAAGGAACTTTATGAGCCTGGTCCTCCAGCTCCACCAGCTCCAACAAATGCATAGCCCGTTCCACACTTGTGCGCGGTTGGTACAAACCGCAGAAATCCATCGGCAGGAGAATGTTATCAAGGAGCGACAGGGTGGGCATCAGCTCGAAAGATTGGTAAACAACCCCCACATTCTTCCCTCTCCACAAAGCCATCTGGTCTTCATTTAGCGCGTGGACAGCGACCCCATCCACCCATACTTCCCCCGAAGTCAGGTGGTCCACGCCGGTCAGCATGTTGACCAGGGTGGATTTTCCGGCACCGGATTTTCCGACCACGCCAATAAACGCTCCCTGATTAAAAGTCGCGCTGATCCCCTTTAAAGCCTGAAAATCCCCGACGGGTGTTTTATAATTCTTAACCACATTTCTAAGCTTGATTAACGCGCCGTTCTTTGCGGCACGGGATATTTCATTTACTCCAATTTGCGATGAAAGTTCGACTACCAATGTTTTAACCTTTTTCGGAAAGATCAATCTTTTAACACAACGCATCCATTCCGAGTTTCATCATACCAGTGTTAGTTTATAAACGGATTAAAATTCAGGTGACCCCTGTCACAATTCGTTATGACAGGGGTCACCTGAAAGTACTATGACTTTCCAGTCAACGGGCAACTTCCCAGGCCAGGTGGTTGAGTTCCGGCAGCACCAGCTTCTCCCACGCCAGTTGGACAGCCGCCGGCGAACCCGGGGTAGAAATCACCACTTTGCCTTTATACACCCCGGCCGTAGCCCGGGAAAACATGGCCGCTGAACCCACCTGCTCATAGCTCAGCATCCTGAAAATCTCTCCAAAACCGGGAAGCGTTTTGTGCAGCTTGCGGTTGAGCACATCAAACGTCCGGTCGCGCCTGGATATACCGGTTCCGCCATTGAACAGAATGATCTGCGCTTCCCCTTCCGTCAGCGCTTCCAGCACAGATTCAACCTGGTCCGGCTCGTCCTTAACGATGTGATAGCCAACCAGCAAATGACCGGCAGTTTCAAACTGCTCGCGCAGATACCGCGCGTTGGCGTCCGTTTCGGGTGTCCGGCTGTCACTGACGGTGACAATCGCCAGTCTCACCGGCCCGCGGTCCGCGGCAATTTTTTTGTGATGCGCGCTGCTTTTAGATCCGGTATGGTTGTGTATATTCATCTCTACCCTCTTTCAGTTAATCGTCTCAAACCCATTCCATCTCACGCCGCATTGACCGCGTCGCTCTCCATCGCACCTTTCGCGGACTGGCGCATCAAGGAACGCACACCCAGAGCCAGTAAATATGCCACCCCGGAAACCAGGATTATCGTCGCGCCGGATGTCAGATTCCAGAAATAGGAAAGGAACAATCCGACCGTCGTAAAGCACACCCCCAGCACACTGGAAAGCGCCATCATCTTTTTGATATCCTTAACAAATAACCCGCTGATGGCCGACGGGATAGTCAGCAGCGCGATCACCATGATCAGCCCAACCACCCGCATCAACATCACAACGGTCAGCGCGATCATCGCCAGCAAAATCAGATACAGGGTGTTGACCGGCACATTTTCTATCGCCGCGAAGGTTTCGTCGAACGATATGGCCTGAAGCTCTTTATAAAACAGCCACACCAGGCTGACAATGATCAAATTCAACACCAGCATGATGATCAGGTCGCTGGTGGGGACAGTGAGGATGCTGCCGAACAGATAGCTCATCAGGTCTGCCTTGTATCCCTGGGTTTTATCGATAAAAATGATCCCAATCGCCATTCCAATAGCCCACATGACCCCGATGATGGTATCGGCACGCTGGCGCGTTTTACGCTGCACCATGCCCATCCCAAACGCGGAAACTAGGCTGAAGAAAATAGCCCCAAACACCGGGTTAAAATTAAAGAAATACCCCAGACCGATCCCACCATAAGCCGCGTGGGCGATCCCCCCGCTGATGAACACAATCCTCTTGATGACCACATAGGTGCCGATCACCCCACAGGCAATACTGACCAGCACTCCCGCCAGCAACGCGTTGCGCATAAAACTGTATTGAAGCGCCTCAACCACTGCGTTAATCACTTTCGCACCTCCCAGATATCCCGCCCCCAAGCATCTTCCTCAAAACCAGGAAACCTTTTGAACTACATCAATCATACTGCACTCAACCGCAAGAACATTAGAGCTTTTTCCCAAAACCTGACTTCACCAACACTCATTGAATTGTAACCGGATCATGAAACTGGTTCAATCAAAGATAAACACTCACAGTTAATCATACCAAACATGCTGTGCTTTTCACCGGTATCAGGAGCCTGCTGTCATCACCAGAATTCCTTTTAAACCACAGGCGGGTGAAGGGTTATCCCACACCCACCCGAAAGAATGTACCATACCATGGATTTTTTCTAATTGGCAAGCGTTTCGGCAAATGTCTGCGCGACGGTTCGCATGTTGTCCAGCCAATCGTATTCAAGCGCGCTGATCAACAGAACTTTTCCGCCAATCTCATTGGCGATCACCTCGGCTGATTTGGTGTTGAATTCCGGCTGGGCGAAAACAACTTTGATATTGTCCGCTTTGGCCTGGTCGATCAATCCGGCCAGTTCCCTGGCGCTTGGCTCCTGGCCGTCGACCTCAATGGAAATCTGCTCCAGTCCAAATTCACGCGCGAAATATCCCCACGAGGGATGGAAGACCATAAACTTGCTGCTCTTCAAACCTGTCAGCGACTCCTTGATGTAGGCTTGCAGCACGTCGATATCCTGCACAAAAAGCTTAAAATTGGCACTGTATTCTGCTTCATGGCTGGGGTCAAGTTCAACAAGCGTTTCATAAATGGTTTGAGACATGGTTTTGACCAGTTCCGGCGAGGTCCAGACATGCGGGTCAAGCTTGACCTCCTCACCATCATGCGCTTCACCACCCTCATCTTCATGTTCATGGGCAGCCATCTCAACCCTTTCAATATTGGCAATCGTATTGACCATCAACATGTGGTCATTTGCTACCGCGATCCGCTCCAACCAGGCGTCTTCAAATTCAACCCCGATGCTGAAATAAGCCGCTGAATCACTTAACGCGCGCATCTGATCCGGTTTGGGTTCATAACTGTGGGGGCTGGCCCCCGGATCCACCATGACATTGACCCTGACCAGATCACCGCCGATCCGTTCAACAAAATACTTCTGGGGAAGCACGCTCACCGTGACTGTCAGGACAGCTTCCGAAGCGCCGGCTTCAGCCCCAATATCGGTTCCCGGCCGTGCTGCCTCCGCCGCACCGCGGCAGGAAGCAAGAAAGACCGGTAAAAAAGCGACCAACAATAAAAATGATTTGACCTGTTTCAACATTCCGAGCTCCATAAGATACTTTTAAACTGTGCCGCGAAACCCTTCCCCTGGAAGCATTGAAAGGGGATATCCTTTGCGCCGCTTCTTATTGAAAATGATTTTCTTTTTCAATTATACGAACAACTTCACCTCTGTCAATCTCAGAAAGCAGCTCCAAGGTTCTACAGCGCTGAACAGAACTCAACTTAATAGACTTTTTGTATTGATACTGAGAACCCGCAGCAGGCGATCCTTCAAAGCGAATCCGAAATCAGGCGGGATAATCTGCTCTCCGATTCAGCCCGGACGTTCTCATGCAGGCTGCCGCCGTGCGCGTCCATTGTCACCACCAGAGGAAAGTCCTGTACTTCAATTACCCACAGCGCTTCGGGCGCGCCAAACTCAAGCTTGTAGACTCCAATCACTTTCTGGACACACTGTGAGATCAACGTTCCCGCCCCACCCACCGCGTGGAAGTAAGCGCCGGGGACTTCCCGCAGCGCCGAGAGGGTTTTCTGCCCCATCCCGCCCTTGCCAATCACCCCTTTGATATTGAAATGGCGCAACACGGCGTCCTGATAAGGTTCCTCACGGATGCTGGTGGTCGGCCCGGCAGCCACAAACTGGTATTGCCCGGTGTCCAAACCGGATACAACCGGCCCGCAGTGGTACAGTACGCCGCCATCCAGAACACGGCGGATTTCCCGGTAGACCCGCTCGTCATCACCCTCTGGCGGGCGGGTTTTCTCAATAAAAGTGTCCAACAACCATTTGTGCGCGGCGTCTCTCCCGGTCAGGATGACACCTGAAAGCAAGACCTGGTCGCCAATCTTCAGCGCGCGCACCTGCGCGTCACTGAGCGGTGCAGTTAAACGCTGGGTTGCTGATGTATTATTCATACCAGATCAGATCTCCTCTCAACACCATCCTCCGGCGGCGAAAAGCCCAGCACATATACGATACTGTAACAAAGAAACTGGCCGGAAGCCGGTATAAAGCCCTGATTTTGGTCGCCAGCACAGTGGTCTTCCCGCCAAAGCCCATTGGGCCGATCCCCAGCGTGTTGGCTTCGCGGGTGATCCGCGCTTCCAGTTCCGCCAGCTGCGGGTCCGGGTGGGCATCTCCCAGCTTCCTCAAAAACACCTGTTTGGATGCCAGATACCCGGAGCCCCGATCGCCGCCAATGGCAACCCCCAGCACGCCCGGCGCGCAGCCCCGCCCCTGGGCCTGGTAAACCGCGTCCAACACCACCTTGCGGACGCCCTCCAGGTCGCGGCCCGCGTTCAAACCCGCGTCGGGGAGTTTGTACTGCGCGCCCACATTCTCGCAGCCGCCGCCTTTCAGCACCAGGTCCACAACCAGAGCGTCGTCTTCGCCTTCCTCAAAATGGATGGCCGGGAAGTACTCATCCCCGGTGTTTCCACCGCTGTTCACCCCGGTGAGCGCGTTGACCGCGTTGGGCCGCAGGTACGAGAGGCGGGTAGCCTCGTCAAGCGCGGTGTTAATTTGAGCCCGCAGTGACTTTGGCGACCATCCGGCCGGGTACCGGACATAAAAAGCCGGCGTCCCGGTGTCCTGGCAGATGGGCGTGCTGAACTCCCGCGCCAACCCAACATTTTTAAGAATTGTCTCCAGGGTGGCGTGAGCGGCCAAGCCGGGCTCCTCCTGCCCTGCGACATGCTGGAGCGCTGCTTCCACATCCGGTGGCAGGCTGGTGGCGGTCAGACGGATCAGTTCCAATAAGGCTCCGGTAACTTCCGGCATGTTGATCTCCCAAACAAGAATGCAATTCGATTGATGCTTTGATTTTAATGTAGAAATCGGTTTAACAGGAATGCGGAGACAGGCTTTCGCCACACATCCTCTTATTCTAATGACATTGTTCCAGAATATAGATGACCCTCAAAGCGGGAATCAACGCGTTTGCGCCCCCGCTTAGATGCTATAATTAATCAGGGTTTGGAATTCCCCAATTTTTTCATAACAGGTGTATGATGCCCGATTTTGACCAATACCTTTCCCCATTTTCCTGGCGTTATGGTTCTCCGGAGATGCGCGGACTGTGGAGCGAAGTTGAAAAACTAAAAACCTGGCGGGCGATCTGGGTTTCATTGGCCCAGGTCCAGCACGAACTCGGTTTTGTCACCGAAGAACAACTCTCCGATTTAAGAAAAAACGCGGAACGCATCGATATTGCGCGCACCCAGGAAATCGAGCAGGAAACTCGTCATGACGTAATGGCGGAAGTCAAATGCTTCGCCGAGCAATCCCCGGTCGGCGGCAGGATCCTGCACCTCGGCGCGACTTCCACCGATGTCAAAGACAATACCTACGTCCTTCTGATGAAGCGTGCTTTGGCCATCCTGCTCCCAAAACTCGGCCTGGTACTCGCAGATCTGGCCGGCAAAATGGAAGCCTACGCCGGTTTTCCAATCGTGGCTTTCACCCACCTCCAACCCGCCGAGCCTTCCACCCTGGGTTACCGTTTCGCGGTCTATGCCCAGGACCTGTTTGAAGATTGGAAACAACTGAGCACCCTGCGGCGCGGCCTGCGCGCGAAAGGATTCAAAGGGGCCGTGGGCACCAGCGCGTCCTACATTGAAGTGATGGGGAGAGAAAACATGCCGCAATTTGACCGGCGGATGAGCGAGCTGCTGGAAATTGAATTTTATGAGGTTTCCACCCAGACTTACCCACGCAAACAGGATTTTATGGTGCTCTCCGCACTGGCCGGCCTGGGCGCGTCGCTGTATAAATTCGCTTTCGATCTGCGGCTGCTGCAATCTCCAGTGATTTTTGAGTGGAGTGAGCCATTCGGCAAGAAACAAATCGGCTCTTCGGCCATGCCCTTCAAAAAAAATCCCATCAACGCGGAAAAAATCGACTCGCTGGCCCGCCAGCTCGCCAAATATCCGCTGATTGCCTGGGACAACGCCGCCCACTCGCTACTGGAACGCACCTTGGATGACAGCGCGAACCGCCGTATCATCCTGCCTGAGTCTTTCCTGATCTGCGATGAAATTCTGGAAACCACGCTGAAGATCCTGACCGGCCTGCAAATCAATGAAAACCAGATCCAACGCAACTTCAACCAGTACGCTGTGTTTGCCGGTGTTGAGAAGGTGCTGATGGCAGCCGTCAAGCGTGGGGGCAGCCGCCAGGAGGTCCACGAGACTCTCCGCAAAAACGCTGTCGCGGCCTGGGAAGAGATGCGGAATGGGAACCCCAACCCCCTGCGGGCGTATTTGACTGCCGACCCGGATCTGCGGAAATACCTCACAGAGCATGAGATCGATCAATTACTGGACCCAGCCGATTATGTCGGCATGGCTCCCGATAAAGCAAAGAAACTGGCGAAAGAAATCAAAATTACTTTAGATTTTCAAGAGGACTAAAATGACTTTACAAATTATTATTGGCACGCAATGGGGTGACGAGGGCAAAGGCCGCTTTGTGGACCTGCTATCCGCTGACGCGGATTATGTCGCCCGGTTCAGCGGTGGAGATAACGCCGGCCACACGATCCGGATCGAAGATAAGGTTTACAAACTGCATCTGATCCCCTCCGGCATCATATATCCCAACACCATCGGAATCATGGGAAATGGGATGGTGATCAATCCCCAGGTGCTCCTCCAGGAAATCGAAGAGCTGCGGCAAGGCGGCATTTTCGTCACGCCAGACCGGCTGAAGATTTCGTATATGGCGCATATCATTACACCCGCTCACCGTCTGATGGACAAAGCCAAAGAGATCAAACTCGGCAATGCCAAACTTGGCACCACCGGACGGGGAATCGGCCCGGCGTATTCCGACAAAGCGCAGCGGATTGGCCTGGTATTCAAAGACATGCTGGATGCCGGACTATTTGAGAAAAAACTGCGCGTGCTGCTCGCCGAAAAGAATGAATTTTTTGAGAAGATCTATGGCCTCGAACCGCTGGATATTGAACCCATCGTTGAAGAATTTCTGAGTTACGCCGCGGCGCTTGCCCCATATATCGCAGACATCAGCGAAATTCTGAGGAACGCGCTGCTTTCCGGAAAAAAGGTTATCGCCGAAGGAGCCCAGGGCGCGCTGCTCGATACGGATTACGGTACCTATCCGTATGTCACCAGCTCTTCATGCATGGCCTCCAACGCACTGCTTGGCCTGGGGATCGGTATCCCGAAAGTGTTTGATATTGTGGGGATCGCCAAAGTCTTCCAGACCCGGGTCGGCGAAGGGCCCTTCCCCACCGAGCTGTTTGACCACGCAGCCGGGTTGCTGCGCGGCGATGGAAGCCACCAATGGGATGAATTCGGCACCACCACCGGCCGGCCGCGCCGCGTTGGCTGGCTGGACGGCGTTCTGCTGAAAAAGATAGCTGAGATGAACAACATCTCCCGGCTGGCATTGACCAAACTGGATGTGCTTTCCGGTTTTGATGAAGTCAAAATCTGTGTCGGATACGCTAAATCTTCGAATATTTCCCCCCTGGTTCTCGATAATCCGGTTGAGCCCGTCTACCGCACATTCAAAGGCTGGAAACAGGACATCATGCAAACCAACCATTGGGATGATTTGCCCGCTGAAGCCAGGGAATATGTCACTTTTATCCAGGAGTATGTTGGCGTTCCAGTCAAATGGATTTCCGTCGGTCCGGAAAGAAATCAGATCATCATCAACGATTGAAAACACATTTCCTGAAACGAATCTCTTGCCTGCCTGCCGCTGTGTTGCGGCAGGCAGTTTTAATAAGACAAAAGTCGTAGAAATATGTTTTAATATATGATATTTTTACTACACAAACTCTTCTTAAAGGATGATCGAATGACAACCAATATTGATAAAGCCTGCCTGTATTGTCACGCTGACCAGACCAAAGTGCCCCTGATCGCTATGGAATATCAGGACCAAAAACTCTGGATCTGCCCGGAGCACCTTCCCCTGCTGATCCACAGCCCGCAGAAGCTGGTGGGAAAACTGCCGGATGCCGAAAATTTGAATCCATACGAAGCCTGATCTATCTGGGATAAACTTTTTCTGTCTTGTTCACAAACCAAACCGTCCATCTCGCGAGCATTTTTGGGCGGTTAGGTTCCTTTTCTTGAGCCATTCAGACGTCACCGTCGCAAGACCACGCAGCGCTGGTTCATACGCAAAACAGCCCCAGAGGGCATGAGAAATTGCCTTCTGGGGCTGTGATTCATCCAGGGCCTAATCGTCTAAAGCTGTACCAGAAAGATACCGGCGCAGGATAAATTGCTCTTGCGCGTTCCGGACTGGCTCATTCTCTTCAGGGCAGAGGTGAATGTAAGTCCCATCCGGCTGCATAACCCGCGCCTTGAAATTATCAGAAATATAGGATTCAAGAATGTCATCCCGAATATGGCGGATCATTCCTGGATCATCAACCGGGAACAAAACTTCGACCCTGCGGTTAAGGTTGCGGGACATCAAATCGGCGCTCCCCATCAGGACCTTTTCATTCCCTCCATTACGGAAATAGAAAATCCGGCTGTGTTCCAGGAATCGTCCGAGAATACTGATCACGCGGATATTTTCACTTAATCTCTCAATGCCCGGACGTAAGCAGCAGATGCTTCGGATGATCAGGTCAATCTTCACCCCTGCCTGAGAAGCCTCGTACAGCAGGCTGATCATCGGTTTATCTACCAGTGCGTTCATTTTGAAGATGATATGTCCTGGTTCCCCTTTCGCCTGTAAGGCCATCTCTTCTCGGATCAACTGTTCAAAGCGTTCCCGCATATTGATAGGCGCGACCACCAATTTACGGTAATCCTCTTTCAGCGAATAACCAGTCAGATAATTGAACAGATCTGTGGCGTCCGCTCCGATATCGGGATCACAGGTAAACATTCCCACATCCTCATAGATCTGCGCGGTAATGTGATTGTAATTCCCCGTTCCAAGATGGATATACCGCCGGATGTGCTCTCCCTCTTTCCGAACCACCAGCGCAATCTTGCTGTGCGTCTTAAGGCCTAACAAACCATAGGTTACGTGGACTCCTTCCTGCTCCAACAGTCTGGCCCATTCAATATTGCTCTCCTCATCAAAGCGGGCTTTAAGTTCCACCAAGACTGCTACCTGTTTGCCGTAATCGCGGCGCGCTTCCAACAAGGCCTGCACAATTGGAGAGTTGCCCCCCACCCGATAAAGGGTCTGTTTGATCGCCAGCACATCCGGGTCGCGCGCGGCGATTCGCAAGAAATCTACCACCGGGATGAAGGAATCATACGGGTGATGCAGCATGATATTACGCTGCCGGATCGATGAAAAAATTGAGGCGGCCGGCATTTCAGCTGTGCGCTTCAAAGCATCCGGGGTGTAGGGGATGAAGGGTTTATCCTTAAGATCATAACGGTCAATTTTTGTAAGCTGCATCAAACTGGATAGATCTAAAGGTGCGTCCAGTTCATAAACATCATTACTGTCCATTTTCAGATTCTGGATCAAGATGTCCTTAATGTAACTGGGCATATTCTTATAAACGATCAAACGCACCACGTCCCCAAAACGCCGCTTACGGACATTCTCCTCCATCGTTTCCAACAAATCGGAGGCTTCCAATTCCTGAATTTCAAAGTCCGCGTTCCGCGTAACATGAAACGCGTGCGCCTCTTTCACTTCCATCCCCTGGAAAAGCTTATTCAGGTTCTCAATGATTAACTGCACCAGCCACACAAAATAATGATGGTAAGGAACCGTTCCATCACGACGAATGCTTCCGGAAGATCGCTTGATGGGCACAAGCATCGGCAAGGAAGCGGGCACTTTTAAACGCGCAAAATGCTTCCTGCCTTGCTGATCCTGGATCAATATCGCAAGGTTTAAACTCAGATTTGATATATGCGGGAAGGGATGTCCTGGGTCAAATGCCAGCGGAGTCAGCACCGGAAATACAACCTCATCGAAATAGGCATCAACGGTCTCCTTTTGCCTGGCGCTGAGCTTCGCATAATCCAATAGATGGATCCCGGCGTTTTCCATCTCGGGAAACAATACTTTGTTGAAATATTTACGTGTTTCTTCCATTAAAGTCAAAGAGGTTTTGCGGATAGAAGCAAGCTGCTGGGCTGGAGTCTTTCCATCAATTGAGAGCTCAACCATGCCTGTGTCATTTTGTATTTTCAGGCCGCCAACCCGTACCATAAAAAACTCATCCAGGTTTGATCCCAAAATAGAAAGGAACTTGATCCGTTCCAGCAAAGGATTGCTCTCGTCCTCAGCTTCCTCTAAAACGCGGCGCTGAAATTCCAGCAAGCCCAATTCGCGATTGATATAATTCTGTGGGTCATCCAAGTCAATCTGATTCAATACCTGGTCGTTTTCGCTCATAAACTCCACCCGACACGCTGATTCAAATATATTCCGTGAAACAAATATACCCGCAATATTTTTCCTCGTCAACAAAATAATGGGCTAACCAGTTGCCTGCCAGGGAGAAAGTAACGCAGACAAATCAGTTTTACAGCAACGCTCAATTCCCCCGCAAACACATACACAACAAATATGTTATTATCTCCGTAGAAAACCTCTTTATTATGGAAGATAGACATTATGGGAAATCCAAACCCCGAAAACAGCTCACAATTTTTCTCAACCCTTCCGATCAGCGTGCTGACGAAACCATTAAATTCCGACTTCAGGGAGTTTAATGTCCTTGAACAAGGCCCTGGCTATTTTTACGTTCAGCCTGGCTTTGAGGTTGGGATACGCATAAGCAATATTAACGATGCCACCCTGATCCATCTGGTAAAAGAAATTGCCGGTGTTTCTGTTGTCACCTTTCTGGATCTTTCAGAAAACCGGAAAATCACCAACAAGGGTGTATCCGCGTTAACCAGCCTAAAAAATCTAACAAGGCTCAACCTGAGTTCTTGCGGGTTAAACAACAGAGGGTTGCCCTATATCACGGAATTGAAAAACCTCGAATATCTGGACCTGAGCTATTGCAACCGCATCACCGATGAAGGGGTCAGGTACCTCCAGGAAATGACTCATTTGATTTTTCTGGACCTTCTGGGCACAACCAAGATTACCACAGCAGGGCTTAAGCGGCTGCGGCGCGAAGGGTTAGAAATCCACAAATAAACGCTTCTCATACGCGCGTAAAGATAGTTAAATTACCCTAAACTGCATGTTATCGATATAATATGGCAGAGAAATTACTTTTTAATAATTCTTAAGGAAACCAAATTAATCATTATGGGTGAAATTGCTGCTATTTCTGTGTCCTTTTGCTGGGCAATCACATCAATATTTCTTACCTCAGCTGGCAAGAATCTGGGATCCATGGTCGTGAACCGGATCCGGTTGGTCTTCGCGGTAATCCTGCTGACCGTTGCGCACTTTATTCTTCAAGGACAGTTGTTTCCCTTTGACGCAACCCCTGACCAGTTATTGTGGTTGGGGTTATCGGGCGTGATCGGATTGGTTTTAGGTGATGGGTTTTTAATCAAGTCCTATCTCATCATTGGTGTCCGGATTGGCACCCTGATCATGTCCAGTGTTCCGGTAATAAGCACCCTGTTTGCCTGGTTCCTGTTAGGAGAAAGGGTGCAGTTTCTTGAACTGGCTGGCATCTTTTTAGCAATGTCCGGCATCATGATCGTTGTCTCTGATCGCAACAATGCCGGAAGAATAAAGAAAGACAAAAAGCAATACGCCACCGGTATTTTATTTGCCTTCTTGGGAGCATTCGGTCAGGCATTTGGTCTGGTACTGGCAAAAAAAGGATTGGGGGGAGACTTCTCTCCGCTTTCCGGTGTACTGGTGCGGATGCTGTCAGCCATGATTTTCATGTGGATCATTACGATCTTCATGGGACAGGCAAAAAGCACTATTCAAAAAAGTCTTTCAGAGCCCATTGCCTTAAGAAATGTCGCCGTGGGCAGCTTTGTGGGCCCATTTATCGGCGTATGGCTTTCACTGATCGCTGTCCAAAACGCGCAGGTTGGCATTGCCTCCACCTTGATGGCCCTGACTCCTATCATTATGCTGCCCATTATGAAATGGGGCTATAAAGAAAACATCAGCCGCCTGGCGATTACAGGAACACTCACAGCTCTGTGCGGTGTCGCGATGATCTTTATGGTACCTGTTTAGTAGTGTTCCAACCAAACAGCGCTGAATAGAATAATATACAATTACTTCTGTGAGAATAAATTCTGCCAGTAACGCGGTTGATTTTCAAGATATGCTAAAGTATCATGGTTAAGTGTCGAAAATCCCGCAATCTTGATGCTGGCCTTAGAAAACAATCTTAAATGAGTAAAGACATTCCGGTAACTCGAACCAGGATAATTCCTCCTCGCAGGCGAGGCGATTTGCTCACGCGAAATCGTCTGTTAGAGATTCTTTCTGACCTGCTGGAGAAAAAGTTGTCTATCATCGCAGCACCAGCGGGTTACGGAAAAACATCTCTCCTGGTTGACTTTGCCAACTCGATTGAATATCCGGTTTGCTGGTACACCATCGACAGCATAGATCGGGATCTTTACCGTTTCCTGACTTATTTTATCGCTTCTATTCAGGCAAAATTTCCAGAATTCGGTCACCACGCATTGGCATCACTCCAAAACGCTTCGCCCGAAAATCTGAATATTGAGCATCTGACCGCCACCATAGTCAACGACGCTTTTGAAACCATCTCAGAACATTTTGTGATTGTTCTGGATGATTACCACCTGGTCAATGGAACCCCTGCTGTTGAACAATTCATCAGCCGGTTCATACAGGACGTGGATGAAAACTGTCATTTGATTGTTTCTTCCAGAACGCTGCTGACTCTTCCCGATTTTCCTTTAATGGTGGCCAGATCTCAGGTCGGCGGTTTGAGCTTTGAGGAACTGGCCTTTCAGGCGGAAGAAATTCGCAATCTTTTCCAACAGAACTTCCATGTTGCCCTTTCCAACCAGGTCTCTGAAGAATGGTACCACCAGACCGAAGGCTGGATAACGGGATTATTACTTTCAACGCAGATGCTTGAAAACACAATCCCCGATAAAAAGCGTACCGCCCAGGCTTCCGGAGTGGGTCTGACCGAATATTTAGATGCTATTCTGAACCGGCAGTCCCCTGAACTACAGACCTTCTTACTGCACTCATCATTGCTTGAAGAATTCAATGCGGATTTATGCGAACAGGTGATTGGTCAGGCGCTTTCTCTTACCCATCAGAACTGGCAGCAGATGATGGATGACATTCTTCTTAATAATCTCTTTGTGCTGCCAATCGGAGAAGATGGTACCTGGCTCCGATACCACCATTTGTTCAGCGATTTTCTACAAAACAAGATCAGAAGCGCACACCCCCAGGAAGTAAAACGCATTCAAATCCAACTTGCTGAACAGCATGTAAAAAATCAGGACTGGGAAAAAGCCTATAACAGTCTGATAGGCCTGGACGACAAAGAGAATGTAGCCCAACTGATTGAAAAGGCGGGCCCCAGCCTGATAGCCCGCGGACGCACCCGGACATTGGAGGAATGGCTGAAACAACTGCCTTCTGAAATCAGGATATCCCGGCCAGCGTTGATTTCCCTCCAGGGAGCAATCGCAATCACGAACAGCGAATTCCGGAAAAGCATCCGGTTATTCAACCAGGCTATCAAAATCCTATCGAGCGAGAACAATCTCGAACAATACACCCGCACCCTGGTCAGGCGTTCAGCCGCCTACCGCTTCCTCGGTGATCACCAGTCCGCGCTTAAAGATGCTGAAGAAACGCTGCAAAAAACGGACGGGTATTCCAACTTGCTGACCGTCCGGGCAGAAGCCCTGCGTTCTAAAGGGGTCTGTTACTATCAACAAGGAAAGCTCCTGGAAGCGTTGGAATGGCTAACCCAATCCCTCGAGGCCTATCAGCTCCTGGGAAACAAAGAAAATGAAGCTATTCTGCTGATGGAGACCGGATTGATCCACCAATCCATCGCCAACTATGCCGAAGCCGAAGATAATTATCTGCAAGCGCTTTCACACTGGAAGACCACAGAAAATTTAACCTGGTTGACAAATGTGATGAACAACCTGGGCGTGCTGCAGCATCAAAAAGGCGATTACGAAGCCGCTTCAAACACTTTGGAAACCGCGCTTGAATATTCAAAAATTGTCGTCTCCCCTCGCCTGGAAGCCTATGCCCTGGCCGATATTGGCGACCTTTACCGGGATCTTCACGCGGCCAATGAAGCCCTTAAAGCATACCGCCAATCCTATGTGATCGCCCAACGGATTGGCGACCAGCTTTTGATGATCTATCTTGACCTTGCTGAAGCCAATTTGGCCCGTATCCAAAAAAGATTCGCACAGGCCGAAGACAGGTTAAGTACTGCCTGGCAAATGGCGCATGAGAACAAAACATTCTTTGAACAATGCCTGTGCTACTTTGAAACGGGTTCCTTAAGCATTTGTCTGAAGGATAACGAGAAAGCGATCCGCAACCTGGAAGAAGCGGTGAAATATTTCGAAACAGACAACCATATGCTTGAAGCTGCCCGAGCGCATTTGTATTTATCCATTCCCTATTTTCAAGAGAAAAATATGGATAACGCGATTGAACACCTTTCCAGAGCTTTCGCGATCACTCAAAAGAATCAACACCCTTTGATTGTCAGCGGCTACTGGTTCAAAGATGAGTTTCTCCGGATGCGAAAAAACAACAGAATTGGCCCAATCATTAAAAATTATCTGGCCAAGATAGAAAAATATGAGGAAGAGCTTCCCGAACTCAGAAGAAACCTCCGGCAACAGGCCACTGTCATCCCCTTTGCGCCGCCCAGGCTGCTGATCAGAGCACTGGGAGCCAGTCAGGTCAGGCTTAATGAAAAATCAATCACAATTTCTGAATGGCAAACTCAAAACGCCCGGGACCTGTTTTTTATACTCCTGGCCCATCCGGAAGGTCTTTCAAAAGAAGTGATTGGCGTGATGTTTTGGCCGGATATTACACCGGAGGATTTAAAATACCGCTTCAAGAACACAATTTATCGTTTACGCCACGCGATTGGAAAAGAAACCATCCTTTTTGATGATGAATTGTACCGCTTCAACAGGTCGCTGGATTATGAATATGATGTCGAAGCCTTTTTGCGGGAAATCAACCTGGCAAAATTCGCTAAACTAAAAACAACTAAGATACAGCATTTTCAAAACGCGCTTGAATATTACAAGGGCAGCTATTTGCCCGATCATGACGATACCTGGGTGATAGCCGAAAGAGAACGACTCTCTTCTTTGCACACCAAGGTATTATTGGACCTTGCCGAATCACATTTCGAAGATGGCGTTTTTGAAAAGGCTTTGAGATACACTCAGCAGGCCATCGATAAAGATCCCTGCCTCGAATCTGCCCACCGGGTTGCCATGCGGATTCATGCCGCTATGGGAAACCGCGCAAACATTGAAAGGCAATACCAAAGCTGTATTCAATCCCTTTGGGATGAAATCAGCGCCCCACCTTCAGAACAAACACAACAACTTCATAAGCAATTAATGAAGTGATCCCGTTCCCTTTTATCAGTTCTTTATCTGATAGCAAAAACTTTTAAACAAGTTCATATCTGAGTATCACCGGCACATATCCCATTTGCCTTTTGTCTTTTGGGAATCATGTGATTTGGTTTTAAACACAATTGTATTGATCTGCTAGCAGATAATTCTTTGTATTTAAACCCCAATTTTGACGAATTTTAAAACTTATCCGATTTGAGACCCATTTAAAGCCTTTTTTTACACCCCAAAAACATACACTAGAGAAGACATCCGTAAGAAAACGGTAAGGAGTTAGTAATGAAAACATTCGCCCAAAAAATTTCTAGTCTCACCATTAACGCCCAAACCATTCGGTTTGCTCTGCTCACCATGACACTGATACTCTTCGTTCTTTCAGCTGGCGCCCCCGGCTGCATCGGCGGTGTGGGCGGATAGTCTCCCGCTCTTACACAAATCATCTTCTTCCAACTTTCAAACACAATTCGAGGATAAAAAAAATGAAACTCATCTCTAAACTGAACCCCAAAATGATCCGCTTCTTCCTGCTCACCACCACCCTGGTGCTCTTCGTCCTTTCAGCTGGCGCCCCCGGCTGCATCGGCGGTGTGGGCGGATAAGTCTCCCACAATACTCTGAAATCATCTTCTTCCAACTTTCAAACACAATTCGAGGATAAAAAAATGAAACTCATCTCCAAACTGAACCCCAAAATGATTCGCTTCTTCCTGCTCACCACCACCCTGGTACTCTTCGTTCTATCGGCTGGCGCCCCCGGCTGCATCGGCGGTGTGGGCGGATAGTTCATGATCCTGCTAACAGCCATCATCGCAGGTCTGATCGCAGGCTTTATCCGTGCCAAATGGAATAAACGAAAACTGAACCCGCTGACACTGAATTATGAATGGCTCGTTTTCGTGGCCTTCCTTCCACAACTGATCGCTTTTCAACTACCGTGGACACGGGCAACTTTATCAGATGGCTGGGTTCGAACAGCACTGGTCAGCTCGCAATTTTTATTACTGGTTTTCGCATGGTTTAATCGTAAGGCCCCTGGCTTCTGGCTTCTAGGCATTGGATTGGTTCTAAATTTTTTAGTGATCATTCTAAATGGTGGATTAATGCCCATCAGCCCGGAAATTGTAAGCAAGTACCTTCCAAATGCACCAGACGGTACGTGGATGATCGGAGAAAGACTGGGGACCACCAAAGACATCGTTTTGAACATCTCAGAAACCCGTTTTTGGTGGCTTTCAGATCGATTTACACTACCAGATTGGATCAATTACGCAGTCGCTTTTAGCTTTGGAGATATTCTGATTTGGATAGGCGCATTCTGGTTACTATGGTCACTGGGTGCCCCACGAACCTCTTTACAGGAGAATTAATAATGAGTCCGAAAAATGTTTTTTACCGAACCGAAGAAAAGTACAACGTACGAAAGTCACACACACCAGCAGAGTACAGTCGGATCCTGACAGCAGCTGTTGTCAACAAGCAGTTCTGCAACATGCTGCTCAAGAATCCTGCCATGGCTCTGGCAAATGGTTTCTGCGGTGAAAAGTTCAACCTTACCAAAGAAGAAAAACACCAGGTACTTTCTATTCGAGCTGCCTCTTTAGAAGAATTTGCGCAGCAGTTGATCGCCGACAACGCAATGGCCCGTGTTTCTTGTTGTGCTGGCGATTAAATAAGTATCACGAACACATTTACCGGTAAACTTGGCAGCAAACATAAATAATGCTGTCCACCAGGGGTTAATAATACTGTGGAATCAAAGAAACCTGTTAACGTTGAAGTAACACCACCCTCCGCTCCATTTCTGCTGGAAGTGGAAAAGCTGTTTTCAAGCCTTTCCTCTGCAGAAAACTGGGAAGATAGAGACTATTCGGGGGAAGATCACCGCTTACGGAGACTATTAGAGTTAAAAATGCTGTGTAATTTAAGCAAGGAGCTGAGCTTAAAAACACAGAATATCAACCTTCTCGACCATCTCGCAGAGCAAGCGGTTAAAGTAACGCTTTCTCAATTCAGCCAGATACTCACCTGGGAACCCGATGGCTCATTTATCTGTCAGGTCAATTTTGATGCGAGCCCAGCAGATCAGCAAGTCGTCGCGCCTTACCGTGTTCCGATCAATTCCTGGCTTCATTACCTTCAAATCATCAATCAGAACAAGCCCACCATACTGAAACGGGATGATCCCAATATTTCTGAAGATGAACGCAAGGCTTTAAGGCTGGATACCGTCGATGAGTTATGGCTGCTGCCGCTTTGGGCTGGATCTGAAAAGATCGGGTTGTTCATTCTTGGTGATGATTCCAAAGCAAGAGCTGGCCGGCAGAATTATGATCGCCTCGGTCAAATGACCCCTATCGCAGACCAGGCAACAATTGGCATTCAACGCAAACGCATCCAGCATAATCTGGAAAAAAGCTTTGTAGAGATCATTCTTGCTTTAGCGGAGAACATTGAGGTTGATGCCCGTTCTTCCAACCGTCACGAACACCACACTTCAGTTATCGTCACTACCATTGCCAGTTCGCTTGGTTTTCCACCTTCTGAGGTCCAATCCCTTCAATGGGCAGGTTTGCTGCATGATATTGGCAAAATGCAGATTCCTGAAGATCTTCTCCAAAAACCCGGCCCATTAACGGCTGATGAATGGGAAATTATGCGGGAACACCCTGTTTTTGGCGCGGACATGCTTTCCACCATTTCCCTTCTGAAGGACGTTGTTCCTGTCATAAAACATCATCATGAAAAATATGATGGCAGTGGGTACCCTCTTGGGCTAAAGGGAGAAGCTATTCCCATTGGCGCAAGGATACTGGCAGTGGCCGATGCGTACAGTGTCATTGTAGGTGGGCGGGTTTATCGTGAGCCTCGGCCCCAACAGGATGCGGTTAAAGAATTGCAACGATGTTCAGGCAAACACTTTGATCCCTGCATTGTGGAAAAATTCGTAGAACTGATTAACGCTGGTCTTATCTATTAAATCATCTTCCACATATCGGAACGGGGGCAGTCTACTCTAACCGGAAATGATCCGGTTAGAGTAGTTTAAAGATGGCTTTAATCTCAAAAGGCCGACATCCTTTAAACCAGACCTTTCTTCACCATCATATTTCCTCTAACTTCAGTATAATTACAGGCGAAATGGACCCGAATCAAACCCTTTTTGATCTTGTCGTTATTGGCGGCGGACCGGCCGGATTTTTTTGCGCGATTTCCTGCCTCGAAGAAAATTCCACTCTCAAGGTCTGTATTATCGAGAAAGGGCATCAGCTCCTCTCTAAAGTGCTCGCCTCTGGAGGTGGCCGCTGCAACGTAACCAACTCCTGTTTTGACCCTGCTCAATTGATTCTGAATTACCCAAGGGGAGGCAAAGCGCTGCGCGGTCCATTTACCCGCTTCCAGCCGCGTGACACTATAAAATGGTTTGAATCCAGAGGGGTCCCCCTGAAAACCGAACAAGACGGCCGTGTCTTCCCGGTCAGCGATTCTTCGAAAACCATCCAGTCCTGTCTGGTTCGCGCGGCGCAGGACCTGGGCGCAAATATCCTGATCCAATCCGGGGTTGAAGGTATCCAACCCCTCCCCGATCAATCCTTCCAAATCATACTCGATACAGGAACAAAGATGTCGGCGCGGAAGGTTTTGCTCGCTACCGGCGGGAACCCCCATGCTTATCCGCTCGCAGAAAGTCTGGGGCACTCCATCCTGGCTCCAGCGCCATCCCTGTTCACTTTCAATATCCACAGTCCACTACTGGAGGGTCTGTCCGGTTTATCCATCCAGGACGCGGAGATTCAACTGGCCGGCACAAAGTTCAGGCAGCGCGGGCCAGTGCTGATCACTCATTGGGGGCTCAGCGGCCCCGCGGTGTTAAAACTCTCTGCCTGGGGAGCAAGAGTCCTTTTTGAACAAAAATATCAGGCCAGCCTGCTGCTTAACTGGCTGCCGGCATTTAATCAGGACAGTTTATTTCAGCGGTTCTTATCCGAAAAGGATCTCACGAACAATCATCTGATACAAACCACAGACCCCACCCACACTTTACCCCGCCGGATCTGGAAACGTTTTATTGATATGGCGGGAATTTCAAATGAGGCTGCCTGGCACACGGCTTCAAAAAACCAGCTCAACGCACTTGCCACACTCCTGACGAGAACCGAACTTAAAATCCAGGGCAAGGGAGAATTCAAAGAAGAGTTCGTAACCTGTGGTGGAGTCGACCTGAAGGAAATCAATTTTAAAACCATGGAAAGCAAAATCTGCCAGGGAATATATTTTGCCGGTGAACTTCTGGACATTGATGGGATTACCGGCGGGTTTAATTTCCAAAACGCATGGACTACCGGATGGGTCGCGGGGCAAGCCATAGCGGAAGCGTTATCTGATTAAAATTTCTATTACGTATTGCTTGACAGTTCCTTCTTAGTTTGTTATAACTTTATTCAATGAAAAACAACCTGATTGCTATTCATCATCATCACATCAAACTTCCCCAACTCTGACCGGTGGAGGTCTGGTGTGTTTGACCATACCGACTAAACCATGAATGCTAAGCCCCCGGTCAACCGGGGGCTTTTTGTATACCTGAATATAAGGAGACTGAATGTCCACCCAAAACAACCCAAACAAACCAGACCATATCGTGCGCCTTTCTCTGCCATCTAAAGGACGATTGGCCGAAGACAGCTTAAGCTTATTAAAGGATTGTGGCCTGGATGTGTACAAGCCTAATCCTCGACAGTACGAGGCGCGCATCCCTAACGTGCCAGAACTAACTGTCCTGTTTCAGCGCCCTGGAGATATCGTTGCCGGTGTTCGCGACGGAAGCGTAGATTTTGGAATCACTGGATTAGATATTGTGGAGGAGCGCAAAGGAAAAAATGGCGACATTCTGATCCTTCACGAGGAACTGGCTTTTGGCAAATGCTCCCTTGCGCTCGCGATACCAGAGAATATGGAGGGAGTCTTCGATATGGCTTCTTTGAAAGTCTTTGCGAATTCACTTCCCGTGCCGCTTAGAGTTGCCACAAAGTTTCCTGTCCTCACTGAACGGTTTTTACAAAAGTACCAAATACCCCATACGCTGATCTCGTCCGAAGGCACCCTTGAATTGGCGCCTTCCATCGGTTACGCGGATATCATCTCAGATCTGGTCTCTTCCGGGCAGACCCTCCACGATAACCGGCTAAAACTGCTTGATGATGGCTTGATCCTCAAATCTCAATCCGTGTTGATCGCCAACAAAAAAGCGCTGAAAACCAACCCGTTGGCTTTGAAAATCGCCCGGCAGCTATTAGAATACATAGAAGCGCATCTGCGTGCGAATGAAAATGTAGCTATCTTTGCGAACATGCGCGGCGCGTCTCCCGAAGCCATCGCGGAGCAGTTATTCTTACAACCGACTGTTGGCGGGCTTCAAGGCCCGACCATTTCCAGAGTAATCGTGCGCGATGGTGACCCCAACTGGTACGCGGTTAATGTAATCGTCAATCGCAACAAACTCTTCAATGCCATCACAGAACTCCGCAATATTGGTGGGAGTGGTGTTGTGGTAATGCCTGTGGATTACATTTTTGAAGAAGAACCCCCCCGCTACACAGCCATGCTGAACGCTTTGCAAATTAAATCATAAAATTTTTGGAGGTGAAGGATGTTAAAAATATACGATGCGGAAACCGCAAAAAAGACTCTGCTCAAACGGGTTCCACCCGATGAAATGCCTGTCCCCGAATCAGTCCTGAAAGGGATTGAAAAGATCTTTGGCGAACCTTTAACCCCGGAAGAAGCGGTTAAACGCATCTTAAGAGATGTCCGCGAGAACGGCGACGCGGGGCTGCGCAAATGGGCACTCAAGCTGGATGAATACGGCCCCGAAAGCTTTGCCATTCCCAAAGATAAAATACAGAACGCGCTGCGAGATATTCCCGCAAAAGAACGGGAAGCCCTGGAACTGGCAGCAAATCGGGTGCGCCAATACCACGAAGCCCAGCCTGTCACCTCCTGGATGACCCAGAACATGGGCGGCACATTGGGCCAGTTCGTGCGCCCGATCCGCCGGGTAGGCCTGTATATTCCCTCAGGCAGCGCTCCACTGCCCTCAACGGTGATCATGTCCGCCGTGATCGCCCAGGTCGCCGGCGGGATCCCGTGGGTGGGCCCGCTCGTGGCCGTGCTGATCTTCATCGGGGGCCACGTGTTCAACCTGATCCTGGCGATCCTCAGCGC
>ENA-OSEO01002676-OSEO01002676.1-sediment-metagenome-genome-assembly--contig:-NODE-2676-length-23933-cov-3.549757_pt1 | contig 23933 bp, 22 predicted proteins | sample MGYA00237883_ERZ534232 | MGnify/ENA metagenome assembly ERZ534232
AGAAGATTTCTACACTTTCAAAGGCCGGGACGCCGAGCGCGTCGATTACTGGAACAGGGCGATCGAGGCAAGCAGGAGCCTGGGTGAAGAATTCATCGACGCCGTCGAGAGCGGCCGGATCCGCGAACTGGTCCGGCCCCTGCCCGCGTAGTCTTCAACCGTTGTTTGTTTCGTAAAGGGAAAATAAACGGACGTGTTTCCCCTTGTGATGTCGGGAAGAGGTCGATATCGTGTCGGTGCAACGGTCATAAAAACCATTATCAGGGGAGGGGAGGATCATGAATCAGGAATCGGGTATTCCGTCTAAAGCAAAGAGGGGAGCGGCGGCTGATATCTTCAGTCGCCAGAAGGCGGCCTGCCTGGAGAAGCCATATCCGTCCCTCGCCGAGCGGCTTGATGTCCTCGAAAAACTGGAGCGTCTGCTGGTGGACAACCAGGAGGCGATAGCTGACGCCATATCCGAGGATTTCGGCAACCGCTCACGCCACGAGACCAGAATCCTCGAAATCTTCCCCGCAGTCTCAGGCCTGCGCCACTCGCGGCGAAAGCTGAAGAAATGGATGAAGATCCAGCGGCGGCATGTGGCGATAACCTTCCGGGGCGCGCGCAACCGGGTCATCCCGCAGCCCAAGGGGGTGGTCGGGATCATCGCTCCCTGGAATTATCCTCTGTTCCTGGTGATCAGTCCTCTGACCAGCGCTCTGGCCGCGGGGAACCGCTGCATGATCAAGTTGGCCGCCAATTCGCAGCGGCTCGCCACGCTCCTCTATCATCTCTTTTCCGAGGCCTTTGACCGGAATCTCGTAGCGATCCTTCCCGGCGTGTCTGCCGGAGATTTTACGACTCTTCCTTTCGACCATCTCATTTTTACGGGGTCGCCCGCTTCAGGACGGACCGTGATGAAGACCGCGGCGGAAAACCTGACACCGGTTACCCTCGAACTCGGCGGGAAATCTCCCGCCATCGTCTGCGGCGATTTCGACCTCAAAAAGGCGGCCGAGCGGATTCTCTACGCGAAGTTCATGAACGCCGGACAGACATGCATCGCCCCGGATTACCTCTTCCTTCCCGAAGAGATGGTCGATGATTTCGTCGCAGAATCCAAGCGAATCATGGCGAAACGCTATCCTGAGCTGGATTCCGTCGATTATACCTCCATCATTGATGTCGCAAGCTATAATCGTCTCATGGCAACCCTGCATGACGCCCGTTCAAAAGGGGCCACGGTGGTCGGTCTGATCCCCGATCGCGAAGCGGACGACGGCCTCCGCAAGATTCAGCCCTTGATCGCTATCAATGTCACGGAAGAGATGGACCTTATGCGTCGAGAGATCTTCGGCCCCATACTCCGGATTAAAACCTACCGGGAGATCGATGAGTGCCTTGCGTATGTCAACGGGCGCGAACGGCCGCTTGCCCTGTATCTCTTCACGAACGACCGGGCGCTCCAGGAGAAGGTATACATGCATACCATGTCGGGAGGGGTGTGCGTCAACGACTGCTCGATGCACGTGGCGCAGCACGACCTGCCCTTCGGCGGTATCGGCAACAGCGGCATGGGCCAGTATCACGGCTATGAAGGATTTCTGGAGTTTTCCAAGCTCCGTCCGATCTTCATACAGGCCGCCAGGCCCCTGAGCGGCGCTCTCCTCTCTCCGCCCTACGGCATGGTCTTCAAGATGATGTATCGCCTGCTGATGCGGTTTCGATGGTTTTGAGAGGATGAGCACGAGGGCAGGCGGAAGGGGGGGCTACCTTTTCGACAGGTATGCTTCGATCTGTTTTGACGCCCGCGCGATGAGATCGCCGAGGGCCTTGTCGGATGCTTCGGGATCGCTGGTTCGCTCCCACATGAAGGGGACACACGATACCGGCACGCCGAATACCCTCTCCAGAAGGGCAAGGGTCGCTCTCTTTCGCTCCTCAACCTTCCGCCGTTCCCCGTAGCTGTCCCCTGTCACTTCGTTGAATCCGAAGTCATCGACGATCAAAACGCGGCCGACCGCTTTCAACCCCAGGGAGTTTCGAATGGTTTCCCAGAAGGCACGGTCGGCCTTGTGTACCCCCAGATCGGCGGAATTCGCGATGATGAAGGGAGGCGTGGAGCCAGTGGTATCCTCCAGCGGTACCGCGGGGATGTTCATTTCAGCGAGAAACCGGAGGAGGTACCCGGTTGCCTCCGCGTAGTGGTCGGTTGCAATTATTGTCACAACGGACGGGTCTTTACTCAGTTGTTGCAAGACGGGGCGCCACCGGCCGTCGGGGGAAGAGTGTGTCAGATAGCTGTCGACGAAACAGGCGACCCGCGCGCGTATCCGATCGTCCGGGACCGCCGGAGAGAACACCGCTTTGATCCGCCGGACAATCATTTCAGTATAGCCGACGGAGGTCGTGCTCCCTTCCTCCCAGGCGGGGGTGACTATTTCGTTCCAGAAGGTCTCGGGAGTGACGATCCCGAGAGATGCGAGGCCGCTTCTCTCCAGTTCCCGTTTCAGGTTCTCATCCTCCGCGAATCGGACGGCGTCGGGACTGAGTGTCCCTGACCAATCGAATATGACCACTTTTTCAATCATCGCATTGTCTCTTTAACGCGCAGAAGACTGCCCCTCTATCAACTCGGCCAGTTCCCGGGACACCCCCTCGGGGTCGTCCGCGGCGCATATGGCGGAAACTACGGCAAGGCAGTCGGCCCCCGCCTCGACCACCTGCGCGGCGTTGGAGGGATTGATCCCCCCGATGGCGACGAGTTGGTGGCGTGAGAAGACCCTGATCCTGGCCAGGCCGTCGAGGCCCCAAGCCCCCTTCGTGTCGGTTTTCGTCGGCGTCGCGAAGACGGGGCTGACGCCCAGGTAGTTGCAGTCGAGCCCCTCGGCCTCCTCCACATCCTTCCACGTCTCCACCGACAGGCCGACGATCTTGCCGGGGCCCATCAGCGAACGGGCCATGGCGTAGGGCATGTCGTCCTGCCCCACGTGGACCCCCTCGGCCCCCACGGCGAGCGCCACGTCGACGCGGTCGTTGATGATCAGGGGGACACGGAAGGGAGCGAGGATCTCCTTAATCCTCAGGGCCTCCTCGATGAAGGCGCGGGTGGTCTGATCCTTCTCTCGTATCTGCACGTACCGGGCCCCTCCCCTGACGGAGCGTAGCACCACCTCTTCGAGGGGCCTGCCGCCGCAGAGGGCCCGGTCGGTGACCAGATACAATCCTCTCATGACGCCACTCCTGTCCTGAGGTGTTCCCTCAGATCATTCTCGGAAAGGCGAAAAAGGGTGTCCAGAAAGGCGACCTGCAGACTCCCCGGCCCCTTGGAGCTTTCGGCGGCGATCTCCCCGGCGATCCCCATCACCGCCATCGCCCCCGCTGCGGCTGCCGGAAAGGAACGATTCACGGCGGCAAAGGCCCCGCACAGGGCGGATGCCGTGCAGCCGAGGCCGGTCACTCGGGGCATCATAGGGTGGCCGTTTTCGATGGTTATGACATCTCCGCCATCCACGATATAATCCACCTCCCCGCTGACGCAGACGGTGCTCCCCGTTTCTTTGGCTAGGGCCTTGGCCGCCTCCAGCGCCTCTGCCGATGTATCGGTGCTGTCCACCCCTTTGGTCCGCACTCCCTGCGCGGCCAGGGCCATGATCTCCGAGGCGTTTCCCCGGATAATTGACGGAGCGGTGGTTTCGATGAAGTCCCGGCAGGTCTTTGTCCGGTAGGCGGTAGCACCGGCCCCCACGGGGTCGAGGATTACGGGAATCTTCAAATCGGTGGCCCGTTCGGCGGCGCGGAACATCGCCGCCACCCACGACCTGCTCAGAGTTCCGATATTGATCACCAGGGCGCCCGCAATCCCCGCCATCTCCGCCACCTCCTCCTCGGCGTGGGCCATGACCGGTGATGCCCCCAGCGCCAGGAGGGCGTTGGCGGTCGAGTTCATCACCACGTAGTTGGTGATGTTGTGGACCAGGGGGGCCTGCTCCCTGATCTTCGCAATATCCGCGTAGATACTCTCTGTCGTAATATTCATGGAACTTCTCCTATCTTTCCAGTATGGCCGTCACATCAACCTTCTTCTCGATAAGACCGTACTTGAGGGCAAAGTCAGCGAATGCCTGCCACTTTTCTTTATCGCATTTCTGATTGTGAGCGTAAAGGGGACGGGTGATCTCGAAGGCCTTCGCCTCCATCTCCCGCGGGGCATCCGGAACGGCGGCGAAATAGATGTCGAGTGCCTTCCCGGGGTCTTTCCTCACCCGGGCGATAGCGCGATCCACCGCGCGGGCGAATCCCCTGAGCGCTTCGGCTTTTTCCCCCGCCGTTCTTGCTCCGGTAATGAAGACCAACTCGTCGTAGTCCGGGATCCCCCATTCGTTCAGTTCGAAATACCCCGCCCGGTACCCCTTCTCTTCCAACTCCACTACCTCGTAGTTTTTGTAGGGGCCCATGATCGCGTCCACCTTCCGGGCCACCAGAGACTGCACGATGGTGAACCCCACGTTAATCGGCTCATAGCGATCGATCCCGTTGATCTGAGCGAAGGCTTCCATGAGGACATCCATCATCCCGGGGACGGTATAGCCGATCTTCTTTCCCCGCAGGTCGGCTGGCTTTTTGATTCCCTTTCCCTCCAGAAAGAGGAGGACGCTGAGGGGGTGCTCCACCAGCCGCCCGATGACCCGTATGTTCAGGCCCGACGACGCGCCGACGATCACCTGTGGTTCATAGGAAACGGCGACGTCCACATTGCCCGATGCCGCGAGCTTCAAGGCATCCGTGGTCGACGAGGGGGTCAGGATCTCAACTTCGATCCCTTCTTCGACGAAGAATCCCTCCTGCTGCGCCACGTACAGGGGGAGATGGTCGATGTTGGGGAACCAGTCGAGCATGACGGTCACCTTCTGCGCCGCGCAGAGGGTATGGGCGGTCAGCAGAAAGAGAGACGCCAGGATAACAACCATGCATACCTTACTATTCTTCTTCATTTCTCCCATTTTCCTTTCTATTTCCAGTCAATAACCTTCTTCTCCAGAAAGCCGACGAAGGCCCACAGAAAAAGCCCCATGGCGGACAGCCACACGATCGCCGCGAAGACCAGGGAAACCTGGAGTCGCGCGTTGGCCTGTATCATCAAGTAGCCCAGCCCCTTCTGCGCGCCCACCCACTCCCCGATGACCGCCCCGATCGTGGCGACGGTCACCCCCACCTTCAACCCCGAAAAGAAATAGGGGAGGGCCCAGGGCCAGTAGAGAAGGCGCATCTTCTGCCGGAATCCCGCCCCCATCAGGTCGAAGAAGACGGCGTACTCGCGGTCGCAGTTCTTGTACCCCTCGAGGAGGCTGACCGTAATGGGAAAAAAGATAATGATCGCCGCCATCAGGACCTTGCTGGCGAGGCCGTACCCCATCCATATCACGAGAAGGGGAGCCAGGGCGAAGACCGGCACCGCCTGGGAGGCGACGAGGAAGGGGGAGAGAGACCGCTCGACCGAGGGGATGGCGAACATGACCGTGGCGAGGGGGAGGGCGATCATCAGTGACAGAACGATCCCCGCCATGATCTCCAGGGCGGTGACCCCCGCGTGGGGCAGGAGAAGGGGTGCCTTCAGTATGGTCACCGTTGCCACCTCGCTGGGGGGAGGCAGGATAAAATCGGGGATCGCGAACCACCGGCAGGCAAGCTCCCACAGCACGATGACGACGGCGACAAGCGCCAGCGAGATCCAGTTAGACCGCTTCACGGATATCCCCCTCCAGTTCCTCGAGGACATGCTCCTTGATCTTCAAGAGCTCAGGAGTGGTGTTCCTTCCCGCCTTCGGCATGTCCAGAATAAACCGCTCCCGCACCCGCATCGGCATGGGGGTCAGGACCAGGACCTCATCGGAGAGGATGAGGGCCTCATCGATGTCGTGCGTGATCATCAGGATGGTCTTCCTGAACTCGCTCTGGAGGAGCAGGAGCAACCCTTGGAGACCTCTGCGGGTGATGGCGTCCAGGGCCGAGAGGGGCTCGTCCAGGAGGACCAGTTCGTGCTCGAACATCAGGGTCCGCACCAGGGCGCATCGCTGGCGCATCCCGCCGGACACCTTCGCCGGGATGTATCCCTCGAAGCCGTCGAGTTCCAGGCGCTCGAAGAGGGAGAGGGCTTTCCGGCGAGATTCTTCCCGGTCGGCCCCGGCGATCGTCGCCGGGAGCATGGCGTTGTCAAGCAGGGAGAGCCACGGGAGGAGGAGGTCCTTCTGCTGCATATACGCCGCCCGCCCCATCAGATCGGGGAGATCTTCTCCCAGCCAGGAGATCCTCCCGCCGTCCCGGGGGAAGACCCCCGTCAGTATGTCGAAGAGAGTGCTCTTTCCGCAGCCCGAGGGTCCGATGAGCGTGGTGAAGCCGCCCCGGGGGAGGGTGAGATCGAACCCCCCCATGACGGAGAGTTCCTCGAATCGTTTTGTCAGCCCCGAAACCGAAAGCATGCTGCTCCCCCTACGACCTCCCGCCCCTCTCCAGGACCCAGGCCATGTGATTGGTGGGTCCGTGTCCGCCGCCGATGGGGAGGGCTGACCGTATGGCGGCGGTGATGTACTCCTTCGCCCGTCCGACCGCCTCGTACACGCCCATCCCCTGGGCGAGCCCCGTGGCGATGGCGGCGGAGGTGGTGCACCCGGTCCCATGGGTGTTCTTTGTGTCGATCCGTTCCGAGACAAACCGATGAAAGGCGCTGCCGTCGTACAGGATATCCAGGGCATCCCCCGACAGGTGGCCCCCCTTCAGGAAGACATGCCGCGCCCCCATCCGGTGGATGGCCTCGGCAGCCTCCTGCATCTGATCGATGGTCTCGATCTTCATCCCGGTCAGCTCCTCGGCCTCGGGGATATTGGGGGTAATCACAAATGCCAGCGGCAGAAGCTTTTCAATCAAAGTTTCTTTGGCCTCCTCGCGGATCAGCATCGCCCCCCCCTTGGCCACCATCACGGGGTCGACAACGAGCTTTGTTATCCCGTACTGCTCTACCTTTTCCGCAACGACCGTCATGATCCCGGAGCTGGAGAGCATCCCCGTTTTCGCGGCATCGACGCCGATATCCGTGGCCACCGCGTCGAACTGCTGCTCGATAAAGTCGGGGGGAACCTCGTGGATCCCGTGGACCCCCAGCGTGTTCTGGGCGGTCAGGGCCGTGATCACGCTCATCCCGAATCCGCCCAGCGCCGTGATCGTCTTGAGGTCCGCCTGTATCCCGGCACCGCCGCCGGAATCGGACCCCGCTATGGTCAACACCTTCGCTATTGCCATCGGTACCTCTCCTCGCGTTTCCGTCATATCTTTACCTGTCGTATTACCAGCAGATACCCCGACTCGACCGAGATTACCCCCCTCGGGCCTGCCAGGCGGTTACTGATGCCGTAGGGTACTCCGATCTCCATCGTCGCGCCGGTGAGGGGGTATTCGAAGCCGTCCAGGGTAATCCCCCGGACATCGGAAGAAAGGGGGAGGAGGGAGACCGTCTCCCCTTTCCTGCCCTCGATTACGCATGAATCGTTAATAACAAAGAGTTCGCATTCTTCATCTACGATTTTCGTGTCGATCCCTCGTTCTACACACATCACGAGGAGGGAGATATTCGCCAGGGCGTGGTCGATCCTCCCCCCGAGGGCGCCGAATATTCGTATCCTCTCCGGGGCCATTTCGAAGGCGCACTCGAGGGCGATCTGGGTATCGGTCTCATCTTTGGCCGCGGGATGCCTGACGATCCGGCTCCCCTTCCCCTTGAAATAGGACAGGGTTTCCTCTCCGATGGAATCCATGTCCCCCACGATCATGTCGGGCACCCTGCCGATCTCGCGCATCCTCTCCGCCGCCCCGTCGGTACAGATAATCACCGGGTCGTCAGATCGGATGATCTGATCAGCAAGAAAACTGGTATCGCGGATGGCTCCGTTCGATATCACAAAGACCGTCCTTCCCATGGATTCCAATCCTCGCGTTCAAAGCAAAAGGGCGTACCCGGTGTGGATACGCCCTCAAAAGATGTTCGAATCTTTCTCCCTGCGCTGGCATTACCCAGATCCGGTTCAAAGGGTATTATCTCAGCCCGGGACCGCAGCGCCCCGAGCACCCCTGAATGCTACGATTGCTACTCTATGCCATATGCCCCTCGGAATCAAGGGAAAATTCACCTGCCGCTGAAGAGGTCCGTTACCGTAAAGCTTTCTCCGTCGAACAGGCCGTGATCGCTCATTTTGAGGGAAGGGATCACGAGGAGGGCCATGAATGACAGCGTCATGAAGGGGGCGCGAAGCCGTGACCCCATTTCTTTGGCCATTCGGTCGAGCCTTGTGTACCTATCGGCCACGCTTGTGTAATCCCCGTCGCTCATGATCCCTGCGACCGGGAGGGGGAGAAGCAGTTCCCGGTTTTCCGACACGGCGGCCAGCCCGCCTCCCCGCGCGATGACGAGGTTCACCGCCCGGGACAGGTCCCCGTTTGAGATTCCGACGGCCACGATGTTGTGCGAATCATGGGCAACACTGGAGGCGATCGCTCCGGTCTTGAGGCCGAAGCCTTTGATAAACCCCACCGCCGGTTTTATCTTACGGTACCGGTTCACCACCGCCACCTTGAGAATATCCCGCTCCGTATCGGAAACGACGCAGCCATTCCGTACCGCCGGGGCAGCCACCAGTTTCTTCGTGATCAGGCTGCCGTCCGCGGCGCCGATCACGGCTATCCGCTCACCTCTGCAGGGAACGACGAATGAGGCGGGTTCTGTGGGCGTCGCGTAAAAGGCGTTGACGATCCGCGGAGCCTCCCAGGGTAGGAGTGAGACGCCACCGCGGGTAACGATGCTTCCGGCTATCCATGTCTCCATGATATTAAAATCAGTAAGATTATCGACCCGGATGAGATCGGCGGGGTCCCCCCTGCGGAGCAAGCCCATATTCAGATGGTAGTGGTGTACGGGATTGACCGAAGCGACACGCAGAACCTTCATGATGTCGATGCCGTACGCAAGCGCCTGTTTCACCATATCATTGATGTGGCCATTCACGAGATCGTCCGGATGCTTGTCGTCAGTGCAGAACATGCACTGCTCATAATGCCCGTCAAGGAAGGGAAGAAACTCCTCGAAGATATCGGCGGCCGACCCCTTCCGTATCTGGACCATCATCCCCCGCTTCATGTCTTCGAGGGCCTCATCGACGGAGAGACACTCGTGGTTGGTCGATATGCCGGCGCGGGCGTACCGTTTGAGATCGTCCCCGCGCAGGCCGGGGGCATGCCCGTCCACCGGTTTGGAACAGGCCTGGGCGCTGCGGATCTTCGCCATCACCTCCGGGTCCTCATTGATGACCCCGGGGAAGTTCATGACCTCGGCCAGATATCCTATTTCGTCGAGTTCCAGGAGTTCCGCCACCTCCTGAGCGCCCAGTGTCGCCCCGGCCGTTTCGAAGGGGGTCGCCGGCACGCAGGAAGGCGCGCCGAAGCAGAATTTCACCGGGGACCGCCGGGCGTTTTCTATCATGTACCGCACCCCGTCGATGCCGAGCACGTTGGCGATTTCATGTGGGTCGGCTACCACGGCCACCGTTCCATGCGTGGCCGCTATCCGTGCAAACTCGGCGGGGGGAAGCATTGAGCTTTCGATATGGACGTGGGCGTCGACAAAGCCAGGCATGATATAGGTATGGTCTCCGGTTTCCTCGTGGATGATATCGACGATCTTTCCCCCGGAGATCACGAGGGTCCCCGGATAGATCTTCGATTGCGTCACATCAACGATAGTGCCTGAGATCCGTTCCATCCTGTAACGCCCCTGAAACACTCTGGATTCACGGGAAAACCGACCTCTCACCTGAAGAAATCGTATACTCTGCTGATGATGGTCTTTTTCTGCTCCGGCTCTTCGATCGTCTCGGGAGATGATGCCATCTGCTCCTCAGTGACAGGCTCAGCAGCATCCACAGTATCCCCGGGGGAATCAGAGACAGCATGTTCCTGTTCGCCGGACCCGGCCCTCCGAGGTCTCCTTCTTCTCCGGCCCGATTTTCTCACAGGGGGTTTGTTCTCTTCTTCAACGGATTCAGCCGAGGCTTCAGCGGCGGCCTCGGGAACAACGGATTCCCGCTTCACCGTCTCGGAATGAAATTCACCCCACAGGAGGGCGGGGTCTCCCGAGATGGTGACGGAAACGCCGTGAAGCGCTTCCAGTTTGCTCAGTTGTCCTCTTTTCTGATTGAGAAGATACGCGGTAACCTCAGGCGGAAGTGTAACGGAGATCTCCGCGGACTGCCCCTTCACCGCTTCGGACTTGATCCGCCGCAGCGCTCTCAGCGCCAGATATTCAACGGATGGCCGCATGCCGCTCCCCCGGCAATAGGGACACATTGAATAGCTGATCTCCTGTATGGTTGACTGTTTTTTCTGGCGGGACAGCTCCAGCATGCCGAATCGGGATATCTTTGCCATCTGTATTCGTGAGCGGTCGGTCTTCATGGCGTCCCGGAACGTTTTCTCAACCTGGGATATATGATCCTTGTTCATCATGTCGATGAAATCAACTACGATCAGTCCTCCCAGGTCCCGCAGCCGGAGCTGGCGCGCTATCTCTTCGGCCGCCTGGAGGTTGGTCTTGTAGGCGGTTTCCTCCACATCCCGTTTCTTCAGGCGGCCCGAGTTCACGTCGATGGTGATGCCGGCCTCCGTGGGTTCTATGACGATGGATCCTCCTGATTTCAGATTGACGCGCGACTGGTATATTTCGTTTATCTGTTCTTCGATGCCAAAATGGTCAAAGAGCGGCTCCTCCTCTTTGTAGAGCTTGATCATTCTCACATTACGCGGGGATACGGTTTTGCAATAAGCCCTCATTTTGCGCGCCGTTTCAGGATCGTCAACCAGTATCTCAACGATATCCGACGTATAGTAATCCCGGAAGGCACGAACCGAGAAATCGGTTTCCTGGTATATCAGCGCCGGGGCCGCCGCCTTGTCGGACTTTTCCTTTATGTCTTTCCACAGCCTGATCAGCATCTGATAGTCGCGGACCAGTTCCTGCTTTGTCCTGTTCATGCCGGCGGTGCGGACGATAAATCCCATGTCCTCTTTTTCCGTTATCTGGCTCACCACCGCCTTGAGCCTCTGCCGGTCCGCTTCATTCTCTATCTTGCGTGAGATGCCGTTGCCCGGTCTGTTCGGCATGAGGACGAGATAACGACCGGGGAGCGATATGTTCGTCGTCAGCATCGCTCCCTTGCCCCCTTTTTCTTCCCGCAGGACCTGAACCAGCAGTTTTTTTCCCGTTGGCAGCTTCCTGTTCTCGCTGAAGTATTCAGGGGCCACATCGCGCAACGGGAGGAATCCGCTCTTGCCGGCGCCGTATTCCACAAAGGCGGCCCTCAGTCCCTGCTGGACATTCTGGACGACGCCGTTATATATGTTTCCGGTCGTCGGCTCCCTGACGGATGTTCGTATGTTGTAGTCCACCAGATTGCCATCCTCGACGATGGCCATCCGGCTTTCCTCCTCATCAATTGTGTTGATCAGCATCTTTTTGCTCATTACTATCCTCTTTCTGTTGACATATTATTCTGCCCCGTTTTCAGAAAAGCGGGGCGTGTCATCTTTGTATGGAGAGTGCGGGCTTGTTAAAAAACGTCCACATCGCCTTTTCCCTCTCTGATAATCTCCGGGGTATCATCAACGAGGCTCACGACGGTCGACAGCTCCGGAGAAAGGATTCCGCTGTCGATCACCAGATCGACCGAGTGGCCGATCCGTTCCTCTATGATCTCCGGGTCCGTCAGGATCTCTTCATCGGGAAGTCTCACCGTGGTGCTGATGATGGGCCCCCCGAACTCCCTGACAAGGGAGAGACAGACCTCGTGATCGGGAATCCGTATCCCCACCTCTTTCCGTTTCGGAAGCAGGATCTTCGGAACCAGCCGGGACGCCCCCAGTATGAATGTGTAAGGTCCCGGAAGCAGCCGTTTCATGATCTTGTACGCGTAGTTGGTGACAACCGCGTAGTTGCTTATATCACTCAGATCGGAACAGATAAAGCTGAAAGGCTGCGTCCTGCTCCTCCTCTTGATCTCGTATATTCTCTCGATTCCCCGTTTGTTGAAGAGATCGCACCCCATTCCGTATGCCGTGTCCGTGGGATACACCACGATGCCGCCGTCACGGAGCACCTGGACCGCCTTGTGTATCAGCCGCATCTGGGGATTTTTGTCGTGTATCTTTAACAGCATGGTTGTTATCCTCTTCTCATTCTCAGCAGGGCTCTCACCTCGGGGCCGCCGAGTAGAAAGGAGCTGATCATAAACGTTGAGAATCCAACGAATATCGCTACAACGAGGAAGAACACCCTGTCGCCGAACGCCCCGGTATTGTCCCAGCCCATGATTGTGCCCGCGATCCCGACCGCCGCCGCCATGGCAGCCGTTGCCAGCGTCGTTCTGAATATGGACATCCAGAAATCTCTCCTGAGAAATCGCCCCACCTTTCGTTCCAATATCAGGGCAAGGGCGATGATGTTGACCGCGGAGGCGATCGAGGTGGCAAGGGCGAGGCCGTTATGCTTCATGGGAAACATGAGGGCAACCCCCATGCTCGCGTTCACCATGAGCGCGACGACGGCGATCTTCACCGGTGTCTTCGTGTCCTGCAGGGCGTAGAAAGCGGAGACGACAACCCTGATACAGGAAAAGGCCCACAGGCCGACGGCATAGTACAGCAGCGCCTGGGCGGTGGGGAGGGTCGACGCTACATCGAACTGTCCCCGCTGGAAGAGGACGGAGATAATCGGCACGCGGAGGATGATCAGCGCCGCCATGGCCGGAATCGTAACGAAGAGGATCAGCCGCAGGGAGAATGAGATGGTTTTCTTCAACTCCTCGTAATCTTTCTCGGCGGCCTGTTCCGAGAAACTCGGGAGTGCCGCCGTCCCCACGGCGATGGCAAAGACGCCAAGGGGGAGTTCAACCACCCGGTCGGCGTAGTACAGGTACGACACGCTCCCTCCGGGAAGGAGGGAGGCCAGGATGGTGCCGATGAAGACGTTCGCCTGATAGACGGCGGCTCCGAACACCGCCGGAAGCATGAGCAGTCCGATCCTCCGTATCCCCGGATGGTTGAAGTGAAAATTGGGTCTGAGGCGCGCCCCAACCTTGCGAAGAAAAGGGAACTGCATGGCAAGCTGCAGGATTCCCCCCGCCATTACCCCCACGGCCAGAGAGAGGATCGGGTCAGCGAAACAACCCTTGAGGGCAAATACGGCACCGATCATGCAGAGATTCAGGACCACCGGGGCGAGGGCGGGGGCCGCGAAATGGCGCAGGGAATTGAGAATCCCCATGCAGAGCGCCACCAAGGATATGAAGAAGATGTAGGGAAACATCAAACGGGTGAGAAAGACCGTCAGGGCGTACTTGTCGGGGACATCGGTGAATCCGGGGGCCATGACCATGACGATCCACGGGGAGAGGAGAATCCCCGCGACCGAGACCAGCGCCAGGACAATGGAGAGGAGAGTGAAAGCGACGCCGGCAAGTTCGATGGCCTCTTCTTTGGACCGTTTTTTGAGGTACTCGGTAAAGACGGGGACGAACGCTATGGTTAAGGAACCCTCAGCGAAGAGGCGGCGGAGGAGGTTCGGGATTCTGAAGGCCACGAAAAAGGCGTCGGTGGCCAGCCCGGCTCCGAAAAATCCCGCGACCACCACATCCCGGATGAACCCGAACACCCGGCTGAGCAGGGTCGCGAGTCCCACAACCCACGCGGCCTTGACGACCCGGGTATTTTGTGTTTCATTCTGTGGAATCAAATCTCGTGTAATACCTTATTTTTCCACCTGATACTCGTCCGTGACGGCATATCCCGCATCTTCAAGCGTCCGGCGGACTTCGGCGCAGTCATCCGTTTCCACCCGTATCAGCGTTGATCGGATGCCGTCGTCATCCTTGTCGATAGCGGAGATGATTGAGACGATCTTCAGCCCCATGGTGTTGATGATATGTGCCACCTTTGCGATCTCTCCCACTGTGCTCGGCAGTTTCAGCTGAACACGGCATGTGGGAGCGCTGCGTACCCCCATGAAGTCGATGAGCACATTCAGAAGATCGCAAGTGGTAATCAGACCGACCAGTTCGTCGCCGGCCACGACGGGGAGACTGTTTACATGCTTTTCATTGATCACCCTGGCTGCTTCCTCGATCGTGGTTCCCGGCGTTGTGGTGAAGACCTTTCTGGTCATGACTTTCTCCACCGTGATCTCCGAGAGGAGGTAGTTCATCTCGTGGACTGAGAGCGTGGTGGCCGGAGAAGGAGAATTGTCTCTGATGTCCCTGTCCGCAATAATGCCGACCAGTTTCTTCCCTTCAACCACGGGAAGCTGGTCGATATGGTGCTCCCGTAAAAGGTTTTTTGCCTTAAGGATACTGGTATCCGGAGTCACCGTAATCAGATTTCTCGACATCTTTTTCCCTACAAACATGCCGCACCCTCCGGAAATTTGCGTTTAAGCGGAAACGGCTTTCGCCAGCTTTCGGGTTCTCTTCTTGAGACGGTTCATCCTTCTCCTGAGGCGGTCAGCGCCCGCCTTGTCCCCCTGTTCCCTCAGCTCAGCTTTTTTCTTCTTCAACTCGACGATCTTTCCTTTGAGAGACGATATGGTCTCCACGCCTTTTTCAGGTTTTTTTTCAGTCTTCTTGCCTGGTTTCCTGGGTGCTTTTTCTTCTTTCGGAGGGGTGTCTCCGGCGGGTTGGGAAGGAGGTTCCTTCGCCGGTTCTGTCGCCCCGCCCTGGGCAGCCTTGATTGCGTCTATCAATTCTGCCTTCTTCATGGCACTGATTCCCTCGATCTTCCCGGTCTCCCGGGCAATCTCCTTCAACTCCGCCACTGTGTGCTCTTCGAGACCCTTTTCATTTGTCATCGCATTTTCTCCCTTCGTATTGGCTCTTTGGAAAATCAGAGTTCTATACGGCACAGCACAGCCTGCTTGCCTCTTATAACACAATGATCTTTCCAAAATCAAATACAATCAGAGGGATAGGGCGATTCAGGTTCCGGTTTCCCGGGAGAAGTTCCGCCCGCACTTCACGTTGCGTCGTATGAGTAAATTCCCCTGCACGCCGCAAAGCATTCAAAAAGGACGTAATATAGTGAAATAATGTTGTTGACAGTACATTTTTTAGCTTATAGTATCAAAAAACATTAAGGCACTGCTCAATACTGTCAAGAAAGGAGGGAAAAGTTTTCTTACATTCCGTAGGAGTGCCGCTTCATTTCTTGCTTGATCCTTTTTGTTTCAGCTTCACCTTTTGAAAGATGTGAGTTTTATATCGATGTGTTATTCCAACTTACCTATCTTTTAGCGAAAGGAGGAGATGAAAATCATGATTCGATCTTTAGGTAGTGCTTTCGACCGATGGGCGCGCAGATGGATGCCCGATCCGATGCTGTTCGCTTTCCTTCTTACCTTTATAACCTTTATTCTGGGTCTTGTTTTGACCAAACATGGCCCGTTCATGCTGATACAGGACTGGTACAAGGGGTTCTGGGAGTTGTTGTCCTTCGCTATGCAGATGTGTTTGATTCTTGTTACCGGACATGCCTTGGCGACGTCACCCATTGTACGAAAGGGGATAGAAAAACTGGCTGAAATCCCCAAGCATCAGGGGGGGGCGATTTTTCTCGTCGCTCTCACGGCGGCAATCGCTTCCTGGATTAACTGGGGTCTTGGGATCATCGTCGGTGCGCTGATGGCCCGAGAAGTAGGTCGGAGCGGTCATTTGCGCAACATCAAGATGCATTATCCGTTGCTCGGCGCTGCGGGTTACGCCGGTTTCCTCACGTGGCATGGCGGTCTTTCAGGGTCGGCTCCGCTGCTCTGCGCGACAAAAGGACACTTCCTGGAGAAACAGATCGGGCTCATCCCGACCAGCGAAACCCTGTTCAGCCCCATGAATATCGTGATTACCCTGGTGCTCCTGGCGGTTATCCCTCTCACCTGTATGCTTATGGCGCCGAGAAGTGAAAGCGAGATAGAGACCATCGTCGATGTCGATCCCGCATTGGTGGAAAAAGAGGGGGTCAAAGAGATTGCGAAAAGCGACATGGTTCCCGCTGACCGCATAGAGAACAGCCGTATTGTTTCATTGCTTATCGGACTGGCGGGACTGATCTACATTGTCTGGTATTTTGCAACGAAGGGATTTGCCCTGAATCTGAATATCGTCAACTTTGTTTTTCTCATGGTAGGTATCATCCTGCAGGGAACACCCATCAACTACATCCGTGCCGTGGGTGAAGGGGCAAAGGCCTGCGCGGGAATCATCGTTCAGTTCCCCTTCTATGCGGGAATCATGGGGATGATGAAATATTCCGGGCTTGTCGGTATTATTGCGGGATGGTTCGTGGTGATTTCCAATGACACGACCTACCCGGTCTTCACGTTCCTCAGCGCCGGTCTGGTGAACCTGTTCGTGCCGTCCGGAGGCGGGCAGGTGGCTGTTCAGGGACCTATCATGGTTGAAGCCGCACATACCTTGAATTTTTCCATAAACAAGACCCTGATGGCGATTGCCTATGGTGATGAGTGGACCAACATGCTCCAGCCCTTCTGGGCCCTGGCTCTTCTCGGGATTACCCGTCTGAAAGCCAGGGAGATTGTCGGCTACACCATGGTAGCCCTCGTTACCAGCGGGGTGGTTTTCATTCTGGGGTTGTTGTTCTTGCCGGCATGATCCTTTTCAGGTGGATTTTACGAAGGGGCTTGTTCAGCACACTCGGGACAAGCCCCTTTTCATGTGATGGAGTTGGTGGTGGCGGAGCGAGAGTTCAGGCGATCTTCGCACGCGGTTGGCCTCCCTTTTGCGGATTAGGGGAATCCCTCGAGGCATACTCCACAAGCTGCGAGCTACGTCTTCTTTTTCGCTTCGGGTTCACCCTGTGCGAAAGGGATGGTTAATTCGTACATCCCCTCTTTGACAACGGCATGGAGAGGAAAAGGCGCTTTTTCGAAAACCTTAAGCATGGGTTTGTTCTCGACGAGGACATCAGCGGTGAAACCTTCCACCCCGCGCTTCCGTGCTATATTGATCAGCATATTGAGCAGGAATGATCCGATTCCCAGCCCCTGGAATTTTTCATCCACTACGAACGCCACGTCGGCATAGGGGCGGTCGGTTGAAAGGACGTATCTCGCTTCGGCTATAATCCGCCTCCTTCCCGATTCGCCGGCAAGACCGACGATCGACATGGTGTGTCTGTAGTCCACGCTCACATATTCCTGCATCATCATGTGGGGCATGGTCTTGATGGGACTGAAATAGCGGTAGTAAACCGCCTTGTCGGAGAAACGGTAGAAGAGTCTGCGCATCCCTTCCTCGTCGGAGGGCTTGATGGCGCGGAAGATGACGGAAACATTCCCCGGGAAAACCTGGGTGCAGAAGATATCGGCCGGGTAGAAATGGCCGTATTCGGTGAGATATATCTGGTCGGGGTAGAGGAGTTTTGCTTCTTTTGCGAGTCGTACCAGCTCACCGCGATCGTCAGGGTGGGCAATATCAATAAGCCCGAGCGCCCGCTCGCGGATGCTTCGCCCCCGCATGGATGCAATGCCGAATTCCGTTATGATAAGATCCAGCGATTCACGGCTGGTAAATTGATGGGGGAGATTTTCCACCGAGAGAAGTATGTTCGATTTTCCCTCCAGGTTGCGGCTCGGCAGAGCGAAGATCGCGCGGCCTCCCTTGGAGAGATTGGCCCCCGCGAAGGCCTCGTGGCCCTCTCCCGAACCGGGGCTGACGTTCCCCTTGCCGACGTGGAGGGTAATGTTGCCGGTCAGATCGATCTTTCTGGCCGGTAGAATGGTAATGAACTTGTCGTTCTGGCCCATGCTGCTCGGGTCGGTGGTGACATCGATCCCCTGAAATTCCACCAGAGGATTGTCGTTCAGCCACGCCATCAACTCCGGTGTCCCCATGGCGTATGAGGCGACGCTCTTGTATCTGAAGCGGGCCTTGTGTCTGTTTGTGACGGCACCGGATTGTATGAGGTCCATGAGGGCGTCCGTCATCATGAGCGAGTGCACGCCCAGATCCTTCTTGCGCGCGAGATGCCTGGCGAGTGATTCGAAGAGGGGACCGATAAAAAAGGCGACGCAACTGCCGTCTTCGATGACTGCGGCCACATTTCTCGCGACCGTGTCGAATACCTTGTCGATGGGCCATCGGGTAAAATAGATGGGAGAATCCGTGGAGTAGATAAGATAACTGAAATCATTGACATGAACCACGGTATCCCCGTGCGTGCGGGGAGTGTGTTCGTTGATCTCGCCGACGACGAGAGAGGCGTGTTCCATGGCAAATCGGGCAACATCGACGGATACGCCGAAGCTGGCAAAGCCTGCTTCGTTCGGTGGGGAAATCTGGATAAATGCCGCGTCAATGTCCGTAACGCCTGATTTGAACAGCCAGGGAATACGGGAAGGCTGGCTGGGGATCAGGTCAACCCGTCCGGCGGTAACCGCTTCCTCGGCAACCCATCGGGAAAAGAATGTCCTGAGACGGTACTTTCTGGCGTATCGTTCATCGATGGGAAGCGCATCCCCCAGACTCAAGAGCTGAATCAACTCCAGGTCGCGGAGGTTTCTCGCGTCGGAGAAGGTGAGATGTTTTACCAATGTGCGCGGTTCCGCCGCGCCGGTTCCAATGAAGATACTCATCCCCGGCCGTATCTGGTCCAGGACCTCTTCAGGAGAAGCTATCTTGTCTTCCCACGGGGGTGGAATGGTATAGGACATCTTATCCCTGCTGACTTGAACGCAACGCTACCAGGGGCGCTCGAGTGACGAAATGCGCTCCTTATATCATGTACGATTCTGAAATACCACTTCCGGTTCCCGAGACTACTCTATAGCCCCAATGTCTCTTTTGGCGTGTTTCCGGGAGCCGTCGTAGAGATCGTAGCCGAAGAGCCTGCATTCTATGGTGCTGTTGTAAAAAGGTATTCTGGTTTTTGCCCGCAGGCCCACCTGTTTCGCAAGGCCTCTGTTTCCCGTGAAGATAAACCCGCGGTATCCCGTGCACCTCTGCTTGAAATAGTCTCCTATCCTTCGATAGGTGTCTTCCAGTTGCCTGACCTCTCCCATCCGTTCTCCGTACTCCGGGTTCAGAACCACCACACCTGCGCCCTCGGGGACCGGTGTGTCGGCAAAGTCGCAGGCATGGAACTCGATACGGTGGGCTACCCCGGCGGCGGCCGCATTGTCGCGGGCCGCTTCCACCGCCCGGGGATTCCGGTCTGTGGCGATAATTCGGCCGGGGGTGGATCTCTTCCTTCTTTCCGCCATCCCCTTCATTGTCCTCCAGAGGGTCCGGTCGAATCCCCGCAGGTGCATGAATCCATAGTTGCCGCGCATCCCCCCGGGGTCACGCCCGGCGGCCATGAGGGCGGCTTCTATGGCGAGGGTTCCGCTTCCGCACATGGGGTTGATGAAGTTCTCCGTGCATTTCCATCGTGACGCGATGATCACAGCCGCTGCCAGTGTTTCCTGCATGGGGGCGGCGAGGGGGATCTTCCGGTATCCGCGCCGATAGAGCGGCTCGCCCGAGGTGTCCAGATATACACCGCACCGGTCGGCTTTCCAGTAAATGAATATGGCTGACTGGTCTTTCAGTGGACCCGAGTCGGGCCGAGATCCGAACCGTTTGTAAAATCGGTCGACGACGGCGTCCTTTCCCCTGAGATTCGCAAAGCGAGTATCTTTGACGGAGGGATTATCGACGGATGAGGACACGCAGATATACCCGTCTCTGGCAAAATATTCCTCCCAAGGAATTTCGATCATCTCCCTGTAGAGATCGTCGGGGGTTCTCGCCCTGAAGCTCCGGAGGTGATAGAGGACCCGCTGTCCCGTTCGCACGGTCAGGTTGATTCGCATGGTATCCTCAAGGGTGCCCTTTGTTTCTATGCCCGCGGTAAGTTCCGATGCCACGGGGAGGCCCAGGGTCGTGATCTCTTCCCGCAGGAAAGGGGCAATCCCTTTTGAACAGGTAACGAGGATGGTATTTTTCTCGGAGAAGATGGACATACGGTGCTTTCAGCGATCGCGGGGGAGGGAAGGGGAACGCTTTTACTATTCCGTATCGGTAAATTTATATCCGAATCCCCGGACGGTGAGAATGTATTGCGGCTGCGACTGTTTCTCTTCTATCTGTGACCTGAGCCGCTTGATGTGGACATCAACAGTCCTTGGCTCCACGAAGGTTTCGTCCCCCCATACGCGGTCCAAGAGTTGATCCCTTGTATAGACCCTTCCAGGATTGAGCGCAAGAAATTTCAGAAACCGGAATTCGGTGGGGCTCAGGTCGACCTGCCTGCCCCTGACCGTCACGGTATGAGAGGCGTAGTTTATGTGAAGATCTTTGAATTCAAAGGAGCCGGTTTCGCCGGACCCCTTTTCCATTGACGATCGCCGCAGAAGGGAGCGCACACGCGCCAGAAGCTCTTTGACGCTGAAGGGTTTTGTCACGTAGTCGTCCGCTCCCACCTCGAGCCCCAGCACTTTGTCTACCTCCGTACTCTTTGCCGTGAGCATGATGATGGGAAGGGTGGCATGCTCCGGATCGCGGCGTATCCGTTTGCAGATTTCTATCCCCTGTATCCCCGGCAGCATCAGATCGAGAATCATCAGGTCGGGGTTCTCACCTCTGGCCAGTTTTAAGGCTGTCTCGCCGTCAAAGGCCTTGATGACGGAAAACCCTTCCTTCAGGAGATTGTAAACGATCAACTCCACCAGATCTTTTTCATCGTCCACGACCAGGATCTTTTCAGGCATAATTCTCAACTCTTCACGCGATGCTGTTTTCATGAAAAACGGGGAAGATCAGGGAGACCGTCGTTCCTCTCCCCACCTGGCTTTCGATCTCCATCCTTCCGTTGTGCGCTGCCATCAGGTGCTTGACGATCGACAGCCCCAGGCCGGTCCCCCCCAATTCCCGGGAACGGGTCTTGTCCACCCGGTAGAAGCGTTCTCCCAGACGGGATATTTCGCCGTGAGGGATGCCGATCCCGGTATCGCTGATCATGACGGCGACCATCCCGTCGTCTCTTTCGACGCCCCGTATGGAAATAGTTCCCCCGTCGGAGGTGAACTTGACGGCGTTGTCGAGAATGTTCAGCACGATCTGGTGCAGCCGATCCCTGTCACCCCGGATCGATGGAAGATCCTCAGGCATGTTGCTTTCGATGTGGATTCCTTTTTTTGATGCTCCCGGTTCGATAGCGGTAAGGACATTCTCGATGACCCCGTCAAGAGAAACGGATTCAAAGGAGAAGCGCATCTCTCCCAACTCGGCGTTGGAAATTACCAAGAGATCGTCCACCAGTCGGTTGAGCCGCTCTGCGTGTTTCTGGATAGTTTTAAGGAAGTTCCCGGCCGTTTCCTTTTCCTCGATTGCTCCTTCCCGGAGCGTCTCGATATAGCCGAGGATTGCCGCCAGGGGTGTCTTGATCTCATGGGTGACATTCGCCACGAAGTCGGCGCGAATCCGCTCCAGTTTCTTGATGCGGGTGATGTCGCGCAGGACGATCATCGTTTTTTCCTGTTGCGGCGGAAGCCCCTGAACGGCTGATATGGTGACGTCTATTACCATGAGATCCCCGTTTTCCAGAACGATTTCCCGGGAGAGAGGCCCCCCGGTCTCTTTGAACTGATTGAGGGCCTGGTGCAGAGGGATCTTCCTCAGTATCTCCATGAGGGCCTTGCCGATCATTTCTTCCGGGTTGAGGCCGAAGATCCTTTGAACAGCAGTATTCATTCCCTCGATGCGGCCCTGGGTGTCCAGCACCAGGATTCCGTCTTCCATGCTGGAAAATACCGCCTCCAGTTTCCCCTTCTCCTCATCGGCAGACCGGATTTTCTCCTTCAGTTCCCTTACCAGGTAGTTGATATTCCGTGCCAGGCGCCCCGTTTCATCGGTTGACCCGATGATCAGCGTCCCCGGTTCTTCTCCGTCTTGCAGACGTCTGGTGAATCGCTCCATCTCCTGGATGGGGGACACGAGGCGGGAGGTGAAGATAAAGGCGATGAGGAGCGAGAGCGCTCCGACGATGAGAAATGACTGGAGAACCAGAAGGGTGATATCCCGTACGGACTGTCTGATCTCAACAAGGGGGCGCGCAAGGCGGATATATCCCTGAATGTCACCCATCTTCCGTATGGGGAAAGCGATGTATAATGTGTCGATCTCAAGGGTGGTACTGAAGCGTACCGCTCTGCCTGTATTCCGAATTCGTGCTTCCTGTATTTCGGGACGGTTCAGGTGGTTATCCATGCGGGACGCCTCCTCTTCCGAGTCCGCAATGACCGTCCCACCGGCGTCGATCAGCGTAATCCTGGCGTTTGAAAGGTCTGATACGGCTTTTAAGGTATCTTGAATTTCGGATTTTGAAAAGCCCCGAGAAAGGATCCCGGCGTAGGAGGTGAGTTCTCCTTCAATCCGCTCCATCATGGTGTCTTTGATCTGTCTGGTGGCGTATACCCCCACGACGACCATGGCAATCAGAGTAATAATGATATACGTTCCGAATATCCTGTAGAATAAACTATTTTTCATAAAAGTCCCGCCGGTCAGATTGCTTCTCCCGGATCGCGATGTCGGACGATTTTCCCCGTAATCATGTAGATTACCATCTTGGCGATCCCTTCCGCGTGGTCGGAGATTCTCTCCAGGCTCTTTGATATCTGCGTGATCAGAAGGGCCCGGTGGATGGTCTTTGAGTCTTCCAGCATGAATGTGAGGAGCTCTCTGAATATCTGCTCGTTGAGGTTGTCCACGATCTCATCCTTTTCACGAACCGCGACAGCCAGGTCGCGGTCTTCACGGACCAGGGCGTCCAGACTTTCTCTGACCATCTCCCGCGTGAGATCAGCCATGCGTGGAAGATCGATGTATGGTTTGACGGGGGGGACCTCGTTCAGTTCCAGCGCCCTGTTGGCGATGTTAACCGCCAGATCGCCCATCCGCTCCAGGTGCCCGTTGACCTTGATCGTGGTGGTGAGAAATCGCAGATCCCTGGCGGCGGGCTGTCTGAGGGCCAGGAGACGGATACAGGCGCTCTCAATCTTCTCGTCGAGGGCGTTGATCTTCTCGTCCTCTGCGATGACGGCGCGCGCCAAATCGGAATCCCGTTCCAGGAGAGAGCCCATGGCACGGTGTATGGCATGTTCGACGAGGGCCCCTTCATAGAGAAGGTTCTCCTTGATATCCTGCAGTTCCCTCTCGTACTGCATGCTGGTGTGTGTCTTTTCTTCCATACTGTTCTCCCCTGTTCTTCCTCAGCCGAATCTCCCGGTGATGTAATCTTCCGTCTGATTGACAGCCGGTGTTGTAAAGAGCTTTTCAGTTAAGTTATATTCTATCAGTTTTCCGATGTAAAAGAACCCGGTAAAATCGGATATCCGCGCCGCCTGCTGCATGTTATGGGTCACGATGATGATAGTGTATTCTTTTTTCAGTTCATCGATCAGTTCTTCGATCTTCGCCGTGGAGATGGGGTCCAGAGCTGAAGTCATATCACCGGCCAAAAAACTGCTCAAAAAATCCTGTTCCTCCGGCCCGGCCATGCCGATCTCCTCTTGTCGGCAACGGCGGCCTGTTTCTCCTTGATTTTGGTGGTCGGTTCACTAAAATGGGCACCGCTTGCAAACCGGTAGTCGGCTGATTCAACAATCTTGTCATAACACCAGGGCTCGCGGGCGAAACGATATCTGCCGAGGATAGCGGCAGCCGTTTCCTACGTAGAAAGGGAGGCTCTCATGTCTAAGTTTTTCGGGTTCATATCCTTAACCATTCTGCTGCTGGCAGGCTCCGGCGGTGTTTCCTCGGCCGCGGACGTCAAGATCGGCCTGATCGACACGCAGAAGATCATGAGGGAGTCCA
>ENA-OSEO01002677-OSEO01002677.1-sediment-metagenome-genome-assembly--contig:-NODE-2677-length-23930-cov-6.422966_pt1 | contig 23930 bp, 16 predicted proteins | sample MGYA00237883_ERZ534232 | MGnify/ENA metagenome assembly ERZ534232
ACTCGCATGGCGGGCAGGTGAAAGGGTGTCCTTGGGGCTTAAACAGACTGTATTTTAAAGCCCTGCTGCCGTCCCCAGGAGCTGTATTCGGTTTTTGCAGCCCTTGGGCAGAGACCCCCACGGGCGAACTTCTTCGCACGTTTGAGAGAAGTTGCAGACTAACAAGCGTCCGGTCCTGCTGTTCTAAAAAGGGACCTATCCGACAAGCTTGATGGCCATGTATCCCTTCCCGGGTCTCAGGATATAGAGATATACGGTCTTTCCGGAGTCGATCCTTTTTATCTCTTTTTGGTAGGCCTCCACGTCTTCCACTGGCGCGTGATTGATCTCTCGGATGACATCGCCCCTCTGTACGCCAGCCTTTTCGGCCTGGCTGCCCGGTTCAACCCCGGCCACGATCACCCCTTGGGCTTCTTTGAGGTTGAGCTGCCGGGCGGTCTCGGCTGTGAGATCCGACACCGCAATGCCGAAGGCATGCTGTTCGGCAGGGCGTTCCCCCGCTTGGCCGGTTTCCGTGTCCTTTCGCTTGGAAAGCGTGACGTGAAATGTCCGGCTCTCTTTTCCGCGCAGGACCAGGATCTCCACCTCCTCACCCACCGGGGCCTCGGCGATCATCCGGCTCAATTCACGACCGTTCTCCACTTCCTTGCCGTTGACCTTTAAAATGACGTCTCCAGGCGCCAGCCCTGCCTTTTCAGCCGGGTCTCCTGGAAAGGTATCGGTCACGAGCACCCCTTTCCTGTCAATAAGGCCGTGATACGCCTTCAGCTCCTCTGTAAGATCCTGGACAGCCACCCCCAGCCAGCCCCGGGTCACCTCTCCCGTGTTCTTCAATTGCCCGATGATTCCCTTCGCCAGGTTCACAGGGATGGCAAATCCGATCCCCTGGCCCCCGGCAACGATGGCGGTGTTGATCCCCACCACCTTTCCTTGCATGTTGATCAGGGGCCCGCCGCTGTTCCCCGGGTTGATGGAGGCATCGGTCTGGATAAAATCATCATACGGCCCCGAGCCTATGACCCGGCCCTTGGCGCTGATGATGCCTGCGGTGACCGTATGGGCCAAACCAAAAGGATTGCCGATGGCCAGGGCCCATTCACCCACCCTGAGGGCGTCTGAGTCGCCTAACTCCATCACAGGAAGCTCGCTTTCGGGTTCGATCTTGATCAGGGCCAGGTCTGTATTGGGATCCCGGCCCTTGATCGCGGCGTCAAACGTCTTCCCATTTTTCAGAATGACCTGGATCTTGTCGGCCCCTTCCACCACATGGTTGTTGGTGACGATATGACCGTCCTTATCCAGGATAAAGCCGGAGCCGAGGCTCCGTTGTTTGAACTCCCTCTGGGGCGCTCCGCCGAAAAATCGGTCAAAGAAATCCCGAAAGGGATCATCCTTGGGCAAGGGCCCCCGATTGAAGGGAAACATCATGGGGCCTCCCGTCCTTCCATTTTTCTCCGACCGGATATTCACCACAGCCGGGCTGTGTTGCTCGGCCAGGGCAGTAAAATTCTCCGGGAGGACCCCGGGTGGCCCCCCCGTTGCCTGGCTCAGCGGAATTGTGCAAAGAGCTGAGACAGCAAAGAATGCCCCCAGAAGAACTGCCATTGCGCCTGCAAGCTTTCCCTTCCACAATCGTTTCCGTAGTTGTTTCGTCGTCATAATTGTGCTCCTTTCTTGAATTGATGGACGTGAGCAGCCCGCACCACGCGGGCATTTCAGGTTCATGGCAACATACAGCACAAGCCTTGCCCTACCCTTTCGGCAAGATTACAAATTGGTAATGATCCTGCGTCCGGCTCACTGCCAACTCCATATCAAGTCTTTTACAGGGTGACGGCTGAGCTCCCCGTCCTTCGGCCCTCAGTCCTCACTTATTTCCTTGATCGGCCCGTGAAAAATGACTACTATGACCGATAAACGAGGAAATGACGCATGGCTAAGGGAATTTAGGGATGAAACGGCTGTTGAAAGTCGTGATCGGGTCTCTTCTGGCGGCGGTTTTCATTTGTCTCTGCACAGGGGCCTACTTCTGGTATATCTGGTCCAGCAACCTTCCTTACATCGGCTCCCTCAGGGAATACCGGCCCCCGGTCATTACAGAGATAATCAGCAGCGACGACCAGGTCATCGGCCGGCTGTGGGAAGAAAAACGGACCGTCATACCCCTGGATCAGATGCCCGATCACCTGATCGATGCCTTTGTGGCCGCAGAGGATGCCCGGTTTTTTGAGCACGAAGGAGTGGACCTGAAGGGCATTTTACGGGCCTTTACAAAGAACCTGGCCAGCGGTAGGATTACGCAGGGGGGGAGCACCATCACCCAGCAGGTCACCAAATCGCTCCTGCTCAAGAATGTGGAGCGAACCTACCGCAGGAAGGTCAGGGAGGCCATCCTCTCCATACAGGTGGAAAAGACCTTTTCCAAAGAGCATATTCTCTATCTGTATCTCAATCAGATCTACCTGGGTCAGGGGGCCTACGGGGTGGAGGCGGCCGCAAGGACCTATTTCGGAAAGCCGGCCGGAGAACTGACCCTGGCCGAGTCGGCCCTTCTGGCAGGTCTGCCCCAGGCCCCGGCCAGATATTCGCCTGTGGACCATTTTGAACTTGCCAAGGCCCGACAAATCTATGTCCTTCAAAGGATGCTGGATGAGGGAGTCGTCACCCCTGAGGCCTTTGACGCGGCCAGCAGGGCCCCTCTCCCAATCCGCTCAGAGAAGGAAAACGCCTTTGAGCGGGCGCCCTATTTCACCGAACATGTCAGGCAATACCTGCTCCAGACATACGGCAAAGACCTCCTCTACAGGGGGGGGCTCAGGGTATACACCACACTGGATTTGGGCATGCAGGAGGCGGCCAGAGAGGCCCTCAAAAAGGGTCTTGCGGACCTGGACAAAAGGGAGGGATACAGGGGTCCTCTCAGGCATCTGTCAGAGGGCGAGAGGGCTGATTTCAGAAAAAAGGCCGCTCAGGAGGCCCTTTCAACGCCCCTTACGGTTGGGGCCACAGTCAAGGCCCTGGTCACCCGTGTGGATGATGAAAAGGAGATGGCGGCCGTCTGTCTGGGCAATGAAATGGCCCGGCTTCCCCTGAGTGAGATGAAGTGGGCGAGGAAACCTGACAAGGAAGTCCCCTACTATGAGGCCAGGATCAGGAAGCCGTCCGAGGCGTTGAGCCCCGGCGACGTGATTCTGGTTCGTCTGCTGAAGGCCTTAGACAGGCCGAAGGAAGCCTTGCAGAGCGGACAGGCGGGTCCGGACCCCAGGGGCGTCCGGGAGCGGTTTTCCTGGGAGGTCTCCCTGGAGCAGACCCCCCTTGTCCAGGGGGCGATCGTCTGCATGGCCTCTAAAACAGGCGAGATCAAGGCCCTGGTGGGGGGACGGGACTTCAGGGAGAGCCAGTTCAACCGGGCCATTCAGGCCCGCCGGCAGCCCGGTTCCGCGTTCAAGCCCTTGATCTATGCAGCGGCCCTCGACAAGGGCATGACCCCGGCCACTGTCATCATGGATGCCCCCTATGTCTCGGCCTCCGACCCGGAGGGAGAGGCCTGGAAGCCGCACAACTACAAAGAGAAGTTCTACGGGCCCACACTCATCCGGACCGGCCTGGCAAAATCCAGAAACGTTGTGACCATAAAAATACTCAAACAGATCGGCATAGACTACGCCATTGCCTATGCCAAAAATATGGGCATTGCGTCGGAGCTGACCCCGGATCTCTCCCTGGCCCTGGGATCTTCAGGGGTCTCTCTTTTGGAGATCACCCGGGCCTACGGGGTCTTTGCCAATGCAGGCATGCTGACAACGCCCATTTTTGTTAAAAGGGCGGTTGACCGAAACGGCCTGGTCCTGGAAGAAAACCAGCCCCGGATCCGGCAGGCCATCTCCAGGGAGACGGCCTTTGTCATGACCGATCTCATGAGGGCCGTCATCACCGAGGGGACCGGATGGCGGATCAGGGCACTCAAACGACCGGCCGCAGGCAAGACCGGGACCACCAACGACCTGAGGGATGCCTGGTTTCTGGGATATACCCCCGATCTGGTGACCGGGGTCTGGGTGGGATATGACGATTCCCGGGAGATGGGCGATGGAGAGACCGGTTCGAGGGCGGCGAGCCCCATCTGGCTTGACTTCATGTCGATCGTTCTGAAGGAAAAGCCTATCAAGGATTTCCAGGCTCCCGAGGGGGTTGTCTTTGCCAAGATCGATACAGAGACCGGGCTTTTGGCCGGCCCCTACTCCCGCAATGCCGTTTTTCAATCGTTCATTGAGGGAACCCAGCCGGAGACCTATTCCCCCAAACCCGCATCTGCAAGACCAGGGTCTTTTTTGCAGTTTGACATGGAGGCAGAGACGAGACATTAGCCTTTAGCCTGTCCGCGGCCTGACCGCATAAACGCGACAGGCGCAATCAAGCAACAGGCCGGTGATCCGGCCACCATGAAGGGACTTTTTTGGCAAAAGCGAGACAAGAGGCAATAACAGATCGGGCCGCAGCCCACGATACATCGGTGGAGGTCTACAGGGGGGCATTCTTGAAGGATCTGTATGCCCTTCCGGAGAAGGCGGCGCTGAATCATGTCCTGGAGCATCCGGCCCCCCGGGAACTGATTCAACGTCTGCCAATGGCCGATTTCTTCTGGCTGGTGAAAAAGATGGACGAAGGGGGGGCCATCCAGTTGTTGCGCCTGGGCTCCCTTGAGCAGTGGCAATACGTTCTGGACCTGGAACTGTGGCGCAAAGATCGTCTCGATCTGGAACAGGCCTCTTCATGGCTGGGTCGGCTTCAACTGGCCGACCCCAGCCGATTGGGGGCCTATCTCTTTGCCGAAGGCCATCCCCTGAGCTCCTATTACTTGTTCAGGAGCATCCACGTGACCATCAGGGATGAGGATGACACCTATGACCTGGAGGAAGGATTCATCACCCTCGACGGTCTTTTTTACATCAAGGTGCTCGACCCGAAGCGGATGGAGACCATCGAGGCCATGCTCCGCACCATGGCCGATGCCGACTTTCTGAGATACCAGTCCCTCCTTTTGGGCCTGGCCCATATCCTCCCCGCAGAACTGGAGGAGGACATGTACCGGATGAAAAATGTCCGGTTGGCCGAACACGGCTTCCTGCCCCCGGAAGAGGCCCTTGAGGTCTATGCCCCTTTAAACCCCCAGTCCCTGGCATCAGACGACGGGATAAACACTGCGGCCGGACATCTGGATGAGGATGTCCTCGAAATGGCCCCCTATTCTCCCCTGTTCCTTGTACAAGGCCCCAATCTCCTCACAAAAGCCCTCTCCAGGGTCAGCGACCCCCGGGCCGCAGAGCGGATCCGGCTCGAATTCGCCGGGCTCTGCAATCAGGTCCTCTCGGCAGACGGCATGCCGACGCACGACATAAAAATCCTCAGACGGACATGCCGGAAGTCTGCCGGATATATGAACCTGATCCTCGAGAAGATATGCGGCAAGGATATCAGGGCCGCAGAAGCCCTCCTGATGCGCAACCGCCTCATTTCCCTGTTCCGGGCTGGCTTTTCACTGGCCTTGAAGCTCAAGTGGGAAGCGGAACAGTGGCTCAAAAAGAGCTGGTTCAGGAAAAAGGGGATGGGCTTTGATTTCTGGGGCGAGGCATGGGGCTATCCCATTTCAGGCATTGCGGCAAAACGACCCCTTTACTTCGATATACAGGAAGAGGGGGGCCAGTACAGGGATTTCGAGCGTCATTCGGAACTGGCAGAGGTCGAAACCATCCTCCGCCGCGTCATGGGCCTCGACAGGCTGCTGGCGGCACTGGATGCCGCACACCCCCTCGATCAAAGCATGATCGTCCCTCCCGAGACGACCTTTCATTCGCTTCTTTTCACTTTGTGGGCCCGCCGGATCCTCGACCTCACGCCCTCTTTTCAAGGGATCTCCCTGACCGATGCGAAGCGGTTCTTTGGTTTCCTCCGGTCAGGAGACAAGCGACCCCCTTATCATATGGCCGCCTACGAGGACGTATTCGTCGGCGACTTCCTGGCCCAGGCCTCTGATTGGGATTCCCTGGATGCAGCCGGCCTGAAGGATACGCTGAGGATCATCTGGCAGGATTTCTGCCGGGAATACGAACGGGTCCCGCTCAATGCCCTGGACCGGCGATTCAGCCCTTACCTGCTGATCAAGCCCTCTCCCGGATCTCGTCCTCGGTAAAACAGCCGGTACACGTCTTTCCCCACAGAGAGAAAGTGCCTTCTGTCTCATAGGGCCTGATGTGCACATAACCGTCTGCCATGTATTTCTTCAGGGCAGAAACAGGCAGAGAAGCCTTCCCGATCGTGATGGTTTCACCGTTGCTTTTTCCAGAAATCAGCTCCTCCAGTTTCATACGCAAACCTCCCAAGAATGAAGTGAGTAAAGCGAGTTGCAGTGTCCTTTAGGTCCTGACCTCCTGCAGCATAAACACGGTGTATGAAATGGCAAAACAGATCACCGTGACGGCGATCAGCGCGATCATGTGGGGTAAAACGATCAGGAGACTCTGCCCCAGCGGGAGGGGATTCTGGAAACGGGCGGAGAGGAGTTCCTCCAGCGGACCCATCAGTACAAAGGAACGGGTTGTCTTCCGCATGGGATCGATGATGGTGGCCGTGGCATTGGAGTAGAGGACCATGGGAGAAAAGAGGGATGCCGCCTCCTGCACATGCGCATGTCGGAGGACCTGTTCCGGCGTGCTCTCCTTCTTTCGGTCAATGGGGACCACCATATCGGCCGCCACCTCAGCCCCCAGGGATACAAAAAAGGAGAGAAAAATCCAGAGGGCCACAGAGGCCAGGGCAGAGGTGGCCATGCTTTTGAACAGAATCGAGAAAAGGATGGAGAGGGCAAGCCAGAAGGCGATATAGAAGATGCTCACCACAAGATAGATGAAAAGCCTCAGTATCTCCTCCACCCCGGGGACCACGCCCACCACTGCCAGACCGAATCCGGATATGACCAGGAGAATGGCGATGAACATGACGGCTACAGTGGTCACCCCGGCCAGAAACTTGCCGTTGATGACCGCATCCCGATAAACGGGCTGGGCGATGACCTTTATCAGGGTCCCCTGGGCCCTTTCCCGGTTGATGGCGTCAAATCCCGACACCAGACCGATGAGGGGGCCGAAAAAGGCCACGAACTGAACCATGGAAAACATGACCCCCGGCGTGCTGAAAAGCATGAGAAATGGAAACCGCGTCTCAGAAAGGGTTTCCAGATTCTCCCGCAGGTGGACGGCGGCCATGTAGCTGGTGATAAAGCTGACCATGGCAATGAGGGCAAAGAGTATCACAAACCGATAGCTGCTCAGCTGGTCCTGAAGCTCCTTTTTGTACACCGCAGCCAGACCGTGCATATCATGCCTCCTGAAAGTATTTAAGATAGACCTCTTCCAAGGTATATTCCTTGTCCCCGAGCCCGAACCTCTCCCTGGCCAGATCATCCACCGATCCCGCAGCGATGAGGCGCCCGGCGATCATGATCCCGACCCGATGGGATATCCGCTGAACCTGGCTGAGATTGTGGGAGGAGAGCAGGACGGTGATCTTGCGGCTCTGGTTCAACGTCTGGATAAGACCAATCATCTGAATGGCCCCTTCCGGATCCAGCCCCAGAGTGGGTTCGTCCAGAAAGAGGACTTTCGGGTCCTTCATGAGGACCTCTGCAATCCCCAGCCGCTGCTTCATCCCCCTTGAAAATGCCGCAGTCTTTTTGCGTGCATGGCCTTGAAGACCCACCAGTTCCAGCAGTTCGTCGATCTTTCTTCTTGCGGCCCTAACTTCAATGCCGTTTAAATCGGCCACATATTCCAGGCTCTGAACCGCATCCATGTCCCCGTAAAAACCGACATGTTCAGGGAGATACCCCACGTGGCGCTTGACGTCCCTGGCCATTCGCACGGGGTCGAGCCCGCACACCGCAGCAGAGCCGGCCGAGGGCCGCGTCAGGCCCAGGAGCATCAGGAGGGTGGTTGTCTTTCCCGCGCCGTTAGGCCCCAGAAACCCAAATATCTCGCCATCTTGCACCTTCAGACACAGGTCTTTTACCGCAATCTGACGTCCGTATCGCTTGGTGAGGTCTGTGGTCTCGATGATCATCGTATGGTCCCGAATGCAAGGTTCAATGCCGGGGGGCCTGAACAGCCCCCGCTCCATCCCAGTCTTTACCGTCTGCCCAGACGGGCGAACAGAAACACCAGGCCTGCCATGACGCACACAATCAGGCCGATGCCGATCCAGCCCCATGCGGCAGAGGCCGTCACGCTCACCCGCAACTCAATGGTCTTATCCGCCTTGGGGGGGGTTCCTGCCTCCACACGAAGCCCGACCGAGTAATCCCCCACCAGGGCCTGACCGGCCGGGACAATAGAGACCTCCACCTGCTTGAGTTCCTGAGGGGCCAGGGTATCGATCGATTCCGGATCAAAGGTCACCTTCCAGTTTTCAGGCTGAAAAGAGAGGAATTTGACCTGGTTCAATGGCGCAGATCCGGTATTCTTTACATAAAAGGAAAGCAGGGCGGGTTCCCCCTTGACGGCCGAAAGAGAGAGGAGCCCTGTGGCAGTGCCCGCGTCTATCTTGAATGTCCCAGTTAATATAACGTTCAGTTCCACCCTGCCCTCGGCCTCCGGCGAACTGATCTTGACCCCGATGGGATATTCTCCCGGCTCTGCCCAGGGGTTGGGCGTTACCTCTACGGCCATGGTCTGGCTTTGACCCGCCTTCAATCTGAGACTGGAGATAAATTTGTCTTCATAGGCAGGCTTGAAGTTGACGGTCCAGTTTTCAGGGACCTCCGCGGCCAGGTTGAAAATCGCTTCTTTATCCAGTTTGTTCTCCACCTCCACGGAAAACTCAAACTTGGCATCCGTAGGCCCGGTCAGAACAGGATAGGATGTGACCACTTGAATTCCTTCCGGCCGCTTCTTTCCTTCTTTCTCTTCCACCGTGACCACGACCTGACCCGTGCAGGTCAACTGGCCGTCGTCGGTCTGTCCCTGGATCACGAACGTGTAACTCCCAGGGCCCACATCCTTGCCCGGCTCCGCCCGCAGGGTCAGGTTTTTTTCTGAATCGCTCTTAATGTGAACCCCCCTCACCCCGAAGCTGTAGGTCTTGATCCGGGCCTTCCATCCATCAGGGACAGCAGTCAGGCGAAGCTCCACGTTCTCGTCTCTCTGGCCCCCATTGGTCACCAGGAGGTCGATGTCCACGTTATCTCCACGGGGAATCACCACTCCCGTATATTCAGGCGATACCGAGATGGCCCGCGGGGGGAGATCCTTTTTGGCGGCATCCTGCGTCTCTCCCCACACCACGGGGCAGTAAAGCGTTGCCGCAAAGAGCACGGCCATGAAACATCCCAGCGCACGCAACCATGACTTGTGCTTCCATCTCATGAGATCAATCCTCCTTCAATCATTTTTTGGCTTGGCATGTTTTTCCAGGACGCCGAGATCATACCCTGCCTTCCTGTAGTTATCCAGGGCCCTCAACTTCATGCCCTCGTCCCCAATCTTTTCAGAGTGGGTGTCTGCCAGTTCTGCGGCATGGCTCCACATCCCCGCCTTTTCATATTCAGAGATGGTCCTGTTGATCCGCGCATATTCATCCGGTGTCTCAACAACAGCGCCGCGGCACCACGATACCACCTTTCTGACCTTTTGCCCGCACGAAGGGCACACGTCCAGCGGCGGGTCATCCATCCTCTGGATGACCTCGAAACGGCCCGCGCAGGCCTTGCAGGCATGTCGGGGATCTACTGCCTCATATTCGTAGATGGGCATTCCGCCCTCGTCTCTTAACGTTTAATCTTTCTTGCGACTTTTCAAAAAATAAATATTCAGGCCTCAATCGTCAATGGTCAAATCTTCCGCCAGACCGGGCCTTCCCTGGTGTCGATGACCTCCACGCCCATGGATTTGAGCTTCTCCCGCAGGCTGTCGGCCAGGTCCCACTCCCTTCTCTCCCTCGCGGCTTCGCGCTGTCTTACCAGATTCTTCACCGTCTCATCCAATGCAGGCGCCGCCAGCCGCATGATCCCCAGGACCGAATTCACGCGCTCCAGGGCCGCCACGACCTTTTCCCGATCAGAGGGATCCAATCCGCTTCGGTCCATCTTTTTGTTCACTGCGCGCGTGAATTGAAAGAGCGAGGCCAGGGCCGGGGCGATATTCAAATCATTGTCCATGGATTCCGTAAAACGCTGCCGCATGGCATAGATGGCCTGGTCCATCTCAGGATCCACAGGACCTTGCGGCGCATTGTGGAGCTTCTGCACAAACAGGTCGAGATGAGAGATGGTATTTCTCACGGCCCTGAGCTTGGCCTGCGAATAATAAATGGGCTTCCGGTAGTGCCGGCTGAGCAGCCAGTATCGCACCTCTCTGCCGGAAAAGCCCAAATTGAGGAGATCCCTGAAGGTCACATGGCCGTTTGCCTCGCCTCCGGCCGACTGCTCCGCATCCAGCATCACCGGTTCACTGTGGAGCCAGTAATTGGCCAGCGGCTTGTCCGTGACGGCCTGGCTGATGGCAATGGCGTTTTCGTGATGCGGAAATATCAGGGCAACGCCGCTGGTGTGGATGTCGTGCGTAGGGCCCAGATACTTCAGCGCCATGGCCGCGCACTCGATATGCCAGCCCGGCCTGACGTTTCCCCAAGGGGTCTTGAAAAAGATGCCTCTTTTGAGCTCATTCAGGGTGGAACGCTTCAGCAGGGTAAAATCCCTGGGGTTTTCCTTTTCGTACTGGTCCAGATCCACGGTCTTTCCCAGCCGGATCTTGTTGAGATCGATCCGCGACAGCCTGCCGTAGTCCCTGAAGCGCGAGATGTCGAAATAGATGGACCGGAGCTTTTCATAGGCATACCCCTTTTCGAGAAGCTTCTGGGTCAGGCCGATCATGTCTTCCACATGCTCGCTCGGCCTCGGATAGTGGGTGGCAGGCTTGATGCCAAGGCGATCCAGGTCAATTGTCAACGCCTCGTAGAACCTGTCAGTGAATTCCCTCAGGGATATGCCGGCCCTTTCAGCCCCTTCAATGGTCCGGTCGTCCAGGTCGGTGACATTCATGACCAGGCTGACCTCATATCCCTTCAGCTCCATATACCGCCGGATCAAGTCAGCAAAGATCATCCTTCTGCACTGCCCAAGATCCAGGAACTGGCAGAGGGTAGGCCCGCAGGCATAGATGGAAACCCGGTTTTCTTCCCTCGGGGCAAAGGACTCCTGTCTCCGGCTCATGGTGTTGTACAGACGGAGACCGGATTTTTTCTTGACGGTGAAGAGCGGAGTGCTGAGGTATTTCTCCCCCCCGTCCGGAAAGATGGTCACGATGCGGCCTGTCTTCATCTCTGCTGCCGCCTTGAGGGCCACGGCCATGGCAGCGCCCGAACTCATGCCCACAAAGAGACCCTCTTTTCTGGCCAGGAGGCGGGCCGTCTCAAAGGCCTCTTCGTCATCAATATTGATGATCCGGTCAACCCGACCCTTTTCAAATATGCCGGGCCGATAGGATTCCTTCATGTTTTTGAGGCCCTGGATCTTGTGGCCCAGATAGGGCTCCACCCCGATGATCTGAATGCGGGGATCCAGCTCGCGAAACCGCCTGGACAAACCCATGAGGGTCCCGGTGGTGCCCATGGTGATCACAGCGGCCTGAAAATCGCCCCCCGTATCCTCCCAGATCTCCATGGCCGTACCGTAGTAATGGGACATCCAGTTGGCCTCGTTGTTGAATTGATCGGCCAGCCAGTAGGTTTCCGGGTTTTCTCGCACCAGTTCGTATCCATGTTCAATGGCCCCGTCTGTTCCCAGATGGGCTGGCGTAAACGCGATCTCGGCCCCCAGGGCCTTGAGGATCTTGACCCGCTCTTCGCTTGCCCCCTCGGACATGGTCAAAAGGATCCGGTATCCCTTAACTGCTGCCACCAGGGCCAGCCCGATGCCCGTATTGCCGCTGGTGGCTTCCAGGATGATCTTGTCCCGGGTCAGTTCCCCTGACCGTTCCGCGGTTTCGATCATATAAAGGGCGGCCCGGTCCTTAATGGATCCCCCTGGATTGAAGCTCTCCAGCTTGGCCAGGATCTCCACATTCCTGTTTCGATTCAGGACAGTGATGGGGACAAGAGGCGTATGCCCGATCCGGTCAAGAATATTTCTCGCTTTTTTTGTCATTCGCTTTTCATTCGTCTCCCACTCGGCTTGCAGTCCTCGCAGCAGTACCCATAGGGCCTTCATTCAAAGGAACGGCTGGCTTTCAGGAGTTGACCTTTGCCCGGTTCCCTGCTATACCGCTTGCTCATATTGCAGACGCAGCGAGAATGGCGCCCTGATCTGCACGGCATCCATCATTGGGCTCTGTGGGCAGGGGGACGCGTCCCTGCACGGATTTCAGACGTCAGTCCTTTCATCAGACGGCATCAAGACCTTGGCATCCTCCCTTACCCTGAGGACGGTACAATAAGGAGTTCTTATGAAAATTATGGTGACCGGCGGGGCCGGATTCATCGGGTCCAATGTGGTGGACGGCCTCATCGACGCCGGACACGAGGTTGTGGTCGTGGACAACCTTTACACTGGAAGGCGTTCCAACGTCAACCCCCAAGCGATGTTTTATGAGATGGATGTCCGTTCACCCCAAATTTCGGAATTGATTGACAAAGAGAAGCCGGATATCCTGAATCATCATGCAGCCCAGATGAGCGTCCCGGACTCGGTTGCAGACCCCCTTTTTGATGCGGACGTCAATATCAAGGGTCTTCTGAATCTATTGGAGGCAGGCCGAAAGCACGGGGTTCGAAAGGTCGTCTTCATTTCCTCGGGCGGGGCGATCTACGGCGAGGCAGACGAATATCCCACATCCGAGGCATATCCACCCAAACCCCTTTCGCCCTATGCGGTCTCCAAATACGCCTCGGAACACTATCTGGAATACTACCGCCACCAGTACGGGCTGGATTACACCACCCTGCGCTACGCCAATGTCTACGGCCCGCGCCAGGCGCCCCATGGGGAGGCGGGGGTGGTGGCCATCTTCATGAACAATCTCCTGCAAAAAAAGAGGTCCACACTGAACCATTTCGCCGGGGACGAGGCCGGCATGGTGCGCGACTACTGTTACGTAAAGGACGTGGTCAAGGCCAATCTGGCCGCACTGGAAAAGGGGTCAGGCGATTTTTTCAATATCGGGACCGGCGTCGGGACCAAGACCCTGGACCTGTACCGGACCATCTTTGAGGCCTTTCAGGAACAGTTTCCCGCCATGCCCCAAGAGCTTGAGACGCCGGGCCGTCAATTGGCCAGGCCGGGCGATCTGACCAGAAGCTGCCTGGTGGTTGAAAAGGCCAACCTCATCCTCAACTGGAAACCGGAAACCACTCTCAAAGAGGGCATCCGCAAAACCCTCCACTGGCGTTGCCGCCACGTCTGAACAGGTCCTTTTTTGCCAGACCCTTGACATTTAACCTGCCGATATTATGTTTTTCTGAATAATCGATCAGCCCTGGGCAATGGATGTTTCGTCATGTTTTTTCCAATTGTCTCTGGGCGTCCGCATGGTTCGCCTGAACAATCGCTCCTTTTGTGTCGCCTTTACGGCCCTGTGGTTCTTAAGGCCTTGCGAGACCCGTTGCCGCGCGGAGAGGGTCTCCCTGGGGGCAAAAAAAGACGGGTCGCGGCGCACCCACAGGCGATGAGACTATGGACGTAGGACGCAGGGGCAGAAGAGGCAGGCCCCTCCTGAAAGGGCTCTTTCGTGTGCGAGGGGACGGCAATCTCGCCACGGGCATCTGCGTTTGTCAAACAATTCAATTTTGGGGAGGAAGAAGAGAAAATGAAAGTGAGACCATTGCACGATCGGGTAATTGTCAAGAGGATGGAAGAGGAAGAAAAAACCAAGGGCGGCATTATCATTCCCGATACAGCCAAGGAAAAACCGGTGGAGGGGAAGGTGATTGCAGTCGGCGACGGCAAGGTCGCCGAAGACGGGAAGAAGATGCCCCTCGAGGTGAAGGAAGGGGACAGGGTCCTGTTTGGAAAATACGCCGGCACGGAGATCCAGATCGACGGTGAAGAGCACCTCATCATGAGAGAGGATGACATCATTGCCATTGTCGAGTAGATTCTGTTGGCGAGCTTTCTGTTGATCATGCGAAACACTATTTAAGGAGGGAAACATAGAATGGCGAAAGAGATTAAATATGATGTCAAGGCCAGGGAATCCATTCTCTTAGGGATCGACACCCTTGCCAATGCGGTCAAGGTCACTCTGGGGCCCAAGGGGAGAAACGTCATCCTGGACAAGTCCTTTGGGGCGCCCAACATCACCAAGGACGGCGTCACCGTTGCCAAAGAGATCGAACTGGAAGATAAATTTCAGAATATGGGTGCCCAGATGGTCAAGGAGGTGGCCTCCAAGACCTCGGACGTTGCAGGCGACGGCACCACCACGGCAACCGTCCTAGCCCAGTCCATCTACAGAGAGGGCTCCAAACTGGTCGCCGCGGGCGTGAACCCCATGGCCATCAAGCGGGGGATCGAAAAGGCCGTAGAGGCTGCGGTGGAGGAACTGAGGAAGCTCTCCAAGCCCACCAAAGATCAGGAAGAAATCTCCCAGGTGGGCACCATATCGGCCAACAACGACAGCACCATCGGCAACATCATTGCCGAGGCCATGAACAAGGTGGGCAAAGAGGGTGTCATTACCGTCGAAGAGGCCAAGAGCATGGAGACCACCCTCGAAGTTGTGGAAGGCATGCAGTTTGATCGCGGATATCTCTCGCCCTATTTTGTGACCGATGCGGAAAAAATGGAGGTCACCCTGAGCGAGGCCTATGTGCTCCTGAACGAGAAAAAGATCAGCTCCATGAAAGACCTCATCCCTATCCTGGAGCAGATCGCCAAGATGGGCAAGCCCCTTTTGATCATTGCCGAAGATGTGGAGGGCGAGGCCCTGGCAACCCTGGTGGTCAACCGTCTGAGGGGCACGCTTCAGGTGGCGGCAGTCAAGGCCCCGGGCTTTGGGGACAGGAGAAAGGCCATGCTGGAAGACATCGCCATCCTCACCGGAGGACGGGTGATTTCTGAAGACCTGGGTCTCAAGCTGGAAAACGTGACCCTCAATGACCTGGGAACTGCCAAGACCATCCGCATTGACAAAGACAACACCACCATCGTGGACGGCGGCGGCAATCGGAGCGATCTGGAAGGCAGGGTCAAGCAGATTCGGGCCCAGATTGACGAAACCACATCCGATTACGACCGGGAGAAGCTTCAGGAAAGACTGGCCAAGCTGATCGGCGGCGTGGCGGTCATCAATGTGGGCGCTGCCACAGAGATCGAGATGAAGGAGAAGAAGGCCAGGGTGGAAGACGCCCTGAATGCGACCCGGGCGGCCGTGGAAGAAGGGATCGTGCCGGGCGGCGGGGTGGCCTTGGTGCGCACCATCCCTGCCCTTGCCAAGCTGAAGCTCGAGGGCGAAGAACAGATGGGCGTCAATCTCGTGATGCGGGCCTTGGAAGAACCCATCCGGCAGATTGTGAACAATGCCGGGGCCGAGGGTTCAGTGGTAGTGGAAAAGGTAAAGACCGAAAAGGGCGGTTTTGGCTACAATGCCGAGACCAACACGTATGAGGACCTTATGAAGGCAGGGATCATCGATCCCACCAAGGTGACCCGGTTTGCGCTCCAGAATGCGGCATCGGTCTCTTCCCTGCTCCTGACCACCGAGGCCATGATCGCAGAGAAACCCGAAGAAAAATCCGATATGCCTCCAATGCCTCCTGGAGGCGGCATGGGCGGCATGGGCGGCATGGGCGGCATGATGTAGCCTGTCCGCTGGAGACGTAATCGCCCACGGGACCCTGTCCCGCAGCGTCATCAAAGGAGATCGTACCCCGATACGGGGTGCGGTCTCTTTTTTTATGGACGGCCCCCGTTTGCAGCGCCAAAAACTCGTGGATTTTCCCTTCTGTTTCTGATAGGGACTCTCCTGACGAGGGCTTCCATATCCCCAGAGTGCAGGAGAAAATCTGTGACCCATCCAAATGAGACCATCCTGGTGACAGGATCGGCAGGCTTTATCGGTTTTCATCTTGCCAAGGCCCTTTTGAAAAGGGGCTGGCAGGTGGCGGGGGTGGACAACCTCAACCCCTACTACGACGTGAACCTGAAGCGGGCCAGACTGGAACTGCTCAGGCCCTATCCAGGATTTCACTTTTACCATGCAGACATCCATGACCTCGCGGCGCTGAAGCAGATCTTCAGGGAGCGCCCGGTCTCTATAATCTGCAACCTGGCGGCCCAGGCCGGGGTCCGGCATTCCCTGAAAGATCCCTTTTCATATCAGAAGAGCAACCTGGAAGGGTTCCTGAATCTCCTGGAACTGGCCCGGGAATACCAGGTGCAGAACCTGGTGTACGCCTCATCGTCATCTGTTTACGGAAAAAACCCTAAGATCCCCTACAGCGTGGAGGACCGGGTGGATCACCCCATCTCCCTGTATGCGGCGACCAAAAAGGCCAATGAACTCATGGCCCATGCCTACAGCCACCTCTTCGGCATACCCTGCACCGGTCTGAGGTATTTCACGGTCTACGGGCCGTGGGGCCGTCCTGACATGGCCCTTTTCTTGTTCACCGATGCGATCCTGAACAAGAGGCCTATCAAGGTCTACAACTACGGAAATATGCGGCGGGATTTCACCTATATAGACGATATCGTGGAAGGCACCATTCAGGCCATTGAAAGACCTGTGCCCTACGACATCTTCAATTTGGGAAACTCCAATTCCGTGGGATTGATGGATTTCATTCGGATCATCGAGGAGGAGCTGGGCCTGGAGGCGGAAAAGGAGATGATGCCCCTCCAGCCAGGCGACGTGCCCGATACCATGGCCGACATCGAGCGATCCCGAGAACGCCTGGGATTCAATCCCCGGACCCCGCTCAGAGAGGGAATCCACGCCTTTGTGGCATGGTACAGGGAATATTATGCCGTACCTTAGTCTCCTGTCGGGGCGACCGCCCGACTGTCAGCGGCTGACCGTCTCAATTTTGCCACGATAACGCTCCCCAGCAGCAGCTGAAGGGGATGGTAGCACAAGAGCGGCAGGATGACCAGGGCGACCGAGACAGGGCTCGATGCAAAGATGGCATAGGCCATAGGCACCCCGGTTGAGATGGCCTTCTGGGTGGCGCTGAAGAAAAAGGCGATGCCCTGCTCCCTGTCATACCCTGCCGTATGCCACCAGATCTTCCCGGCCAGCATCACCATCAAAAGAAGAAAAAGGGTAGAGGTGAGGGCCAGTGCGATTTCCCGGGCCATGAGGGACTGCCAGATGTCGCTCTTTACCGAATTGCAGAAGGCGGCATAGACAATGAAGAGGATCAGGACCATGCTGATCCTGGACATATTCCTCTTGTGCGCATCGGCCCACGACTGGAACCCGATCCGCAAGGCCTGGCCGATGGCGAACGGAAGGAGGATAACCAGCATGATCTTCCAGATGAGGACGTCCACCGGCGGAATGGGCGTTTTTTGAGAGACCTGGAGGGACACCCACAGTGGCACGACAAATACCCCCAGGATATTGGAGAGGGAGGCATTGAACAGGGCCACGGCGCTGGCGCCCCCGGCCTCAGTGGTAAAGACGATAGACGTGGAAATGGTGGTGGGGACTGCGGCCAGAAAGAGAAAGCCCACATAGAGGTCATAGGGGAGGAGATGCCGGGGAACGAGGAAGGCGACATAGACCAGGGCTGGGATAAGGCCAAAGATGAAGACCTGAATGGCCATGTGCAGGCGGTACTGGACGAACCCCTTTATGACCTCCCGGGTGGGGAGCGACAGCCCCTGCATCACAAAGATAAGAAAAACCGCGGCCCGCGTGCTGATCTCTGACCGGAGAACGCCCCCCTTGGCCCCCAGATCCGGGACGATCCAGGCAAGGACCACCACAGAGACAAGGAGCAAAACAAAGACATAGGCGCTGTTGATGCGTATCCGAGCCTTTTTCATTGCCCCTGCTTTCCCTGAATGCGCGCTATGTCGGCCCACAGCGGACGTCCTGGCCACAAGCCCCGACCCGTTTTACAAACCAGCCGCATCCAAAGGACGCGGTTTTGCCCACGACGGTCCGGGCAGTCTTGGAATCTCGGGTTCACGACACAAACCCGGCCAGGATCTCATCCTCAGACCGCGCCTTCTGACGGACGGGGCAGATCTTCGGATGCAAAGGGGATTCATCTGTCCCCCAAAGATTCCGCGATGGATGCCGTCCGGTCCCCCAGGAGGTTGACATAGCTCCCCAGCTCGTTGTCGTACCATCCGTAGATGACCGCCTGGGTGATGGCGATCCGCGCCACGTCCCCGCTTGTGGGTCCGGAGGTCTGCGGTGCCGATGATCCCGCAATGGCGCAGAGCTTGTGCAGGTCGATGTTAACCTCAGCCGTGCGGGTATGGGTCTCATTGGCCTCAATGACGGCTGCAGCCCTGGGAAAGCCGATGATGTCCGAGGATACATTCTGCTTCTCAGAGTAATTGAGATACCTCCGGGGATCCCTGGCAGCGGCTTCCCTGTAGATGCGGTTGATCACCTCCCGCCGGATCGGGTCCCCGGCCGGGTCCTCCTGGAGGTTCACCACCAGGATGATCAGCGAGCCGGTGGCCGTGGGGATCCGCACCGATTCGGCAATAAAACCGATCTCCTTCATCTCGGGGATAACCAGGGCCAGGGTGTTGGCGGCCCCCGTGGTGGTCAGGATGATGTTGTTCATGATGGCCCGGTTTTTCCTCAAATCGCTGGCCCCGCTCTTGGGAAGACGGTCCAGAACGGCCTGAGACCCGGTGACCGCGTGGACCGTGGCCATGGAGGCCGTCAGGATCCGTCGAGGCCCAAAGACCTCCATAAGGGGCTTGATCATATGGGCCAGACAGGTGGTGGTGCAGGAGGCGTTGGAGATGATGCAATGGACGCGCGGATCATAGTCGTTTTCGTTGATCCCCATGATGGTGGTCACCGCATCCCGCGGCATGGGCTGGGCCTTGTCCTTGATCTTGAACGGGGCCGAAACGATGACCTTCTCGGCCCCGCATTCCAGGTGCCCCCGCACCGATCCCTTGGCCGCATCCGCCGGCTCGGTCGGATCCAGAAACTGGCCGGTGGTGTCCACCACCAGCCGGACCCCGTGCTCACGCCAGTCGATATCCTTGGGATTCCGATGTTTCCTGAGGACCTTGATCCTGACCCCGTCCAGCAGGAGGGTCCCCTCGGCTTCGTTGACATCCTGAACCACCTCCTCTTTGGCCGTGTGCCCGCGCAGATAGGCCAAAAGGGGCCCATATGTGGAATCCCTCTCTAAGTAGTGGGCCACATCATCAAGCGAAGCGCCCACTTCCCGGCCCACATTCACCACCAGTTCGTCAAAGGTCTTGCGGGCCACATGGCGCCACACGGTCAGCTTGCCGATCCTTCCCAGGCCGTTCACGCCCAGTTTGATCTCTTTTATGGTCGAATTGTCAGTGCTGTTCATGTCCCTACCCCCTGTCCACGCGTTTGATATTCATCCTCCCGGCATATACCGATCCTTCCAGACCGTCCATACTGATCCAGTCCCCGGATGCCAGCCGCCTGCCGTCAAAGGAACAGGTCCGGTCATTTTCCATGCAGATCAGACCGGGAAGCCCCACCACGCAGGTCTTGTCCAGCCGATGGGCCACAATGGCCGCGTGAGAGGTGGAACCGCCCCGGGCCGTCAGGAGACCATCGGCCTCGTAGATCTCCTTGATGTCGTCGGGAACCGTATCGCTCCTCACCATGATAAGGGGCGTCCGGGGTTCCTTCTGGCGCCAGTATTTGATTTCTTCGAGGCTGAAAACCGCCCTTCCCGTAATGGCCCCGCCGCTGACCCCGATGCCGTGTCCCAGAAATTCCACATCCGGCTGCGAGCCCAGATCCAGCGAATCGGCCTTCTTTCTCTCCCGGATGGCCATGTCCCGGGTCTGGAGAAGGTAGAGATTGTATCGCTGCGGGCCTTCAAAGGTGAACTCGATCTCCTGGGGGCTCCATTTGTGCTCGTAGATCAGTTCCTTTGCCATGGTGCGAATAGTCTGGTAGATCTCCGGGAACATGGCTTCCAGGGTGGCATCGGCCTCCCTGTTTTCTATCTCCGCCTGCTTCCTGGAGATGGGATGGGTGGTGACCAGCCCGGAGACCACGTCCTCCCCCTGGTTTCCGGGCGTAAAATCGCCCCACAGGAGGATCATGTCGCCCGACCACCTGGGATTGTGCGTAAAAAAGACGCCGGCCCCCGATTCCCTGGAAAAATTTCCAAACACCATGGCCTGGACAGTCACCGCGGTCCCCCAGTCGTCCGAGATGCCCATAATCCGCCGGAAGGTCTCTGCCTTTGGACTGTTCCATGAATCCAGGACCTTTTGAATGGCGATATAGAGCTGCTCCAGGGGGTCGTGGGTGATGGCGATGCCCGCCTCCTGGATGAGGGCGCTGTATGCCAGGGCCACATCCCGCATCTCCTCCCCTGAAAAATTCCGCTTGTAAGGGACGCCGATTCGCCCCTTGAAGGCCTGAATGACCGCATCAAAGGCATCCCGCGAAAGACCGAAGGCCATGCCGTAGGCCTGGAGAAACCTCCGATAGGTGTCCCATCCGAACCATTCATTCCCTGTCAGATCGATCAGCCCCCTGACCACATCTTCGTTAATGCCCACATCCAAAAAGGTATTCATCATCCCAGGCTGCGAGATGGAAGAACCGCTCCTTACGGACAACAAAAGGGGATTGCCGGGGGTCCCGAACGATTTCCCGGTGGCCTTCTCCAGATCGGCCACGGCCCTCGCCACCTGCTCCTCCAGATCCCTCCTGGCAGGCGGATAACGATCGATGACCCCCCGACACCGGAAGACCTCGGTGGTGATGATAAAACCCGGGGGGACCGGCAGCCCCAGTTCCTTCATCTTGGCCAGATTATGGCCCTTGCTTCCCAGATGGATGATGTCCATCAGACCCTTCTTGACCCGATGCATGGGGGTCACTGCCTTTTGCGGGTCATAGCTCAAGAGGAGACTCAGAGACTCCTTGGGAAGCTTGTGGGATTGCTGGTACAGGGTCTTCAGAACCCGGCCCAGAAACAGATCCAACTCCTGCAGACCCACGGACGATGCAATGCGGTCGCGCAGAAAGATCTCGGTTACGCGGTAGGCCATCTTGGCAGGGTCTTCGTCTTTGTGATTGAGCCGGTATTTGGGGACCAGCCTTTCAGAAGGCATGTCGGCCAGGATCTTGAGAAGGTTTTCCTCATGGATGTTGTTGAAGTAGTCATTGACCATGTTCCCCACGATCTGGGAAAAGCGACGAAAGATATCCAGGTACTGGGTGCAGGAAAATCCCCTCATCTCGAGGGATGTGGCCAGCAGATCCATTTGCTGGGCCATCTCCACGGACGTGATGCCGTCTACCCTGAGGGCCCGGCCGAAGAGGTGGAGGTCCTCATGGATCTGATGAAAGGTGGCCTTTGTAATGAGCTTGAAGTCCATCTGTTCCACCATCTCCTCGAGGCAGGCGTTCAGCAGGGCCTCGAGGCGGAAGCTCAGGCCGAGGGCCTCAAATTTGAGCTCATGGTAGCTCCCGTACATGGACGGGATATCCACGGTAAAATGCCGCTTCCGGTAGATGTCCTCCCTGGGCTCGTACCGCTCACGGGAGAGGATGATTTCCTTCAGCCTTTCAAGATATGTCAGCAGACCCTGGATCCGATCCCTCAGATTCGGGGATCCCAGGGCGGACCGCAAACCGCCCACATCGGGCAGTCCGCTCGAACGAAGGTTGGCCAGGTATCCGTCAATCTCGTGAAAATCGATTCGGTATTTCTGATAAAGGAGCTTGTAGAGCTCGATCATCAGGATAACCCGCTCCCGATCCACGTCCGAGCCCCCGTCAACCGCGGCAACCGCCTCTTTCAGCCGGTCCTTGTCGATCTTGAGAAGCGCGTCAATCCGCTTGAGCCCCATCTGATCAAAGAGACGGACCAGGACGCGGTGAACGCCGTCGATGTACAGGCCCTCCGTCTCGACCTGCTCATAGACAGAAGGGGGGAGAAACGGCTTCAGGCCTTTTTTGTCGCACGTCTTCCAGAAGGAAAGGACCCCCTCGGTGAGACCGACAATCTGATTGCTGCTCTCCACATGGCTCTGCTTTCGCAGAAAATGGGATAGGGGATCCTTTCGATGGCAGATCTCATCGATCTGGGTGGAGATGTCCCGCAGGACCCCTTCGGCCCCGATATCGCTGAAAAAGGCCGGCAGGAGGCGGCCCAGCTGCTTGACCAGGTTGTATACCGGACCAATATCGGTGTTGAGCAGCCGGGTGATGTCCCGGGGAAACAGATCCGTATCCCTGATCAGGACGCCGCTGAGCGAGAGATGGATGATGAGAGAGGAAAGGAGCTTTTTGGACCACTTTGGACTCAACTCGATGAGTTCGAGCCACGTGCGGATGTTTTGAAGGTGGGCGGCATTGGCCCGTATCTGCCAGTCGTCCCCCACCCCCTGGAACTCAGGGGCCTGAAATCCCAGGGAGACCACGCCATCGATAAAGGCGTCCACCAGATCGCTGTCGTCTGTCTCATACACCCCGCGGCCGATATTGAGGACGCAGTTGAGGGCTGTTACGGGGAATTTTTCAATGTTCCGCCTGAGCGTTTTAAAGATCTTCTTAAGATATTGCTGAACGACCGGATAGGGCTCGCGGGTAATGATGCCGGCAAAGGTCCGGTTGATCTGCCGCAGGGTCTCCTCGTGGATGGCGGAGAGGCCCGACAGGTTCATGATATGGAGGAGGGCCAAAAGCTTCCATTGCTTGGCCCGGTTCACGTCGCCCCCTGCCCTGGCGAGTCTATGGGGCAGTTCCTCATAAGTGGAAACGATCTGACCATACCCCGGGAGCTCCAGGAGTTTCTCCAGGGCCATGTGAGGGCTCTCACCCCGGACTCTTATGGCCTCGTCCAGATCGTTCAGCAATGCCTTCAATCGGCCGTGGGACACAGGCGTTAGAATCTGGACCAATTCCTCCTCCCGGACCACTGCCCCGGATTCCCTTTCAAACCAGACCAGGGGGTCTTCCTGGTTTAGCCAGTAGTAGTAACTGAATCGTAGATATCGCTCCAGGAGCCGGTTCAGGGGGGTGCAGTCCGTGTCCGGTGGAACGGTTCGCCTGTAAAGCCTCCCAATGCGGCTGAGCTGGTAGAAGCTCCTCACAAAGAGGAAAAAGGTCTCCTCGGGTGTCTCCCTGATCCGGTCGAAGACATCATCCATCACGGGCAGCCAGTTTGTGAGCGCCTCCCCTCCATCCCTGATCATATGCTCCAGAAAGAGGAGGAGATGGTCGGCCGCATCCTTCCTTACTTCCCTTTCCCGCGATTCTCGCGTGGCCTCAAAAAAGATGTCGCAGTAAAGAGTTGCGGCCTCAGGCCCCCTGGGATGGGTTTTCAGGACATGAAAATAGTTGAGCGCATAGGACCTGGCCTCTTTGACGATGTAGGCCCAGTTCCGGTAAGGATGGCATATTTCTTCAAGAAAGGTCTGAAGCCCCAGCCTGACCCCATAGTATTCGCCCATAACCTCCAACAGGACTTCATACCTGTTGTCAACGGTCACATCGACCCGGGTACAGGCAAGATTGACTTCAAGGGCCTTGGATTCCATGGTCAAACCTCCCTGGCCTGTCATGCCAATATCGTAATAATGTCTTGCTGAAGAGTCAAGCCAGGACCCCCTTGGCGAACGGTACAGGGCCTTGAATCAAGGCGGCCTGACGGCCCCAACCAAACAGCGTTCTGCCCGCCCGTGGGGGTCTCTGCCCAAGGGCTGCAATAAAATGCGTTCATATCGTTCGGCG
>ENA-OSEO01002678-OSEO01002678.1-sediment-metagenome-genome-assembly--contig:-NODE-2678-length-23921-cov-3.679500_pt1 | contig 23921 bp, 23 predicted proteins | sample MGYA00237883_ERZ534232 | MGnify/ENA metagenome assembly ERZ534232
GTAGGCAATGGAAAGGTAAGCCCCGCCAAATCCCACCAGGCATCCGCCCGCCAGAATGCCGATCCAGCGATAGCCAATGACGGGCAGACCGGCTGCCAGGGCCGCCTCGGGATTCTCCCCGACGGCGCGCAGAGCGAGCCCCCAGCGGGTGAATCGCAAGTAGGCCCAGAGCAGAGGAGGCAGGAAGTAGGACAGGTAAACCAGTGTGTCCTGTTTGAACAGAGCGGGCCCCAGCACGGGTATGTGCGACAGGATCGGTACTGCGTAGGCCTGAAATCCCGCCACGCTCTGGCCGTCGAAAGGGGCTCCGAAATAATTGGCGAAACCGGTGCCGAGGATGGTCAGTGCTAGTCCCGATACCACCTGGCTTCCCTGGAATGCCAGGCAGACCAGGCCGTGTATTCCGGCAAGCAGGGCGCCGCAAAGCCCACCGGCCAAAAATCCCAGCACGGGATCGGCGGTCACCCGGGTGGTGAGGAAAGCCGTCAGTGCTCCCACCATCATCATTCCTTCGACACCGAGATTGAGAACGCCGGAGCGCTCGGTGAGGATCTCGCCCAGCGTCGCATACAGGATCGGCGTGCCCGACTGAACGGTAGCCGCCAATATGGGTGCCAGCACCTCGACGCTCATGCCGTTCTTCTCCTCAGCGAGAATCGGTAATTGGAGAAAAAACGGCCGCCCAGGACACTGAGCAGTATCAATCCTTCCATTACCTGGCCGAATGCTGCGGGCACCTGGAGATCCAGCTGCAGCGTTTCGAGGCCGACCCGCAGTTCGTCTACAAGGTGCACAAGGACGCGGAGGCCCAGGGGCTGCAGCTGGTCGGCATCTACCACTCCCACCCCGACATGCACTCCTTCGTCAGCAGCCGCGACGCCGAGTTCATGAAGTACTGGGGGCACCTGGCCTGGCTGATCCTGGGGCTGAGCCGGAGCGAGGTCCTCGAGCGCAAGGCGTTCACCATGAAGGACAAACTCATCGAGCAGATAGAGTTGGAAATCCTACCTTGATTTCCTAACTAAAATTTTCCACTCGTCCTTACCGGCTTTCTTCACCGAGAGCACCCTGTGGCCGTCGCTCCGCATGCTCTTGGGCACGCTCCTGATGGCCGGCTCGTGGTCCAGCAGCACCTCGAGCAACTGCCCCTTTTTCATGCATATCGCACAGCCGGTCAGCGATTCGGCGCGGCTGCGCTCGTCTATTCCCTCCAGGGACAACAACATCCCTTTTCCGTGGGGCTTGGCCCACCGGATGGGGTATAGGGTTTCCTCGCCTTTTGTGTGTCTGAGGAGAATCAGGATACCGGGTTGAAAGATGGATGGAGATTCGGCATAGGAGTGAATTTTCAATGTTCCCTTAACGCCATGCACACCCACTATCTTTCCCAAGGTCAGGTATTCATCCGCCTCCACAGGTCTATTCAATAATTTCAAGAACGGTTCGTTTTTTGATCTTCGCCGATGCGGCACTCAGGATCGTTCGCATCGCTCTTGCGGTTCGGCCCTGCTTTCCGATCACCTTTCCGAGATCCTCCTTGGCAACCTTGAGCTCCAAAACGGAGGTCTGGTTTCCCTCAACCTCAGCCACCGAAACCTGTTCCGGATTGTCTACGAGGGCCTGAGCAATGTATTTGATCAGCTCTTTCATCGCACCATCTCCTTTGTTAGAGGTTGAGAATCAAGAGACAGCCACACGACGCAGGATTCAACGCAACCCTTCTTTGCTCAAGAGACTCTTCACGGTGCTTGTCGGAACCGCGCCCTGATCCATCCAGTATTTGACGCGATCGTTCTTCAGAGACACCTCGGCCGGATCTGTCAGCGGATTGTAGGAGCCGACAATTTCCAGAAACCGACCATCTCGAGGACTTTCACTATCGGCGACGACGATTCGGTAAAACGGTCGCTTTTTTGCTCCGTGCCGGGCCAATCTGATCTTCACAGCCATGTTCATTCTCCTTTAGAAGGGAAGCATACCCCGGTTGACGCCTCGCATGCCGCCCTTGTTTATTTTTTTCATCATTTTTAAAACCTGTGTATAGTTTTTCAGCAATCGGTTGACATCCTGCACGTCGGTGCCGCTTCCCTGGGCGATCCGTCTGCGCCGGCTGCCGTTGAGGATCAAATGCTGCCGCCGCTCCTGGGGCGTCATCGAATTGATGATGGCTTCGATACGAACCAGTTCGTTCTCGTCGACCTGCAGGTTTTTTAACTGTTTGATTCGGTTTGCTCCGGGAATCATTCCCATCAGGTCGCTCAAAGAGCCCATCTTCCGTATTTGTACCATTTGATCACGAAAGTCATCCAGAGTAAACAGATTTTTTCTCAGCTTTTTCTCGATCTCGGCGGCTTGCTTTTCCCCAACGGCTTCCTGGGCCTTTTCGATCATGGTCAGGATGTCGCCCATCCCCAGAATCCGGGAGGACATCCGCTCCGGGTGAAACGGCTCCAGGTCCTGCAATTTTTCACCGACACCGATAAATTTGATCGGTTTGCCGGTGATCGACTTGATGGAGATGGCCGCCCCGCCGCGCGCGTCACCCTCCATTTTCGTCAGCACAACCCCCCCGATATCCAGGGCCTGGTCAAAGGCCGAGGCGATGTTGACCGCATCCTGGCCGGTCATGGCATCGGCCACCAGCAGAATGTCCGACGGGGTTACCGCCTGCCGGATCCGGCGCAGTTCATCCATCAGGGGTTCATCGATGTGCAGGCGGCCTGCGGTGTCTATCAGCAGCACGTCGCATCCGGCCCGCTGGGCGGCGATCTGGGCGTCCTGGCAGATCCGGACCGGATCCATGTCCGATTCCGAAGAAAATACCGGGATGGACAACTGCCCGCCGAGGGTCTTGAGCTGGTCGATGGCCGCAGGCCGATACACGTCTGCCGGCACGAGGTACGGAAGCTTTCCCTTTTTGCGCAAAAAAAGTGCAAGCTTGCCGGCCGTTGTGGTTTTGCCCGACCCCTGCAGCCCCACCAGCATCACCGAGACCGGTCGGGTGCCCGAAAGATCCAACTCCTGGTGCTGGGATCCCATCAGGCCCGTCAGCGCGTCGTTGACGATCTTGACGACCTGCTGGCCGGGGGTCAAGCTCGCCAGCACCTCCTGGCCCAGGGCGCGGGTCTTGATGTCGGCGATAAACTGCTTTACCACCTTGTAGTGGACATCGGCCTCCAGAAGCGCCATGCGGACTTCCTTGAGGCCCTCTTCGATGTTCTTTTCGGAAAGCTTTCCGTGCCCCTTGAGCTTTTTGAATACCGAGTTGAGCCGGTCGCTCAGATTGTCAAACATGCAAACCTCTTCATTTACTTATTAAACTATTGAAAATATAATTAGATCGATGATATGTCAACAATTTTCAAAGCCAAAATCGTTTAAACCATAACATGAGCCCCTCTGAAAAAATCGACATCAAAGACCGGACCCGGCAGGAGATCGCCGACTGGCTGAAAGAACGCAACATCGCCCCCTATCGGGCCGCTCAAATCTTGAAATGGATCTATATCCGCCAGGTCGATGCCTTCGAACAGATGACGGACCTGGGAAAAGACCTGCGAGGGCTGCTGGCCGGGCACTTTGCCATCGGTCGGCTGGACCGGCTTCGCACGGAAGTGTCCCGGGACGGTTCCCGGAAAGTGCTGTTCGGGCTGGCGGATGGCAACCGGATCGAAAGCGTGCTGATTCCGGAAAGAGACCACACCACCCTGTGCATTTCCAGCCAGGTCGGATGCGCCCAGGGCTGCCGGTTCTGTCTTACCGCGCGGATGGGGTTCGTGCGGAACCTGACCGCAGGAGAAATCATCGCCCAGGTGCGGGATGCGGCCCTGGATGTCAGCAAGGAAATGCCGTTGACCAACATCGTCTTTATGGGGATGGGCGAGCCGCTGGCCAACTATCGGGAGGTCGTGCGGGCGATCGAGATCCTGACCGACAGCGACCAGGGCCTGAAATTCGCCGGGCGACGGGTGACCCTGTCCACCGCGGGGCTGGTGCCCAAAATGGCCTCGCTGGGGCGGGATACCCGCGTGAATCTGGCCGTATCCCTCAATGCCAGCGACAATGCCACCCGGGACCGGCTCATGCCGATAAACCGCACCTATCCCATCGAGGTGCTTCTTGGGGCCTGCCGGAACTATCCGCTGGGGTCCGGCCGCCGTATCACCTTCGAATATATTCTTCTCCAGGGGGTCAACGACAGCCCGGCCGACGCCCACCGGTTGGCCGGCCATCTTCGGGGCCTGCGGGCGAAAGTCAACCTGATTCCGTTCAATGAATTCGAGGGCAGCGGGTTTTCCCGGCCGGATGCCGAGGCGATCCATCGATTCCAGGAAATCCTGCTTGGGCATCATTTTACGGCCGTCATCCGCTGGAGCAAAGGGCAGGACATTTCTGCGGCCTGTGGGCAGCTTTTCGGAAGCTGGAACAGAGGGGGACCGTAACGGCCTTCAAATCATGAAGGCGCTGACGGTTTCCGGCAAGACCCCTTTGACGGCGATGGTCTTCCGGCCATCGGGGGATGCCACGTGAACCTCTGCCGGCTGGCCGCTGTCCGCCTTGCTGTATCCCACGCAGACCGCAGCGGCCAGTCGGAGCGTTTCCGCGTCCGCGCCGTTGGGGATCAGCAGGACGGGGCCGGGGATGTTTTTAACCTTCACCACCGTGTCCTTTTTCGGATTGTGGTATTCGAGCAGCCCTTCATTGTCTTTCTGGGTCCGGCCGACGATGAGTTTGGTATGGTTTTCCAATCGGAAATGCCGCCCGAATCTGAGCAGGTGCAGTTCGGCTTCGGTGGTCTTTTCCTGGTGGGAAAACAGGTCCCGGAGGCGCTCGGAATAGCCGCGATCGGTCAACAGGCAGCCGCCGGCCGGGGCCGGGTATTCGGTGATTCGGTAGGCTTCCGCAAGCCCGATCTGGGCTTTTCGACCCCTTCCGGAAAGGTCGAAAAGCTGCGAGCGATCCACCCATCCTTGCCTTTCCGGGATGGTTTCCGGAAGCCGTCTGGCGCTGAGCGGGCGCAGGATGTAACCGTCGTGGCCGGATTGTTTTTCAACATAGCGAAGCGAGGACTGGGTCTGGGACATGGGCCGCTGGCCGAGCACCTCTCCGCTGAACAGAAAGTCGAACCCTTTTTCTTTCATGACCCGGCCGGCGATGCGAAACATCAGCGCATGACAATCCATACACGGGTTCATCCATTTCCCATAGCCGCAGTTCGGGTTGCGCAGCATGGGAAGGTATTCCCGCGTGATGTTTTTTACGGTCAGGGGGATTCCGGTCAGCTTCGACGCCTTGCGGGCTTTTTCAGCGGAAAAAAAGGGGGTTTCGAAGGTGATCCACGACACCTCGATTCCCTGCCGCCTGAGCACCAGCCCGGCCAGCATGCTGTCCAATCCGCCGGAGCAGAGCCCCAGCGCGCGAACTTTTTTTTGTTCTCGGGTCATGATAAGGGAAGAAAAAAATTAGAAGATTTTTTTTGCCACAGATAAACGCGGATGAACACGGATATTTTCGATCTATGCCCCGTCCTCCAGCGCAAACGAAACCGCGGCTTCCGCGTGGATCCGCGTGGTATCGAACAGCGGAACGGTGCTGTCTTCCGCTGTGACCAGCAGCCCGATTTCGGTGCACCCCAGGATGATGCCTTGGGCCCCTGCGCGCGCAAGGTCCGCCATGATCTTTACGTAGGCCGCCTTGGATTCCGGCTCGATCCGACCCCGGCACAGCTCTTCGTATATGATCCGGTTGACCGTCCCCTGATCTTCCGGGCCCGGTACGAGGACCTCAAGCCCGAACTGAGCCGCGAGCCGTCCCTTATAGAAATCCTCCTCCATGGTAAACCGGGTGCCGAGCAGTGCGACCCGCCGGATGCCCGCCTGCTTGATTCTGCGAGCCGTGCCGTCTGCGATGTGCAGCAGCGGGATACTGATGTTTGCCTGGATGTCTGGGGCCACCTTGTGCATGGTATTGGTGCAAAGGACGATGAAATCGGCTCCCGCCGCCTCGATGCTTTTTCCTGCGGCGATCAGCCGGGCTGCCGCCTCGTCCCATCTGCCGTGGGTTTGAAGCACCTCGATTTCCGCAAAATCCACCGACACCATGACACTTTTTGCCGAATGGAGCCCCCCGAGCCGCCTTCGCGTCTCTTGGTTGATGATCCGGTAATACTCGATGGAAGATTCCCAACTCATGCCACCGATCAGTCCGATGGTTTTCATACGGTCCGCAACTCCTTTTTGACAGGGGGTAGGGGGAATTTTTCCATGATCGATTGAAATACCATTTTCTCGTATCATGAAAATCCGTGCATCGCAAATTGTACGGTTTCATGTTGTAAAATTCGGTTTTTTGGCGCACCCTCGACCCCCAAGGCGGTCATGGAACGGAGGTATCGGGTTCCATCCGGGCCGCCGTGTAACCTTTTTACCCGAGCAAACGACCTTAATCACCAGGAAAGGGGAACCCCCGGGGGGGCGCAACCTGTAATGGATTGCCCGAGGGCCGGGGATGCTTCCGCCGCCCCGGGCACAGAGAGCCCGATAGCCGGCGGGGGGCTTCAGACAGTTTACCCACGATGGCCGATGACCGCGACACATCCAGCGATGCTGAAATTATCCGGCGGGTTCTCCAGGGAGAAACAAACGCATTTGAAGTATTGCTCGCGCGATATGAGAACCTTGTGTTTCGTATCGTGCGAACCCACGTTCCCGGGGACGAGGTGGAGGAAATCGCCCAGGATGTCTTTGTGAGGATCTTTGAGGGGCTGGGTACCGTGGACCGTGCCGAACGCTTCAAACAATGGATTTCCACGGTGGCTGTGAGAACCTGTTATGACTTCTGGCGGAGGCGGTATCGATCCAGGGAAATCCCGGTCAGCCGTCTGACCGAGGAGCACCAAAAATGGCTCCAGGAGGTCTGTTCCGATCCTTCGGAACCCGCACGCCATTCCCGGATCGAGGCCCGGCAGGTGCTGCAATGGGCGCTGGAGCGACTGCCGGCCGGAGATCGCATGGTCTTTGACATGGTCTACCTACAGGAACGGCCGGTCAAGGAGGCCGCACGGCTGCTGGGGTGGAGCGTGGTCAACGTAAAGGTGCGCGCCCACCGGGGTCGCAAGAAATTAAAGAAACTGCTTGAAGGTCTATTTTCAGGAGAAATCGATGAAACTCGGCAATGAGCAATTCGACCGTCTGATCGGCATGTTCAGAAGGATCGATGCACCGGCCGAACCCGACGGCATCAGCCCCGGGTGGCGGCAGGCGGTGATGCGTCGGATCCGAACCCTTCCCCCGGAACCGAACCCGACCCGCTGGCAGGTCGGGGTGGGGCAGTTTGTCTGGCGGTTGGCCCCGGTGCTGGGCGCCCTGATGCTCATTCTCGGCGCCGCCGGGTATTGGATGGACCTGGTCCCGGAGGCCAGTGCGCTTCAGCTGCTCTTGAACGGGGAAGAACCGGTATCGATCACCCAGCTGGTGGGAATCGAATGATAGAGGTGCGCGGATGAAAACATGGAAACTGGTTGTCGGTCTAGCCCTTTTCTTTGCCTTCGGTGCGATGGTCGGTGCCTTCGGAATGGGGGTCTACGTCCAGAAAAAGACCGCTTTTATACGAAAGGAGCCGGAACAGAGGAAAACGGTGATCCTGCAAAAGTTTTCCGATGCGCTGGGGTTGAGCGAAGCCCAGAAAGAGGCATTCAAACAGGTCATCGATGATTTGGAAAAGCAGAGACAGCAGTTCCGGGCCGATTTAAAGGCGGATCGTGAAGCTGCGACCGCCCGGATGCGCCGGGCGTTGACACCGGAACAGTTGAAAAAATTCGAGGCCATGCAGCAGGAATTTGAAAACCGGAAAAAAAAGCGGTTCCCGCTGTTTTAGCCGTTCCGCCCCAATCGGGGTTTTTCAAGGATGTATAAATCTGTTGTTATAATAGAAAAAAAATGTACAATTGAGCCCGGATCGTTCATCCCCATGGAGCCGTCAGGAAGTGACGGGACGGCTGAATCGGTATAATTCTTATGAAAAAATTTATCTTCACCATTTTTTTACTGGCCGGCTTGGGGGTTTTGGGCTGGCAGATATACGTCAAGGCATCGGCACAAAAGGATTTTCAGCGCCAGCACCGAAACGTGCCGGTGGCCGTCGAGATCGCTTCCATCGACACGGCCACGATCCGGGATGTGGGCAACTTTACCGGATCGCTCTATCCGATCTACGAGTTTGTCGTGGCCCCGAAAATCACCGGAAGGCTGGAAAAACTCCTGATTCACATCGGCGATCGCGTGGAGAGCGGGCAGTTGATGGCGGTCTTGGACGATGACGAATACCGCCAGCAGGTCAGCGAAGCCCGGGCCGAGCTGGAGGTGACCCAGGCCAACCTGCTCGAACGCCGAACCGCTCTGGAGAATGCCAAGCGCGAATACGAGCGGACCGTCGCCCTCCGGCAAAAAAAAATCGCCTCCGAGTCCCAGCTCGATGCGGCGGAGTCGGAATACAAAGCCCAGCAGGCAAAGGTGAAAGTGGCCCTCGCCCAGGTTTCGCAAAAAGAAGCGGCCCTGAAGATGGCCGAAGTCCGGCTTTCCTACACCCAGATCCGGGTTCCGCAAAACAACATCCACGGGCAGCGGGTCGTGGGGGAGCGGTACGTGGACGAAGGGGCCATGCTGTCGGCCAACCAACCCATCGCGACCATCCTCGACATCGGAAAGCTGATTGCCGCCATCCACGTCATCGAGCGGGATTACCCCAAAATCCAGCAAGGATTGGAGGCGGACATCATCACCGATGCCTTCCCGGACCGTACGTTCAGGGGAAAAGTGGTCCGAATCGCCCCCGTCTTGAAGGAAAAATCCCGGGAAGCCCGGGTCGAGATCGAAGTCCCCAATGCGGACCAGCTGCTCAAACCGGGAATGTTCGTAAGGGTTCAAATCCAGTTCGACCGGCATGAAGACGCCACCGTGGTGCCGGCGGGTTCCCTGGTGAAACGGGACGGTACCGAAGGGATCTTCCTGGCCGATCCCGAGGCGAAAAAGGCGACGTTTGTCCCGGTCACCGTCGGTATCATCAACGGGGAACAGGCAGAGATCCTCAACCCACCCCTCCGGGGATCGGTGGTGACCCTGGGGCAGCATCTGCTGGAAGACGGCGCCGCCATCGTGCTTCCGGGGGCGAAACCGGCCGGTCCCTCGCCGCAAGGCCCCGTGCCGCCGGGGGTTAAAAAGGGGAAAATCCCGCCGGCCGGAGAAAAATCATGAACATCGCGCGTTTTTCGGTCCGAAGGCCGGTCATGACCGTCATGGCGGTATTGATCGTGATCATCGTGGGCGGGGTGTCGCTGTCCCGGCTGTCCATCGACCTGATGCCCGACATTACCTACCCGACCGTGAGCATCTCCACCGACTATGAAAACGCCAGCCCGGAAGAAGTCGAAGAGCTCATCACCCGGCCCATCGAAGAGGCCATGAGCGCGGTGCCTGGGGTAGAAGAGGTCACCTCGATATCCGCCGAGGGGCAGAGCAACGTGCGGGTTACCTTCACCTGGGGGACCGATCTGGATGAGGCGGCGAACGACATCCGGGACCGGCTGGACCGCATCATCCCGCGGCTTCCCGATGACATCGAGCGGCCGCGTCTGCGCAAATTCGACCTGGCGTCTTTTCCGATTCTCGTTTTGGGGGTGGTCAGCAATCTGGATCCCATCCAGGTGCGCAAGGTCGTCGACAACCAGGTGAAAAACCGGATCGAACGCATCCCCGGGGTGGCCGCCCTGGATATCCGGGGCGGGTTGGACCGGGAGATCCATGTCGACCTGAACCCCGAAAAGATCAAGGCCCTGGGGCTTCCCATCGACCAGCTCGTGAGCCGGCTCAAGGATGAAAACATCAACCTTCCGGCCGGAAGCATCGAGCAGGGGCTGCTGGATGTGACCATCCGAACCCCGGGGGTTTACACCCATCTGGATGAGCTGCGAAACACGGTGGTCGCCATCCGCGAAGGGGTTTCCATTCAGCTCAAGGAGATCGCCTCGGTGGAGGATTCCTGGGAGAAGCTGACCCGGGTGATCCGGGTCAACGGCAAGACCGGGGTGCGGCTTGCCGTCAACAAGCAGTCCGGAAAAAACACCGTCGAGGTGGCGGCCGGGGTGCTCAAGGAGATCGAACGGATCAACCAGGATCTGCCCCAGCTCAACATCATTCCCATCATCGACACCTCCGATTACATCGAGCGGTCCATCACCAACGTGGGCACCACCATTCTCTACGGGGGGGCCCTCGCGGTCTTTGTCCTGCTGTTGTTTCTGCGCAACATCCCCAGCACCGCGGTGATCGCCACCACCATCCCGATTTCGATCATCGCCACCTTTGCGTTGATGTATTTCGGCGGGTTTACCCTCAACCTGATGACCCTCGGGGGGCTGGCCCTGGGGGTGGGCATGCTGGTGGACAACGCCATCGTGGTCTTGGAGAACATCTTCCGGCTCCGTGAATCGGGCCAGGGCCCGGAATCGGCCGCCATCGAGGGCAGCAAGGAGGTGGTGGCCGCGGTCATCGCCAGCACGCTGACCACCCTGGTGGTTTTTCTCCCGCTGATTTTCGTGCAGGGCATGTCGGGAATCATGTTCAAACAACTCTCCTATGTGGTCGGCTTTTCCCTGGCCTGCTCGCTGGTGATCGCCCTGACCCTGGTTCCCATGCTGGCCTCCCGGATCAAGGGCGGGGTGATCGTCCAGACCGGGGAGGGGACACCCCGCGGGGGCAGGCTCTATCGAATCACCGGAAAAATTTTCACCGCAATGGAAAACGAATACAGAGGTCTGCTCCGCTTTGCGCTCGATCACCGGGTGCTGGTTTTGGGCGCAGCCCTGCTGGTGCTGGCAGGAAGCCTGCTGCTGATTCCGCTGGTCGGCGTTGAGCTGATGCCCGCCACCGACGAGGGCGAGGTCCGGGTCCTGGGGGAGATGGCCGTCGGCACCCGGCTGGAAGTTATCGACCAGGCCTTTCAGAAGATCGAGGCCATCGTGGTGAAGGAAGTCCCGGAGATCGAGAACACGGTGGCTTTTGTCGGCGGATCCACCTGGCGCGGCACCGGCGGAAATTCAGGTGAAATTCGGGTGGATCTCAAACCCCTGGCCGAGCGGAAGCGCTCCAGCGAGCAGATCGCATCGGATCTGCGCGGGAAGCTGGCCAACCTTCCCGGCATCCGGGTTCGCACCCGGGCCGGACAGGGGCTCTTTATCCTGCGGATGGGCACAGGCGGCGAGGAGAAGGTCCAGGTGGAGGTGCGCGGGCATGACATCGAAACATCCGATGTTCTGGCCAAACGCGTCGAAGCGGTCGTTGCCGGTGTGGACGGCATAACCGATACCAAGATCAGCCGGGAGACCGGGACCCCCGAATCGCTCATCATCGTGGATCGGCAAAAGGCGGCCGACATGAAGCTGACGGTCTCGAAGATTGCGGGCATGCTCCAGACCGTGCTGACCGGAACCGCTGCAGGAAACTACCGGGAAGGGGGAAACGAGTACAAGATCCGGGTCAAACTGCAGGGCGCGGAAAAGAAGGATTTGCAGGACATTCTGGACCTTCCCATCACCAATGCAGAGGGCGAACCGGTGGTGCTCAGAAACGTAGTTCAGGTTCGCCCCCGTCGCGGTCCGGTGCTCCTCGAACGCAAGGATCAGGAGCGGGTGGTCTACGTAACGGCCAACTTCAGCGGCAGGGATCTGGGCTCCATCCTTTCGGACATTAAAGCGGGGCTGGGGTCGGTTCCGGTGCCCAGAGACTTCAGCATCCTGCTCGGCGGGGACTACGAAGAGCAGCAAAAGGCGTTTCGCGAGCTGATGATGAGCTTTGTCCTGGCGCTGATTCTGGTCTACATGGTCATGGCGTCGCTCTATGAATCGCTCAAGTACCCATTTGTGGTCATGTTCTCGGTGCCGCTGGCCGCCATCGGGGTGATTCTCATGCTGTTTCTGACCGATTCCACCTTCAACATCCAGTCCTTTATCGGGTGCATCATGCTGGGGGGGATCGTCGTCAACAACGCCATCTTGCTGGTGGATCACACCAATCTGCTCAGGCGGCGCGACGGCATGCCGGTCCGGGAGGCCATCGAAGAGGCGGGTCGAAGGCGGCTGCGGCCGATCCTGATGACCGCGATGACCACCATGCTGGCCATGGCGCCGCTGGCGCTGGGAATCGGCGAAGGCGGGGAAGCCCAGGCGCCGATGGCCCGGGCCCTGATCGGCGGGCTGCTGAGCTCAAACCTGATCACCCTGCTGGTGGTGCCCACCGTTTATGCGATCTTTGAGCGGAAAAAGGTAAAGGAAGAGGAGCGCGCCGAACGCGAAAGCGACATTCAGCCCCCCCAGGACATGCTTCACGAGGAACCCGCATGAGGGCGATACGGTTATTTCGGAAACGATCCATCGGGCCGGTTCTTTGTCTCGGCCTGCTGTTGCTGACATCCTGTGTTTCCACAGACACCGGGCGGATGCCCTACCCCCCGCTTCCGGCGGACACCCGGCCGGTGAGCCTTCCCACCGATGCCGAGATCACCCTTAAAGACCCGCCGGGCTTTCAGGCCCCCTTGGAGGGACCGCTCCAGGTCACCGTAAGGGACGCCATCCTGCTCACCCTCGAGAACAACCGGTCGCTGGTGGTCGAGCGGCTCAACCCGGCCATACGGCAAACCTTCGAAGAGCAGCAACGGGCCGTGTTCGATCCCCTCGCCGGTGCCGGAGTATCCGTCCAGCGCACCGACACCCAGCGGCAGGCCCGGACCGGCAGCGGGACCGAAAGCTACACCTCCGATGTCTATGCGGGGGATATCTCCCTGAGCCAGTTTTTTCCGAGCGGCACCACCCTCGACCTTTCGGCCACCAACCGGAGCACCGACTCCTCATTGTATGAAAACCTTTTTTCCAATTCCCGCCTGGGCATCGATTTTACCCAGTCCCTGCTTCGCGGGTTCGGCTCGGAGGTGAACCTTGCGCGTCTCCGCCAGGCCAAGCTGGATACCGATATCTCCCAGTATGAGCTCCGGGGGTTCAGTGAGACGCTGGTGGCCCGGGTGGAGTCCGCCTACTGGGATTATGCCCTTGCCCAGCGGCAGATCGAGATCGTCGAAGAGTCGCTGAAATTGTCCCAGCAGCAGCTTTCCGAAACCGAGGAGATGATCAAGGTGGGCAGGCTGGCCGAAGCCGAACTGGCCGCGGTTCAGGCCGAGGTGGCCTCCCAGGAGCAGGCCCTGATCAATGCGCGAAGCGGGATGGAGACCAGCCGGATCGAGCTGCTTCGGCTCCTCAATCCCCCGGGAAAGGACCTTTGGGACAGACCGCTCAGCCTGCTCCATGCGCCCACCCTGCCGGATATCCAAATGGATGCGGTAAAATCCCATGTGGAAGTGGCCCTGCGGATGCGGCCGGAAATCAACCAGGCGAAGCTCGGCATCAGACAGGACGAGATCGAGATCGTGCGAACCAAAAACGGGCTGCTGCCCAAGATGGATCTGTTTATCACCCTGGGAAAGACCGGGTATTCCGACTCTTTCGGCGGTTCCATCAGCGAAATCGCCTCCAGCAGCAGCTACGATGCGCTGGGGGGGATCAATTTCGAATATCCGTTCTACAATCGCGATGCCAGGGCGGTGCACCGGCGCGCGCTGCTGAGCCGGGAGCAGGCGGAGAGGGCCTTGAAAAACCTCACCCAGCTGGTGGAGCTGGATGTGCGAAGCGCGTATATCGAAGTGAACCGGTCAAAGGAGCAGATCTCGGCCAGTTCGGCCACCCGCACCTTCCAGGAAGAGACGCTTCGGATCGAGACGGAAAAATTTCGGGTCGGGCGATCCACCAATTTTCTGGTGGCCCAGGCCCAGCGGGATCTTCTGGTCAGCCGGCTTGCCGAGGTGCAGGCCCTGGCCAATTACCTCAAGGCCCTGGTCAACTTCTACCGGCTGGAAGGTTCGCTGCTCGAGCGCCGAGGCATTGCCGCCCCGGGATTAGAGCCGATACCCCTGACCGTCCAGAGCCTCTATTGAACACGAAATCCCGCTGCCCCTGTGATCAACCGTCTCTTCAGTACATCCAGGTGTGACGCTCACCCACCCGCGGGTCCACCGTTTCCCGCAGCCAGGGATCAAGATCCTTTTTTAAATAGAAGGCTGGAAAGAGAAGATCGTCATCCGCTGTGATCATCCCTTCTTCAACCGCCTGCCGGGCCAGGGCCGTGTTCGGGTAGATGCGGATTCCCAGGGTGATTTTGAGCGCATCCAGCGCAAGGGAGTCGACAAAGGAAAGACTCTCGAACACCGTCTCTTTCGTCTCAGCCGGTCCGCCCAGGAGCAAAAACCCCATCTGCCGGATGCCGGCGTCCGAAAGCAGCCGGCTGGTCTTCCGGATGTCTTCTTTTTCGAAGCGCTTGTTCATCCACCGGAGGATGGTGTCTGACCCGCTTTCAAACCCCAGGCTCACCTCCGTGCAGCCGGCCGCTTTCATGGCTTTGACCAGAGACGGGGTAACCTTTCCGGGGTAAAGAATGCAACGCCAGGTGATCTTTAATCCCGCGGCTCCAATCGCCTCGCACAGCGCTTCAGCGTAGGCGGGGGGCAGATTGAACGTGTTGTCCACAAAATAGACATTTGAAAACCCGGCCGCCGCCCAGCACGACAGCGCTTTGACCGCTTCTTTGGGGCTTCTGGGGCGAACCGTACCGCCTTCGATGGCGGGGGTCGAGCAGTAGCTGCACTTTAAGCCGCACCCCCGGCGGGTTTGAAACGGCAGCCAGAAGTTTTTTCGTGCAGCCTCTGGAACGGAAATCAGCTCAGGACCCGGCACCGGATAGGCATTCAGATCCCTGATAAAGCGTCTTTTTCCCTGGAGCCCCTTTGCCTTGAGGTAAAGCCCCGGCAAACCGGAAAGATCCGCCGAGGTGTCGATCCGGTGGAGAAGCGCTAGGAACGCCGCTTCCCCTTCCCCCTGGATGCCCATGTCCGCATTCGTATAGGCCAGCGCGCTTTCCGGATAAATGCTGTAGCCGGCCCCCCCCAGAACGATGGGGGCGGCCGATGCCTTCCTGCAAGCGGCGACCGTGGCTTTGGCCCGGTCGAGCAGGAACTTGGGCCGCGCCATGTTCTGATCGTCGATGTTCCGGATCGAAATCCCGATGACATCCGGCCGGGCGGCTTCAGCCGCGCCTTTTGCCGCCGCATCCGGATCGGCCGCGGTCATCAGGTCAAGGAGGGTCACCTGGTGCCCGGCCCGCTGGGCTGCAGCCGCCACACATCCCAGCCCCATGGGCAGGGTCGGCATGTTGAGGGTTTCGGTATTTGCGGATATGAGAAGAACGCGCATGGGCGATACGATTTTCAACATCGATCAGCAGAATTTTCCTTGTCCACACCTGAGACATATGTATGTTTTCCCACCTTGGCTTGTCAACAGAGATTCATTTGTGTATAACCCGCAGCGAACCTTTGCACTCCCGGCAGTCTCGAAAAATGCCCGGAAGTGACCTCTCCCTGTCGGAGATCCCCCATCGGTGGAACGGGAGAGGGACAAAACCTGTCCGTGCCGGGGATGAGGGAGAGTAAATGGGAAATTCCGGTGGACGTCAGATGGGCATGACGGAAATCGAAGAACTGGCTGAGCGCGATCTTGAAGCCTTGGCCGGACTCTACGCCCAGTTCTGGGGGGAGAACAGCTCGTTGGCGAAGATGCGTGCCGCCTACCGAAGACTGGGCAAAAATCCGAACTACCTCTTGCTGGCCGCGAGGCAGGAGGGCCGCCTGGTCGGTTCGGCCATGGGCATCGTCTGCGAGGAGCTCTATGGCCAATGCCGGCCGTTTATGGTGGTCGAAGACGTTATCGTCGACGACGGCCACCGCCGCAACGGCGTGGGGACCCTATTGATGCGCGAGCTGGAGCGGCGCGCGCTCGATTCCGACTGTGCTTACCTGATCTTCGTCACCGAGCAGGAACGAACCGGCGCCCACCGATTCTACCAGTCACTCGGATACGGTCCGGATGCATACAAGGGTTTCAAGAAGCGGCTCGGCCCCGGCCGGCAGCAGCCATGATCCGGGCGGCGGGCTCACGGGTGGCGTTTCATCAATGAACAGAAAGATCATACAGCCGACCCCCTTCGGATCTGTTGCTGTCCTCTGGACCGGCGGGAAGGACACCCCCAGAATCGTTCGAATTTTGCTCCCCAAGCCGGGGATGAGCGTCGAAGACCGGGTGCGCGCGCTTTACCCGGACTCGCAAGCATCCTCGTGCGCCGCGATCGACGAGTTGGCTTCCGAACTCCTGGGCTTTCTTGAAGGGGATGCGGTCGCGTTTTCGCTGGATGTGGCGGATCTCGACGTGTGCACCGAGTTCCAGCGGCTTGTCCTCCGTGCGGAACACCGGATTCCCCGGGGGAGGGTCAGTTCCTACCAGCGCATCGCAGAATATCTGGGAAAAACAAACGGCGCGCGGGCGGTCGGAAATGCCCTGGCCAACAACCCGTTTCCCCTTATTGTGCCGTGCCACCGGGCCATACGCTCGGACCGGGGCCTTGGGGGATACCAGGGGGGTCTTGAAATGAAGCGGGCCCTGCTCGAAAGGGAAGGGATAGCCTTCGACGATGGGGGGAGGGTGACCGGGGTTCAGTTTTTTTACGAATAAAAGGTTCGGTGGGGTTGATGCCTTATGGATGTTGCCCCCGATATGGATGTGCCGCATGCGATGGGGTCCACCCGTTTTCTTGCTTCAGAGCGCTTGGGCTTTCGGTGGTGGTGTAACGACGATCTGGCGCTTGCGGTTGCACTCTGGGGCGATCCTGCGGTCACAAAATTTATCGATGCCAGAGGGAAACTGACGGAAGCGCAGGTCAACGATCGGCTGTCGGTTGAAATTTCAACCGCACGGCGGCACGGGGTACAGTATTGGCCGATGTTCCTTCTATCGACCGACGAATTTGTCGGCTGCGGCGGGCTTCGGCCCCATACCCCCTCCGAGGGGATATACGAAATCGGCCTTCACCTCTTGGCGCGTCACTGGGGCCGGGGATACGCCACCGAAGCGGCCGGGTGTATCATAACCTACGCTTTTGAAACGTTGGGTGCGGCGCGGTTGTTTGCCGGGCACCATCCGGAAAATTCCGCATCGCGCCGGGTGCTGTCAACGCTTGGATTCCGCTATACCCACGATGAATACTATGCCCCGACGGGTCTTTTCCACCCGTCCTACCTGTTGGCGGCGGAAAAATACGCGCCCAGGGTTTAACATTTTTTAGGGTTTTTGAACCCCTTAAGGAGGATGCCATGGTCTATTTTCCGGGAAAAGATCCGGACTGGGAAAAAACGGATCCGAAGACGGCCGGATTCGATCCGGTGCTGCTCGAGCAGGCGGTCGATTTCGCCATTGCCAGCGAAACCGACTGGTCCCGGGATATCGTCACGTCCCTGGTCAACAAAATGGCCGAGCCTCCTCCCTACAACGAAATCGTCGGCCCCATCCGGCCAAGGGGTGGTCCCGGCGGGATCATCCTTCAGGGCGGGCGAATCGTTGCCGAATGGGGAGATCCCTTTTTACCGGATATGACATTCAGCGCCACCAAAAGCTATGTCGCCGCCTGTGCCGGGCTGGCCTGGGACAGGGGATTGATTCCGGACCTTCACGCGCCGGTCGGGGACCTGGTCGACGACGGCGGGTTCGACCCCCCGCACAACCATAAGATCACCTGGCATCATCTGCTCCAGCAAACCAGTGAATGGGAAGGAACGCTGTTTGGAAAGCCCGACTGGATCGACCGCGGGCGGGATGTCTCCCTCCCGGGGCCCCAGGTCCAGAAAGGAATCATGCGAAGCCTGCAGGAGCCGGGGACCTATTTCGAATACAACGATGTCCGGGTCAACCGGGCCGCGCTGGCCGTTCTGCGGGTCTGGCGGCGGCCGCTTCCGGAAGTGCTCAAAGCGCACATCATGGATCCCATGGGCGCTTCGGGCACCTGGGAGTGGCACGGCTACCGGAATTCCCATGTGATTGTGGACGGCCGCAAGATCCAGTCCGTTTCGGGCGGAGGGCACTGGGGGGGAGGCCTGTTTATCAGCTCCCGGGACCATGCCCGGTTCGGATATCTTATGCTCCGCCGCGGAAACTGGAACGGAAAGCAGCTGCTGTCCGCAGACTGGATCCGACAGGCCACCACACCGTGCGGGCAGAATCCTCAGTACGGTTACATGCTGTGGCTCAACACGGGCAGGACCCTGTCTCCCAGCGCTCCAGAAACCAGCTTCTTTGCCAGGGGCGCCGGCGCCAATGTGGTCTGGGTCGATCCTGAACACGACATCGTGGCCGTGTTCCGATGGATCCTGAAAGACAAGATCGATGCCCTGTGCGGTCGGATACTCAAGGCCCGGTTGTGATGGCGATGCTCGAAAGGGGGGCTGTGCAAAACCGGGAAAATGTGGCGAACACAAAAGCGATGGAGGATCGGATGCGGATTGCGGTTTATGGCGCCGGCGCGGTGGGGGGGTATTTTGGCGGCCGACTCGCCCAGGCCGGAGAGGACGTCGTGTTTATCGCCCGGGGGGCGCACCTTGAAGCCATGCGCCGGGACGGGCTTCGGGTGGACAGCATCGGCGGAAACTTTCGGGTTTGTCCGGTGCAGGTCTTCGATACGCCCGAGGCGGTGGGAACCGTGGATGCGGTTCTCGTCTGTGTGAAAGGATGGCAGGTCGCGGATGCCGCAGAACGGATGCGGCCGATGGTCGGACCCGACACCCTGGTGGTGCCGCTGCTCAACGGGGTGGAGGCTGCCGACCAGCTCGCCCAGGTTCTGGGCGCGGAACGCGTTCTGGGCGGGCTCTGCAAGATATCCGCTGCTCGGGTCGGGCCCGGGCACATCCGGCATGCGGCCAGGGAACCCTACGTGGCGTTCGGAACGATGGACAACCGGCCCAGCTTGCGGGCCGAACGGCTCCGGCAGACCTTTGCGAAGGCTGCGGGGGTCACCTGCGAGATCCCTTCGAACATCCAGGCGGAGATGTGGAAGAAGTTTTTATCCGTGTCGTCTTTCAGCGGTGTCGGGGCTGTGACCCGCGCACCCATCGGGATTCTGCGCAGCCTGCCCGAAACGCGGCGGATGCTGGAAGACGCCATGGGCGAAGTCCTGGCCGTCGGCAGGGCAAAGGGGGTTGCGCTTTCAGACGATCTGGTCGAAAAAACCCTCTCGGATCTGGATCGGCTTCCCCCGGGGGGCACCACCTCCATGCAGCGGGACATCCTGCAGGGGCACCCCTCCGAGCTGGAATCCCAGAACGGGGCGGTGGTCCGCATCGGAAATGCAGTGGGCGTGGACACCCCGCTGCACCGGTTTATATACCAGAGCCTGCTGCCGCTGGAGATGAAGGCCCGCAAAACGGTATCGTTCGAATTTCACTTGAACCCTTGAATCCTCGACCCCAAGAACGATCCCGTTTCACGGGAGGGTCGTTTACCCGGTTACCGGTGCACCCCATGAGAAGCCGTCGGTGAATCCATTTCATATCATCATCCTGCTGATTACCGGTATGGGTGCGGGTTTCGCCTCCGGGCTGCTGGGGGTGGGCGGTGGATTTATCATGGTTCCGGCCCAGTTCTGGATTTTAAAATCCATGGGGGTCGATCCGACCATCGCCATCCGGATCGCACTGGGCACCAATCTTCTGGTCGTGTTCCCCACCGCCATAAACGCCGCGCTGGCCCATCACAAGCGGGGGGCCGTGGTCTGGAAGGCGGGGGTCACCCTGGGCATCACCGCCATCTTGGGCGCCTACCTCGGGGCCAGTATCGCCACCCACCTGCCGGTTCGGGTCATGACGCTGCTTTTTGGAATGTTTGTCATCCTGGTGGCGCTTCGCATGCTCACGGCCACTCCGGTGGTCACCCCCCAGGGCGCCACCCGCAGCCTGCCGGTATTTATCCTGTGGGGGTTCATTTTCGGCCTGTTCTCCGGCACCCTGGGGGTTGCCGGGGGGGGCATCTACGTGCCGGTGATGGTGTTTGTTCTAAAATTTACGATGCATCAGGCGGTGGCGACATCCATGGTGACGATGGTTTTCGGCGCGGCCGGGGGTTCCTTTTCCTTTCTGATCAACGGTCTGGGGGTTGACGGATTGCCCCCCTATTCGACCGGCTACCTGAACTGGCTCCAGTGGGTGCTGCTTTCCGGGGGCAGCATCCCCATGGCCCGGGCCGGGGTCCGGGTCGCCCACCGGTTGAAGGGAAAGACCATCCAATATATTTTCGTCATTGTTCTGGTCTATCTTGGGCTGAAGATGACAGGGGTTTTCGAGTGGCTGAACCTGCCGGTCTGAGACGGGAAAGGTCCGCACCGTCGTGAACCAGTTCGATCAGCGTCACCTCGGGGGGCGATAAAAAGCGGATGGGCGGCCCCCAGGTGCCCGATCCCCTGCTCACATAGAGCCCGGAATTTTTTTCAAGCCTGAGAAACCCGGCATCCTTGGGATAAAAGCACCGGACGACCAGGCCGAAGGGAAAGATCTGCCCTTTGTGCACGTGGCCGGAAACCTGAAGATCGAAAAGGCCGGCGGCCTCCTTTTCGAGCAGGGGCCGGTGTTTTAGAAAGAGCCTAAACCCCTGACCGGAGAGTCCGGAAAGCAGGGCCTTCTCGGACACCTTGGGGACGATTCCGTACCGTTGTGCGCTGGCGGTGTCATCGACCCCGGCGATGGTTAAATAATCGTTGATCCGGACGGCTTCATCCCGGAGCACGTGAAATCCGGCCGCTCGGGTAAACTCCAGGCTCCGGTCCAGCCCCGCATAGTATTCGTGGTTTCCGGTGACCGCATACTTTCCGTAGGGCGCCGGAATCTCGCGGATCATGCGGGCCAGGGTGGAGATGTCGTCCATCTGACCGTCTACCAGATCCCCGGTCGAGATGAACAGATCCGGTTCGGCGGCTTTTACCTTTGCAAGAATCCGTTCCAGCCGCATCTTGCCCACAATCAGGCCCAGGTGGACATCGGAAATCTGGACGATTCTGATGGGGCCCGCGGATGCGGGAATCTTCGGGGTTTTGATCGTAACGTGCTCGGTCCGGATGGTGAGCGCCTCGAACAGACCGTACAGGCCGATGCCGGCCACCAGGAGCAGGGAGATCATGAACCCGTGGCGTTGGGAAAGCGCCATCCCGGAAAGCTCGGAGCGAAGCGCCCAGCGCAAAAGCGCCAGCAGCAGCCGATACAGATCGAGGGCAAACGAGACGGACGCGAAAAGAAAGACAAGGCCCATCCAGGTGTAGCCCACTAAGGCAAGGGCGCGGGCAATCGTTTCGTGCCCGGCTTTTTCAGTCCATCGGACCAGCATCGGAGAGACGATGAAAACGACCATCCCAGCGGCAAGGGCGACGCTCTGACCGGCACCCGGATGCAGCGCCTGGCGGACCTTGATAAAGGCATACAGGTGAAGCCCGCCGTAAAGGCTCAAAAATATGGTTAGAAAAACGATAACCCCGCTCACCCCCTCACCCCTTCTGGTCTGATCAATGCCGTTGGGTCGAATGCGCCCCCGGAATGAATGTGCATCTTTCTCCGTTAACCCTCCGGAATCTATTACCCACCAAATCCTCGGATGGCAACCAGAAACGGCATGCCGTATTCGGAAAGCTTTACATCGCCTACACCATTGATCGTGCGCATGTCCTCGAGGGTGGCGGGCAAACGCCGGGCCATCTCCTGCAGGGTTCTGTCCGAAAAGACGATAAAGGGAGGGATGTTGCGTTCCGCGGCCAGCCGGCGTCTCAGCCCACGGAGTACCTCGAACAGATCCCGGTTGTAATCCTCCGCCCATGCCCCCGCGGCTTCGGGGGGATGCTCTCCGGCGGGTTGGACGGCCAGAAAGGTTTCCTTTCCGGCCAACAGGCGGCGGCCCTTGTCGGTGAGGCGCATCACGGGATATTCATCTTCGCTGCGCGCGATGCAATCCTGTGCGATCAACTCTTCCAGGATGCGTCGCCAGTGGCGTTTGGGCTTGTCCTTGCCCACACCATAGGTCTTGATGTGATCCAGCCGTCGCTGGCGGATCTGCCGGGTATCGGCGCCGACCACGATATCCACGATCTGGTTGATCCCGAAACGCTCGCCGGTCCGTGCCATGGCGGACATGACCATCTGGGCTTCGGTGGTGGCGTCCACACGGTTAACCGTATTCATGCAAACGTCGCACGCACCGCAATTGTCCCGGCCATAGGCCTCGCCGAAATAGGAAAGCAACTGCCGCCGCCGGCAGGCGTTTGCCGAGGCGAATCGGATCATTTCGTTCAGCTGCCGTGAAGCGATTCTGCGCTCCTGGGGGTCGGCGATCTGGTTGATGAAGAAACGGATCCTCGGGATGTCGCCGCTTCGGAAAAGCAGCATGCAATGCGCCGGCGCTCCGTCTCTGCCCGCCCGGCCGGTCTCCTGATAGTAGCTTTCGATATTCTTGGGCAGGTCTCCATGAAGGACGAAACGGACGTTGGATTTGTCGATGCCCATGCCGAACGCGATGGTGGCCACCATTACCTGGACGTGATCCCTGTTGAACGCGTCCTGGTTTTTTGCACGTATACCGTCATCCAGCCCGGCATGGTAGGGCAGGGCACGGATGCCGGCGCGGGAAAGGAAAAGCGCCGTATGCTCGACATCATCCCGGGTGGTCCGGTACACAATGCCGGAATCCTCGGGCCGGGCGCCGACAAACGCCAGGATCTGGGCCGCCGGATTTTCCTTGGGCGCCACCTGATAGAAGAGGTTGGGCCGATTGAACGATGCCCGGACAACGCAAGGGGTGCGCAGGCCGAGCCGGGCGATGATGTCGGTCTGAACGCGTGGGGTGGCGGTGGCCGTAAAGGCCGCCACCGGTACATCGGGGAATATCTTGACCAGCTGGGAAAGGCAGAGATAGTCCGGCCGAAAATCATGCCCCCACTCCGAGATGCAGTGGGCCTCGTCGATGGCAAACAGGCAGATTCGGTTGCGTTTCAGCCTGTTGACAAACGCCTCCATGGTCAGGCGTTCGGGCGAAACGTAGAGCAGATCGAGCGCCCCGGCCTCCAGCCGGCGCAGCACCTCGAGGCGCTGGGCCTGGGTCTGGGAGCTGTTGTAGTAGGCCGCACGGAGCCCGACACCGACAACCGCGTCCACCTGGTCTTTCATCAGCGAGATCAAGGGGCTGACCACAACACACGCCCCGGGCAGCAGCCCGGCGGGAAGCTGGTAGCACAGCGATTTTCCCCCGCCCGTCGGCATGACCACAAAGGCGTCCCGCCGGTCCAGAACGGCGCGAACGATCTTTTCCTGGTCGGCCCGGAACGAATGAAACCCGAACACCTTTTCCAGCGCAGCGGTCAGCGCGGCGGGATCGGACGAACCCCCCCGGTCCCCTGCCTTCACGTTTATTCTCCCTGCGTGCGGGGTTGCCCGCCGGGCCTGGCTGTCGGGGGTCCCCATGCGGATATCAGCCATGGCTGCACTCATCCTTTTCCATGGCAATCCGGTGCTCCCCATAGCCGGCTTGCCGTTGGAAATTTAATTTCATTTCGGCCTTAAGCTTTCACTGGCAAAGCCCCGCTGTTTTCCGCGTCCACTCAAATGATTGGTTGGGTGGAGATTACCGATCCCCAAGAAGCTCGTCTATCGTGAGCCCGACATCTTTGGCGATTTGGCGAAGCAAGATTGGAGAAATGTCTCTACCAGAATGAAATGGAACCGTTGTGCCTCGGCCATCCTGATGCCGGAAATGTTTGTGAGAACCCCTCTGCCGAACCTCACGAAAACCGATCCGCTCAAGGATAGCCATCACTTCCTTTGGTTTCAGGAACGTAACTGATCCCATGATTAAGCCACCACAACCGTCTGGGTGCCGACGAATTCACCTTCAAATTCAGGTTCGCCATCCTCAAAAA
>ENA-OSEO01002681-OSEO01002681.1-sediment-metagenome-genome-assembly--contig:-NODE-2681-length-23897-cov-5.116331_pt1 | contig 23897 bp, 21 predicted proteins | sample MGYA00237883_ERZ534232 | MGnify/ENA metagenome assembly ERZ534232
TCTACGAGCATAGTCAGTTGTTCAGGTTCGTCCGTTTGCAGATCAACTGACCGAACTGCATCCAGACTATCCGCTTGGACCCGAAAGCCCTCTTAGCAGAACCTCACGGAGCGATCCTGGGCAGCCTGATTTTTATGACGCCTTGGCTGGTCCCGATCAGGCAAACGGTCCCAGGAGACGTGACCTCATCTAAGGAGGTCAGCTTCCATTCAATTAGCTTATGCAGCTAAAGGAAGGGTTGCGTAACTTGTGCGATTGGCACTTGTTTTTTTGTACTGATTTTACGAGGTCGGTACCTCTCGGCTCGCAATCCGGAACCAGCTTCTCCCGTCGAGACCTGGCATCCCCGGTACTTGAATTATAGCACAAAATCCCCCTCAGGAAAACCTGAGGGGGTTCTGTACGAACTTAATAGATATTTACTGGATCTGAGATAACTGCTCAGCCAGGATGGTATTCGCGTTGATGTTTGCTTCGTCAAGGAGAGCCTTGACATCCGCAGTAACGTCATCAACAATGCTGGTCATAACCACTTCGATAACATTATCGCGAACGAAGTCGTAACCAGGCACTGGGGGTTCGAAAACGCCGTAAGGAAGCAAGGAGATAGCGGTCGCATATGCTTCTTTGTTGCCAGCAAATTCTGCGGCAACTTCATCTGCAATACTTGCTTTCACGGGGAAGTAACCAGAAGCTTTAGCCCACAAGGCATTCACTGGAGCGCTAGTGTAGTACTTAACGAATTCCCAGGCAGCCAGTTCACGTTCCGGAGTGGATTTGGGGATTGAGACAGAGGCACCATAGATGTTCATCACAGGATCTGGGGTGGTATGGGGAATTGCAGCCACAGACCACTCGAAGGGGGTGCCGTCAGCTTCAACAGCATTGCCGTAGTAAGGCAAACCGGAGGAAGAACCAACGGTGAAGAGCAAAGTGCCATTACCAAAATCGGTTTGATCGCCGTAGGCTTCGGTAACAAGACGGGCGCAGCCATCAGCGAAGAGACCCTGGATAAAGGTCCATGCTTCCACAGCAGCGTCGCTGTTCAGAGTGAACTGGTTAGCGGTGTAATCGAAGATATCGCCGCCAAACGCGAAGGTCCAGCTGGCGAAGCGGGAAGTATCGATGCTCAGCTGATAACCGGTGGGCGAAGCTGCGCCTTCTGTGGCACCGCTAAATGGCGTCGCAGCGGCTGCACAGGCCATTTCTTTAAACTCTGCGGGGGTCGTGGGTGGGGCATCGTAACCAAGTTCCTTCAGCCAGTCCATGTTGTAGTACAAAACTTCCATGGAACGGTTGGGGGCCAGGCCGAGACGCTGGTTGTCAAACAGAGAGAGCACATCCTGGGCGAAGAAAGCAGGGAAGAAATCTTCCTGCTCTTCTTTGCTCATTCCGTAGACGGGATGATCCATCAGCTCGTTCATATCAAACATGGCATCCGCCAGTTGGTAGGTCGCGACCTGATTCTGGTAGCCAACAACTACATCGGGCACGTCAGGGGTGTTCAGGATAGGCAGCATCTTATTGAAGATATCGCCGTAGCCTCCTGCGTACTCAGCGGTAACGGTGATGCCGTACTCATTTGTCGCGTTGAAGTCAGAAATGATCTTCTCTATAGCTGCTTCACGCTCAGCACCGGTGTGCTGATGCCACCATACAATTTCCTTGGCGGGGACTACATCCGCCCAGGGATCAACTTCGGCCGGTTCTTCGACAACGGGTTCCTCTACAACGGGTTCTTCAACGACTGGCGCTTCAGGTTCAACTACAGGCACCTCGGTCGGCTTGGCGCAAGCACCCAGCACCAAGGCTGCAATCATCACGACTGCAAATAAACTAAACAATTTTCTTCTCATTTGTCAAAACCTCCATTTTGAACAGATAGTGTTGTTGATATCGGGTCAATTCCCGTAATATCCATATTATTTTATCCCTTTAATCCAGTGGTTGCAATTCCCTGTGTGAACTGCTTCTGTGTCAGGAAATAGACCACCAGAATTGGAATGATCGTTATCACTGCGCCAGCCATCAACAAATTCGTTTGGGGTCCAGCTTCCTGCACAAATCCGTGAAGACCTACCATCAGAGGTCGCCAGGTATCCCTGGTGGTGACGAGTAAAGGCCACTGGAACGCGTTCCAGGCACCGGTAAAGCCAAACAAAAGCACGGTCATAATTGGCGCTTTGCTGATCGGCATAACGACCTGCACGAGAAAACGTAAATGGTCGCAGCCATCAATGCGCGCGGCATCCCAAAGTTCGTTGGGGATTTGCGCAAAAAACTGACGCAGCAGGAAAATGCTGAAAGCGTTAGCCATGAACGGAATCGTAAGCGCCCAATAGGTGTTGATCCAGGTGCCGCCTGGTAGCGGGATGATATTGCCGCGGATGAGAAGGTAGTTCGGTATCAATGTGACCGATTCAGGGATCATCATCGTGGCCAGAAAGAGTGAAAAAATGGTGTTCTTACCCTTAAAATCTATCCTTCCAAATGCATAACCTGCCAGAATGGATGTAAAGAGGAGTCCGGCTAAGGTGCCAAGCGTTATCAGCACGCTGTTTAAAAAGTATTTTGAAAAGCTGGCTTGAAACCAAGCCTCTTTGTAGTTGATCCACTGAGGCACATCAGGCAGAAATCGGCGGGTGATGGTTTCGCCCAAGGTCATCAAGGAATTCGAAATCATCCAGAAAAAAGGAAAGATAAAAATAAGAGCACCAACAAGCAGTATCAGGTAAAGAAAGGCTTTACCCAGGATTCTGCCGACATGAATATCTTTCTTTGTTTTTTTTGTTGTAGGAAGTGCTGCTAAATTATCCATAGAAAACCCGCTCTCCCATAAGCTTGTTTTGTGCCAAAGTCAAACCCAAAATGATGACAAACAAGACAATAGCCTGAGCAGTGGCTACACTGTACTGGTTTGCTTTATAAAAACGGTCAAACACCAACAAACTGGTTGTAACTACCGTATTCTGCGCACTGGGTGTGCGCATCACGTAAATATGATTGAAGGCCTTAAAGGTGCCAATAAAACCAATCAAGGTCAGGTAAAAGGTGACCGGAGAAATCATAGGAATAGTGATATGCCAAAAGCGGTCCCATTTGCTTCCACCGTCCATTTCAGCAGCTTCGTAGATTTCCTTGGGAATATTCCCCAGTCCGGATAAAAATATGACGGTGTTATAGCCCACAAAGGACCATATACCAAAGAAGATAATTGTCAGCAGCGCCAGGCTTGGCCCCCCCGCCAGACCTGAAACGTCAAAACCCAGTAAATTTAATACTGGTTTGGGTTCAAATCTCCATCTAAGCGGATCTATACCGAAAAAGCCAATCAATTGGTTGGCAAGAGAAGTTTCCCTGCTGGAGAAGATAATCTGAAAAACTACCGCGGTACTGATTGACGGCGTGATATAAGGCAGGAAGTAAATCATGCGAAAAGCTTCCTTCCCAATAATGTCCTGGTAGAGAATATACGCCAGCACCAACCCGAGAATAATTTCAGCCGGAACAGTCCCCAGTGCGTAGTAGAGGGTCACGATCAGGGAGTTGAGGAAATCCTTATTTCCGGTTTCATACATCAGTCCCCAACCCGTCACAAAGATTACTCCGCCCAGAATGAGCACCAGAGCTCCGGCGATATGAGCAAGACGCGAACCGTTATTCAAAGATTGGAATGCTTTTCTCCACACGAAGAAACCAAGCACAAACAATCCTAGACCCGCAAGAAGAACCAACAAGTTCGACCACGAACCAAATATCAACAGGTAGTTCTGACCACCTACATACGGCCCCTTTGTAACCTGCCAGTTGAACAGGCTCATATAGATCGAGTAACCGATGGGAAAAATACCAAATATAAAAATAATTATCAGAGCGGGAAACGTGAAAAGGATGCCGGTTATTTGATCTTTTAAAGCTTGCTGTTTAAAAGCGCTTCGGCTTTTGGTTGAAATAAGTTCTCTGTTAGATTCCATCGCACCTCAGTAGTTGAGCATATGTTGGTTGGTCATAACATCCATAGCTACTGTACCATAGCTACTGTACCATTCTACCTGATTTTTTGCACAACAAAATCCACCATTGTAATTTTTGGTTATTAATAACATAATTTTAACTCGAGATCGAGCAGAATCCCAACTGTGAGTTTGGAAAGCTGTCAGTAATTAGCAAAAAACCCAACTCATCCAGCATCACAACGCCTCCCCAGTTTCTAGCAATGTTGAAACCAAGTAATTTTAGATAAATTGGAGCTTGATCAACTCGTAAAATTTCATCCTTTTCAATCTGAAGCTGCACCAGCCTTTCCACTGGCTGATTGCTTGCGTGTGTTGCGCCCTGCCCATATTGTGAGATCAGAGCGTCCTGCTCAACGGCAAAATATATGTCACCAGGAAAAAAGTAATTTACCACCCAAAACTTACCGCTCGGGTCACTCATGGTTGCGTCTGTAATGCGATAATCCATGATCGGAAATGCGATTTCCCGCATAAACTCGAGGCTTAAATTAAATTGATAAGCAAGCGGCTGCGCGTCGCTTTGTTTTGAGTTGTGTTCATAAATAACATATAGGTTTCCGTCCCAATACGTAATAGCCTCGAAAGTCGCGTTCTCAGCGCTGGATAAAGTCTCCAGTTCGACTAAGGAGTTGGGGTCAAGGGTAATGCTCTCGAGATCACCTTCGACGACGCCTTTAATCAGATACCCCATCATCGGATTGCCGCCGTGGCTTTCGACGGTCAGGTAAACATCCTGCTCCACAAACAAGATCGATTCAAACCCTTCAAAGCCTTTGACCACATTCCGCAGGTTGGAATTAACTATCGGCACATCCCGCACCGGCAGTTCAAATTCCGGATCCTCGATTGCCTGAAGTATGTCCTCTTTAGAGATGGCAAACAAGTTTCCATCCCCTGAAGAATATCTGCCTTCAGGATACTGCGGCAATAAGACCAGAAAATCTCCAAACCACGCCAATCCAGAATACTCGAAGCTTGCAGCCTGGACCCTTTCCGGAAGTTTCAGCGGTACAACCTCCACCTCTTCGAGCAATGGCTGACTGACGGGAGTTGTGGACGTCTCAGTCCCGGTAAGATCAACGACATCGCCTGCCTCAGACCGTTCAACTATATTTTCGAACGTCTGCGCAGGCTCCGAGCTCGTCAAAAAAGTTTTAATACTACACGCATTAAGGCTTAATATTAAAATGCTTGCTATTAGTATTTTTGCCGTTTTCGCAGTTTTCATTTCAGAGCGCTCAGATCAAAGATTGCAACCACAGGGTCATGGTCACTCGATGCATTTCGCGGCAATTCAAGACTATTGATGTGAATCATTTCATAGCTCACCAGTCTGGGTGCCAACGCCTCGCTTGCCAGGATTTGGTCTAAAATCTGTCCATTCCCTTCATGCAAATAGGTAAAGCGCTGGTTTTCGGGCAGCGTTAGTGCCAGGTTCTCAAGCAAACCGCCTTCCAGGTTCTGCATGCTTTCACTCCAGGGGAAGTCGTTCAGGTCGCCAAGCACAACAATCAGTGCCTTGGGATTGATATCCAGGATGTCCCGCACAAAGCTATTGACAGCCTTTGCCTGCGCGATCCTCTGCTGTTCACTGGGTCCTTTCAGGGGCTGCTGGTCGCCATAAAGCGGTCCATCTTCGCCCTTTGAATTGAAGTGATTTCCAATGATGTAAAGGTCCTGCCCATTAAAAACAAACTGGGCGATAATAGGTTTTCTGCTATTGAAAAAAGCGGAATTCCCTGGCCAAATTCTTCCGGGATTCAAACTGAGCATCGCGCGCCCATTCTCGTCCCGTAAGCCAGCCTCTTCGTCGGCATTGCCTGTCGGGGCAGCAGGCAACCTTAAACCCCGTTTGGTTTGATACAAAATGACGGTCCGGATATTCCCGCCCGGGATACCCCCATCGGCGTTTCGCGCAGGGTCAATGTTCAAAGCCTTATAAACTACCTGTCCCTTACTGGCATCCACAATATCGTCTATCAGGCTGGCAAGATTCCGTTCAGCACTGACCTGCCCTGAATCGAGACTTCCGTCATCATCCATGATTTCCTGCAACACCAGGATATCTGGCGCCTTCAGCAGCTCCACGATCTCCCGGGCGATCTGCCTGGAGCCTTCCAAATCCTGCAAGCTGTTGAAGTTCTTCAGATTGTAAGTCGCGACCGCCAGTTCCCAATCTTGCTGCACCCCTCGAGCCTCACTCGGCTCGAAAGGCACATTTTGACTTAAAATCGGTTTGCTTAAGGGTTGGACGCGGTAATTGCCAAAATCGTAATCCACCACGCCCACGATCGGCTCACTGAAAACCGCTCCCAAATGGATTTCCGGCATCATGATAAATGCGTCATCCAGCATGATTCTCTCAGGATTGGGATCTGTCTCCCTCAGTACCAGAACGCCTTCATTGGAAAAAACGCCTGCATCCTGACCGCCGTCCGCCACGACGGAGACCTCGTTGTAGCGATTGCGCGTGGAGACTGCTCTCGCATTATTGATTTGCACCAGCATACCTTCCAGGCTCTCAAAAAAGTCCATGCCGTCTTCCTGCGGGTCAATCGGCTGCTTGCTTTGCCCAACGTATCCGTTTACGTCGTTCTCGATCACCTGGTTGGGGATCATTCTGCCCCCCTGCCCGATAACGACAGGCTCAGGCAGTAATTGATTTTGTTTCATAACTGTCACATTTTTTGCTACCAGCGTCGTGATCGTCAGCGAGTTTGCCCCCAGACCAGCCGGATTCCATTCCCTCACCCATCCATCCGTAATTTCTACAAGATCTCCTGGAATAACCTTTGCAAAAGCCTGAAGGTCAATGTAAATCGCTTCAGATGTGCGCTCGTCCTGATCTGGCGTCAGGCTCTGCAGGTAAAACCCTTCACCATCCACGGCTGTTACCACCCCACTGACCTTCTCAATTGTCTTTCCTTCAAGCGGAGATCGATGAGTCATTCCCTGAATAACATTGATTGGTGTTTCATCTTCAAAAACCGGAATGGAACCTGCTGGTAGGGTCGTGGTTGGGAAAGCAGCAGGTGCATGACCCACACATCCCCCAGCCAGCAGCAATAGACAAAAGAGGATCAAAGGTAGTTTCACAAGGTTCTCCATAATCACAGGTGAGTAATTTTACATGATTAAGAGGGTATTCATGTTCATACGGACGGAATGCGATAAAATTGTGGCATGGAACTTCAGGCAGCAATTTCAAAAACAGCTCGTTATTCATCAACCGCGCAAGGTGACAATGTTGAGATCATCGAGCGTCCCCACGGAGGCATCTCCATCATCATGGCTGAGGGTAAGCTCAGTGGCTGTCGGTCAAGAATAGTTGCCATGAAAGCCGTTCATTCAATCTTAAGCCTTATCGCCAACGGCATGCACGACGGTGCTGCCTCAAGGATGGTTCTTTCCAATATCTTTGAGGATTACAAAGGCAAGGCGCAAGTGAGCTTGCATATCATTTCCTGTGATCTCGAATCGCAATCGATCGTTATCACCAAAAATAATACGACTCCTGTTATAACCGTCTTTGAAGATGCAGCAGAATACTTACGGTTTGATGGTAGGGTCCAAACTGAACAAGCCTTGTTCCCCTCTGTGTTTCAATTCGAGATCGAGGAGGGCCGGGATTTCATCCTGGTGTCCGACGGGATCCTCCAGGCGGGAACGCAGTATGAACAACCTCTGGACTTGCGTGTTTTGGTCGAGTCACTTTTTGAAGATGACGAACCCACTGTTCAGGAGGTAGCTGATGCTATCCTCAACCAGGCGATCAGCCAGGATGTTGGACGCCCACAAGACGACATGACTGTCACGGTTTTGCGTATCTCTGCTTCTTCCTCCACCAATATCCGGCGCGAATACGTTCATTTTCCAATTAATGTTTCTAAATATAAATAAAGGAGACGATCTATGCACGAGGAAGTCATTCTGATCACGGGAGCAAACGGAGAAATTGGTCACGGTCTGATCCATCACCTTGCGGACCAAAAAAAAGCTATCGTCGCGCTTGACCTCAATCCCCTGGACGAAGTGCTTCAGCCGCTTGTGCGCCATTGGCAGGTCGGTGATATTCTTGACTTTTCGCTGCTTGAAGAACTCTTCGAGGAGCACCATTTCAGTGTCATCTTCCATCTGGCGTCAATCCTCTCCACAAAAGCTGAGTTAAATCCCGAGCTTGCTCACAAGGTCAACGTCGAAGGCACCCTCAACCTGCTCCGCCTGTCCGAAATCCAATCCAGGCGAGACTGCCTGCCTGTCAAATTTATCTATCCCAGTTCCATTGCTGTCTATGGCCTGCCTAACCTCGAGATTAAACAAGCAGCAGGCAAAATTTGCGAGTATCAATTCACTACTCCCACCACCATGTACGGCATCAACAAGCTCTATTGTGAGAATTTGGGGCGATACTACAGCAAACACTACAAACAACTTGCCAATAATGCCAACCCCGAGCAGCTCCTCGATTTCAGAGCGCTGAGATTCCCGGGTTTGATCAGCTCCGAAACAGTCCCCACAGGCGGCACCAGCGATTACGGTCCCGAGATGCTCCACGCTGCAGCCAAAGGCATCTCCTATAACTGCTTCGTTCGCCCTGACGCGCAATTGCCTTTCATGGTTATGCCCGATGCCGTCAAATCGCTGATCATGCTAAAGGAAGCCCCCCGCCAAGCTTTGACTCAGACAGTCTACAACGTCACCAGTTTCAGTCCAACTGCCCAGGAACTCTTCGAATGGACCCTCCAGGCTTTTCCCCAGGCAGACATTCGCTTTGCTCCGGATTGCCATCGCCAGGGTATTGTTGATTCATGGCCGGCAGACATTGACGACACTGCCGCCCGACAAGATTGGGCCTGGCAGCCAGATTATGACTGCGAACGCGCTTTTTCGGAATATCTGTCACCTGCCATTAAGGCCCGCTATCAGTAACTAAGGAAAACCTATGCCCCTTTACGAATACATTTGTCAATCCTGCCAACAAAGCTTTGAAACACTCCGTTCTTTCAGCCAGGCAGATCAGCCCATCTCCTGCCCAAGCTGTGGAAAAATGGATGCCAAACGGCAGCTTTCACTGGTAAATGCCGTCAGTTCCGGAAGAAGCCTCACTAACAGCAGCTCGTCCTGCGGCTCCTGCCATTCAGGAAATTGCTCAAGTTGTGGGGACTCATGAAAACCGCAGAATATTATCGCGGTAAATCTGTGCTGATCACAGGTGGGTCCAGCGGGATCGGTTTCGCCATCGCCAATGCCCTGGTTGAAATGGATGCCTCGGTTATCCTTTTGGCAAGGGATTACGAGAAACTCAAGGCTGCCAAGGCTTCGATCCTGGCAAAATATCCAAAAGCCAAAGTCAAACTTGTTTCAGCCGATGTAACTGATGCCCAGACTCTCAACGTGCTGCATGAAAAATATATTCGCAACCACGAAATTCCGGATATCTTAATCAATTGTGCTGGTGTCGCGCGCCCAGGTTACGTTGAAGAAATCCCCTTGGATGTCTACCGATGGACGATGGATGTCGACTACCATGGAACTGTGAATCCGATCAAAATACTTTTGCCTGGAATGATCGAGCGCGGTTCTGGACATATTGTGAATTTCTCCTCCATGGCTGGGGTCGTTGGTTTATTTGGATATACGGCTTATTCAGGGGCAAAATTTGCTGTCAAAGGTTTCAGCGATGCCCTTCGCTCAGAGCTCAAACCAAAAGGCATCAAGGTCAGTATTGTCTACCCTCCGGATACCGACACACCTCAACTCGCCTGGGAGGATCAATACAAACCTTTTGAAACGCGCGAATTGGCAGGTTCCGATAAGCCTATCTCGCCATCGAAAGTCGCCGAGGAGACTTTGAAAGCTGTTGCGCGGGGTAGATACAAAATAGTTCCAAGTTTTGAGGCAAAACTAATCTATTTTGTTGCCACCCACCTTGGTAGTTTGTTTAACCCGATTATCGATTTCCTGGTTTCCAGAGCGACTCAAAAGAAAGCCCGACTTGACAAATGATTCACACCAGCACCCTGAGACTGCTGGCATCCGCACTCTGATTGATCAATGGCAGCAGGATCAGGAATTTCGTCAAAACATTGCCTACTGGCAGGTCACGCCTGCGCGTGACGCGCTCTGCACTCCTATCCCGAGCTCGCTTGATCCCCGCCTCCAAAGTGCGTTGAATGTCCGCGGGATAACCCAGCTCTATTCCCATCAAACAGAAGCGATCGAGCGCGCTTCAAACGGAGAAAATCTCGTCATAGCCACTGGCACCGCCAGCGGCAAAACCCTGTGCTACAACCTGCCTGCCATCCAACAGGCAATTGCCAACCCCAATTCCCGCGTTCTTTATCTCTTTCCCACCAAAGCTCTCACCCAGGATCAACTTGGCAGTCTGAACGAGCTGCTTACAGCAATTCCGGGCAAAAAGCTGATGCCAGCCAACATTTTTGATGGCGATACTCCCCAGCATATGCGTTCTGCCATGCGTAAGCAGTCCATTTTCCTGCTGACGAACCCGGACATGCTTCATCAGGGCATCCTCCCCCACCATGCCATCTGGCAGCCTTTTTTCCAGGGGCTCAGCCTGGTGGTGATTGATGAAATGCACACCTACCGCGGCATATTTGGCTCACATTTTGCCAATCTCCTGGGCCGCCTGAAGCGGGTTGCGGCTTTTTATGGCGCTTTTCCCAAGTTCATCCTGACTTCGGCCACCATCGCAAACCCGGTTGAGCTGGCTGAAATGCTGATCGATGACCGTGTAAGTCTGATTGATCAGAGTGGCGCTCCTCAAGGCGAGAAGCATTTCCTCTTGTACAACCCACCTTTGATCGATCCAAAACTGGGATTGCGCAAGTCCAGCGTGCAAACAAGCGTCAATCTCGGACTTTCGCTGCTGGAATCCAACCACCAGTCGCTGCTTTTCGCCCGCACCCGCCGTACGGTTGAAATGCTCCTGACTTATCTACTCGAAAAGATGCCATACCAACTACGCCCAAAAGTGCGCGGCTATCGCAGCGGTTATCTGAAGAGCGATCGCCGTGAAATTGAGCAAGGGTTCAAGGATGGGAGCATTCGCCTCGTGGTCGCCACCTCAGCGCTTGAACTCGGCATAGACATCGGTGAGCTTGAATCAGTCATCCTGGTTGGCTACCCGGGTTCCATCGCTACCACCCTGCAGCGTGCTGGACGTGCCGGCAGGAAGCAGCAAGATTCTCTCGCCCTCTTAGTCGCCACCAATGACGCTATGGACCAATATCTTGCGAATCATCCCGAATATCTGAGCAACTCACCTGAAAAAGCCCTTGTGGATCCCAACAACCTTCTTGTGCTCTATCAACATCTTCGCTGCGCGACTTTTGAGCTGCCATTTTCGCCCGATGAGCGTTTTGGACCTGTCGATCCCCAGAAACTAAACGAGATCTTTCAGGTTATGAGCACTTCTGGCGAGGTCTTAACCCGGAACAACATGCATTTTTGGGTTGCGGACGCTTACCCCTCTGCTGAAATTTCCTTGCGCTCTTCCACGCCAAACATTGTTTCCCTGTTGGTAGATGGGCCCGACAAACCCACCCTGATCGGTCAGCTGGATGCCCACAGCGCTGAATGGCTCGTCCATCCCCAGGCTGTCTATTTGCATGAAGCAGAAACTTATCTCGTAGAAAACCTCGACCTGGCGCAAGGGGTCTGCAATCTCAAACCTGCCCAACCGGACTATTACACCCTGCCGACTATCAAGACCACAATCGAAAACTTCCAGGAACGTTCCAGCCAGCCGGTTGGTACCTCCACCGTCAGTTGTGGACCGCTTTCACTTTCCATCAGGGTTGAGGGATTCAGGAAGATCCGCTGGCAGACCAATGAGACCCTTGAACGTCTCCCGCTGGATCTGCCGGCACGCGGTCTGGAAACCGAAGGTGCCTGGTTTTCCATCGGTGAAAACCTCGTAAATCACCTTAAAGATCTTGCTCTATGGAACTCCGATCCAAATAATTATGGGCCGGGCTGGCTTGCTCTCAGGCAAAAAATTCTTTCCCGGGATCAATACAAATGCGCTGTTTGCCATCAAACCTTTGCCGCAGGTGAACTTCACGTGCACCACGTCCAGCCCTTCAAAACCTTCGCCGATCCACTGCAAGCGAATACACCTTCCAACCTCGTCACCCTATGCCATCGCTGCCATGCGGTCGTCGAAACCCGTGTACGGGTTATCTCGGGCATGGCCGGCGCGAGCCATGCCCTGCGCAACATTGCTCCCCTGCTCATCATGTGCGACGATGCCGATATAGCCATGCTTTCTGAGCCAAAATCGATCCTCAATGACGGCCTGCCTGCCATCCTGGTTTACGACACCATCCCTGGAGGTGTGGGGCTCTCCAATCAATTGTTCGAAGACCACCGTTTCTGGCTGGCAAGGGCAGCCGAAATGATCCGGGACTGCCCCTGCGAGGATGGCTGCCCCGCCTGTGTTGGTCCTTTTGGCGAGGAAGGTTACGGCAGCAAACGGGAATCCCTGGCTTTGCTGGAGGGGCTGCTTAATGAGTGATTGGAGGAATCTCTCTGACAGGCTGAAACGTCTGGGGGTCCAATGGGGCATTTCGCAGCCTATGAAGCAAAACGCGGGCAAAGTCAAACCCCTCGAAGAACTTGTGCTCGGCCGCAACCTGAAAACCATCTACGGCGAGATCTTTTCCCTCAACCACTCTTACGCTGAGCATCACCAGCATGGTCACCTGCCGCTCAAGCCGTTAACTTCCCATGATTGGCTTGCTCAGTGGGCGAAGGCACCATCCACTCCTGATCTCGAATCGCTGGTTTTTCTGGATACCGAGACCACCGGTCTTTCCGGCGGTACAGGTACCATGCCCTTCATGATTGGTGCCGGCCGTTTCATAGAAAACCAATTTGTGGTTGAACAATTCTTTGTCCGCAACCCTGCCGAGGAAACCGCCCAACTCGCCGCTTTATCTGAGTTTGTTGAGGGTGTGGAAGGGATTGTCACTTACAACGGCAAGTCGTTTGACCTGCCAATCATCAATACGCGCTACATTATGCAGCGATTGACCAATCCTTTTACCAGTGCAGCGCACTTTGACCTGCTTCATTTCACCCGGCGCATTTGGAAATCCCGCCTGGGTCAGTGCAATCTTGGAAATATCGAAACCCAGGTGCTCGGATTTCAACGCGAACAGGCGGACATCCCAGGCTATCTGGTCCCGGATTTTTACCGCGAATTTCTCTTCACCGGCGATGCCACCCACATGCCGGGCATCTTCTATCACAACGAAGTTGATGTGCTCAGCCTCTCAGCGCTCTTCAGTTGGCTGGCAGCCATCCTTGAGGACCCTTCCGACGACCGTTTCACCGAGCCTGGCGATTTACTTTCGGTTGGACGCGTTCTGGAGCTCCTGGAGCGTGAACCCTTGGCCGACCAGGTCTACTCCTCTGCAAGACTTCAGCAACTTGAAGAGACGGATCGTCAAAAAAGCCTTCTTTTGCGAGCAAAGCTCCAGAAACGCACAGGAAATCTTCAAGAGGCCAGCAGACTATGGCAGGAAGCTGCCGCCTTGGGCGCCATAGAGGCTTTGATCGAACTGGCTAAGCATTACGAACATCATCTCCGGTACTATGAAGATGCTCTGCGTTTCACAGACCAGGCATTATCCATATGCCCTGATGCCTCTATGACTGATTCCCTTTTGCACCGCAAAGCGCGGCTTGAAGCAATAATAATCAAGACCAATTCTTTTGATGAACATTAAAAAAGTAAAACCCTGCGCTTTCTGCACTTTTTACCTTCCGCTTCATCATTTTTGTTGGTTTTTGAAAGGAAATTTGCCCCCTCAATAGTCTGATTTTCGGATCTGTTTACTAGCGAAATTTATGAAATGAAATCCCCCTACGATTTTCCCCTACGATTTTTGTCCCCTACGAATTTTGTCCCCTACGATATTGTCCCCTACGATATTTCCGCAAGCCTCTACTTCATGTTATACTGAGTTGCTTGGTTTTTCATACTTTTTCAAGGAGAATTTTTATGTCCGGACATTCCCATTGGTCCACAATCAAACGTAAAAAAGGTGCAGCAGACGCCAAAAAAGGCGCCATGTTCACCCGACTTGCCCGCGAAATTGCACTCGCCGCGCGTAACGGCGGAGGCGATCCTTCGATGAACGTTTCCCTGGAGCTTGCTATAGAGCGCGCACGAGCCAGCAACATGCCCAAAGATAGTATCGAACGTGCTATCAAACGAGGTACCGGTGATGACAAAGAAGGCACCGAATTGCTTGAGATCACTTATGAGGGCTACCTCGGAAAAGGTGCTTCAGCCATCATTGAATGCGTCACTGAAAATCGCAATCGCACCGTTGCAGATCTGCGCCACATTCTTTCCAAAGGCGGTGGCGACCTGGCCAGCAATGGTTCAGTCACCTGGCAATTCGACCGCAAAGCAATCTATACCGTCAAATCAGATGGAAAAAATTTCGACAAAGCCTTTGAAGCTGCTCTCGAAGCTGGCGCGGATGATGTTACCGAAGAAGATGGCTACATCGAAATCGTTGGCCCTGCTGAAACCTTTAAAGCAATCCACGATAGCCTCGCAGATGCCAGACTCCACATCGAAGATGCCGGTTTGCGCATGATCCCAAAACAGGAAGTTGAGCTTGACCCAGATCAAACTCTTTCCGTCCTGAAAGTCATCTCTGCCCTTGAGGAAAGCGACGACGTTCAGAATGTTTACTCCAATCTCAAGTTCACTAATGAGGATCTTGAAAAATTGGAGGAAGATTAGGCATTAATGCTGATATTGGGTATCGATCCAGGTCTGACTCGCACGGGTATTGGTCTGATCAGCCTCAATCAACGCAATGAACCCGAATTGGTTCACTACGAAGTCATAGATTCAACGGCTGTGAGCTCAACCTCCAGCCGTTTGATTTTTCTCTATGACCAGCTAAGCACTGTGATTGAGACTTACCAACCGAATGAAGCTGCCATGGAAAAGCTTTTTTTTCAACGCAACATCACGACCGCGATGTCGGTCAGTGAAGCCCGCGGTGTAGCTACTTTTTGCCTTGCCCACCACAAACTCTCGCTCTCTGAGTACACACCCAATGAAGTCAAACAGTCCGTTTCGGGGAATGGGCGGGCAGACAAAAAACAGGTGCAGCTCATGGTCAAAATGCTGTTGGATCTGAGTGAAATCCCCCAGCCCGATGATGCTGCGGATGCGCTTGCTGTCGCCCTTTGCCACGCCAGCCATCTCAATCTGCGCCGCCTGATGGAGTAGCCGCATGATAACCAGTTCAGCCAATGACCACATCAAAGCCCTGCGCAAACTTGAGCAGTCGAAGGAGCGCCGCTCCAGCGGAACTTTCCTTGCGGAAGGACTTAAGGCAGTCGGTCAGGCTTTTGATTCCAACGCCAGTATCCTGGAACTTCTGATCTCCCCGGACCTGCTGATCAGTGAGTACGGTCGTTCTCTGGTCGAACTGGCAGAAAAGCGCGAGATACCCATCCTGGAACTCAGCCCGCAGGTTTTTGCCAGGCTGGCTCGGAAGGACAAACCCCAGGGGATTGCGGCACTTATCTCACAAAACTGGTCAGACATCAACTCCGAATCCGCCTCATCCGGCTCATTTTGGCTTGCCCTCGAGTCGATCCAGAATCCCGGGAACCTCGGTACCATCCTGCGCACTTGCGACGCAGTCGGCGTCAGCGGCTTGATCCTGCTGGATGAGTCCACCGACCCCTACGATCCTGCCGCAGTAAAAGCCTCCATGGGTTCGATTTTTACCGTACCTCACTTTCGTGCTGATTTCAGTAATTTTGAGGCTTTTTTGCATCGCAGCACCGATTTGATGGTGATTGGCACATCCGATAAAGCTGCTTCTTCCGCCTTTGAGGTGACATTCCCTTCCACTATCCTCTTGCTGCTGGGCAGTGAGCGCCAGGGGCTTTCGGACCAATATGTCTCTCTCTGTTCCCAGATGCTGCGAATCCCGATGGAAGGGGTTTGTGACTCCCTGAACATCTCAATTGCTGCAGGTGTATTGCTCTACCAAATCTACCAACAGCGCCACCCCCAACGGAGGCTATCATGATTGCTTCAATTTCCGGCAAAGTCATTCATCTGACTAAGGAAACCGTCATCATTGACATCAACGGTCTTGGAATTGAGGTTTTCGTTCCCAAATCGCTTCTTTCTGACACCGAAAAAGGAGATTTGCTTTATCTGTATACCTACATGCTCGTTCGCGAAGATAATATTTCGCTTTTCGGTTTTACCAGCCTTGAAGAAAAGCAATTATTCCTTGAGTTCCTGGCAGTTGGCGGGGTAGGTCCAAAATTATCGCTGGCTATCCTTTCAAGCCTTTCTATCGACAACATCCGCTCTGCCATTCTGAGTGAAAAACCGGACTATTTCAGCCGGGTTCCCGGCATCGGTAAGAAAACCGCGCAAAAGATCATCATCCAGATGCAGGGAAAACTGCCTGACAGCGATGGTCTGGCTATTCGCAGCATTACAGATGTGGATGATGCCGTTGTCGATGCCCTAATCTCGCTTGGTTACAGCGTTGTGGAAGCTCAGACAGCACTGCAAACTATTCCCAAAGACACGCTAGATGACGTTGAAACAAAACTTCGGGTCGCGCTGCAGTATTTTGACCATTTTTAAGCTTGTTTTTTCCCAATCACAGAGATGGTAAAATTGATCTTAAGAATTTATTTATTAATTGGATAAAACATGGGACTTTCACGAGAATTAGGCATTGACCTTGGCACGTTCAACACGCAGATAGCGGAAGGCAATCAAATCCTTCAGCAGGAGCCAACTGTTGTGGCGATTGTTGTTAACGAAATGAAGCTGGTCGAATACGGCACCACCGCCCTCGGTATGATGGGGCGTGTTCCTGAATCGATCGAGGTAATCCGCCCTCTTCGCCACGGCGTCATCGCTGAATACGAACTGACTGAGATCTTCCTGCGTGAGATGATCAAAAAAGTCACCGGACCAACCCTCTTCTTTAAACCTCGCCTGCTCATTTCATCGCCCTACGGGGTTACCAGCGTCGAGAAGCGCGCGGTGGTAGAGGCTGGCTTGGGTGCTGGCGGTCGGGAGGTGAACATCATCCCTCAACCTCTGGCTGCCGCACTAGGCGTGGACCTGCCCATCAACACTCCCACCGGCAATATGATCATTTGCCTTGGTGCCGGCACCACCCAGGCTGCAGTGATCTCCATGACTGGTATCGTCAGCGCTGAATCCAACCGAACTGCCGGGTTAAAACTGGATGAAGCCATCATCAACTATGTGCGGAAAAAATTTGGTCTGATCATCGGTCAGCCAACTGCTGAACAGCTTAAGCTCAACATCGGCGCAGCCACCCCCAGCCAGGAAGAAAAAACAATGGAAATCCAGGGTCAGGATCAGGTCTCCGGACTCCCCAAACCCGCCAGTCTGACCACCAACGAAATCGTTGAAGCCCTTCAGCCTCCCCTTGAGGAGATTGTTGCAGCAATTCGCCGGGTTCTTGAGAAAACACCCCCTGAATTGATTTCTGACATCATCGACCGCGGTGTTGCGCTTTGTGGCGGCACCTCACTTCTGAAAGGTCTGGATAAGTACCTGACTGTCGCCTTGGGCATCCCCGCGTACGTAGTTGAAAACCCCGTCACTTGCACAGTTGAGGGAACAGCCAAAGGTTTCTCGGTTCTCGAGGTGATTCTTCGCAACCAGGGGCGATAATCTAAGCTACTTCAAATAATAAGTAAATGTCTGCAGGTTCAAAACCGGATCAATATTGGATAATTTGACACCTTCTGGCACCTTGAGTGTCACTGGCGCATAGTTAAGAATAGCCTTTACCCCACAATGAATCAATTGATCCGCCATTTCCTGCGCATTGGCAGCTGGCACAGTCAGGATGGCTATTGGAATGCTCCGCGGACAGGTGAGGATTTTCATTTCGCTCACGTCCCGCACCTTTATACCCGCTATAGTCTGACCAATGACATTGGGATCATTATCAAATGCCATCACAATCTCAAATCCTTTGCGCGAAAACCCCTGGTAGCTTAATAGTGCCTGCCCCAATTTTCCAGCGCCAACCAACACGACTTCCCAAATTTGATTTAGATTCAAGATGCTTCTCAAAGACTCGAGCAGATTGATCACATCATAGCCTACGCCCTTTTTTCCAAAGCCGCCAAAAAAAGACAAATCTTTACGGATTTGAGCAGAAGTCACACCCAGGAATTCAGCCATTTCCTGAGAGGAGACATTCTCTCGACCTTCACGCATGAGTTGGTTAAGTTTTTGAATATAGACAGGCAATCTTGCGATAACAACTTCCGGAATTGATGTTTTTTCCATAGGACCCTTAACTAAAATTTACTATAATACAAGTACAAATATCTTCTTTGATGATATCATCATAGTGTTCAATATATTATATAGGGTTTTGTCGGATGCATCGTGTTATGCTGATTATAAAATTAATAGCTAAGGAGTTCCTATGAAAGCTGGCAGCGTAATTTCCTATATTCTCGCGGCAATCTTCATCATTTTTTCCTTTTTGTTTCTGCTTGGAGCGGGTGGTGAAGGAGGTTCTCCTTCCTGGATCATTTATGGGATCATTGGGCTTGTCTTGGGATTTGTGTTGATTTTTGCAGGCGTTCGCCTGGCAGCCGCTTCCAAACAAACAGTCCAAAACGTGACCTATAACGTCGACCTTCCAGGCAATCTACAGATGGACACCATCAAGTGCCAATCATGCGGCGCTCCCCTGGCTCCCGACGACATGAAACTTGTTAATGGCGCGGTCACAGTGCAGTGCCATAGCTGCGGCACGACCTATCAAATCACTGAAGAACCAAAATGGTAAGCATATGAAAAAAATGAAACGAATTCTCTTGATTCTAAGTCTCCTCTTGCTGCTGATTCCAAGCGGATCAGCCCAGGCTCAGGATTATCGCTTTTCACTTTCCGCTTACGAGGTTGAAGCCTATCTCGAAGCGGATGGCACATTGACCCTGTATTACTACATGGCCTTTCAAAATGATCCTTCGGGTCACGCAATTGAATTTGTTGACCTTGGCTTACCGACCACTCAATACAATCTTTCTGACATCAAAGCTGATATTAACGGCGTCGAAATGCCTGATGTTAATGATTCGGCTTACGTCCAGGGAGCAGAACTTGCGCTTGGAGAGTATGCGATTCAGCCTGGTGAAGCCGGTGTTGTTACCGCTTGGGTCTACGGCATCAAGGGCATTTTGAGCCCATACGACAGTGGAGATCGTACAGATTATGCCAATTTCTTCTTTATGCCGAACTATTTTGGCTCCCAGTATGATCGCTCTATAAACACCGAATATCGCATGACCATCATCCTCCCCCCTGCGGTTGGTGCCGAAGAGGGCGTCTGGTACGAACCCTCAAATTGGCCGGGTTCGAGTGAGCCTGAAGCCACCCTGACCACGGATGGGCGCGTCAATTATTCCTGGTACACAAACAATGCAGATGTCCACAGCGAATACTATTTCGGCGCCGCATTCCCTGCTTCCGCGGTTCCTGCAGGTGTGTTGGTCACTGAAAAACCTTTCCCGGATGACGGTGGATCAACTATTTCTACTTCCCCAAGTTTCTTTTCCAGGTTGTGGAGCACTATCAGTTGCGCTTTCTTCCCGCTTGTCTTTGTGGGTTTGTCAATTCTTGCCATTATTCAGAGTAAAAAGCAAACCGACAAACGCAAAATGCAATATTTGCCCCCAAAAATCTCGGTTGAAGGTAAGGGCATCAAGCGCGGTCTCACAGCCGTTGAAGCCGGCATTCTGCTGGAAGAACCGCTTGACAAAGTCCTCACAATGATCCTTTTCGGTCTGCTGAAAAAAGAGTTGGTAACCGTCATTAATCGTGACCCGCTGAAGATCGATATTGTAGAGCCCCTCCCCGCAGGACTCTACCCCTATGAGCAAGCTTTCCTGGAAGCCTTCAAGGACAAAAACAAAGCCAAACGCCAAACAGCCATTAAATCGCTCATGATCGACCTCGTAAAAGACGTTGCAGACAAAATGAAAGGCTTCAGTGCCAAGGAAACCAAGGAATATTATCAGGACATCATCCGCCGTGCCTGGGAAGCAGTTGAAACCGCCCAGACCCCGGATGTTAAGAGTGCTCAGTATGACCACACCCTGGAGTGGACCATGCTCGACAAAGAATTCAATGACCGCACAGAGCGCACCTTTACCGGAGTGCCCGTATTTGTGCCGCGCTGGTGGCCGCGCTACGACCCTACCTACCGACCTGCCCCAAGTAGTGCCGGTAGTGGTGGCGGTCTGGCAGCTCCTGTCACAACCAGCAGCGGGTCCGGTAGCAGCCGTCCATCTATCAACTTACCCAGCCTGCCTGGCGCCGACTTCGCCGCTTCAATGGTGACTGGTGCTTCCAATATGGCCGCGGGTGTGATCGGCAATGTGACGGACTTTACTTCCTCGGTCACCAACCGCACCAATCCCATCCCCGTCACCACCTCCCGTAGTGGCGGCGGCGGTTTCCGCGGCAGTGGTGGAGGCTCTTCCTGTGCGTGCGCCTGCGCCTGCGCCGGCTGCGCCTGTGCTTGCGCTGGCGGCGGTCGATAAGCCCTCCATCGCCTGGGTCAAACTATGATTAAACCGCTCAGTGAAGGGATGTATCAGTACGACATTGCAGATGCCGACTCCAAGTCGCGCATCCATTTACGAGTCGATCCGGACCTGAGTGGACTGTTGGTGGTCAACGCCTCACGCGTTATGCACCTCAATCCTTCTGCTCTCTACATGGCATATCTCACTCTCGAAAAAGTTGATGAAAAATTCGCCCTCCAAGCGCTTCAGGATCGTTTCAAGGCCCCTTCCAAACAACTTAAACAGGATTTTCTTGCCACACGCGAACGGGTGGAAGCACTGATCGACGAAAAATCAGGTCTCTGCCCGGTATGCGACCTTGGGCTTGAGATGAAAATGCCTTTTAGCCAGGAATTGAGCGCGCCCTATCGCATGGACCTGGCGCTCACGTACCGCTGCAACAACGATTGCGCCCATTGTTACAATGCCCGGGCTCGCACCTACCCTGAGCTTTCGACTCAGAGTTGGAAGTCCATCCTGGACAAAATCTGGAGTCTGAAAATACCTCACGTTGTTTTTACCGGAGGGGAACCGACTCTGCGAACGGATTTACCGGAATTGGTCGCCTATGCCCAGCAAACCGGGCTCGTGGCAGGGCTCAACACCAACGGGCGCAAACTATCCGATCCCGCCTATGTGGACGCGCTTGTGGAGGCTGGTCTGGACCATGTCCAGATCACGCTCGAGTCGAACCGCCCCGCCGTGCACGACGAGATGGTGCGCAGAAAGGGCGCCTGGGAACAAACCGTGCAGGGAATCAAAAACGCGGTCAACAGTAAGCTCTACATGATGACCAACACTACCCTGCTGAAAAACAATAAAGCCTACTTGCTGGAACTCCTCACTTTTCTGTTGGATCTCGGCATTCCTACGGTGGGTTTGAACGCCCTGATCTACTCGGGCAAAGGCAGCACCGTTAACACTGGTCTTAAAGAGGAAGAACTGCCAGAGCTGCTTGAAATAGCAACTGACTTTACTCAAAAGAGCGGTCAACGACTGATCTGGTATACCCCAACCGAATACTGCCACTTCGACCCTCTGCAGCTTGAACTCGGAATCAAAGGGTGTACCGCTGCATATTACAACATGTGCATTGAGCCAGATGGTCAGGTCATCCCCTGCCAGTCTTACTATGAAGCTTTGGGAGATTTTTTGTCTGCCCCTTGGAATGCGATCTGGGAACATCCGCTTGCGCTTTCCTTACGCCTGCGCAAGGACGTTCCACAAGCTTGCAGGACCTGTGACTTTTTCATCGAGTGCGGTGGTGGCTGCCCGCTGGCTCGTGAACATCAAACCCCCCAGCCGATTTACCGCGATCTTGTCTTGAGAAGGAGCTAAGCATGGCAGCAAAAGGTGCTAATCTACGCGCAAATAAAATTAATACTAAAGGCTTACCCCCTGGTTTTTACACCTATCACACCGCGGCCGAGTCGCCGGAGCAATTCCGCCTTCACCTGCGTGTTGAACCCGACGGCGAAGGTATTCTGGTCGTCAACGCTTCCACCGTGCTGCATCTCAACCAAACTGCCACTGAATTTGCTTATTATCTGATCCAGGGCAAGGATAACGTCCAGATTGTGGATGTCCTCTCTGAACGCTATAACGCCTCGCGTGAAGTTCTGATGCGTGACGTCCAGCTGTTTATTGACCAGATCCTGTATCTCGGCCGCCAAAACGATCTCTCACCATCTGCCACGATTGGATTCGAATCCCACGTATTCGACAAGAACCTCAGTGCCCCCCTGCGCATTGACTGCTGCCTCACCCACCGCACCTTTTCTGACGGGGATGACCATCTGCTGGCAGCCAATGAGCTGTCAACTGAAGATTGGAAAACCCTCCTCACAAAGCTTTACAACGCCGGCATTCCCCATGTGGTCTTTTTTGGCGGAGAACCCACCCTTCGGGCTGACCTAACCGAACTCATGGCATTCACCGAACAGCTCGGACTCGTCAGCGGATTGGTCTCTTCAGACCCCATCCTCAAAAGTCCTGCCTATTTGTTACCCCTGATTGAAGCCGGTCTGGATCATCTCACTTTCAGCCTTGATCCCGCAAGCCCGGAGGATCTGCAAGGTCTATCGAACATCCTTGACCAGGACCTTTTCACATGCCTGCGCATTCCCATCCACTCCGATCGCGATTACCATGACCTCATCCACGAACTGCAGGATCTTGGTGCCAATGCCTTCAACTTCCTCCCGGAAGATGAATTCTCGCATGCTCATGCCAACCAACTACAGCATGAACTCAGCGAGAATGGCGTTGTCTTCGTGGATGACATGCCCCGCACCTATCACATCCACGAAACGCAGCCCCTTTTTAGCCTCTGGGACCCGGACTCACAACCTTCGCAGCAGCTTGTGGTCCAACCAGATGGCAACCTGGCGGACAATGCCGGCAGCCAGGATAACTACGGCAACCTACTGAATGAAGAATGGTCCAGTCTTTGGTCACGGGTAATGGCAGGAGGTGCCGTTTGAAAATTTCCGATTGGCACGAACGTTTTACACTTCAGTCCACCTGGACCCGCGATTTACGCAACTTTATTTTTAGAAAAATCGACGCTCAACCCGGCCAGACTCTTTTGGATGTCGGGGTTGGCACAGGAGCCTTGCTAGATGAATACACCGGTCGCGGTTTGCAAGTTTACGGCCTCGATCTCGACCTTGAAAACTGCCAGTTTGCTAACCTCCATCCTTCAAAATCAACTATTTTCAATGCAGACGCCCACTATATGCCTTTCAAAGCGCAGCAATTTGACCTGACGGTGACGCATTATGTATTGCTCTGGGTCCGTGACCCAGCCCAGGTGGTCGCTGAAATGAAACGCGTCACCAAACCTGGAGGCTACGTGGTTGCCTTCGCCGAACCCGATTACCACTCGCGCATTGATTATCCAGAAGCGTTTCAGGACATCGGGAAAATCCAGAATCGCTCGCTTGCCTTCCAGGGTATCGATCTCAGCATGGGCCGGAAACTGGGGCACCTCTTTCGCAACATCGGACTGAAGGATGTCCGTCTTGGCTTGCTTGCCGGGCAGTGGCGCTACCCCGAAAAAGACGATTTTGATCACGAATGGGATATTATCGCCTTTGATCTCGGCGGTCTGGTTCCGGTCGAGGAAATTCTTGCCATGAAGGAACGAGCGCTCAAATCCTGGCTGGATGGAGAAGCCACGGTTTTCATCCCGACCTTTTACGCTTACGGAATGGTTTA
>ENA-OSEO01002684-OSEO01002684.1-sediment-metagenome-genome-assembly--contig:-NODE-2684-length-23884-cov-3.982610_pt1 | contig 23884 bp, 14 predicted proteins | sample MGYA00237883_ERZ534232 | MGnify/ENA metagenome assembly ERZ534232
ACCCGGCCGCAGTTGCGGCATTTCCATTGCACCTTTTGCGGTTTTTTAAACACGGTTCCGGCAGAGACCGCTTCGATCAATCTGTTGTATCGGCGCTCGTGGTATTTTTCGACCTCTGCGATCTGCTTAAAGGCCCGGGCCGCTTCTTTGAGTCCTTCCTGCTCGGCCATATCTGCAAAACTCGAATAGAGTGTGGTCCACTCCATCTTTTCTCCCGCTGCCGCTGCTTTCAACTGCTCCAGGGTTCCTCCCGGAACTCCTGCAGGGTACCCTGCGGTGATGGTCACCTCGCCGCCTTCCAGCAGCTTGTAAAACACCTTGGCATGTTCCAGTTCATTTTCCGCGGTTTCAAGAAATATGCCGTAGATCTGTTCATAGCCTTCCTTTTTGGCGATCTTGGCGGCAACCGTGTATCGGTTTCGCGCCTGGGATTCCCCGGCAAACGCCGCCAGCAAGTTCATTTCGGTTTTCGATCCCTTTAACAATCCCATGGTTTAATGCTCCTTTCATCCAGACTGGTTAAAATTGGTTCCGGTGCACTATCGAGTATGAATACGAATAACAGAAAACCGCATTGCCGTCAAAGGACAAAATGAACCCCGGGGTGCGGAGTGCTCATCAAATCCTAACCTTACCCTAATTTTATTCTTGCAATACCGGATCAAATTTATGCATTAATAGGATAGGGGCATCTGAGATCAAGAATCACCAGCGTTTTAAATTCGGGAACCCAAGTTATGACCAAGCACTTTCGGAAGGAACTTGAAAATATCAAAAAACGGGTCCTCTCCCTCGGGGCCATGGCCGAGGACCGCGTCCATTTGGTCATCAATGCCATCGACGCAAAGGATGCGGACATCGCCGAACAGATCATCAAACAGGATTACGAAATCGATGAAATCGAAGTCGAAATCGAAGAAGAATGCCTGAAGGTCCTGGCGCTTCACCAGCCGGTCGCCGTGGATCTCCGGTTTCTGACCGCGGTCATTAAAATCAATAACGATCTGGAGCGGATCGGCGATGAAGCCGTCAACATCGCAGAACACGTCGATACCATCGCCCGGCATACGACCGATGACTTTCACTTCGATTATTCCCCCATGGCGGAAAAGGCCGCTCAGATGTTGAAACAAAGCCTCGATGCGCTGGTCAACCTGGAAGTGGACACCGCGTTCAAGGTGGTGTTCATGGACGATGAGGTCGACCGGATGCAGATGGATGCCTTTGAAAAAATGAAAGCCGCGATCCAGAAACACCCGGAGCATGTCGACTACCTGACCAGCCTGCTGTTCATCTCCCGGCATCTTGAGCGGATCGCCGATCATGCCACCAACATTGCAGAAGAGGTGATCTACCTGATCGAAGGTGAGATCGTCCGCCACAGCGCTTACTAAGTGCGGAAACCGGGCCGCTTTTTGATCAGCCCTCTCAGGCACTCCAGGTTGATCCTGTCCCAGTCCGTCCCGTCCGTACCCTTTTCGGTTTCGATGATCTTGGGGATATTGCGGAGCCGTTTGTCGTTCATGAAAAATCCAAAGGCAGCCAGGCCGATGCAGCCCTTGCCGATGTGGGCGTGACGATCCACCCGGGAGCCGAGGTCCCGCTTGGAATCGTTAAGGTGGATCAGCTGCAGATGATCCATGCCGAGGATCGCACCAAAGCGTTTCATGGTATTCAGATAAACGGGCCGGGTTCGGATATCATATCCGGCGGCGAAGATATGGCAGGTATCCAGGCAGATTCCGACATGGGTTTTCCGCTCGATCCTGTCCATGATCTCGGCAAGCTGTTCGAAGCGGTGGCCCACACTGGAACCCTGGCCCGCGGTGGTTTCAAGAAGCAGGTGCGGCGCATCATCGGGCAGCCGGTCGAACATCCGGTTGACGCTCTCTGCGATCCGGCGGATGGCGCTGGATTCACCCATCCCCATGTGGGCCCCGGGGTGCAACACCACATGGGGGATGCACAGCGCTTTCGATCGCAGCATCTCATTTTCGAGCGCCCCGCAGGACATGGCGAACTTTTTCTCTTCAACCGCAGCCAGGTTGATCAGATAGGCGGTATGGGAAAAAACGGATGAAATTCCGGTCTCTTTCATGGTCCGGGCAAACAGGTCCAGCTCTGCTTGGGTCACCCTGCGTTCCTTCCAGGTGGCTGCATTCTTGGTAAACATCTGAAGGGTGTTGCACCCGTAGGCTTCCGCCTCGCGCAATGCGTTGTGCAGACCCTTTGCGATGGAAAAGTGAGCCCCCAGCGGCGGCGGGGTGGTTTTCAGTTTATCGGCCATGCGTCTGCGGTCAAATCGTCAGTGCGAATCCACGACATACACGAAACTTTCGCAACCCGCTTTGATACCCCGCAGCTTGTTGCGGGGAGATTCATTCCGGGCCTTTTGAGGTGCCCCGCTGGACGGCGTTTTCCCCGAATTTCCGGGTGATCGCATCCACGGTTCGATCCACTTTTTCCCATCGATCATCGGTTTTTTCACCCCCGCTGAACAGGTCCATCTGGATCGGCGTTCCTTTGGGCAAAAGCCCTGATGCGCCCACCCCCACCAGGCGGACCTTTTTGTTCAGGGGATATACGGATAGCAGCCGCATCGCCTCCTGATAAATGGTCTTAGAGGAGCAGGTGGGATGCGAAAGCGTTGTCCTGCGGGTGACCTGGGTGAAATCGGCGTGCTTGACCTTCAGGGTGACGGTCTTTGCCCTCACCTCCAGGCGCCTCAGCTGCCGGGCGACATCTTCGGCCTGCCGCAACAGAAAGCCTGCCAGAAATGCCTTGTCCCGGGTATCGACCCCCAGCGTTTCTTCGGCGCTGACCGACTTGTGCTCGGGCTCCGGGCTCACCGCAGAGGTGTCGATGCCCCTTGCCAGTTCACCGAGCCGTTTGCCGAACTTTCCGAGGCGGTTGAGCAGGGCCGCTTCGGCATACCGGTTCGCCTCGCCGAGGGTTTTGATCCCCATTTCATCGAGCCTTTTTTGGGTCTGCTCCCCGACCCCCGGCACCTTGCGAATCGGAAGCGATGCGATAAATTCCGGAACCTCCGCTTCCCGGATGACGGTCAACCCGTCGGGCTTGTTCATGGCCGAGGCGATCTTGGCCAGAAATTTTGCCGGAGCGATTCCCACCGAGCAGGTCAACCCAACGGCGTCTCGAATCTGTCTTTTTACGGCGGCTGCGATCGCTTCGGGGGGGCCGCAGCGCTTTTCGCATCCGGAAACGTCCATGTAGGCTTCATCGATGGAGACCTGCTCCACCAGCGGGGTGATCGCCCTTAGAATCGACATGATGTTTTCCGAAACCGCCTTGTAGCGTTCGAATCTGGGCGGCAGAAACACCCCGCCCGGGCACAGCCTCCGGGCCTGAAACATGGGCATGGCGGAACGGACCCCGAAGCTGCGGGCCGCATAGCTGGCCGCGCAGACCACCCCCCGGGTGGAGGTGCCGCCGACGATCACCGGCTTGCCCGCGAGCTCGGGCCGGTCCAACTGCTCGACCGATGCATAGAACGCATCCATGTCGATATGAAGAATCATGGAATTTCCGAATGGTGAATGTCGAATGTCGATTCGGTTACCCGGGTGCGGGAAACCGAATTTCGGAATTCGGCATTTTTCGCGTTTGCCATCGCTTACAAATTTGTTATATTTTATTCATCCACTATCATTCCACAAACCTAACGGACGCACAAGCGGGAAGTGGCTGGCATGGAAAAGCGGATCGAGGATGTCGCCCTGCTGTATCAAATCAGCGAGGCGCTGAATGAACACATGGATCTGAAAAAGTCCCTCTACACGGTGCTGGATATCCTGGCGCGGTCGATGGACATGATGCGCGGGACGATCACGATTCTGGATCCGGTTAAAGACGAAATCAACATCGAAGTGGCCCACGGGTTGTCCCAAACCGCGATGGAAAGGGGAAAGTACAAGCTGGGAGAAGGGATCACCGGCCGGGTCATCCAGACCGGCAAACCGATCGGCATCCCAAAAATCAGCGAGGAGCCGCTGTTTCTGAACCGGACCTCTTCCAGAAAATCCAAGCAGGAGGAGGAATTCTCCTTTATCTGTGTGCCGATCCAAAAAGGCAGCCAGGTGATCGGGGCGATCAGCGTGGATCGACCCTTCGATCCATCCTACGACTTGAAGGACGGCGAAAAGCTGATGACCGTCGTCGCCACGATGGTTGCCAGACAGGTGATCAATCTTGAAACCATCCGGCTGGAAAAAGAACGGCTGCGGGAGGAAAACCGGCGGCTGCGCTCAAAGCTGGAAGAAAAATACCGGATCAGCGAAATCATCGGAAACAGCAACAAGATGCGGGAGGTCTTCCAGATGATCTCCCAGGTTTCAAGGAGCAACGCGACGGTTCTGATCCGCGGGGAGAGCGGAACCGGCAAAGAACTGGTGGCCAACGCCATCCACTTCAACAGCCACAGGAACAAAAACCCGTTTGTGAAAGTCAACTGCGCGGCCCTGCCCGCCAACCTGATCGAGAGCGAACTGTTCGGCCATGAAAAAGGGGCCTTTACGGGGGCGATCAAACAAAAACTGGGGAAATTCGAGCTGGCCAACAAAGGCACCATTTTCCTGGACGAGATCGGAGCCCTCGATTTGGGGCTTCAGGCAGACCTGCTCCGGGTCCTTCAGGAGAAGGAATTCGAGCGGGTGGGCGGCCACCGGACCATCAAGGTGGACGTCCGTATCATCGCCGCCACCAACAAGAACCTGGAACAGGCAGTGGAGGATGGGTCCTTCCGGGGGGATCTGTACTATCGGTTGAATGTTTTTCCCATCTATATGCCGCCGCTGCGGGAGCGTAAAACCGACGTGCTGCTTCTGGCCGATTACTTTCTTGAAAAGTACGCCAAGGAGAACCGGAAACAGATCCAGCGGTTTTCCACCCCCGCCATCGACATGCTGATGTCCTACCACTGGCCGGGAAACGTCCGGGAGCTTGAAAACTGTATCGAGCGCGCCGTACTGCTCTGTGAGGAAGGCGTCATTCACGGCTATCACCTGCCGCCCACCCTTCAAACCGGAACCGAATCAAACACGCTGCCGAAACACTCCCTGGAGGATGCCGTCGCGAACCTGGAACGGGAGATGATCATCGATGCGTTGAAAAATACCCGGGGCAATATTTCGGAGGCATCAAGGCTGCTGGAAACAACGGTGCGCAAGTTTTCCTACAAGGCGCAGCGGTACGCCGTCGACTATCGCAAATACCGCTGATCGCTCTACAGGCCTGGGTTCTGAAACGGACCCTGCCGGGCGCACGACCCCGGCAGCTTTCCCCCGGGTTGATCCTGGCCTTACCCGCCGGCCACCGCCGAGCCGGGCCCTGCAAGGGGCTTGAACATCTTTTTGCCCGCCCCGCAGATCGGGCATCGCCAGTCGTCCGGGAGATCCTTAAAGGCGGTACCCTTTGGAATCTTGCCTTTTCGATCGCCCCGGTCCGGATCATAGATATACCCGCAATTGACCGTCTGGCACTGGTACATTTCTTCAGGTGCTGCCATCCCGATAGCTCCTTTAAAGCAAATAACGTTGATGTTGATGAACTCGTAAAAAGTCCAAAAGTTCCCTCTCCCTGTCGAAGATCCGCCTTCGGTGGAACGGGAGAGGGACAGGGTGAGGGTGAATAAAATGGAATATCAACTACTTACATCCCCCTCCCCTTAATCCCCTCCCACCAGGGGAGGGGAAATCCGACTTTTTACGAGTTCATCAATGTTGGGACATTTTAAAAACTCTATAATCCCCCTTAGGGTTCAGGGGTCAAGGCATGCCTGCCTTTGGCACGGATTCGATAATCCAAATGAATAAATGGTGTGCCGCTGTTTGTCAACCCGATACAAGCAATTTGGCCTGAAGGCAGAGAACCAGTTGAGCGGCGGCCGCCCCGCTGCTCAAAGCGGGGCGGCCGCCGGGGGCGGAGGGTCATATATCGAAGTAGAGGAAAAATTCGTGCGGATGCGGGCGCAGCTTGACCGGATTGATCTCGTGTTCGGTTTTGTATTCGACCCACATGTCGATCACATCCTGGGTAAAGACATCGCCTTTCATCAGAAATGCGTTGTCTTCCTGCAGCGCGCAAAGAGATTCTTCCAGACTGCCCGGAGCGGAGGGAATTTCCGCAAGCTCCTCGGGGGGCAGGTTGTAGATATCCTTGTCGAGCGGATCTCCCGGATCGATCTTGTTTTCGATCCCGTCGATAACGGCCATCAGCATCGCGGAGAAAGCGATATATCCGTTGCACGACGGATCGGGGGTTCTAAACTCGATCCGTTTGGCCTTGGGAGAGGGTGAATACATCGGGATCCGCACCGCGGCACTCCGGTTCCGGCTGGAGTAGGCCAGGTTCACGGGCGCTTCGAAACCCGGTACCAGACGCTTGTACGAATTGGTGGTCGGGTTGGTAAAGGCGCACAGGGCGCGGCAGTGCTTCAGGATTCCGCCGATGGCCCAGAGCGCCTCCTGGGAGAGCCCGGCATACTTGTCCCCGGCAAACAGGGGAATGCCGCCTTTCCAGATGCTGATGTGGGTGTGCATGCCGGTGCCGTTGTCCCCAAAAAGCGGCTTGGGCATGAAGGTGACGGTGTGATTGTGCCGATAGGCCACATTTTTCAGCACGTACTTGAACCACTTGAGCTGATCGGCCATCTGCAGCAGCGGCTTGAAGTGCATATCGATTTCGGCCTGACCGGCATTGGCGACTTCATGGTGCTGGGCTTCGATATCGATTCCGAGATTTTTCAAAACCAGCACCATTTCGGTCCGCAGGTCCTGGAACTTGTCCATGGGCGGAACCGGGAAGTATCCTTCCTTGGGGCGCGGTTTGTATCCGAGGTTCGGGCACTCTTCCCGGCCGGTGTTCCAGGTTCCCTCAACAGAGTCGATCGCATAGAACGCCCGGTGGCTCGAGGATTCGAAACGGATGTCATCGAAGATAAAAAACTCCGCCTCGGGTCCGAAGAATGCGGTGTCTCCGATGCCGCTGCGCTTCAGAAAGGCTTCCGCCTTCTGGGCGATATAGCGCGGGTCCCGGCTGTAGGCTTCCCGGGTGACCGGATCGACGATGTTTCCGATCACCACCAGGGTGGGCGCCTCGAAAAAGGGGTCCATCTTTGCGGTTTGCGCGTCCGGAATCACCAGCATGTCGCTGGCATGAATCGGCTGCCAGCCCCGGATGCTCGATCCGTCGAAACCGAATCCGTCTTCAAAGCTGGCTTCCTCAAGTTCGCTGATCGGCACGGAAAAGTGCTGCCACACCCCCGGAAAATCCTCGAAACGGATGTCGACCATTTTCGCCCCCTTCTCCTCTGCCATCTCCAATACCTGTTTCGGTGTCATACCTTGCTCCTCCTTTGAATGGGTTGTCGTATCTGTTGGTGTATCCTTCTTAAGCCAACGCGTCATGCCGTGGCACCGTACCCGATGCGCTTTGACCTATGCTCCATGCGTATTTAAATCGCATCCTTTCCCCGTTCGCCGGTTCTCACCCGGACCGCGGTTTCCACCGGAAGCACGAAGATCTTGCCGTCTCCGATCTTGCCGGTGTTGGCCGCTTTTTGAATTTTTTCCACCACCGCATCGGCCCGATCCGATTCGACAACGATTTCGATTTTGACCTTCGGAATGAAGTCGACCACATATTCGGCCCCGCGATAGATCTCCTTGTGCCCTTTCTGCCGACCGTAGCCTTTGACCTCGGAAATCGTCATCCCCTGGATGCCGATGTCATTCAGGGCTTCTTTCACATCATCGAGCTTAAACGGCTTGATGATCGCTTCGATCTTTTTCATCTCGGAAATCCTCCTCAAAGTTTGGTGCCGTTCCACGCGGGATGGCTTTCAATCCGGTATTACGTGATCTCAAACGCCCGTTCCCCGTGCAGCGCGCCGTCAAGGCCCTGGATTTCGGTATCGGATTCTACCCGGAGGCCACCGGTGAGGGCCTTGGTAATGTACACGATCGCCAGGGTTGCGATGCCCGTGTAGACCGCGGTTGCAGCGATGGAGACGATCTGTATGCCCAGCTGTTTGGGATTGCCGTAAAACAGTCCGCATGCCCCTTCCATAACCGCCGGGTTTGCAAACAGCCCGGTGGCCACCGCACCCCACATCCCGCACATGCCGTGGACACCAAACGCGTCCAGCGAGTCGTCATAACCGAGTTTGTGTTTGAGCACGGCCACGCTGAAGAAACCGAACCCTCCTGCAACCAGACCAATGATCAGTGCTGCGCCGAAGGTGACGTAACCGGCAGCCGGCGTTATGGCCACCAGCCCCGCCACCACCCCCGAGGCAATGCCCAGAACGGTCGGTTTTTTATTGACGACCCATTCGGTAAACATCCACGCGAGTGCCGCCGTGGCAGCCGATGTGTTGGTCACCAGGAACGCCGAACCGGCGATACCGTCTGCAACCAGCCGGCTGCCCGCATTGAAGCCGAACCATCCGAACCAGAGCAGGGCCGCGCCCAGTGCGGTCAATGAGATGCTGGAGGGGAACATGGCCTCTTTGCCGTATCCAATCCGTTTTCCCACCGCAAAGGAGAGGACCAGGCCGGCGACACCGGCGTTGATGTGAACGACCGTCCCGCCGGCGAAGTCAAGCGCCCCCATTTTCCCCATCCATCCCCCCCCCCAGACCCAGTGAGCGATGGGCGCATAGACAAAGGTCACCCAGAGGAGGTTGAAAACGATCCAGGCGGAAAACTTGAGTCGATCCACGATCGCACCCAGAACCAGCGCGACGGTGATGCAGGCGAAGGTCATCTGAAACAGCGCGAACACATAGGTCGGGATGGTCCCCGAAAGGCTGTGTACGGTGATGCCGTTCATAAAGAAATGATCCAGCCCCCCGATGAGCCCGCCGGTCGATGGCCCGAAGGAAAGGCTGTAGCCCCACATCATCCATATCACGCTGGCCATACAATAGGAGACAAATGTCATGGCATAGGTGTTGAGATGGTTCTTGTATCGGGACATTCCCCCATAAAAAAGCGCCAACCCGGCGGGGGTCATCATCATGACCAGCGCCGTCGATACGATCATCCAGGCGGTATCCCCGGAGTTGAGCGCATCGTCGGCAAAAGCCGTCGAAAACGGATACAGCCATAAGATTGCGGTGGCCCACACCCATTTCAGTTTCATCTTTATTCCAAACCTCCTGATGCTCGAGAGGCGATTGGACACCGTGAACGCTGCGACGACGGCGGTCCCGATTCGCCCCGGATTATTTGTGTATTTCTGAAAAGCAACAGGTGTGCCAGTTCTGATAAAATAAATAATTATATATGAATATCAGTATGATAACAGAGTTTATAAATAACTAAATGAAATAATTTATATACATATTTGTATTATTAGCCTGATTTGTTACAATTTTGAAAGTTGCGGTGGGGGCAAATCAACCCGCATGTAAACCTCAGGGCCTCCGGTTGGGTGGGGAGGCCTGCGCAGTCGCATGCGGGGGGGGGGCATCGCCGGCTGCCTCGCGCCGGGTGCGGGGAAAGGTTACTTTGGCCCCTGGAGCACCGCCATGACGGCGGATTTGATTTCGTTGAGCTGATCGGATGAATCGACTTTCTGACCGTCAAAGTCGCGCACATAGAAGACGTCGACGACCTGGTCGACTTTGGTGCCGATCTTTGCGACCCAGACATCCAGCCGGCACCGGAAAAGGGCATCGGCAATGAGAAACAACAGGCCGGGAAAGTCATGGGCAAACACTTCGAGGATCGTAAAGAAGCTCGAACTGGTGTTGTCTATCTTGACCAGCGGGGGGCGATCGGAGGTCACCGGTTTTTTTGTCTTATAGGTTTGCATCCGTTCGGCAAGGGCCGAGCGCAAATCCAGACTTCCGGAAAGCGCCGCTCTCAGATGGCCCTCGGCCCGGGTCCATGTCTCGTTTTCAAAAATCTGGTCGGCAGGAGGCTCCACCTTGAAGATGTCCAGGGCGATGTTGTTTCGCCAGGTAAACACCTGCACGTCCAGAATATTGAGACCGTTTAGGGTGAAAATGCCGGCAATCCTGGACAACAGCCCCGGCCGGTCCTTGGCACAGACGGTCACCTGGCGGGTGCCCGAGACAGGGTCGGTTTCAATACGCCAGACAAATTCACCGGTGCCGAGCCGGCTGAAAAGCCCGATATGCTCCACGATGGCCTGGGCGGTGGTGTTCAGCAGGTAACGCGGGGACATGGTGCCAAACAGCCCTTCCAGCTCCCGGCGCTCCGCATCGCTGCCGGCGGTGTCCAGCACCTCGGCCTTTTTATGCTCGATCAGTTCGACCGATTCCCGTGTGGCCAACTCCCCTTTTTCCAGGGTGGTCAATACTTTGAGAAAAAGGTCCCTGAGCAGGGTGGCGTTCCATTCATTCCATGCCTTGGGCCCGGTGGATTTCGAATCGGCGACCGTCAGCAGGTAGAGCATTTTCAAGCGGTCGATGTCCTTGATTTCCCTGGCGCAGAAAATGGCGGTCTCCTCGTCCTGAATATCCCTGCGGGTGGCCGTTTCGATCAGGAACAGATGGTATCGCACCAAAAACGAGACCGTATCGATCGCTGCGGGCTTGAACCCTTTCCGCCTCAGAATCTCCTCGACCAGGTGCGCGCCGGTCTCGGCATGGCCCTGATTCGGGGTCCCCTTGCCGATATCGTGAAGCAGTGCGGCCCAGAGCAGCAGCTTTTTGGGCTTCAATTCGATGTAGAGGGTTGCGCACAGCAGATCGTCCGAAGCGCCGAACGCTTTCAGCGTGTCGACGGTTTGCAGCAGGTGCCGGTCGACGGGGTACAGGTGATAGTCATCGTACTGGATGCGATTGACGATCCGCTTCATTTCCGGAATAAACCGTGTCAGAAAACCGGTGCTGAGCATGTCCTCCGGCACGCTGAATCCGGAAACCGGTTTGGACAGGGCTTTTTCGAATGCTTTGACCACCGCGGGCGAATTCAACAGCGGGTCATCCGCAAGATAAAGAAACTCTTTGATCAGCCGTTTGGTCTCGGCGCCGAGCGGGACGTTCAGCCGGGCGCTTTCTTCAAATATCTCCACCAGAAGCGCCGGCCTTTTCAGAATGCTTCGGGGGGAGCTGAAATAGAGGGTTCCGTTTTCGATCTTGAGCCCTTTGGTGTCGGTGGTTCTTGAAACCGTCGACTCGCGGCGGCCGATTCTGGCAAGCCCCGCTTCGTGAAGAAAGGTCCCATGCAGCTGTTTGATGCTGTCCATGTGCCCGTGGAGAATCCCCAAAAACCGTTCAACCGGCTGAAGCCCATCGGCAATGGAAAATCCAAGCTGCGCCGCCATTTTTTCCTGGTAATCGAAGTAGAGCTGATCGCATTTTCGCCCGGTGATCTGGTGGAGATGATTGCGAACAAACCAGAGAAAGGAAACCCCCGCCGACAGCACCCGGTATTCATCGTGGGACAGATACCCTTCGTATTCCAGATCCCTCGGTTCCTTGAGGTTGGATCGGATTTTCGCGATCCAGAGCATCGTGTGGTAATCCCGCAACCCGCCGTGCCCCTCTTTCAGGTTGGGCTCCAGCAAATAGGCCGATTCGCCGAACCGCCGGTGGCGCTCCCTGTTGCGCTGAATCAGCCAAAAGATGATTTCGCTTCCTTTTTTCCGTAAGATCGAATCGGCCGCCGCGGTTTTCATATCCACATAGACCTGCGAAACCCCACAGACGATTCGGGCGTCGAGAATCGAGGTTAAAACTTCATAGTCGCGGGCTGCCAGGCGGATGCATTCCTTCATGGACCGGATGGCATAGCCCACCTGCAGCCCGATGTTCCAAAGCGGATAGACCACCTCCTGAATCAGCGCTTCGGCCCCATCGGGGATCCGTTTCTTGAAGACAAAGAGCAGATCCACATCCGAGTGGATGCACTGCTCCATCCTGCCGTATCCCCCCAGTGCCACGATGGCAAAGGGGTTTTTGGCGATTTCCAGCTCGGGGCCCACCCGGCTGGTTTCAAATCGCCGGAAGAAATAATCGTCGAGCAGCCCGGCATGCCGGTAAAGAAAATCCGGCGATGATTCCGCCAAAAATTCATGGATCAGACGGAACCTGCCTTCCTTAAGTATCTCCTCGGCATCGATGGGGTTTTCAACGCGCGTCATGGGCACCTTTTGCTCCGCTCCTCGAGCGGATCCATCCGCAGATTAAAATCAGAAAGAATGTAAACCGCTTCCGCTTCCCTACAGAGCAATAGATGTGCCAGAAAAAACCGCCGAATGTCCCCCTCCCCCAACCCCTCCCGCCTGGATGACCTTTGGACACATTTGACCCAGGGGGCACCGTATTCCTTCCCCCCTTGTGGGGGGAGGTTAGGAGGGGGGTGACCGGGGATGCATCCCACCGCCCCTTTTCCGATCCGGGCGCGCCGATAGACAACCATTGAAACGGCAGATACATATTTGTAATAAATCCAGCGAGGAATTTACAAATTTGTAATTGAAAAATTAGGATCATCTCCAAATTAATTGGTGATCCAAGAGGATTCAAGGGTTCCAGGGTTCCAGGATTCGAGTGAAAAATCCGCCTGGGAGGGAAAGGGTTCGAATGCCGGTAAGCGAAGCGCGGAATCAATAAATGCTTAAGAATTACAAAGAATTAAAAGTCCGGCAAAAGTCCTGTCAGCTATCTCAATAAAGAAGGCTCGTCAGAACTTCAGCGAGATATCGGGCAGGTCGAGAGGATGCTGAAGGCTTTGATAAAATCATTAGAAAACAAACCCTTGAATCCTCGAATCCTGGAACCCTTTCTCCCAACTATTTGGGAGAAGAGCCCTAAATTTTTACCGACGGGTATTCGTCTCCGGGCAAAAACCGACGCCATGCATACTTTACGGCATCCTGAAGATCCTTGAATTGGGTCTCGGGAATCCGGGCAGGCTTTTCCTGAAGGCTGAGGCGGTGGAGTGCGGACCGGTAGGTCAGGTAGGATTTTTTCAGCAGGTGGGCGGTTTCGTCGTCGATGACCCCGGCAAGCGCCAGGGTGTTGATCTGGCGGACATTGTCGGTCCAGTCGGTCAATTCGATGCACCGGTGGGCATGGCCCAAGACCAGGTACTGGACCAGAAACTCGATGTCGACGATACCCCCTTTTCCCTGCCGAAGGTCGAATTGCCCCGGTGCGGACGCCATAAGCTGCCGGCGCAACCGCTCCCGCATCCGCTTCACGTCACTGCCCAGGACCTCCGGATCCCGCGGTTTGGCCAGGACGTCCCGGCGAATCCCGCGGAAGGATTCCATCAGACGCGGATTTCCGCACACCGCACGGGCCCGGACCAGGGCCTGATGCTCCCAGGTCCAGGCATGATGGAGCTGGTAATCCCGATACCCCTCGATGTGGCTGACCAGCGGGCCGGCGCCGCCGCTGGGGCGAAGCCGCATATCGGTCTCATAGAGAAAACCCGCGGCCGTGTGGGTGGTCAGGATATGGACGATCCGCTGGCCGAACCGGGAAAAAAAATGGGCGTTTTCGATGGATCGTTCGGCCCCCCGGGTATGTCCCTCCCCGCCGGCATGGAGAAACACCAAGTCCAAATCCGAATCGTAGCCCAGTTCAATGCCCCCCAGCTTGCCCAGGGCGATCACTGCAAAACCCCGTTCCAGGTCCTGATCATCCATCCGGCAGACCGGCTCCCCGTATTTGTCCGTCAGGTCCTGCCAGGCCAGGTGGAGCACCTCGGAAAGGATCGTCTCGGCAAGATCGGACAGGTGATCGCTCACCCGCATCAAGGGCAGCGTACCGGTGACGTCGGCTGCGGCGATCCGCAGGATGTTGACCTGTTTGAAAACGCACAGGTTTTCGATCCGATGTTCGAAATCCGGATCCGGCATGCGGTGGAGCCGCTTGCCAAGTTCGGATTCGAGCTCCCTTCGATCGGGGGGGGTATACAGGGTCCGGGCATCCAGCAGTTCGTCGAGAACAACCGGATGAAGGGCCAGATAGGAGATCACCCAGGGGCTGGCCGCGGCCAGTTTGACCAGGCGGACCAGTGCTTCCGGGTTTTCCACCAGCAGGGCCAGATAATTGATCCGGCGCTGGAGTGCCTTGATCAGGGCGAGCACGCGGTTGAGGGTCTGTATCGGGTCCGGTGCTCCCGCAACGGCTTTGAGCACCCGAGGCATCAATTTGTCCAGGCGGGATCGTCCTTCGGCCCCGAGCGCCCGGGTCGCCGGTTCTTTCCGGGCGATATCCAGCAGCCGCAGGGCCCTGTCGGGCTCGGCGAATCCTGCCGCGGACAACTGCAGCCGGCACCATTCCACGTCCGCGGACCCGGCCCAGATATCCGACCAGAACCCCTTGGACGGATCGTTGGGTTCGTCCGGCTCCTGGATTTCGAGCAGTTGATTGAACTGGAGATGAACCCCTTGCCGGTGGCGCTCCAGTTCTGCGGCAAAGGCATCCCAATCGGCAAATCCCATGGAGACCGCCAGCCGGGTCTGTTCGAGCCGATCCGAGGGAAGGCAATGGGTCTGCTGGTCGGAAAACTCCTGGAGTCGGTGCTCGGTGATTCGCAAAAAGCGGTAGGCTTCGGAAAGCGTGTTGCAGACGGTTTTGGGGACGTTGCCGTCCGTGGATAGAATCTCCAAAACCTTCATTATCCGGCGTTCCTGCAGAACGGGGGTCACCCCGCCCCGGATCAACTGGAAGACCTGTCCGAAAAACTCGATTTCCCGAATGCCTCCCGGGCCCAGCTTGATGTTTTCCGCCATCCCTTTCCGGCGCAGTTCCCGGGAGATTTTCGCCTTCATTTCCCGCAGGGATTCGAACGCGCCGTAATCCAGATACCGCCGGTAGATAAAGGGCCGGAGCCGGTCCAGCAGTCGGCGGCCGGCGATCCGGTCCCCGGCCACCACCCGCGCCTTGATCCATGCATACCGTTCCCATTCGCGCCCCTGCTCCTGGTAGTAATCCACCATGTTGTCAAAATGCATGGCGATGGGACCGCTCTCCCCGAAGGGACGCAGCCGCATATCCACCCGGAAGACCGTGCCGTCCTCGGTGGCCGCACCGATGACATGGATGAGCCGTCTGCAGAGCCGGTGGAAAAACTCTTCATTGGTTACGGGGCTGTCCCGGCCCTCGGTGCCGCCGGATTCCGGGTAGGCGAAGATCAGATCGATGTCCGACGAAAAATTCAACTCGCCGCCCCCCAGCTTGCCCATGCCGATGACGACCAGCTGCTGGGCGGACCCCCCCCGGGACCGGGGAACCCCGAGGGCCTGGCTCAACCCCCGATACAGCACGCCGAGGGCCCCATCGATGCAGGCTTCGGCGAAGCGGCTCAGATCCGAGAGGATTTCCGGAAGCTCGGCGTACCCGCACAGATCCCGCCAGGCGATCCGCACCATTTCCCGCCGCCGGATCCTCCGAAGGCTGCGGATCAATCCGGCATCATCCGGAACCCCCGCCAGTTCGGTTCGGATGCACTGCACGTAGCGATCCGGCGGATATCTCCGGTCCATATCCCCGGATTCCAGAAGCTCAAGGAACAGGGCCGGATCGGTCAGGCAGCTTTTTGAAACAAAACCGCTCAGGGCAAAGACATACCGGAGTTCCCCCAGGCGGGGATCATCCTCCCCAAGGGGAGCGTGGAAGGCTTCAAGACGCTTTTTGAGGGCCGCCCACCTCTCCGCACCGCAGGCTGCCAGGTCATCGGGTAAGGGAACCTTCATGGATATTGATTTTCCATTCAATCCGTTCTATAAAACAGCGTCGATGGTTTTCGGGTGTTTGGCCCTGGGGTTATCCGTATGTATCCAAAATTGCCTCCGCCTTCAACACTTCCTGTCGGAAATGCGGATTAAGGGGTAGAACCAGACACGACCCGCCTGTATTTTCCAGCATGCGAAAAAATTAGCGGTTGCGTCGGGTGGTCCGAAACTTGCTAATGCAAGTGAATAGGTTGATCGGTTCAAGCCCTTTAACCTATATTTATTACAAATTTGAAATTTTTTAAAGGAGCACAGCGCATGTGCCGGTTGTTTGCGATCACCAGCGAAGACCCCCTATCTCCCATGGTGGCCGTCGAGGCCCTCAATGTCATGCGGGAAGGCCACGACGGATCCGGGGTCGGGCTGTTTCTCCGGGATCTGGGCGGCCCGTTTGAGGACATCAAAGACGCCCCCATTCTTTCCGGGATATTCAGCGACGAGGGCCTCAAGCGGCTGGATGCGTTCATGATGAACATCGGGTTCATGACCAAATACAAGCTGACCATCAAGGTCCCCAAGCAGCCCCCCCCGGGAATCCCCAAAAGGGATATCTACCTGGTCCGGGCCTACGAGTATCCGGAAGAGTGGGACGGCTTCGCACCGGAACAGCTCTATGAACGGATCGTGGACATCCGCCTCAAGCTTCGGAAGATGGGTGAAGAAAAGGAAGACATGATCGTTTTTTCCTTCTGGCCGGATGTGATCATGATCAAAGAAATCGGTGATCCCATGACGGTGGCCCGGTTCCTGAAGCTGGATCGAGAAGATCTGTGTGCCCGGGTGATCATGGCCCAGGGGCGGCAGAATACGAACTACGCCATCAATCTGTACGCCTGCCACCCGTTTTTCGTCCAGGGCTACGCCACCATGACCAACGGGGAGAACACCGCCTTTGTTCCGATCAAGGAGTTTTTGCTCTCCCGGGGTTTTGCGGGTTACACCGGGTATCAGTCCGACTCGGAGGTGTTTACCCATATCCTTCACTACACCATCCAGAAACTCGGCCTCGGGCTGGAAGCCTACAAGCACGTGATCACCCCGCTGCAGGACGGGGACCTGAACCGGCACCCGGATCAGCAGATGTTGAAATATTTGAAACATGCATGCCGCAAGCTGATTATCGACGGACCCAACTGCGTGATCGGATGCCTTCCGGACCATTCGCTGTTCATGGCCCAGGACAGAAAAAAGCTGCGGCCGGGGGTGGTGGGCGGAAGGCCCGGCATGTATGCGTTCGCATCCGAGATCTGCGGATTGGACGCCGCGATTCCGAGTCGCGACAAATCGAAAGACTTTCAACCCATGCACTTGGATACTGCCATTGTCGGCTCCGGCCGGCAGGAGGTGCGGATATGTTGCCAAACAGACCCATTACCCCATCTACCCTCAGCGTAAAGGATCTGCTCTGGCAGATACTCTGGGATAAGGAAAAGTGCACGATGTGCGGCCGCTGCACGGCCGTCTGCCCGGTGAGCGCCATCGAACTGGGGGTGTTTCGAAAGCGTGTCGTCCGGACATCCCTCGACCTGACCGAAGCCCCGGCAAGCCTTTTTTCCGTGTACCACGGGATCCGGCAGAAAACCGATCCGGCATACGCCTGCGTGGGCTGCGCCATGTGCAGCCTGGTCTGCCCCAACGATGCCATTGTCCCGCTTCGAAGCGATGAAGCCGACAAGCTGAGATTTCATATCAACCGGGGGGGGCAGCCCCGACGCCGGGGCGGGCGCCGCAACGCCCGGGACGGGATTCTCGACCAGATCAAGTTCATCCGGATTTCCATGCTGACCGACCCTGCGCTGGACGCCGGGCGCCACGAGTTTGAACTTCGCACGCTGCTGGGCCGGATCCTGCCCCCGGAAAAAAACCTCCAGCTTCTCAGCGAACAGGGATGGATTCCTCCGGTCCGGGAAATCTACCCGCTGATCATCGGTGGGATGTCCTTCGGCGCCCTGTCCCCCAACATGTGGGAAGGCCTGCAGATGGGGGTGGCCTACCTGAACGAAGAACTGAACATGCCGGTGCGCATCTGCACCGGCGAGGGCGGGTGCCCGCCCCGGCTGCTGCGCAGCCGGTTTATCCAATACGTCATCCTGCAGATCGCCAGCGGGTACTTCGGCTGGGACGAGATCATCCACGCCCTGCCGGAGATGAAGGAAGACCCCTGCGCGGTGGAGATCAAGTACGGCCAGGGCGCCAAGCCCGGAGACGGCGGACTGCTGATGTGGTACAAGGTAAACAAGCTGATCGCGGCGATCCGGGGGGTCCCCGCCGGGGTCAATCTGCCCAGCCCGCCGACCCACCAGACCAAGTATTCCATCGAAGAGGCCGTGGCCAAGATGATCCAGTCCATGTACATGGCCTGGGGGTTCCGGGTGCCCGTCTATCCGAAAATATCGGGCACCTCCACCGCGCTGGCGGTGCTCAACAACCTGACCCGAAACGCCTATGCGGGCGGGCTCGCCATTGACGGCGAAGACGGCGGTACCGGCGCCGCATACAACATCTCCATGGATCACATGGGGCATCCGATCGCCAGCAACATCCGCGACTGCTACATGACCCTGGTCGACGTGGGGATGCAAAACGAAATCCCGCTGTTTGCCGGGGGCGGGGTGGGAAAGAACGGAAACCTCGCCGCAAACGCCGCGGCACTGATCATGCTGGGGGCCAGCGGGGTTCAGGTGGGAAAATACATCATGCAGGCCGCGGCCGGATGTCTCGGCTCCGAGTCCGACCGGTGCAATATCTGCAACATCGGCCTGTGTCCGAAGGGGATTACCTCGCAGGATCCCCGTCTCTACCGGCGCCTCGATCCGGAGGATGTCGCCCAGCGGTTGGTGGATGTATTTTTGAGCTTCGATACCGAGCTGAAAAAAATCGTCGCACCCCTGGGACGGTCCACGTCGCTGCCCATCGGCATGTCGGACGCACTGGGCATCGGAGACTATCACGCCGCCGAACGGCTGAAAATCAAATACGTGGTCTGACGGTATGGAGCAGGTTGAATGGATAACAAGCATTACTACGTGATCTCGGGAAAACAGGACGGTGTCCGGCTGGACTCCCGACTTCTCGAGGAAAAGATACAGAAAGCGGTTGAACGGGGCTACCGGGAAATACTGATCCATGCCTTCGGCCAGCACGGCATCGGCGGCCGACTCTGGCGGGGGGGGGATGCACCGATCCAGATCCGAATCGAAGGCCACTCGGGTCAGCGGGTCGGCTCCATGGGGTTTGCCAACACCACCATCCATGTGATGAATCCGGCCTCGGACGATCTGGGATGGCTCAATGCCGGTGCGCACATCGTGGTCCACGGCAATTCGGGCAACGGCACGGGCAATGCCATGGCCCAGGGGAAAATCTACGTGGCCGGAAATATAGGTGCCCGGGGAATGACCATGACCAAGCGAAACCCGCGGTTCGATCCGCCGGAGCTCTGGGTATTGGGATCCGCGGGGGATTATTTCGGCGAATTCATGGCGGGGGGTATCGCCGTGGTCTGCGGGGTGAAGCCCCAGAATCCCGGCAACGTGCTCGGCTATCGATCGCTGGTGGGCATGGTGGGCGGAAAGGTCTATTTCCGGGGGCCCCACGACGGCTACAGCCGGAACGACGCCAAACTGACCCCCATCGATGCGGAGGATTGGAATTGGCTGGAGGGCAACCTCGAGGGGTTTCTCAAGGGGATCGGGAGAACCGATCTGCTCGGCACGCTGGCCGACCCGAGCCAGTGGCAGCTGCTGGTCTCCCGCTCTCCCCATGAAAAAACGGTCCATCAGCGTCGCGGGATCGGGTTTTTCCGGCGGCAGGTCTGGGACAAAGAACTGGGCCCCGGGGGGTTGATCGGAGATCTGAGCCTGCTGGATCGAAGCCCCGTTCCCGTGATCACCACCGGTGCGTTGCGGCGGTTTGTTCCGGTCTGGGAAAACCGTAAATACGCCCCCCCCTGCGAGGCCTCCTGCCCGACGGGCATACCGGTCCACGACCGCTGGCGGCTGATCCGGGAAGGCCGGGTGGATGAGGCCGTGGACATGGCGCTGGCCTATACACCGTTTCCGGCAACCGTGTGCGGTTACCTGTGCCCCGCCCTGTGCATGCAATCCTGCACCCGGCAGGCGCTGAGCCTGGCCCCGGTGGATGTCTCCGAGCTGGGCAGGGCAAGCCTTTCGGCCTGCCTGCAGGAGCTGCCCCCCCTCAGCGGCAAGCGGATCGCGGTGATCGGCGGGGGACCTGCGGGAATCTCGGTCGCCTGGCAGCTTCGTCATAAGGGCCACCAAGCCGTGGTGTATGACATGGCAAAGAAGCTGGGGGGAAAGATAGCATCCGTCATTCCGGAGAGCCGGATCCCCCGAAAGGTGGTGTCCGCAGAGATCGAACGGATCGGAACGGTGATTCCCCACGTGCATCTTCAACAAAGCATATCGAAGGAAGAATTCGATCGGATCCGGGAAGACTTTGATTTTGTGGTGATCGCAACCGGGGCGGTCCGTCCGATTTCGCTTTCCGTCCCCGGCGCGGACCGGATGATGCCCGCGACGGAGTTTCTGGTCAAGGCCAAGGCTGGAACCATCACACCGGGACAGCGGGTCGTGGTGATCGGTGCGGGCAATGTCGGCTGCGACGTGGCCACCGAAGCCCACCGGCTGGGGGCGGACGACATCACCCTGATCGACATCCAGCCGCCGGCCTCGTTCGGAAATGAGAGGCAAGCCGCAGAGGCGGCCGGGGCCAAATTCAGGTGGCCCTGTTTTACCGAATCGGTTACCCCGGAAGGCGTCAGGCTGACCGACGGGCGGATGCTTGCTGCCGATACGGTGGTGATCGCCATCGGGGACCGGCCGGACCTGAGCTATCTTTCAGACGATATCGCCACGGAACGGGGCTACATCACGGTGAACAAACATTTTCAAACCTCGGCGCCCAGGGTCCTTGCCATCGGCGATGCGGTCAAGCCGGGGCTGTTGACCGATGCCATCGGTGCGGGAAGAAAAGCCGCCGGGGCGATCATCGATATGATCGAGGGGAAAACGCCGGTGTCCCGGGATATCGAGATGATCGACATCCGGCGGGTTTCCACCGAATACTTCGACCCCAGGGTCACCGGGTTTGACGACGTGAAGCACTGCGGGTCCCAGTGCGCCTCCTGCGGGGCCTGCAGGGACTGCGGCATCTGTGTGGCCGTCTGCCCCCAGGCCGCCATCCGCAGGGAGGAAAGATCGGGCGCCGATTACCAATACGTGGTGGATGAATCGCTGTGCATCGGCTGCGGATTCTGCGCCGGGGCCTGCCCGTGCGGGGTCTGGAACCTTGTGGGAAACGAACCGATGGAATGATCCCGGTTGCTGTGGGAAACCACGAAATGCACGAAACACCCAACAGAAAATAACGGTATGACAGACGCATTGCTCGCACTCGAAGACGGCCGCACCTTTCCGTGCAGCGCTTTTACCGGCCCGGGTGAGGCCGGCGGCGAGGTGGTATTCAACACCAGCATGACCGGCTACCAGGAAGTGTTGACCGATCCTTCCTACCGGGGCCAGATGGTCACCATGACCTACCCGCTCATCGGCAACTACGGGGTGAACCCCCAAGACGTCGAGTCCGAGCGCATCCAGGTGGCGGCCTTTCTGGTCCGGGAGTATCAGGAGTATCCCAGCAACTACCGGTCCACCGGCAGCCTGGCGCAGTACCTCAAAGAAAACGGCGTGCTGGGGGTCGAAGGGTTGGACACCCGGGCGTTGACCCGGCATATCCGGACCACCGGCGCCCTGCGCGCCTTTATCTCGACACAGGACCTGGATCCGGCTTCGCTGGTCCAGCGGGCCAACGCGGTGCCGAGCATGGCCGGCCGGGATCTGGCCAGTGTCGTCACCTCGCCAACCCCCTTTCGGTGGATCCAGGGAAAACGGCTTCCCATCTCTCCGGATACCCCCTTGGATACGGGCATCTGGCGGCATTCGGGTGAAAAGGCCGGCGTGGTCGCTTTCGACTACGGGATCAAGTACACCATCCTGAGGTGCCTGGAGGAAGCGGGATGCGAGGTGGTGGTGGTGCCGGCATCCACCCCGGCGGAGACGGTAAAGCGGATGTCACCCAGCGGCATCTTTCTTTCCAACGGTCCCGGCGATCCCGAACCGGTCGCCTACGCGGTGGAAACGATCGGAAAGCTGATCGGGTATCGACCCATTTTCGGGATCTGCCTGGGCATCCAGCTGCTGGGGATCGCGCTGGGGGGAAAAACCTACAAGCTCAAGTTCGGGCATCGGGGGGCGAACCAGCCGGTGAAGCGTCTTGAGACCGGGAGGGTGGAGATCACCTCCCAAAACCACGGGTTTGCGGTGGACATCGACACCCTGGATGCCCATGCGGTTGAAATCACCCACATCAATCTGAACGACAACACGCTGGAAGGCTTCCGGCATAAAAGGCTTCCGCTTTTTGCGGTCCAGTACCACCCCGAGGCCTCCCCGGGTCCCCATGACGCCCGGTATCTGTTTGACATGTTTTCAAAACTGATGAACGACTATCGCTGAACCCCATGCCGAAACGAGACGACCTCCATAAGATCCTGATCATCGGCGCCGGCCCAATCATCATCAGCCAGGCGTGCGAATTCGACTATTCGGGCACCCAGGCCTGCAAGGCCCTCAAAGAGGAAGGCTACGAAGTGGTGCTGGTCAACAGCAACCCGGCAACGATCATGACCGATCCGGAAACGGCCCCGCGCACCTATATCGAACCGGTCAACGCCGACATGCTGGAAATGATCATCCAACGGGAGCGGCCCGACGCCCTGCTGCCCACCCTGGGCGGGCAGACCGGGCTGAACACGGCGGTGGAAGTCGCCAGAAGGGGGGTGCTCGAGACTTACGGGGTGGAGATGATCGGTGCATCCATAGACGCCATTGAAAAGGCCGAGGACCGGGACCGGTTCAGGCATGCCATGGAGCGCATCGGGCTGCGGATTCCCCAAAGCGGCATCGCCCGGTCCATGCCCGAGGTCCGGGCCATCGCACAACAGATCGGCTATCCGGTCATCGTACGGCCCAGCTACACGTTGGGGGGGACCGGCGGCGGGGTGGCGTACAACCCCGAGGAGCTTGCCCTCATCGCAAAGGCGGGGCTCGATGCCAGTCTCATTCACCAGGTGATGCTGGAAGAATCGGTGCTCGGCTGGAAGGAATACGAACTTGAAGTGATGCGGGACCACCGGGACAATGTGGTCATCATCTGCTCCATCGAAAACATGGACCCGATGGGGGTCCACACCGGAGACAGCATCACGGTCGCCCCCGCTCAGACCCTCAGCGACAAGGAATTTCAACTGATGCGGGATGCCGCCATCGATATCATGCGCGAAATCGGTGTGGATACCGGCGGCTCCAATGTTCAGTTTGCCATCCATCCGAAAACCGGGGAGATGATCATCGTCGAAATGAACCCCCGGGTATCGAGAAGCTCCGCGCTGGCCTCCAAGGCCACCGGATTTCCCATCGCCAAGATTGCGGCCAAGCTGGCCGTCGGCTACAGCCTGGACGAAATCCCAAACGACATTACCGGAGAGACCCTGGCGTCCTTTGAACCGACCCTGGACTACTGCGTGGTGAAGATTCCCCGGTGGACCTTTGAAAAATTTCCCGAAACCCGGGATGTTCTCACCACCTCCATGAAATCGGTGGGGGAGACCATGGCCATCGGAAGAACGTTTAAAGAAGCCCTCCAGAAAGGGCTCCGATCCCTGGAAATCGGTCGGTTCGGGCTGGGGGCGGACGGAAAGGACCCGGAGCAGCCGCCCCCCCGCTCCGAGGTGGAGCAGAAGCTGGCCACCCCAAACAGCCAGAGGATCTTTTATCTTCGCTACGCGCTTCAGATGGGCATGTCCATCGCGTCGATCCACGCCCTGACCGGCATCGATCCGTGGTTCATCCAGCAGCTGGATCAGATCGTTGCCCTTGAAGGCACCCTCCGCAATCACCCCCGCCCGGTGCCGGCACCGCTGGTGCGCAAGGCCAAAACCTCCGGGTTTTCCGACCGGCAGCTGGCGCACCTGACCGGATCCGATGACATCCGGGTCGAAAAAGAAAGAAAAGCCGCCGGCATCCGGCCGGTATACAAGCTGGTGGACACCTGCGCTGCGGAA
>ENA-OSEO01002685-OSEO01002685.1-sediment-metagenome-genome-assembly--contig:-NODE-2685-length-23884-cov-3.354560_pt1 | contig 23884 bp, 21 predicted proteins | sample MGYA00237883_ERZ534232 | MGnify/ENA metagenome assembly ERZ534232
TCGGTCAGCACTGGTGTGCTAGACTCCCGCACCTATGCCCAAGCAGCCCGATAGGACCAACGTACCGCAGGTAGCAGTCCCGCGCATGGCGCGCTATCTGCGTCTGCTTCAACGACTCCAAGAGGAAGGCGTGTCCCGTATCTCTTCGCGCCAGATGGCTGATCGTCTAAGCGTCAATGCCGCTCAGATACGCAAGGATCTGAGTTACTTCGGCGAGTTCGGGGTCCGCGGAGTAGGCTACGATGTTGCCTACCTCATCTCGAGGCTTTCGAGTTCGCTCGGGATCGACCGGGAATGGAAGATGGTCATCATCGGGGCCGGACAGCTGGGATCGGCTCTCGCGCGCTATCGGGGCTTTCGCGAGGAAGGTTTCGACTCAATCGCCATCTTCGACAGTGATCCGAAGGTAATCGGCAAAAAGGTCGCCAATCACATCGTCCGTCCCATCAGCGAATTCGTGCCATTCGTGCGTGAAAACCAAGTGCAGATTGCCGTGATCGCGGTTACGGCCGAATCTGCCGCCGAGGTTGCCAACCTGGCGGTGGAAGGCGGAGTCAAGGGAATACTCAACTTCGCTCCCGTACAGCTCAAGGTGGATCCTGGGATCTTCGTCAACCAACTCGATCTGTCGACGGAATTGATGCTGCTCACGTACCACCTGCGTGACGAATGAAGGATCTCCGCGATTTCATCAGGTCCCTGGATGAACGAGGCCTATTGAGAGTCATTGACACCACGGTCGATCCGGTGCTCGAAATGACCGAGATCGCCGACCGGATGGTGAAAACCGGCGGACCCGCACTCCTGTTTCGGCAGCCGAAGGGTTCGGATTTTCCAGTCTTGATCAATCAGTTCGGTAGCGACGAGCGCATGTGTCTCGCCCTTAGGTGTGCCGACTACGACGAGCTTTCTGCTCGGATTGAGGAACTGATCCAACTGGAAGCTCCCGACACCTTGTGGGGCAAGCTGAAGACCCTCGGTCGTCTCAGAGACTTGGCAGGTTTGCAGCCCAAGGTTGGCAAGAGCGGGCCTTGCCAAGACGTGGTGCTCACCGGCGACGACGTTGACCTCGGGGCTCTTCCCATACTGCAGTGCTGGCCGCTGGACGCGGGTCGTTACATCACCCTGCCGCTCGTGTTCAGTAGCCATCCGGTGACCGGCCGCAGGAATGTCGGCATGTACCGGCTGCAGGTGTTCGACCGGACAACGACAGGAATGCATTGGCACATGCACAAGGATGCCGCCGAGCATTACCGCAGCTCGGGCGGCCGCATGGAACTGGCTGTGGCCATCGGGACGGACCCCGCGTTGACCTACGCCGCAACGGCTCCGCTGCCACCCGCGATCGATGAGATGACGTTCGCGGGATTTCTTCGCGGGGACGCCGTTGAGTTGGTGCAATGTCGTACCGTGGATGCCCAAGTGCCTGCCCACGCTGAATTCGTGTTGGAGGGTTACGTCGATCCTGAAGAGACCCGCGTCGAAGGACCGTTTGGCGATCACACAGGGTACTACTCTCTGGCCGACTGCTATCCCGTTTTTCACATCACGGCCCTCACACACCGCCGGGACGCCATCTACTCCACGACCATCGTGGGTCAAGCGCCCATGGAGGATGCGTATCTCGGCAAGGCGACCGAGCGGCTGTTTCTTCCCTTGCTGAGGCTCACACTCCCCGAACTGGTGGACATGGACCTACCCAAAGAGGGCGGATTCCACAATTGCGCCCTCGTCTCGCTGGACAAGCGTTACCCGATGCACAGTCGAAAGGTGATGCATGCCCTCTGGGGGGCGGGGCAGATGCAGTTCTGCAAGTGCATTGTTGTTCTCGACGCCGACGTCGACGTGCACGATTACGCCCAGGTGGCCTGGCGGGTGTTCAACAACGTCGATTGGAGGCGTGACGTGATGATCGTCGAGGGTCCGCTGGACGTGCTCGATCATTCCGCGCCGCAGGCCTTGTGGGGGGCAAAAATCGGCATCGATGCCACGAGGAAAGGACCCCTCGACGGCCACTCCCGGGAGTGGCCGTCCGACGTCGAGATGTCTCCCGATGTGAAGGCGCGGGTTGACGCGCTGTGGCCGAGCCTTGGGTTGGGAGATCTTCCGGGGAGACCCGGGTGCTGATCGTCTACGCTCGGCGCTTTGCCCGCCTGGTGAAGCTCGAGCATTCCATCTTCGCTCTCCCTTTTGCCTACGCCGCGGCACTTCTCGCCGAAGTTGAGGTTCCGGGCTTCTGGCGACTGTTCTGGATCAGCATTGCGATGGTATCCGCCCGCAGCTTTGGAATGGCCGTCAATCGCCTCATCGACGCCGGCATCGACGCTCGCAACCCTCGGACGGTAGGGCGGGAGATCCCTTCAGGTCTGCTAACCCGCTGGCAGGTTTGGTTGTTCGCCCTGGGATCGCTTGCGGTCCTGGTCGTTTCGACCTTCAACCTGCCGGTCGTCACCCGCTATCTGCTGCCGGTGGTCATCATCCCCCTGGTGGTCTACCCGTATACCAAGCGGTGGACATGGCTGTGTCACCTGGTCCTGGGAGTCGCCGACGGCCTGGGGCCGGTTGGCGCATGGGTGGCGGTCACGGGGAAGGTGACCTGGGAGCCCTTTGTCCTCGGCGGAGCCGTTGCCTGCTGGATCGCCGGATTCGACATCATCTACGCGTTCATGGACATCGAGATCGATCGCTCCCAGGGACTCCACTCCATCCCGGCCGATCTGGGGGAGAGGACGGCCTTGTGGGCCACGCGCCTCCTGCACCTGATAGCGGTGTCGCTGCTCATCCTGACCGGATGGGTTCAAGGCACCAGCTTCGTGTATTACCTCGGGGTGGGAATCTGTGCCATCCTACTTGTCTACGAGAACTGGCTGATGCGCAAAGCCGACCTGACGAAGGTCGGCGTGGCTTTCATGACGATGAACGGCGTCATCAGCGTGGTATTCCTGTTCTTCACCGCCCTCAGTTTGTTTCTGCCATGAGAATCAAGAGACAACCATCGATCGACGCCTCGCCCGATCCCGAGAAGGTGCGCGAGATGTTCGACGAAATCGCGGCGTCGTACGATCGTCTCAACGACCTCATGACGGCGGGCCTTCATCATCGCTGGCGCGAGCTGGGAGTGATGCTGACGCAGGTCTGCCAAGGCTCGAGTGCTCTCGATGTCTGCTGCGGCACGGGGGATTTTGCTTTTGCCCTTCGTCGTGCCGTGGGGCGCGAGGGTTTGGTGATCGGCGTCGACATCTCCGAGGAAATGCTGGACATGGCTCGGGAGAAGTCTGGGCGTAATCAACTCTACGTGGACTTTCGCCTGGGTGATGCGCTTGATCTGCCGTTCGCGGACGGGACCTTCGATGCGTGCACTGTAGGGTTCGGCATTCGCAACGTACCTGACATCCTGCGGACCTTCAGCGAGATGCGGCGCGTCTGCCGCACTGGTGCAAAGGTCGTCTGCCTTGAGATCACACAGCCCGCGATCCCTGTCTTCAGGCAATTCTACGGCCTCTGGTTCGGACGGATCGTCCCCAAGCTGGGAAGAGTGGCGTCTCGTCATGGTTCTGCCTACGCGTATCTTCCCGCGTCGGTGATGCGGTTTCCGCCCCCTGGTGAACTGAAGAAACTCATGGAGCAGGCCGGCCTACGCAACGTCCGCTATGAGATAGTCGCCGGCGGCATCATCGCCCTGCATCACGCCGTGGTGTAGACTCCTGGCATGTGTCAGCCGGCTGAATGTCACTCCCTCGAGCCCATCGAGGACAAGCTCACGCGTGGAGAACGGCTGTCCGCCTTGGACGGCCTGGCCCTCCTTGCTTCTGATGATCTCACCGGAATTGGGCGTCTTGCAGACATGGTGCGAAGGAAACTGGTCGGCGATGACGTTCAGTTTGTCGTCAATCGCCACATCAACTACACCAACGTCTGCCGAAATCGGTGCGAGTTCTGTGCTTTCTCGCGCGGAGAGAATGAGGCCGATGCGTATACGCTGACAGTTCAGCAAGTGCTGGGCAAGGCGGCCGAAGCCATCGCGCAGGGCGCCACCGAGATACATATCGTTGGGGGCGAGCATCCCAGTCTGCCGTACAGCGAGATCCGGGCAATGATCTCGGGTATTCGGGATCTGGCGCGGGAAGTTCACATCAAGGCCTTCACCGCGTCCGAGATCCTGCACTTCGCGGACCGCGAGGGTCTCTCGGCCGAAGAGATGCTTCTCGATCTCAAGGCAGCAGGTGTCAACACCCTGCCCGGAGGAGGCGCGGAGATACTGAGCGCAGCGGTCCGTCGGCGCGTCTGCCCGGCCAAGATATCCGGGCAGCGGTGGCTTGAAGTCCACCGACTCGCTCACAGCTTGGGGATTCGAAGCAATGCCACCATGCTGTACGGCCATGTGGAGAGCTATCACGATCGCGTGGACCATCTCCTCCGTCTCCGCGAGGCGCAAGACGCGACCGGAGGGTTTCAGGCCTTCGTGCCTCTCGCCTTCCAGCCCAAGAACACGCGTCTGAGTCATCTGTCTCCGACAACCGGCGTCGACGACCTGAAGACCTTGGCCGTGTCAAGGCTTCTCCTGGACAACTTCGAGCACATCAAGACCTATTGGGTCATGACCGGTCTCAAGCTCGCCCAGGCAGGACTGTTCTTTGGGGCCGACGACATGGACGGGACGGTGGTGGAGGAGCTGATATCACTGTCCTCCGGAGGGGACTTTGGTCAGGTTCTGCCCAAGGCAGAGCTGGTGAGGACCATTCAGGATGCCGGTCGGACCCCTGTGGAACGCGACGGGGACTATCGGGTGGTGTGCAGGTACGACGCGGCTTTCTCCGGCTCGCCCCCGGTGTCGTCTTCGCCACCGGGGGCTCTCGCATGACGGTTCGCGTGGGTCACATCGGTTTTCTCAACTGCTACCCGCTCTACTATGGTCTGAAGCATCACGGTCATGTGTCTGGTGTGGGCACGTCGGGTCGGGTCGGTGTGCCTGCAGTGGAGTTGGTGCACGGAGTGCCGACTGAACTCAACCGCATGCTGACCGAGGGAGAGATCGACATCGGCCCCATCAGCTCCATTGCCTACGCCAGGAACTCTGATCGATTGCTGTTGTCGCGATATTTGAGCATCTCTTCGTTTGGCGCCGTCGACAGCATTCAATTGGTCACCCGGATACCGCTTCACGAGGTGAGACGGGTCGCGGTCACCTCTCAGAGCGCTACATCGGTGACGCTTCTCAAGACGCTGCTCAAACTGCGTTACGCGCAGGAAGCGACCTACACGGATTTGGACGGCCCGCTGGATGCCGCTTTTGCCCAAAACGATGCCGTTCTCGTCATTGGGGACCAGGGTCTTGAAGCCTTGTATTTCCCGACACCCGGAAATGAATGCCACGACTTGGGTGTTCTTTGGAGGGAATGGACCGGGCTGCCGATGGTCTACGCGGTTTGGGCGGCGACAGAGGACTTCGCGCGAAGCCGGCCGGGCGATCTCCTTGCCGTCGAGGCGGAGCTCGTCTCCTGTATGGATTACGGTCGCCAGAATCTGGATGAAGTGGTTCGGGCAGCTCGGGGTCTCTCCCGTTTCGGTGAATCGTGCTTGACTCGCTACTTCGCCACGCTCGAATACGGCTTCAGCCCCGAATATCAGGATGGCCTGCGACGATTCTACGAATTGGCGCACGAGGCGGGCGAACTCGAAGCCTTACCGGAATTTCGTTTCATCGACCAAGTGGCGATGCATGCCCCCGCGGTCGGTGCCGCAAGGGGAGTCTCTAGTTGATGGCCCGACTGAGCGACAGCAAAGCATTGGAGTTGCTGCGGTCGCGCGACCTGCTGAACGTCGGTCACGCGGCACAACAGATGCGCGAGAGCATGGTGCCGGGGCCGCTTGCGACTTTCATCATCGATCGGAACATCAATTTCACCAACGTATGCGTTTCCGGCTGCCGGTTCTGTGCATTTCACTGCAGGCCCGGCGACCCCGCCGGCTACGTGCTGCCCCTTGACGTCATCCGAACGAAGATCCAGGAAACGGTAGATCTCGGCGGGACGGCGGTGATGATGCAGGGCGGACTTCACCCGGATCTCGACATCGCCTACTTCGAAGATCTCTTCAGGTTCATCAAGAGCAACTTTGCCGTCACTATTCACTCGCTGTCGGCGCCGGAGATTCTTCACATCGCAAAGATCAGCCGACTGCCCGTGGCGGACGTTCTCGCGCGGCTGAAGGAAGCGGGACTTGATTCCTTGCCGGGGGGAGGCGCTGAGATTCTGACTGATCGCGTACGGCATCGTTTGGCCCCAGGGAAGGCCGACACTCGGGAATGGCTGGCCGTCATGCGCGAGGCCCACGGGCAAGGCATTCTTGGAACTGCAACCATGATGTTCGGTAGTATCGAGACCCTCGAGGAGCGCGTCGCCCATCTCAGGGCAATACGCGACCTTCAGGACGAGACCGGAGGATTCAGGGCCTTCATCCCCTGGAGCTTCCAGCCCGGCCGGACTCCTCTTGAGGGCTCTATCAAACAAGCTACTGGAGTGGACTATCTCATGACCCTCGCCGTATCACGTCTATATCTGGACAACGTTCCCCACATCCAGGCCTCGTGGGTCACTCAGGGGCTGAAGATCGGGCAGGTGGCGCTCCGCTTCGGTGCCGACGACTTGGGCAGCACGATGATCGAGGAGAATGTGGTTGCCGCGACCGGCGTGCAGGCTGAGGCAAACCGCGACGATCTCGTTCGCGCAGTATCCGGCGCGGGATTCACACCGGCGCAGCGTCGCACCGACTACAGCGTCGTGCGCATTTTCGAAGCGGGGTCGCTGTGAGGGTGTCCAGGGTAGAGCCGCCCAGCCCACGGCGCCGAATCCCGCGGCATTACGCCGTGGTCAGTGTAGTCACAGGGATTCTCCTCTTCTCGCTGATCACCATTGGCGCTTGCGGCGGGTCAACCGAATCGTCTACCAGCACCAGTGGTTCAACGTCCTCCTCTTCGGGTTCTCAAAATGGGGTCATCAAGAAGATCGGCATCGTCACTCCCGAGAAGGCCAATGATTTCGGCTGGAATCAACAAGGCGTGGAATCGGCTCGCAAGCTGGCTCAGGAGTTGGGGGCGGAGATCGAGGTGGTGGATGGAGCCGGATACGGAGACGTCGCTCCCATCTACCGTCAACTCGTGGCCGACGGGGTGGATTGGGTGATCCTCTGGGCCAGCGGCTACAACACGGTTGGGCCGCAGCTCGCCCAGGAGACCGGTACGAAGACGGCCGTGATCGGCGCCTTCGAAAAGGGGCTCGTTCCGGGACTCTGCGCCGACTGGGAGACGAACGCGCAGGAAGGCGCGTATCTGGCGGGTGTCGCGGGTGCGCTGATGAGCGACTCCGGAGTCCTCGGTATCGTGCCCTCGGCTGACGACGAAAACTGGAACAAGATGGCCGGAGGATTCATCGTCGGGGCGCGCGCGACGCGGCCGGACATCACGATCAGGCTCGCACAGGTCGGCCAAGCGGCTTACGCCGACGTCGCGGCAGCCAAACGCGTGACCGAGAGTGTGATCGCAGCCGGCGCGGATGTCATCTTCGGCATGGGCGACGGAGCATCGTTCGGGATGATCCAAGCTGTGGAGAATGCCTCGTCCTCTTCGGGGCCCAAGAAGGTCTGGTTCATCGACGTGATTGGGGACAAGAGTTCCATCGACGACAAGGGCGTTATTCTTACTTCGGTCGTCTGGGATTACCTTCCCGTGCTCCGCATGGCTGCGGAGGAGATCGCGACCGGCATCTACGGTGAGACCGTCTCATACCTCGGTTTGGGCAACGGGGGAATGAAACTGCTGAAAAGGGACCTGATTACAGCAGAAGTGTGGGCGGAAGTCGAAGCAGCGCGACTGCGGATTGAAGACGGCTCCGTCCAGGTCCCGGTAGCAATCACCAAGGCCGACGTCGACGCTCTTCTGGAGTAGGCGGCAACGAGGCCCGGCATGAACAAGGCGTGGCCGGCAGTTGATGTACGGGGTATGAGCAAGGTGTTCCCCGGCGTGATCGCCAATGATCGAGTGGATTTCACAGCCAACTGGGGCGAGATCCACTGTCTCCTGGGCGAGAATGGGGCAGGCAAGTCGACGCTCATGAACATTCTCTCGGGAATGCTGTGTGCCGACGCGGGAGCCATCCGGATAGACGGGTGCGAGGTCATTATCGATTCGCCACGCCGGGCTCGCGAACTAGGGATCGGCATGGTGCACCAGCATCCGAGCTTGGTTCCGGCCTTCAGCTTGGAGGACAACCTTCTCCTCGGGGACCCTTCCGGACTCAGACTGAGGCGCCGGACGGTGGTTGAGGGGCTTTCGGCCCTATCTTCTCGTATGGGTGTATCGCTGTCGCCGGCCGACATCGTGGGCGAATTGCCTCTTGCTCGACAGCAACAGGCGGAAATAGTGAAACGGCTGTTGACGGGTACACGGATTCTTATTCTGGATGAGCCCACGGCCGTGTTGTCCCGAATCGAAGCGAGCGAGCTCGGGGAGCTTCTGAGAGGACTCAGGGAGCAGCACTTGGCTATCATCTTCATCACCCACAAGCTGCCCGAGGCCGTGTCGATGGCCGATCGCATTACGGTAATGAGGTCCGGAGCGGTTGTCGGCCGTTTCGGACCGGATGAACTCGCCCGGCATGACCCTGACTTAAAGCAGAACATTGTCGGCTTCATGTTTGGAGGCCGTGCATCGAGCGCGGAGCGAGAGACCAAGCCGGGGGGCCCACTCGCCCGGCGCGAGGGCCGGAGAGGAGCGCCCCAGCGCGTCGCCGCCGAACCTCTCCTCGACGTGCGAGGGCTGACCGTGTATCCGGGAAAGCAAGAAGTGGGCGTGGCTGACGTCTCGTTTGCCGTATCGGCGGGAGAGCTATTCGGTGTTGCGGGTGTCGAGGGGAATGGACAGCGCGAATTGGCTGAAGCTCTGGTCGGGCAGCGTGCTCTGGACGGCGGACAAATCCTGCTGCGAGGTCGCGCTGTCGGCGATCTCGGGGTCTCTGAGAGGCGGCGGCAGGGCATGGGCTACGTTAGCGATGACCGTTGGGGCGAAGGGCTCGCTCCCTCACTTCCCTTGTCTTTGAACCTGTTCGCCAAAGAGTTGGGAGAAGGGCTGCCCGGTCGCCGTTGGGGTCACGTCTCGAGGCGGGAGATAAGTAGAGCGGCGGGCAGGGTAATCTCCGAATTCGAGATTGACGTACCTTCGCCCGACGTCTCGGCTTCGGTTCTGTCGGGGGGAAACGCGCAGAAGTGCCTGCTGGCGCGGGAACTGGCTTCGGATCCCGCGCTCGTCGTCTATCACAATCCCACACAGGGACTCGATCTCAGGACCGCGAACGCCATTCGCGACCGGATCCTGCGAATGGCCCACGAAGGGGGTGTCGCGGGGGTGCTCATTTCGCCGGACCTCGACGAATTGCTCTTGCTGTGCGAGAGGATTGCCGTGCTCGCGGGCGGACGGCTCCGCGGAATCGTCGACTCTGCACTTCCGAGCGCCGGCGAATGCATCGCCTCTCTCATGGTCGGCGCGGCCTCTGTGGGCGAGGCTCCATGAAGGGCGACGCGGGCGCTCTGAGTCCGGGTCGCCCCGCAGAGCGGGTGGTTATCCGCGCCGCGGCACGCGCGGGTCAGGCCGTGCTCCCGCTGGCGGCGGGCCTCGCACTGGGGGCAGCGGTTCTGGTTGCCCTCGGTCGCAACCCTCTGGCCTTCTACAGCGATCTGTTCAGCGCCGGACTCTTCAGCCAAGCCGGGTTGGAGGCTTCTCTCACCCGCCTTGCTCCGCTCCTCCTCATCGGTATTGGTTACATCGTGGCCTTCCGGGCGGGACTGTGGAACATAGGCGGCGACGGTCAGTTCTTGATGGCGGCGGCCGTCGTCGCGGGGACGGCGCCGTTACTCGTGGAGGCCCTCCCACGAGCAGCCGCTCTGATTCTGCTTGCTGCGATCGGCTTCGCCGTGGGCGGTGGCTGGGCCCTCTTGCCCGCCTATCTGAGGGCTTGGCACGGCATGAACGAGATAATCACCTCAGTGATGATGAGCTACGTTGGAATCAATCTGGCGAACTTGCTCATTAAGGGCCCCTGGAGGAGCGCGGAGACCAATGTCCCGCAGACACAAGCTGTGCCGCTCGACGACCTCTTACCACGTCTTGGCACCTCCAGCATCCACATAGGCCTCTTGGTTGCGCTCCTGGCCTCGCTGGCCGTCTGGTACGCGCTGAGAAACACGTCCACCGGTCTTCGACTGAGCATTTTGGGCGCGAGCCCGCGGCTTGCCGGTCATGCCGGTCTTCCGGTGAAGAGACTCATTCTCGGCGCTTTTTTCTTCAGCGGCGGTTTCGTGGGACTGGGCGCGTCGATCGAGATACTCGGTGTTTGGGGATACATGCGCGCAGACTGGAACCCCCAGTTTGGCTTGGCACTATTCGGTTTGGTGTTCCTTGGTCGCCTCAGTCCCCTGGCGGTGATTCCACTGGCGTTCTTCTACGCGGTACTGGAGATAGGAGGTCGCGACGCCGTCAGGAAGGCGTCACTCGATTACGATTTCATCCTGATCTTGATCGCGCTCATGCTGATCACTCTGGCGGTATCCCGCTACCTCAACTGGCGGCGGACGGTGGCGTGCGCGACCCCGGCACTTCCTCCCCCGTCACGTGACCAGGCGAGGACTGAATGAGCGGACTGTTCACTGCCTCGTTCGCGTCGGCGCTCATCTCTGGAGCGATTCTCGCGGGCATGCCACTGCTCCTGGCTGCTCTGGGTGAGACTCTCGGGGAGCAGGCGGGGATACTCGGTATCGGGATGGAAGGCTACATGCTGCTCGGGGCCTACGCGGGCTTCAACGCGGCGTACTACGGTCATTCGCATTGGCTGGGGTTTGCCGCGGGCGCGGTAAGCGGCCTGTTGGCGGCTGCCCTCGTGTCTGCACTCAGCGTGTGGCTCCAAGCCGATCAGGTCGTGGTCGGTATCGCCGTCATCCTCCTTGCCCAGGGACTCACGAGCGTTCTCCATGGGGTGCAATTCGGTTCCAGTTACCCGCGCCTCGAGGACATGGATCGAATCGCTATTCCAGTGCTCGAGCGCATCCCTGTGTTGGGCGACAGCCTGTTCACTCAGCCGGTGATCTTCTGGCTTGCGGTTCTGATCCTCGTTGCCGTCCGATGGTTTCTCCGCTCGACTTCTTGGGGACTGAGCCTGAGGGCGGCTGGTGAAGCGCCGCGCGCGCTCGATCTGGCAGGCGTGGACGTGAGAATGACCAGGTCCTGGGCGGTGCTCGCATCGGGTGCCCTGGCCGGAATCGGCGGGGCTTATCTATCGATCCTCGCCTCCGGCATCTTCGTGCCGAGGATGGTGAACGGCCTCGGCTTCATAGCTATCGTGATCGCGATGCTCGCTCGCGGCAGGGTGAGTCTGGTGGCTGGAGGGGCCATCATTTTTGGCGTCAGCCTTTCCATTTCTACAGCGCTTCAGCTTGCCGGCGTCGACATTCCTACGGACGTGGTATACATGCTGCCCTTTGTGGCGGTGATGGCCGCGCTGCTGGTGATCGGGCGCAGAGCCTTTTTGCCCGCCGCTCTCGGTCGTGCCTACAGGCGCGAGCAGCCATGAAAGGAAGGAGCAGCATGGATCCCGCGGACTTCACTGTCAGCGCCGGCCCTACGACGATCGCCCCCGCAGTCGCCTCGGCCCTCGGCCGTCCGATGATGTACCACTACGATCCCGCCTTCATCGAGCTCTTTGCCGGCACGGTGGCTAAGGCGGCTCGGATCTTCGACACCGAGAACGACGTCATCCTGCTCCAGGGCGAGGCTGTGCTTGGGCTGGAGGCGGCCGGCCGCGCCTGCGTGCGACCCGGCATTGCCGTCCTCAATCTCGTGTCGGGCGTCTTCGGCCACGGCATGGGCGAGTGGCTGCGCGAATGGGAAGCGGTAGTGCACGAGATTCGCGTTCCTTACAACGAGGCGGTCCCGGCGGGCGCGGTGCGGGATGCCCTGGATGCTCATCCGGAGATCGAGCTCTTGTGCGTCGTCCATTCCGAGACCCCTTCGGGAACGTTGAATCCAGTTCACGAGATCGGCCCGATCGCACGGGCTCGCGGTGTTATCACGCTCGTGGATTGCGTCTCGTCGCTTGGCGGGATGCCTTTCTCCGCGGACGAATGGGGACTCGACATCTGCGTGGCCGGGGCCCAGAAGTGCCTGTCCGGACCCCCAGGGATCACCCCGGTTTCGGTCAGCAGCCCGGCTTGGGAGCTCATCGAACGGAACCCCAGAGCACCCCGTGCCTCGTATCTTTCGCTGCTCGACTGGCGCGACACCTATCTGAGGCAAGGTCGGTTCCCGTTCACTCCTTCCGTGTCCGACGTGTTCGGTCTTGAAGCCTGCCTCGATTGGGTACTTGATCAAGGACTCGAGGGGAGCATAGCCCGTCATTCCACGGCCGCCGCGGCATGCCGCGCGGGAGCGCGTGGCATGGGGCTCGAGTTGTGGCCGGCCCACGAGTTCATTATGTCGACCTGTGTCACGGCGATATGTCTGCCCGAAGGGCTGACGGACAGTCAGGTTCGGGAACACGCCCGACGTACTTATGGCGTTCAGATCTCAGGTGCCCATGGCGCCGGAAACCTAGTTCGCATCGGGCACATGGGAGTCACAGCACGCTCACTCTACCCGGTCGTGGGCCTGGCAGCCCTCGGGAGAACACTGGTCGATCTTGGGGTCGACCTGGACGTCGGTACTGGTCTGGAAGCGGCGCTTGAGCGTCTCTCGGTAGACGCGAGAGCATCGAAAGGAGGCAGGGGATGATCGTGGGGTGCCCGAAGGAACTCAAGAACGGGGAGACGCGCGTCGCCATCACCCCCGTCGGAGCCTCCGAACTTGTGCGGGCGGGGCATAGCGTTCTGGTCGAAACCGGCGCCGGCGAAGGGAGCGGATTCTCTGACGAGGACTACCGCTGTCGTGGGGCTGACGTCGTGCAATGGGCGACCGGGCTTTGGGCTCGGGCGGATCTCGTGGTCAAGGTCAAGGAGCCCGAGCCTTCCGAGTACGATCATCTCCGCGAGGGGCTCATCCTCTTTGCGTTCCTTCATCTCGCGCCCAATCGGACGTTGACGGAAATCCTCTTGCGGGCGGGAGTCACGGCTCTAGCCTACGAGACCGTGCGCCTTCCGAGCGGTGAACTACCTCTGCTCAGCCCCATGAGCGAAATTGCCGGACGGATGAGCGTGATCTCGGGCGCCTACTATCTGGGATATCAGCAGGGAGGATCCGGCTGTCTCGTGAGCGGTGCGCCGGGTGCGCTTCCTGCAAGCGTCGTCATCGTCGGGGGAGGCACCGTTGGGCTGAACGCGGCTAAGATGGCCGCGGGGCTTGGAAGCCGAGTCACGATCCTCGACATCGATGGCGCGAGAATGCGACATCTTAGCGACGTGCTTCCGGCGAATTGCGTCACCCTGTTCTCAGACCCAGCCGCCCTCGAGCGCTCGCTGGCAACTGCCGATCTCCTGATAGGAGCACTCCTCGTCCGTGGTGCCGTCGCGCCCAAGGTGGTCACGAAAGATCTCATGAGGACGATGCCTTTTCGATCGGTCGCTGTTGACGTGGCGGTCGACCAAGGAGGATGTTTTGAAACCACCCGGCCTACTACACACCAATCCCCTGTCTACACGGAGGATGGGGTTGTCCATTACGCGGTTCTCAACATGCCCGCGGCATATCCTCGTACGGCGACAGCCGCGCTCACCAACGCCACTCTTCCTTACATTCTCGAGATCGCCGACAAGGGGATAATCAAGGCGGTCCAAGATCACGTCTCCCTGCGCGAAGGGGTGAACACCTGGCAGGGCCGTCTGACGTGCAGCGCCGTTGCCGAATCGCAGCAGGTCGAATGTCATCCGCTCTGGGATTAGTCCGCTCGGCCTCTCATTCCGCGTGATCACCGGCCACGCGCCGTCAGCAATTCGTGCATTATTTCACAGTGCTGGTATAATTCCGTTTCGCGGGGGTGTGCGGTCTATTCACCCATTTCCGTTGTCTCCGGATAGTGGTCTTACGCGCGCCCGATGCCAGGCTTTTCGTACTGAGGAGGGTTGTGGTTTGATCCGATATGATGCAGATCAAGCGGCGGCCTATCGGGCGAAGCTGCTCGATAGGGTCCAAGCGGACGTGCGCGACTGCTATCAGTGTGGCAACTGCACGGCAGGCTGCCCGGCCGCTTTCACCTTCGACTACATGCCCAACCAGGTGATGCGCATGCTTCAGGTGGGCCTCGTGGATCAAGTGCTGGATTCCAAGGCCATCCAACTGTGTGTTCAGTGTCTCACCTGCACTGCGCGTTGCCCCCGGAATATCGACATCGCCGGCATCTTTGAAGACCTCAAGACCATCGCGACTGCTCAGGAACGCGGAGTGCCCGAGCACGTTAAGACCTTCAACGAAGCCTTCATGGGGGCGGTCGCCCGTTTCGGGCAGCTTCCGGAGTTGTACATGATGGCGATGTTCTACCTTGGGACGATGAATCCCAAAATGGCCATGGCCGATGCGGGTCTGGCGATCCCGATGGTGATCAAGGGCAAGATGCAGTTTGTTCCGCGCAAGGCGAAGGGTGCCGACGAAGTGTCTCGGATCTACAAGAAGACTATGGACAAGGCCAAGGCTCGCGAGAAGTCCGAGGCCAAGGCCAGGGCCGAGTCGCTCAAGGCGAATGTCGCGGGCGGGTCCGCCGCGGCCCAGAAGGGTGAGGTGCCGGCATGAGCCTTGCCTATTACCCAGGATGCTCTCTGCGTCACTCGTCAGCTGAGTTCGACCGGTCCACACGCAGAGTCCTTGCGGTTCTGGGCGTGGAGTACGAAGACGTTCCCGATTGGACCTGTTGCGGGTCCACCCCGGCCCACATGATGGATCATCTGCTTGCTCAGGCTCTGGCCGCGCGAAACCTGCGTCAGGCGTCCGAGGTTGGCGACGAGCTTCTGGCTCCCTGCCCCTCCTGCTACCAGCGGGAGAAGAACGCTGAGATCGAAATCCACAAGAGCGACGAGTTTCGGGCCGAAGTCAACGAAGTCCTCGACAAGCCATACACGGGCCACGTTGTCGTCTATGCCCTGCCCGAGTTTCTCATCAAGTTTGTCGGCGAGGAGAAGATCGCATCGTCGGTCAAAACCGATCTGTCGCAGCTCAGAGTGGTGCCCTACTACGGCTGTCTCTTGGGGCGCCCGAGCGAGCTGACGGGCGAATGTGACAACGAGCAGCCAATGATGATGGACCTCATCCTGCAGGCTGCTGGGGTTGACGTGAAGTGGTGGAACTACAAGACGGAGTGTTGTGGGGCCAGCGTGGGGATGCCAAAGATGGAGATCCAGCGCAGGTTGAGCGGCAAGATACTGGATCAAGCCCTGGCGGCGGGGGCCGACGCAATCGTGGTCTGCTGCCCTCTCTGCCACGTGAATTTGGACCTGAAGCAGGCCCAAATCAACCACTATCTCGGCACCAACTACGAAGTGCCAATCCTTTACCTGTCTCAAGTGCTGGGGCTTGCCCTCGGCCTGAGTGCCGATGACGTGATGTTGAACAAGAACGTGGTCGATCCCGAGCCCCTCGTCAAGAAGGCGATAGCGGCTGCCGAGGCCATCAGTGCTGAGGAACAGCGCAAAGCTGCCGAGAAGGCGGCCAAGAGCGCGGCGCGCGAGAAAGCCGCGGACGTGGAGGCGAAGTCATGAGGATTGGAGTCTTCGTCTGCCATTGCGGCACCAACATCGCGGCCACGGTCGACGTTGCGGATGTGGCGCAGAGGGCTCTCAGCCTGAAGGACGTCGTCCACGCCGAGAACATCATGTACACCTGCGCTGAGCCTGGCCAAGCAGCCATTCAGACGGCTATCCGAGAGAAGAAGCTCGACCGGGTGGTGGTAGCCGCCTGCTCTCCACACATGCACGAGGTCACCTTCAGACGATGCGTGGAGAGTGGTGGGCTCAACCCATATCTGTTCGAGATGGCCAACATCCGCGAGCACTGCTCTTGGATCCACACCGACATCCCCGTGGCCACAGACAAAGCCTGGGATATCGTCCGGATGGCAGTGGCCAAGGCCCGTCAGCTCGAACCCCTGTATGCCAACGAGGTTGAGGTCAACAAGGACGTCCTCGTGATCGGCGGCGGAGTCGCCGGCATTCAGGCAGCCCTCGACATGGCCGACGCCGGTCTCATGGTGACGATCGTCGAGAAGGAGACCACCATCGGCGGCGTCATGGCCAAGCTCGACAAGACTTTTCCCACGATCGACTGTTCGGCGTGCATTCTGACACCTCGCATGGTCGACTGCGCCCAACACGAGAACATCGAGTTGATGGCCTACTCCGAAATCGACAAAGTCACGGGTTACGTCGGCAACTTCACCGTCGACATCCGCAAGAAGGCATCCAAGGTCGACTGGACCAAGTGCATCGGTTGCGAGATTTGTGTGCAGAAGTGCCCGTCCAAGGCGCCGGACTCTTTCAACGTCGGGCTCGCACCGACCAAAGCGATATACATCCCGTTCCCGCAGGCCGTGCCCAAGCGGGCCGCCATTCAGACCGAGTACTGCCGCTGGTTCACCCAGGGCAAGTGTCGGGTGTGTGAGCGGGTGTGTCCGGCCGGCGCTATAGACTACGAGCAGCAAGATGAGATCGTCCAGAAACAGTTTGGGGCCATCGTTGTGGCGACCGGACTCGATACCTTCCCCTGGGAGGAGCGATACCATGAGTACGGCTCGGGTAAGATCCCGGACGTCATCTCCGGCATCCAATACGAGCGCATGCTCAATGCTTCCGGACCGTTCGGTGGCCATGTCCGTCGCCTGTCGAACGGCGAGGAGCCTAGGACCGTCGTTTTCATCCAGTGCGTAGGCTCGCGGGACGAATCGGTGGGCCGCCCCTACTGCTCCAGCGTGTGCTGCATGTACACGGCGAAGCAGTCTTTGCTCACCAAAGACCACTGCGGCATGGACACCGAGGTCTTCGTCTTCTACATCGATATCCGTGCCACGGGCAAGGGCTACGAGGAGTTCATCAAGCGTGTGCAGACGGAGTTTGGCGTCAAGTATATTCGCGGTCGTGTCTCCAAGCTGTATGAGGAAAACGGCAAAGTAATGGTGCGTGGTTCCGACACGCTTCTCGGTCAGCAAGTGGAGATAGCGGCGGATCTGGTGGTTCTCGCGAGCGGCATCACCGCTGCCGAAGGGGCTGCCGAGCTCGCCCAGAAACTGAACATCAGCTACGACGAATTTGGCTTCTTCAAGGAAGGGCACCCGAAGCTGCGCCCGGTTGAAACCAACACGGCGGGAATCTTCCTCGCCGGCGCCTGCCAAGCGCCCAAGGACATTCCCGCGACGGTGGCGCAGGCCTCGGGCACCGCTTCCAAAGTCATCGGCCTCTTGGCTAAGGACAAGTTGAAGACGAGTCCCATGATCGCCGTTGTCGACCAGAACCGCTGCGTCTCCTGTTGGAAGTGCATCGAGGTCTGTCCCTTCAGCGCTCCCGAGCGTCAGCAAACGCGCAGCGGCGAAGAGAAGAGCCACGTCATCGAGACGGTCTGTCAAGGCTGCGGCGTATGCGTCGCGACGTGCCCCGTCAACTGTATATCCCTGAAGGGCTTCCCAACCGACGCTCTTCTCGACCAGATAGAGGAACTGCTCCTCGCGTAGAAAGGCGGGTGAAGATGGCCGAAACAGCAGCATCCAAAGCCAGGGGCGCCGCCCCCACGAGCGTGGCTGCACCCGGTTCCGGCACGCCGGCGGCGAGGGCAGGGGCTCCGCAAGTCGACCGACCGGTGAAGATCATCGGCATCGTCTGCAACTGGTGCAGCTACGCCGGCGCCGACACAGCCGGTGTGGGCCGTTTCAAGCAGCCCGCGAATGTCCGGCTCCTCCGGGTGCCGTGCACCGGGCGCATCGATCCCCTGTTTGTTCTCAAGGCTTTTGAGAAAGGGGCCGACGGCGTGTTAATCAGTGGCTGCCACCCCGGGGATTGCCACTATTCTGAGGGCAACTATTATGCCCGTCGCAAATTCGAACTGTTGGAGCGGATGCTTCACTACCTCGGGATCCCCAAAGAGCGCTTCAAGTGGACCTGGGTGTCGGCGTCCGAGGGTCAACGGTGGCAGCAGGTCGTGACCGATTTCGTCGCCGGTGTCGAGAAGCTTGGGCCCCGCGAAGGGAGGGCCTTGTGAGTCGCCAGGACGAGATCCGCGAGTTGGCGAGAGTTGCCCTGAGCACGGGTCGGGTCGACTACTTCATCGGCTGGAGAGAAGCATACAATCCGTCCGAGGTGGTTCCCGCGTTTGTGGACGAACCGGACTCAGTCGATCAGCTGGTCTGGAACGATCTTTGCGCCCACAACCTCACCACTTTTCTCAAGCGGAAGATGAACGACAGGCCCAACGCCAAGGTCGGCATCTGTGTCAAGGGTTGCGACAGCCGCACGCTGGTGGCGCTGATGCAGGAGAACCTCGTCGACCGAGAACGTCTCTACGTGGTCGGCGTGCCCTGCGATGGCCTCGTCGATCGGCGCAAGTTGGAGAAGGAGTTCTCCGACGAGATCATCGACATCACTACCAGCAACGGCACGGTGAGCGTGACCACCCACCAAGGTCTGACGAGAGATTTTCCGAAGGCGGACTACCTGCTGGCCGCCTGCGGCTGGTGTCGCTACAAGAACGCGGTCTACGCGGACGATGTGGCCGGCCCGCCGGCTGAGGAGGCCGATCGCCACGCCAAGCCTGTATGGACCGATGTCGAAGCCTTTGAGGCGCTCTCGGACGGAGAGCGAGACGCCATGCTGGAAGAGATCTTTGCGACGTGCATCCGGTGCTTCGCCTGCATCAATGTCTGCCCGGTCTGCTACTGCTGGGATCAGTGCGTGAACCGGTCACGCAGGCCGGAGCTGGTGTCGCAGAAGGTTGATGCCAAGGGGAATCTGGTCTTCCAGATGGTCCATATGCTGCATGTAGCCGGACGGTGCCCCTCATGCGGTGCCTGTGATCGTGCCTGCCCCGTGGAGATCCCACTCTCGCTGCTGCATCGCAAGATGAACAAGGAGATCTACGATATGTTCGAGTTTGAGCCGGGAGCCAAGCTCGACGAGATGCCTGTATTCCAATGCTTCAAAATCGAAGACGCCTTCGGCGACTAGAAGGGAGGGGACCATGACGATCAAGTATCTAGCCCAAGATCAACTGGCAGCCTTCCTTGCCCACCTCGCCGAGAGGGCGCGGGTGGTAGCTCCGATATCCGAAGACGGCGTGGTGCTGTTTCGCAACTGGGAGCCAGGCCGTCAAGTCGACCTGGAGGTCCTCCTGGCAAAGCAGGCACCGAAGGAGTTCATGTTTCCGCAGACCGAGGAGTATCTGAAGTTCTCGTACCGCATGGATACGCCGGTAGTGGACGAGAGCGCGCCGCCCGCGGGCGCGTCCGACGATGGCCAGGTGGAGGCGGCTCTGCCGCACGAAGTCATCGAAGTTCAGGCCGAGAACGCAGCCCCGGCTCAGATCATCTTCGGGCTACGTCCCTGCGACGCGCGCGGCTTCGTCCAGATGGATCAAGTCTTCGGCGGCTATGGCGGGTTCTACTTCGATCCGCTGTACAACGCTAAACGGGAGGCGACGACTCTTCTCGCGGTCACCTGCCGCGACCCGCGTTCGACCTGCTTCTGCACGGCCATTGGCGGCTGCCCGGCAGGCCACGAAGGGGTTGACGCCCTGTTCACTCAGGTGGATGGAGGCTTCACGGTTGAGCCCCTCACAGAGAAGGGCGAGGCCGCGACGGATTTCGCGGCCCTCAGGGATGCCTCCGAGGGCGAAGCCGCCGAGGCGGCCGAGGTCAAGGTCCAAGCCACCACACGCGTGGACGTGCCTTTTGAGATCGACGGCGTGCGCGATAATTTGAAGGCCAACTTCGAGGGCACATCGTGGCAGGATCTCTGCCTGCGCTGTATCTCATGTGGCACCTGCACCTACGTATGCCCCAGCTGTTACTGCTTCTCCGTCAACGATTCCCTCGTGGAGACAAAAGGCGAGCGGTACCGTGTGTGGGACAACTGCTTCAACCCCACCTACACGCTCGAGACTTCCGGGCACAATCCGCGTGAGAAGAAGGTGAACCGGTTCCGCAATCGGTTTAGCCACAAGTTCTGGTACTACCAGGACAAATACGACAGTCTGCTGTGCTCCGGCTGCGGCCGCTGCATCATGCACTGTCCTACCCGCATCGACATCCGCGAGGTTCTCCGGGTGATGGGTGCGCCGGCGGGCGTCCCCGAAGCGGCAGGCGCGGCCTCGAATTCCGCCGAGCTGCCCGCGACCGACGGGAAGGAGGCGTAGATGGCCGAGACCATGAGCGGCGCCGCAGCCGGGAAGAAGCGCTTGACCGCGGCCGATGTTGTCCCCGGCGCGAGCACGGCGCGCGCCGGCAAGCTGGGCGGCAACCCCTATCTGCCCGAGATCTGCACGGTAAGGGAGATCATCCAAGAGACGCCCAATATCCGGACCTTCCGCCTCACCTTTGACGACCCCGAAGTGCAGAAGAGCTTTTCCTTCCTGCCGGGGCAGGTCGGTCAGTTCGGTGTTTTCGGCGTCGGCGAGTCGTCGTTCGCCATTACCTCTCGTCCGTCGGAAACAGAGTACATCCAGTTTTCGGTAATGAAGGCGGGCGAGGTGACCTCCGCCATTCACCAGCTCTCCTTGGGCGACAAAGCGGGTGTCCGCGCGCCTATGGGTTGCGGCTTTCCGGTGGAGGCGTGGAAGGGCAAACGGATTCTGTACGTGATGGGTGGCATCGGTTCAGCGGCGCTGAAGGCTACCATCGAATACACCATCGAGCATCGCGTGGACTACGAGGGCATCAGCATCCTCTACGGCGCGACCGCTCCGGAGAATTTCACCTACCAGTACGACATCGACCAGTGGCAGAAGCGCGACGACATCGACCTCACGCTCACCATCGATCGCGAGTGCGATGGCTGGCAATGCGACGTTGGGCTCGTCCCGCACGTGCTCGAGCGCATGAACCCGACGCCGGAAAACACTATCGCCATCACCTGCGGCCCTCCGATCATGATCAAGTTCGCGCTCATGAGCTTCAAGAAGCTGGGTTTCAGCGATGAGCAGACATACACGACCTTAGAGAAGCGCATGAAGTGCGGTATTGGCATCTGCGGTCGCTGCAACGTGGGACCGAAGTACGTTTGCGTGGACGGGCCGGTGTTCTCGCTTGCAGAACTGAGGGAACTGCCGGACGAATTGTAGGTAGCCGGTGAGCTGCAGCCGGGGGCGTGTCGGGCGACGCCGGGGCGGTTGTCGCGGGGGGGGGTGACCGCGGGTCCGGGCAAATTCTTGAATCGTTTCCTTTGGGGGCGCCGGGGAGGCGCCCCCCGCTATTTCGAGGCCACTTTGACGTGTCGCACCACGACGTCATCGGTCTTTGAGCCGAGACCATCCTCCTCCATGCTCGGCGCGGGCCGGTGCGCCAGGCAAAGCGTTCCGACTGCGCAACGGGGCAAGTGGCAGCCGGGTAAACGCGCGATCACCGCCGACACCGATCTTCGGCCATGCGGGTTTTCCCGCCTTTCGGACGGCTAACTGACCGCGGGTGCAGGCCGCCTGGAAGACCGTGGGTGGCCGCGGCACATTTGGCGCCTTGTTCTCACATCCCCAACGCGTGGGTCCATTCGACGACGATCATCGATGAAGCAGGGCACGAGATCACAGTGGAAGCCGTCAAGAGCTCCGGCGCTTTTGCGGGCGCAGGTCCCGAGGCGATCATCTCGAAGCTGTCCGCCACGTATAACGCTCTCGTGGTCTGCCAACCAGCCGAGCTTTTTTGGCTATTCCAGGGATTCGAAACGGCCGTTTTTCTCGGACTTGCCTTCGCCATGGCCGGATTCTGCTTCTGGTGGGTGCGTCGTCGAGTCCTGTAAGGGGCCATCGCGGTATCATGCGGGTTCATGGAATCTGGGATTGGTCACGAACTGGGGTACTGGGCACTCGCGCCCTTTGGCTTGATGCTGGCCGCTACCGCCGTGTTGCCGGCTGTCGCCCACGGGTGGTTCGAGCGAAATGCCAACAAGCTCTTGATCTCGCTTGTGCTTGGCATACCAACCGTGGTCTTCGTCATTACACGTTTCGGCGGGGATGGTTTGGACCTGGTGGGGTCCACGGCTGCCGACTACGTTTCATTCATCGTGCTGCTCACGGCGCTCTTCGCCATATCGGGTGGTGTCTTCCTATCGGGCAATCTGGTTGCGACTCCGCGGGTGAACTTCACCCTTCTGCTCGTCGGCGCCGTACTGGCGAATCTGGTGGGCACCATGGGGGCGTCGATGCTCTTGATCCGTCCCCTGCTGAGAGCCAACTCGGAACGTGTTCACGGCAGACACACAATCATCTTCTTTATCTTCACCGTGGCCAATGTCGGCGGTCTTCTGACCCCACTGGGTGATCCGCCCCTCTTTCTGGGGTACTTGCGGGGAGTGCCCTTCACCTGGACACTCCGCCTTTGGCCCCAGTGGCTCCTCGCCCTCGGTCTCACGCTTCTCCTCTATGTCGCGGTTGAGATCCGCCAGTATCGCCGTGAGCCCGCCCAAGCCCGGCGGGTGGACAAAGCAGACTACGTCCCCATGCGACTGGTCGGGTGGGTGCACGTCCTTTTCTTCGGACTGGCGGTTGGAACTGTACTTGTGTCCGGACCGCTAGAGGCACTGGGTGAACGCCTCCACTTCCCCTTTCTGCGCGAAGTGATTCTCATTGCGCTCACAGTCCTCTCAGTGAAGTCGGGTCGTCGCGGTTCGCGCGCAGCGAACAGTTTCTCCTGGAGTCCCATGATCGAAGTGTCCGTTATCTTCGCCGGGATCTTTGCCACCATGATTCCTGCCCTCGCCCTGCTAGAAGCGCGCGGAGCCTCGCTCGGACTCACCAATACTTGGCAGTACTTCTGGGCGACGGGGTGGCTGTCTGCCTTTCTCGATAACGCCCCCACTTACCTCGCACTCGCCGCAACGGCTCAGGGTCAACTCGGTATAGGCAGCCTGGCGGGCTTGACTGCGACCCAGTCTGCGGGTGCGCTGGCGGCGCCGGCCGACTTCCTTGCGGCGATCTCCTGCGGTGCCGTGATGATGGGAGCGCTGACCTACCTCGGCAACGCCCCGAATTTCGCCGTACGGTGCGTTGCCGAGCAGTCGGGGCTCAAGATGCCTTCGTTCTTCGGCTTCTTGGCATACGCGGCGGCCGCTCTGCTTCCAATCTTCGGCCTCGTGACGGTGATCTTCTTTCTGTAGCCGAGGGTCGGGCGTCACGGGGAGATAGCGGTCGCTCGATGACTGCAATGGGGCATGAGTGGGTATTGGCAACCGGATGACTCAGACACAGACCATAATCTGCATCAACTCGGGGTCGTCCTCGCTCAAGTTTCACGTCTATGAAATGGGGTGGCAACAGGACTACCTCCGCGTGGAAACCGTAATCGCACGGGGCGCCGTGGAAGGCCTAGGGCAGCCGCGCGGACGCCTCTGGTTCGTCGACGGCGAGGGCCACCCTTTCGCGGGGCGCGATCTCGACGAGATCGGCCATACTGATGCGATCGAGCAGGTGCTTGGCGTTCTCGCGAGTGAGGGCCTGCCGAGCGTAGAGGCGGTCGGTCACCGGGTGGTTCACGGCGGGCCAGATCACCGCTCACCGGTGCTGATCACCTCGGCGGTATTGAAGGACCTTCGAAGACATGTTGCGTGGGCGTCCCTGCACATGCCGGCAAGTCTGCAGGCCATCGAGGCCCTCGACAGGCTGCTTCCCGACATGCCGCAGGTTGCCTGCTTCGACACCGCATTCCATGCCGGCATGCCCGAAGTGGCCCGTCGTCTC
>ENA-OSEO01002686-OSEO01002686.1-sediment-metagenome-genome-assembly--contig:-NODE-2686-length-23866-cov-3.948211_pt1 | contig 23866 bp, 23 predicted proteins | sample MGYA00237883_ERZ534232 | MGnify/ENA metagenome assembly ERZ534232
CCCGGTAGACCCCGACGATGCCGGTGATGGCCCCGCCGTAGGCCTCCATGTTGGAGGGCGAATTGTGGGTCTCGCCGGTGATGACATAGTGATGGGCGTCATCGAATCGGGCGACCCCGGCATTGTCCCAGAGCACCGAAACGACCCAGGGGGTTTGGTCTTTGAGCGCCAGGGTGGGGGCTTCGATACAGGTTTTAAAAAGGTTGTCGGCCACCGTGTCTTCGCCGGTCTCAAGATCCCGGTACCGGAAACGGCCCCGGAAGGTGTTGTGATTGCAATGATCGCTCCGCGCCTGGGAAATAAATTCGAGCTCCACATCGGTGGGATCCGAAAGCCCCACCCGGGCCCTGGCCCTGCGGACCGCCGGGTCCAGAAAATAGGCGCGGATGACGGGAATGTCGTTGGGATTCAGGGCCAGGTTCCGCTGATCGCTGATGGCCTTGAGCACCGCATCGCTGGTGATCGGAAGGCAGGAGACCGTGGGGGTGTGTTCGAGCCTGACCTTGGGCAGGATAAAACCGATCCCCTGCTCCGGGTCCCAGGTCTGCTTCGGATAAATCCGCCACTGCTGGATGATGTCGTTTGCCAGCAGCTCCCCGACGATTCGGTCCGCATCGGCTTCACCCAGGTTCCCCCCCGAAATGCAATAGCGTTTGGAGGTGTACACGGAGCCGTCCGGTCCCAAGGGTATTCCAAGCACATCCGCAATGGCCTCGACGGCCGTGCTGCCCGGGTTGTCCCGCACTCCGGGGCGGTACCCCACCCAGAGGGTCCAGTCAAAGGGGATCGCAAGGGGGTGAAAAGAAGATATCTGGGTGACCGGGTTGGTAAACGCCTCGGTCCGGATTGTTTCCAACTGGGCCTCTGAAAGGGGGGCGTCGATGGTAAGGACCTGGATGACCCGAACCCTGTCCAGATGGTAACCGAAATAATGCGCCGCCTTCCGGCGGACCCCCTCCCCCTCGGCATCGGGCAGTTCCGGTCTCAGTGCGATCTCGAGTCGATACGGCATAGGGTACCTTAGCTGAAAAATATCCGCGTGATATCGTTGTAAAACACAAAGACCATCAGCAGGATCAGGATAAAGATGCCCACCTGCTGGGCGATCTCCCGCATTCGGGTGTTGACCGGCCGCCCGATGGCGGCCTCGATGAAAAAGAACAACAGATGCCCGCCGTCCAGCACCGGGATGGGAAGAAAATTCAGGATCGCCAGGTTGATGCTCAGCAATGCGATAAAGAAGATCAGGCTGGCGATCCCTTCCTTTGCCTGGCGCCCGGCCAGCTCGGCGATCATGATGGGGCCGCCCAGGGTTTTGCTCGAGACGGTGCCCTGGATCAGCTTGACGATGCTCAATACGGTCAGCTCGGTGACCCGATAGGTCTGGAGGAGGCTCTCGGCCACGGCCTCAAACAGGTTCAGGTCCTTGGTGAAGAAATCCCCCGAGGCCACGATACCGATCACGTACCGTTTGGCTTCTTCCCCGAAGATATCCTGGGTGACCCGCGTCCCGGGGGTCACCCGAACCACCCGCTCCACATCCCCGGTGCGGATCGAAAGCGCAAGCGGTTTTCCGCCGCTCTTCTTGATCCGATCGGACATCTCGTCCCAGCTTTCCACCGGCTGCCCGTCGATGGCGAGGATCAGGTCCCCGGGGGTGATCCCCGCCTTTTCCGCAGGGCTCTCGGTTTCCACCCGACCCACCGAAGGCTTCAGGATGTAGATGCCCGAGACCTGAAAAATGGCAAAAAAGATGATCACCGCAAGCAGCAGGTTGAACAGCGGGCCCGCGGCCACGATCAGGATCCGTTTGAAAACGTGCTTGTGGGTAAAGGATATGGGGATGTCGGCAGGATCGATGTCGGCGTCCGGCTCCTCCCCCACCATCTTCACGTATCCGCCCAGCGGAATGGCCGAGATACGATAATCGGTCAACCCGACTTTCTTGCCGATCAGCCGCGGCCCGAAACCGAGGGAAAATTTCTCGACCCCCACGTTGAAAAACCGGGCCACCAAAAAATGCCCCAGCTCGTGAAAGAAGATCAGCACCCCCAGTACGATGATAAAAGCGAAAATATTGGTGGTCATGGCTCCGGTTTACGTCTCTGAATTTAAATTAACGGCGCGAAACCACGAAATACACGAAACACACAAAAAAATCGTGTTCTTCATGTCTTTCGTGGTTCAAACGGTTACGCCCTATAGTATCAGCTTTCGGTCCCAATGAAAACAGAAACCCGATGCCTCACCGGCCGCGGATCAGGGATTCTGCGGTCTTCCGGGCCCACTGATCCGCGGAGAGAATGTCCTCGATCCCCGGCTCCGTTACCACCGGATGCGCGGACAGGGTGCGGTCGATGATCTCGGGAATCCGTACAAAGGATATCCGGCCGTCCAGAAATGCCGCCACGGAGATTTCGTTGGCCGCGTTCAAAACCGCCGGCAGCGTGCCCCCCGCGTCGCATGCCTCGTAAGCCAGCCGGAGGCAGGGAAATCTTTCGACATCGGGCGATTCAAAGGTCAACGCACCGATTTTAGCGAAATCGGGAATGGGTTGTCCGAGGGCAAGCCGTTCCGGATAGGACAGGGCATAGGCGATGGCCCCTTTCATATCCGGAATCCCGAGCTGCGCAATGAGGGACCCGTCCCGGAAAGAGACCATGGAATGGATGATGCTCTGGGGGTGGACAATCACCGAGATCCGTTTGTGGGAGATGTCAAACAGATGCATGGCCTCGATCACCTCGAGCCCCTTGTTCATCAATGTGGCCGAATCGATGGTGATTTTACGACCCATTTGCCAGGTGGGATGGCAGAGGGCATCTTCCGGAACGATGTCGGGGAACGTCTCGATGGACCGGTTGCGAAAGGGCCCCCCGGATGCGGTCAGATGAATCCGGTCCAGGTCCTCCCGCCGATGCCCCTGGAGAGACTGAAAGACGGCGCTGTGCTCGCTGTCCACCGGCAGAATGCGGACACCTTTTTGCGCGGCCCGCTTCATGACGATCCTGCCGGCCATGACCAGGGTCTCCTTGTTGGCCAGGGCGATGTCCTTTGCCGCATCGACAGCGGCCAGGGTGGGGGAAAGCCCGGCCGCCCCCACGATGGCCGACACCACCAATGTCACGGAAGGATAGGCCGCGGCGCACCGATACCCCTCCTCCCCCCACTGGATGTCCACCCCGGGTCGATCGGGCAGCAGCGATCGGAGGGCTTGGGCCCGCTTCCCATCACAGACCACCGCCAGTTCGGGGGTAAACCGGCGGATCTGGTCCGCCAGCAGATCCACGTTGCTGCCTGCCGCCAGGGCCTTTACGCTGAACCGGTCCGGAAACGCCTCGACCACCGACAGCGTGTTGCGCCCGATGGATCCGGTTGAACCGAGAATCGCAAGATGTTTCATCATCCGTCCTAAATTACGGGCCTTCAGCCGGAATCAGTGTTCAGGTGTGAGCCCCGCCTCTGGCCGCAAGCGACCAGTTTGATCGAAAAAAGAAACTTTGACCTTGGCTAGTTTCATACGAGGTGTCAGTAAATCCCAAATTCTGAAACCCGACACCTGAAACCTGACACCTGACACCTGTACGCTTTGTTCAAAGCACTAACCACCCAACACGAAATCCTTGAAGTAAAAGAGAACCGGTGCGGCAAACAGCGACGCATCGATCCGGTCCAGAATGCCGCCATGGCCGGGAAGGATCCGGCCCGAGTCCTTGACCCCGGCCCCCCGCTTCAACTGGGACTCGAAAAGGTCTCCGGCCTGGGCGGCCGCGCCCATCAGCACCGACAGGAGGATGCAGATCTCCCAGCCCACGGCAAGATCCAGCACCCCCCGGCACGCCAGCCCCGCCCCGATGTTTCCCAGGAGCCCGGCAACGGCCCCCTCACGGGTCTTTCCCGGACTGACCACCGGCATCAATTTGTGCCTGCCCAAAAGGGTGCCCGCGTAAAAAGCGGCCGCGTCTCCGGCAAACACCACGGAAAACAGAAAAAAAGTCCAGCCCACGCCCTGTGCACCGTTTCGAATCAGCACCAGGTAAGCGGGAAGTACCGAAAGGTAGATCACCCCCAGGACCTGCCGGAAGGCAACCTCCGGGACCTTTGGATCGGTTCGAACCTGAAGCAGGGAGAGCAGGCCGACGGCCAGCAGATTGAGCGCCAGCGCCGCTGTCATCCCCGCAAAAGAGCCCGCGGCGGCGGCACCGATTACCCCGGCCGCGGCCCCGTAGCCGGCCAGGGGAATCCCCCCCCGGGTCTGCGGGCCCGGGGGCCCCAGGGTGATGATGTAGTATTCGTGGAGCGCCAGGATGCTCGCGCATCCCACCAGCAGCGCGAAGAGCGGCGCCGAGCCCTCGGCCACCAACCCGATCAGAATGGGAAGCCCGATTACCGCGGTAAGCAGCCGTTTGACATGCATGGATCTATGAAACTTTTCCGAAGCGCCGTTCGCGTTGCTGGAAGTTTTTCAGGATATGCAGATACTCTTCCTTGCCGAAGTCCGGCCACAAGGTGTCGGTGACGTAAATTTCCGTATAGGCGATCTGCCAGAGGAGAAAGTTGCTGACCCGCATCTCACCGCTGGTACGGATCAGTAAATCCGGATCCGGAAGACCTCGGGTGTAAAGGTGCGCCGATATCACCTCGGGGCTGAGGGCGTCCGGATCGATCTCACCCGCCTTTGCTTTCCGAACCAGGGTTTGAACCATCTGTACGATCTCTTCCCTTCCGCCGTAGCTGAGCGCCAGGTTCAGGGTCATGGAACGGTTGTTCTCGGTCACGCGCATGGACTCTTCCAGCGCCCGCCGAACCGATTCGGGAAGGCGGTGGGTTTGCCCGATGGTGTTCAGACGGATATCGTTATCCATCAGCTCGGCTCGTTCGGATTCGAGAAATTTTTCAAGCAGCCCCATCAGGGCCGCCACCTCGGTTTTGGGTCGCTGCCAGTTTTCGGTGGAAAACGCATACAGGGTCAATACGGGGATACCGATCTCCCGGGTCGCCCGCACAATGGTGCGAACCGTATCGGCACCTCTTTCGTGCCCCCGGATCCGGTTCATCAAGCGTTTCCGGGCCCATCTGCCGTTGCCGTCCATAATGACGGCCACATGAAGGGGAAGCGATGAGGGGTCGAGAAAGGTGCCGTCGGCGGGGGACACGCTAAAATTCAAGGATTTCTTTCTCTTTTTCGGTGTAGATATCGTCGATGCGCTCGATGTAGTCATCGGTGATCAGCTGGATTCGGTCCTGACCCCGGAAGGCGTCATCTTCGGAAATATCCCCGTCTTTTTTCAGCCCCTTGATCAGGTCGTTGGCGTCCCGGCGGATGTTTCGGATGGCGACCTTGGCCTCCTCGCAGATTTTGTGAACCACCTTGACCAGTTCCCTGCGGCGTTCTTCGGTCAGCGGCGGGATGGCAATCCGGATGATCTTTCCGTCGCTGTTGGGGGTCAACCCCAAATCGGACTTTAAAATGGCCTTCTCGATTTCCTTGATGGCGGACGCATCCCAGGGTTGAATGGTGATCAGCCGGCTTTCCGGAACCGCCAGGGTCGCCATCTGGTTCAAGACAGTCGGGGTGCCGTAGTAGTCGGCCTTGATACCATCCAGCAGCGACAGGGACGCCCGGCCGGTTCGGACCCGTTTCAGCTCGTTTCTCAGCGCTCCGATGGATTTGCTCATCCGGTCGGCGGTTTCCTCATAAATCTCGTCGATCATCGTGTGCCCCCCCTCTAGGCGTTCAGTTGTGTATCCAGGTGCCGATGCGCTCTCCGCAGACGACCCTTCGGATATTTCCCTTTCCTCGCAGGCTGAAGACCACCAGGGGGAGGTGATTGTCCATGGCCATGGAAATGGCCGTGCTGTCCATGGCCTTGAGCCCCTTCTCCAGAACTTCCATGTAGGTGATCTCTTTGATGAACTTGGCATCCTTTTGGAGTACTGGATCCGAATCGTACACGCCTTCGACCTTGGTGGCCTTGAGCAGAACTTCCGCATGAATTTCCTGGGCCCTGAGCACGGCCGCCGTATCGGTGGTAAAGAACGGGTTTCCGGTTCCGGCGGCGAAGATCACCACCCGTCCCTTTTCCAGGTGCCGGACGGCCCTGCGAACGATGAAGGGTTCGGCCATTTCCTGCATGGAGATGGCTGTTTGCACCCGGGTGTGAATCCCCTCCTTCTCCAGCGCATCCTGGAGGGCCAGGCTGTTGATAACGGTTGCCAGCATGCCCATATGATCGGCCGATACCCGATCCATGCCGTGGGTGCTGCCGGCGACCCCCCGGAAGATATTCCCGCCGCCGACCACCACAGCGGCTTGTATCCCCAGCTCGACCACGGATCGTATCTCTTCGGCGACGTAACGGATGATGTCCGGGCTGATCCCGAAACTCTCGTCTCCCATCAGGGCTTCGCCGCTGAGTTTCAGCAGTATGCGATGGAATTTAGGTTGCACCAAGATATTCACGCTTCCCCGATCTGGTACCGGACAAACCGCCGGATACTGATATTTTCGCCGATCTTTGCGATGACCTCATTCAATACATCCTGAACGGTGATCTCGGGATTTCTCACATAGGGCTGCTGAAGCAGGCAGTTTTCTTTGAAAAACTTCTGGAGTTTTCCATCGGCGATCTTATCGACGATGTTCTCGGGTTTGCCTGTCTCCAGAGCCTGGGCCCGGTAGATCTCCTTTTCCTTTTGGATCACCTCCGCCGGCACATCCTCCGGGGTGACTCCCACCGGATTGGTCGCTGCGATGTGCATGGCGATATTCTTGGCCAATTCCTGGAAATCGTCGGTCTTGGCGACGAAATCGGTCTCGCAGTTGACTTCCACCAGGACCCCGATCTTGCCCCCCATGTGGATATAGGAATGAATCAGGCCCTGGCCGGCCGCCCTTCCGGCCCGTTTTTTGGCGGTGGCCAGCCCCTTTTTCCGCAAAAAGTCGATGGCCGCATTCACATCGCCGTTGCTTTCCGCCAGCGCCTGTTTGCAGTCCATTACCCCCGCTCCGGTCCTGTCCCGGAGTTCTTTGACCATCTGTGCACTGATGTCCGCCATTGCTATTCCCTCGTGCTTTCTGATGCCGTCGCTTCCCTGGCTGCCCCGGCAGCCGCCGGGTCCGATTCCGCTGCTTTTCTGATTTCGGGAGTGGCCCGTTTGATGATTTCCACAACCGGCCCGGTCGTACCGTCGGAAATGACCATCCGTTCGCCGGGCTTCAATTCCGGACCGGCGGCGGCACTCTCACCCTTTTCTTCTTCTATTCCCTTGTCGGCTTCCGCCTGCCGCTTTTCCTCGTACCGTTGCTTGCCTTCGGCACAGGCATCCGCCACACGCGAGGTCAGCAGGCGGATCGCCCGGATGGCATCGTCGTTTCCCGGAATGACATAGTCGATCTCATCCGGGTCGCAGTTGGTATCCACCACCGCCACAATCGGTATTCTGAGCCGGATGCCCTCTCGGACCGCGATCGCCTCGTTTTTGGGATCGATAATGAAAATGGCGCCGGGAAGCCGGTTCATGTTTTTGATGCCCCCCAGATTGCTGTCCAGCTTGACGCGCTCTTTGCCCAGATTGATTCGTTCCTTTTTCGGAAACAGGTTGATGGAGCCGTCATTTTGAATGGTGTTGAGGTAGTTCAACCGATCGATGCTCTGCTTGATGGTCTGGAAATTGGTCATCATACCGCCCAGCCAGCGGTTGTGAACATAGAACATCTCGCAGCGGTTGGCCTCTTCGTAGATGGATTCCCGGGCCTGCTTTTTGGTCCCCACGAACAGCACGGATTTTCCGCCGGCAACCGTATCGACGATAAAGTCGTAGGCGGTCTTGAACATCCGGACCGTCTTTTGAAGATCGATGATGTAAATGCCGTTTCGGGCGCCGAAGATGTATTGCTTCATCTTCGGATTCCACCGCTTGGTCTGATGTCCGAAATGAACTCCGGCTTCCAGGAGTTCCTTCATGGTAACGTACGCCATACTTATCCCCTTTCTGTTTGGTTTTTCCGCCACCCCCGTCTTCCCCGGATCCGACCCCGCAGCGCGGAGCACCCGGAAACGGGTCGGGGGGCGTGTGTTTTGGTTAAATCGATATTGTCTACCAAATTCTTCCGGCCTGCGCAACTATTTTTTCGCGCCCGTACGCTTCATGGATACGATCCGATCGAACCCGCCGTAGTCTTTGCCGAAGCAGACCGCATCGTACAGGCCCGCCTTCTGAATGATCTGCTCGACCCCGCGCCGTTGATCGTGGCCGATCTCCAGGATCACATATCCCCCCGGCTTCAGATAACCGGCCGCATGGACAATGATGTGCCGGATGCTGCGAAGTCCGTCGGGCCCCCCATCCAGCGCCAGCCGGGGTTCGTAGCAGGCGACCTCCGGCTGCAACCCTTCAATATCGCCGGTTCGGATGTAGGGCGGGTTGGAGACAATCAGGTCAAAGGGCCGGCGCTGTTCTTTGAGCGGGAAAAAACCGTCTCCGCAAAAAAAATTCACCGCACCCCCGGCACGGTTTAAGCGTGCATTTTCACGGGCGATCCAAAGGGCCTTGACGGACAGATCCGATGCGTCGTAACGGTGATCGGGCCGCTCGGCGGCAAGCGCCAGGGATATGGCACCGGATCCGGTCCCGATTTCGAAAACCCGCATCCCGCGCCTGCCCTGCATGAGGGCAAGCGCCGCCTCAACCAGGCATTCGGTCTCGGGCCTGGGGATCAGCACATCCCGGGTGATCCGAAGGGTCACGGACCAGAACGCCTTGCTTCCAATGATGTAGGCCACCGGTTCCCGCCGCACCCTTCGCCGGATAAAGGATTTGAACCGGGCAAGCTCCGGGGCGATCACCGGCTGATCGTGGCGCAGATACAGATCGATCCTGCGGATGCCGAGGCTGTGGGCCAGAAGGATTTCTGCGTCGAGCCGGGGGCTTTCGATCCGATGGGTATGGAAATAGTCCGTGGTCCACTGCAACAGGCTAAGAATGTCCCATTGCAGCTCCCGATCGTTTTTCTGGCTCTGCATGCTGTAGCGCCTGGCTCTGGTAAAACGTGCCGAGTTCCTCGATGATTTCATCGATATCGCCCTGCAGGATGCTCTCCAGCCGGTAAAGGGTCAGCCCGATTCGATGATCGGTCATTCGACCCTGGGGGAAATTGTAGGTTCGGATGCGACCGCTCCGGTCGCCCGTGCCGATCTGGCTTTTCCGCTCTTCCGAGCGTTTTTCATGGTGCTCCTGGATCATCCTGTCCAAGAGCCGGGCACGGAGCACTTTCATGGCCTTGACCTTGTTTTTGAGCTGGGATTTTTCGTCCTGGCAGGTCACCACCAGTCCGGTGGGCAGATGCGTGATCCGCACCGCTGAATCGGTGGTGTTGACCGATTGGCCGCCGGGTCCGGTGGACCGGTAGACATCGACCTTGAGATCGTTCGGATCGATCTGCACCTCCACCTCCTCGGCCTCTGGGAGCACGGCCACGGTCACCGCCGAGGTGTGAATCCGCCCCTGGGCCTCGGTGGCCGGCACCCGCTGGACCCGATGGGTTCCGCTTTCGTACTTGAAACGGCTGTAGGCTCCCTTGCCGTGAATCATGGCGATGATCTCTTTGATCCCTCCCACCCCCGTGGAATGAAGGTTCATGACCTCCACCTTCCAGCCCTTGTTTTCGGCGTACCGGCTGTACATCCGAAAAAGATCGGCGACAAAAAGCCCGGCCTCCTCACCCCCCGTACCGGCCCGTATTTCGATGATCACGTTCTTTTCATCGTTGGGATCTTTGGGAAGCATCAAGGTTTTCAGGTCTTTTTCGAGAGTTTCCTTCCTCTCCTGCAGCCCGTCCAGCTCATCGCGGGCCATGCTTTTGATCTCAGGATCCCCATCCTTGAGCAGATCCAGGCTTCCGTCGATTTCCTGCAGAACCTTTCGGTATTCCCGGAACACCGTAACAATTCTTCCCAGTTCCGCATGCTCCCGGCTGAATCTCTGATAGGCCTCGCGGTCCTGGAAGATTTCCGGATCGCTGAGCCGATTTTCGACTTCGTCGTAGCGTGCTTCGATTCCCTTCAATCTGTTAAACATCGGTCGATTCCCTGTCTGACACTCCCCATCGGCACCGGCCGGTTCTCAAAGGCCTGCGGATGCCGGCAGTCGGTCCTGCCCTGGGGCAGGGCGAACCCTGCCCCAGCAAACGCTTCACCAGATTATCCGGTCTGAAACTACCAAAAGGCGGGGGGCCGGTCCTCCCCTCCCGGGGGATTTTCAGCCCTGTGGGAACGGTACAGGCGATCTGCGCTACTTGTCCTGAAATTTTTCATATTTTTTGCGGAAGCGCTCGATCCGGCCGGCCGAGTCGATCAGTTTCTGTTTACCGGTGAAAAACGGGTGGCACTTTGAGCAGATTTCAACGCGGATATCGTTTTTGGTGGATCCGGCCACGATCTCGTTTCCGCAAGCGCACTTGATGGTGGTCTGGGCATAGTCCGGATGAATCTCGGGTTTCATGGCGGTTATTTTCTCCCTGTTTCCATTAGGCGTTCATTGAATCCAAAAATTCCTTATTATTCTTTGTTCCTTGCATTTTTTCAAGCAAAAATTCCATGCTGTCCGATGTGTTGAGGGTGGCAAACAACTTTCGCAAAATCCAGACCCGGTTGAGCGTGGCCTCATCCAGCAGGAGTTCCTCTTTGCGGGTACCGGATTTTTTGATATCGATGGCCGGGAAGATCCGCTTGTCGGACAGCCGCCGATCCAGCTGAATCTCCAGGTTGCCCGTCCCCTTGAACTCTTCGAAGATCACCTCGTCCATACGGCTGCCGGTATCGATCAGCGCCGTTGCGATGATCGTCAGGCTGCCGCCTTCCTCGATATTTCGGGCTGCACCGAAAAAGCGTTTGGGCCGGTGCAGGGCATTGGAATCCACCCCGCCGGAAAGGATCTTGCCGCTGGGGGGTACCACCGAGTTGTAGGCTCGTGCAAGCCGGGTGATGCTGTCCAACAAAATAACCACGTCCTTTTTGTGCTCGACCAGCCGCTTGGCCTTTTCCACCACCATCTCTGCGACCTGCACGTGCCGTTCGGCGGGTTCGTCAAAGGTGGAACTGATCACCTCGGCCTTTACCGATCGCTCCATATCGGTGACTTCTTCGGGCCGCTCATCGATCAGCAGCACAAACATCATGATGTCTTTATGGTTGCCCACGATGGCGTTGGCGATGGACTGAAGCAGCATGGTCTTTCCGGATCGGGGAGGAGAGACGATCAGCCCGCGCTGGCCGAAGCCGATGGGCGTCAGCAAATCCATGATCCGGGTGGAGTAGTTGTCCGGATCCGATTCCAGTTTTATTTTTTTCAGCGGGTACAAGGGGGTGAGGTTGTCGAAAAGGATCTTTTCCCTTGCGATTTCGGGATCTTCAAAGTTGATGGCCTCCACCTTGAGCAGCGCGAAATACCGCTCGGACTCTTTGGGCTGACGAATCTGGCCGGATACGGTATCCCCGGTCCGCAGATTGAACCGCCGGATCTGAGACGGCGACACGTAGATGTCATCCGGACCCGGCAGGTAGTTGTAGGTGGGGGCACGCAAAAATCCAAACCCGTCCGGCAAGATTTCCAGTGTTCCTTCGCCAAAGATCAGACCGTTCTGTTCGATCTGGGCCTGGAGCAGGGAAAATATCAGGTCCTGCTTGCGCATGCCGGCCGCCCCATCGATTTGAAACGTCTTGGCCATCTGGTTCAGTTCACTGATTTTTTTCTTTTTGAGCTCGACAATGTTCATTCCGTTCCACCCTCATGTGTGTGTCGTTGACGATTGATGCGGCATTGAAATCAGCTCGGCGCATATCCGGTGATCTGCCGCATGGTACGTGCGTTGCGGTGATTCTTTAAAAGAGCCTTTGGCGCGTGAGTCTCAAAAATCAAGATCGATCAAAATCCGTTCGATTTTAAATTGCCCCTTACAGGTGATACGTGAATTGGACCCATGCTGGCAAATATGAAGATATCTGAGTGTCTTTTGGCTTATGTGTTGAAGAACTTTATTGGGTTTTCTTTCAATTAAGGTACACACTCCATCAGGCGGGCACTTTAATTAGGGCGCATAGTAATTCATGGGCGTCCGGATGTCAAGAGGTATCGGCAAATTTTTCTTTCAACCGCGCATAAAGGGCGTCCACTTCACGATTGAGGTCTTCCAGCGAACCGGTATTTTTGATGATATGATCGCTTCCGGCGATCTTCACCGCATCGGGCAACTGGGTGCCGATCAGTCGCTCCGCCTCCTGGAACGAAACCCCGTCCCTCCGGACCAGCCGACCGGCCCTATGGGGCGGGTCCGCAGTAACCAGGACGACCACGTCAAACTCACGGGCAAGGTTCAGTTCAAACAGCAGCGGGACCTCCGCCACCACGATACCCCCCCCGGACGCCGCCGTCTCTCGGATCTCCTGCCGCATGCGGGAAAGAATCGCCGGATGGACAATTCCTTCCAGCCTGCGCCGCAGGGTCTCATCCCCAAGGATGATTCGACGCAGCTTGGATCGATTCAGCGAGCCGTCCGGCAGAAGGATCCCTGCACCGAAATGATCGGAAATCTCTTTGAGAACGGCGGAACCCGCAGAGACCACTTTTCGGGCGATCTCATCGGCGCTGATCCGTGCACACCCCAGCGTGCCGAACCGCCGGCAGACGGCGCTCTTTCCGGAACCGGCCCCGCCGGTGACCGCCACGGTCAGCGTGGCGGGTCTCTTTTTGGAAAGGTCGTCCTTATCTTTTAAAGCCATGATGAATACCGGAAAAGTCAGTGCGTTCATTGTATATCGGCGATGGCAACTTATACAAAAATGATGTATTGTTCAAGCCGTCATGCCGTCACTTCCGCCTTTGCAGTCCCTGCTTTCGTTGGGGCTCCCGAAACTGGACGGGGTTTACATCGTGGGCGGGTCGGTTCGGGACCTGCTGCGCGGCACCCTGCCCCTGGATTATGATCTTGCCGTGCTGGGGGATCCGGAGCCCGTCGCATCCCGAATCGCAGGGGCGATGAGCGGCCGGGTGGTGAAACTGGGCAAACCCGGCAGACCCCTGTTTCGTGTGGTGACCCGGTCGGCGACGCTGGATGTCTCACCCGCCAAGGGAAACCGTATCGAAGCGGATCTCAAACTGAGGGATTTCACCATCAATGCCATGGCCTATGATCTTTGTACCGCTTCGGTCATCGATTGCACCGGGGGTATGCAGGATCTGTCCGACCGGAGGATTCGGCTGGTCTCGGATCATGCGTTCAAGGACGATCCGATTCGGTTGCTCAGGGCCTACCGTCTCTGCGCGGTGCTGGGATTTTGCCTGGATCCGGATACCGAAAGCACGCTTCGCCGGGATGCCGGCCTCATCCCCACGGCCGCCGGGGAGCGGATCCGGGAGGAGCTGTTTCGGATGCTCGAATCCCCATGCGCCCATCCGCACCTGGTCCATATGGCCCAAAACCGGCTGCTTTTTTCCGTGTTCGAAACGCTCTCCCCCTTGGAAAACTGCCCCCAGGGCCCGGCACATCATTCAGACGCGCTCGGCCATACCCTGGCGGCCTTCGCGCATCTTGAGGCCATCCTTCGGGCTCCGGAAGACGCGTTTCCCCGATCGGGAAAAAACATCCGGCGGATCCTGGATGTGCGTTCGGCCGTGGGGTTAAAATTTGCGCTTCTATTTCACGATGCGGGAAAACCCCTGGTGCGCACCCAAGACCGAAGCGGCCGGATCCGTTTTCACGGTCATGCCCAAGCCGCCACCCCGCTTTTGCTTGCCGTGTGCCGGCGGCTGCGATTCTCCAACCGGGATACGCGGTTTGTCGGCGAACTGGTCCGGCACCACATGAGACCCCTGCTGCTCTATCTGGCGGGCCGGAAAAATCAATTGACCGAAAGGGGAATCACCCGGTTTTTCATCGACGCAGGTCCCCTCGCCCCTTTTGTCCTCGTTCACGCCCTTGCGGACCACCGGGGCAAACAGGACGCGCCGGATGCCGCTTTTGCCGAATTTGTCGATGGACTGTTGGATCGATACTTTTCGGATTTTGCCCCTCGAAAGGCCGGTCCCCCGCTGCTTTCCGGGCAGGACCTGATCCGGGAGCTGAACCTGACCCCCGGCCCGGTTTTTCGACGCCTTCTTTCCGCTGTGGAGGAGGCGCGGCTTTCCGGGCGCATCGCAACCCGGGAGCAGGCCCTCGATCATGCAAAAAGTATCCGGGCCGGCGGGTCCTGAACGGAGCGGCGCCCAGGAAAATCGCATGCAGTTCGATGGCCCAAATGGAATCCCTTGAAGAAATCCCCCTGACCCCCTTTAAAAAAGGGGGAAATTATTCTCATCCCTATACAAAAGGGAGGCATACACCTCTCCTCCCTTTGAAAAGGGGGGCATACACCTCTCCTCCCTTTGAAAAGGGAGGCCGGGAGGGATTTTAAAGCGACGCCGCATGCCCCTTGACATCCTTTCTTCATTTTATTAGGTAGACCGAGTTTTGGGGATAAATCTTTTGCATCCCCACCAGACCAGAACACCGAGACCAAAAGAAACAATTCTCTCGAAAGGAGATCATGATGAACGTTCTTTTTTTTGGACCCAACGGCAGCGGAAAGGGCACCCAGGGCGCCATCCTCAAGGGCAAGTACAACATCCCGCATATCGAATCGGGCGCCATTTTTCGTGACAACATTCAAAAGGGCACCCCGCTGGGTGCAAAGGCCAAGGCCTTCATCGACCGGGGCGATCTGGTTCCGGATGACATCACCATTCCCATGATTCTCGACCGGCTCAAACAGCAAGACTGCAAGGATGGATGGCTGTTGGACGGATTTCCCAGAAACAAGAACCAGGCGGTCAAGCTGCATGAAGCGTTGAACGCCGCGGGAATGGCGCTGGACATCGTCGTTGAGATCATCCTGGACCGCGAGACCGCCAAAAATCGGATCATGGGCCGGCGGCTTTGCGTCAACGACAACAACCACCCCAACAACATCTACATCGAGGCCATCAAGCCCGACGGGGACAGATGCCGCATCTGCGGGGGAGAACTCAAGACCCGCTCCGACGATCAGGACGAGGCGGCCATCAACAAACGGCACGCCATCTACTATGACACCCAGGACGGCACCCTGGCAGCCGCCTACTATTTCAAGGATATGGCGCAACACAGCGGCGATATCCGCTACCTCGAACTGGACGGCCGCCCCGGGGTCAAAGAGGTGACCGCCGAGCTGGTTTCGAAACTCGGCTGAATTCGGAGGGCGTTGTCCACAATTTTTCTTGCCAAACCGGTGAAGAATGGATATAAGTGAACTTTATTGAATACCCATCCGGTTCATCCATCGGATGGAATGAAAGGGGCGATACAGGTTGAAGGCGATAGAAGTCAAGGTTGTCGATAACGACCTTGAAAAGGCCATGCGCGTTTTGAAAAAAAAGATTCAAAACGACGGCCTTTTCAAGCGGTTGAAGCTCAAAAAGAGCTACGAGAAGCCGAGCGAGTACCGGCGACGCAAACAGCGCGAAGCCATGCGCAGAAAACGAATTGCCGCAGCAAAAGCGCAACGCTAACCGGCATCACGGTTTAACGTACACAACCCAAAACCCGGCTCACCCGCCGGGTTTTTCACGTCCATGGAACGACACGATCCCTACACCGAATGTCTGAACGAAATGTTCGGGTTGCATCGTTTCGGGATCATCCTGGGGCTTGCCACCATCCGCAAGATGCTCACCAGCCTTGGGGATCCCCAGAAGCGCTTCGCCTCGATCCACATTGCCGGCACCAACGGCAAAGGATCCGTGGCCGCCACCCTGTCGTGCGTTCTCAAGGCGGCCGGCTACCGGGTGGGGCGGTATACGTCCCCGCATCTGGTACGGTTCAACGAACGGATCTGTATCGACGATACCGCCATATCCGATGCCGAGGTGGTGGAAGCGTATCGGGCGGTCAAAAAGACCGATTGGGGCAGCCGGGAACCCACTTTTTTCGAATATACGACGGCCATGGCGTTTCATGCCTTTGCCCGACGGGGGGTGGACTGGGCCGTTGTCGAAACCGGAATGGGCGGCCGGCTGGACGCAACCAACGTCATCCGGCCCAAACTCTCCATCATCACCAACGTGTCTGTGGAGCATCGCCGGTATCTGGGCGACACCATCGCTCGGATCGCCGCGGAAAAAGGGGGCATCATCAAAACCCGGGTGCCTCTGGTAACCGGGGTGCGGCAAAAAGATGCGGTAACCGTCATCCGATCGATTGCGGCCGAAAAGTCGGCGCCGATCTTCCGGCTGGGGGAGAGTTTCCGGGTCCGGCGGTCGCCGGACGGAACCTTTGCCTACCGGGGAATGGGATCGGTTCTTCAGGGATTGAAAACAGCACTTGTCGGGGAGCACCAGGTGGAAAACGCGGCCCTTGCGCTGGCGGGCTGCGAGGTGCTCAACCGGAAAGGCGCCGCAATCCCGGACGATGCGATCCGGCAGGGGCTGATGCTGACCCGCTGGCCGGGGCGGCTGGAACTCGTCCACCCGGCTCCGCTGGTCATCCTGGACGGTGCGCACAACTTTATCGCTGCGCGCATCCTGGCAAAATATATTTCAAAAACCCTGTCGGACCGGAAGGTCACCCTGGTGGTGGGGATTCTCGACGACAAGCCCTACCGCAGCATGCTGGAAAGCCTGCTTCCGCTGATCAGCCGGGTCATCGTCACCCGGGCCCGCATCGATCGCGCGCTGCCCCCCGAAACCCTCTATGCCATCGCAAAACAGCGGGTCCCCGATACCCGAATCATCCCCACCGTGGCCGATGCGTTCAAGCATGCGGTGGAAAGTGCAGGCCCCGGGGATGCCGTGGTTGTGGCCGGTTCGCTTTATGTGGTGGGCGAGGCCAAGGAATATCTGGAAAGCCATCCCATGGGTTGACTTTCCCTTAAGGATCCATTAATATCCGCCGCGTGTTTGCGCCCGTGGCCCAGAGGATAGGGCGTCAGCCTCCGGAGCTGAAGATCGCTGGTTCGAGTCCAGCCGGGCGTACCAAAGATTTCAGGGGGGTACCCGAAGGGGTGCCCCCTTTTTTATTTGAGTGAGCGTTTTTTCCTTCCGGATATCTGCTATTGACCTTACCTGGGCCGGACCGGCAGCGTTTGAATATCATTTAGAACCTGCACGAAAAACCGTAATTCCTTTGTTCTTGTAAAGTCTATTGAAAGACAGTAAATTTGCCCCTCAATAGCTCCCTTAATGAACTGAAATCAATTGGTATATTAAAAATGATAATTTTTCGGCCAAACCGCAGATCGATCCGGTTGCCCGGGTACGATTATTCCAGTACCGGGGCGTATTTTGTGACCATTTGTACGAAAGACCAGAAATGTCTGTTCGGCGACATTGTGAACCGGGAAATGGTGTTGAACGACGCAGGGCGGATGGTGGACAAATGGTATGCTGAATTGGAAAACAAATTTTCGGATATCAGATGCGACCGATACATCGTTATGCCCAATCATTTTCATGCCATCATCCAAAACGTGGGTGGTGGCGGTGTACGGGCAGACCTGCGTGTCTGCCCGAATGGAAAATGTGCGGCGGGCGACCATACCGCGGATAAACCCAATTCGGGCGAACATATAGGTTCGCATGATAAAACGGGCGAACACATAGGTTCGCCCCTACAGCGGGTTGTACAATGGTTTAAAACGATGACCACAAACGAATACATCCACGGGGTCAGACAACACGGTTGGCCGCCTTTTCCCGGAAAATTGTGGCACCGCAATTATTATGAACACATCATCCGCAATGAAAATGAAATGGTCCGCATCCGGGAATACATCACCAACAATCCGGCCCAATGGGCTACGGATCGGGAAAATCCAACGGCGCCGGCACATCCCGCAACCGGTCCAATTGGTTGACTTTTCTTAATGTTCGGTGCTAGGTAAACGCTGCAATTCAAATTCGAAATCCAAGATCGATCTCATGGATATCGACGGTTTGGGGCCGGCCAAGGCCACCCTGATCGCTGCGGCCCCGGAATTTGCCCAGCGCCGTCATCATCGCGCACAACCACCCCACCGGCAACGTCACCCCCAGCAAAGACGACATCGACATCACCCAAAAACTCAAAGCCGCCGGAGAAACCCTCGGCATCAAGCTGCTCGACCACATCATTTTCAGCCACAAGGGGTATTACAGCTTTTTGGAGAGCAACGTATTCTGATATCCAGCCTATGGTGAAATAAACGGTGAGGAAACTGCTATGGAGGAATTTCAACATAATGAGGATGATATCGACCGACTCATTCGGTTGCCGAAATATACGACAGAACCACCTGAAAGGTCCGTACGGGAATACGCGCAATCCCGAGGGGTTGCCCCTGCGATGGTGAGGATGCCGTTTCCGGATGTGGTGCATCGGTTCAAACGGAGGGTGCATTTTAGATTGACTCCTTTCACGCGACAGGTTAGACGCAAAAAAACAGCGTGAAAGGAAATGATCAGATGGAGCATTCGGAATGAAAGCCACCTACAAGCACACCAACCTCATCGCCCGGGACTGGCGGAAACTGGCCGCTTTCTACGAGACCGTGTTCGGCTGTGTCCGGCTTCCGCCCGAACGGCGTCTTTCCGGGGCCTGGCTGGAGAAGGGGACCGGTGTACCGGACGCGGAGCTTTCCGGGGTCCACCTTCGGCTGCCCGGACACGGCGACGCCGGGCCGACCCTGGAGATCTTCCAGTATGCGCAAAACCAACCGAAGCCTGCCGCGGCAGCCAACCGGGAAGGCTTCGGCCACATCGCCTTTGCAGTGGACGATGTTGTGGAGGCGGTGGCGGCGGTTTGCGAACACGGGGGGCGGGCCATCGGGGATGTCGCTGCGTTCGAGGTCGAAGGATTAGGGATCATGACCTTTGTCTATGTCGCGGATCCGGAAGAAAACATCCTGGAGTTGCAAAACCTATCCCCCTTTGCCGAATCGTAAGGCAAGCAACAAAATCCAAACTGCCAGTAATTCCCAATGACCGAAATAAAAAAACCCAAACGCGAATCAAAGGAGTACGAGAATGCAGATCAGAATCATGCCGCTGTCGGATATCCCCGCAAATGAGGTGGAGGGCCACAAAGGGTTCGTTCAGCGGTCGATGGTCAATCTTCCCGATAAGGATGTCACCATCCGGATGATCACCATCGCCCCGGGCGGCATAGGCCCGGTACCGGCTCACCGGCATTCGGATACGCATCTTTTTTACATACTGGAAGGCTGCCTGGAGCTGGCGGTCGAAGGCGTCGTCCATAGGGTTTCCAAGGGAAGCTTCGTGGAAGTGCCGCCGGATGCCGAACACCAGCTCCGATCGTCCGGAGATCCGGAATTGGCGGTTCTTGCAATGAAATGGAAATAGACGGCTTCAGAGGTGCGCACATGACTCGAAAACAGATCCTGTCGATCGTCTGTCTCGTCTTTATTTTTCTGGGGTTCTCGGGTGCAGGGGCTCAAAACGCGCCGGACCGTTTTCAGCTGACCATCCTCCACGTCAACGACACCCATTCGCACCTGGAATCCATGGAGGCGGCGCTCACCTTCAACGGGGAAAAGACCTACGTCGATTGGGGAGGGTTCGCCCGGCTGCTTTCCAAAATCAAGCAACTCCGATCGACCCGGGACAATCTTCTCCTGCTCCACGCGGGGGATGCCGTGCAGGGGACGCTCTATTTCACCAAATACGGGGGTGTGCCCGAGTGCGAATTCTTGAACCTGCTGGGCGTGGATGCCATGGTGACGGGAAACCATGAATTCGACAAGGGTTCGGTGCTGCTGGCAAACTTTATCCGGCAGGCCCGATTTCCGGTGCTGGCCGCCAACCTGGATGTGTCTGCGGATCCGCACCTAAACGGCTTGACCCGGCCCTATGTCATCACCGAATTCGGGGACGAAAAGGTCGGTATCATCGGGCTGGTCACCCCCGACACCCCGGAAACGTCCAACCCGAGCCGGCAGACAGCCTTCAACGACCCCCGGGCCGCAGCCGCCGCCTCTATCCAGGCCCTGGAAGCGTTGGGAATCCGCAAGATCGTCCTGCTGACCCACCTGGGATACCCGCAGGATATCGAACTGGCGCGCCGGGTCGAGGGGATCGATGTGATCGTCGGGGGGCACACCCACACCCTGCTGGGAGATGTCAAACCCCTGGGGCTCACCGCCGAGGGTGCGTATCCCACCCAGGTCCCCGGCCCCTCCGGGCACACGGTCTGCATCGCCCAAGCGTGGGAGTGGGCCAAGGTGTTCGGGATTCTGGAGATCGACTTCGACCCCGAAGGCCATGTCACCCGGTGCTCGGGGGATCCGGTCCTTCTGGTGGGCGATACGTTCAAACAGAAGGATCCAAAAGGGGTAAAGCGGATCGTAACCGATGCGAAGAAGGCCGAACTCCTCGCCTGGATTGCGGAAAATCCCCTCGTCTCGGTTACCCCCGAGGACCCTTCCGCTCTGGAGATGCTTGCGCCGTACAAGGCCGGGGTGGACGCGATGCAGCACCAGGTGATCGGCGCTGCGGCCGACGACCTCTGGCACGAGCGGGTTCCCGGCGCGGTGCACCCGGTTACCGGCAAGAAAATGGAAAGCGGCAGCGAGCTCGCCCCCCTTGCCGCCCGGACCTTGCTCTGGAAGGTCGACGGGCTGGGCATGAACGTCCGGCTGGCGATCTTAAACGCCGGGGGGGTGAGAACCGACATCCCCAAGGGGGACCTGACCGTCGGCCGGGTGGTCGAGGTTTTTCCATTTGCAAACACCCTGGTGGTGATGGACCTTGCCGGCAAGGACATCAAGCAGATCTTCGAGATCGCGGTCACCCGCACCCTGGACCCGGAACGCGACGGGGCGTTTCTCTATGTTGCCGGCGCCCGGTACACCGCGGATCTTCGCCGGGCCGACGGTGATCGCATCACCCGCTTTGAGGTCCGGACCGCCGGCGGTCGCTGGGAAGCCCTGGATCCGCACACCGTCTACCGGGTGGTCACCAACAGCTATCTTGCCGGCGGGGGGGACGGGTATACGATCCTCAAGGCGGCCAAAGGATACCGCTACGATACCGGGTTCAACGATGCGGAGGTCTTCATGGAATACGTCCAGGCCTTCAGCCCGCTCCGGCGGCCGGAAAGCACCGGGGTCACCTATATTTCCCGATGATCGGTTTTTCTTTTCCCACGGGAAAGATATCGAGGGGGTGTTGTTTTTTCGGAACGGTTCTTGCATTTCATTTTTCATGAAACGGAGACGATCCCATCAACGCCCCAAGGCGTGAACCCCGCGACCGGTGACAGGACGATGGTTATGCAAGAGGCATGGAACCGCACAAGGCGCTATCTTCCGTTTTCCATCCTATTTTTCCTCACCATCGTCTTTTTCTACCCGGTTCTTTTCGAGGAAAGAACCTTTCTGGCCTTTGATATCCTGTTTGATTACCTTCCCTGGGCCCCTTATGCCGAACCGAATTTTACGGTCGCCAATTCGCTCATATCGGATCCGGTCAACGTATTTTATCCCAACCACCTGGCGTTCAAGAATGCGCTGTCCTCAGGCGGGCTGATCTTCTGGAACCCTTCCAACCTCTGCGGACTGCCCAGCGCCCCGCCGACAAATCCCGTGGACTTTTTGGGCCACACCATCTTCCCTGCAATCATCGCCCACGATTTTCTGCTCTGGTTTCATATGCTCGCGACCGGTTTTTTCACCCTTATCTATTTGAAGGAAATTCGACTAAGAACTCCGGCCGCCCTTTTCGGTGCCGTCGGCTGGATGTTCAATGGCTACATTATGGTTTGGTTCGAATTTGAACATACCGTGATGATGGCCTGCACGTTGCCGGCATCGCTGTTTTTTCTTGAACGCTGGATCAAGAGCCGCGCATGGAAAGACTGTTTGGGATTTTCAATATCGATCGCCTATTCGGTCTCGATTGGTTACGCCCATTTGCTTGTCTATCAGCTGATATTCATCTGCGGGTATGTTCTGGTGCGGGGACTCTCCAAAACAGACGGCCGCAGGGTTTTTCGCTCCATCACCCGGAAGCAAGCCGCCGCCCTGGGGGTCGTCTTTCTGTTGGTCTTCTTTTCGGCAGGTTCGTTTCTGATCGGAAATCTATTTACGTTAAATGAGCGGCAGCAACGCAATGCCTACGCATATGACGAGCTTTTCGACCGCACCGGCAGGCTGCCCGTCGAATATTTGACAACCCTGATCTATCCCGACTTTTACGGCAATCCCGCAAGGGGGAGGTGTTTCACGCCGGCAATCAAAGAAAGGCAACCCTATAACAACTACAATGAACTGTGCATATATGCGGGCATCGTGCCGCTCTTTCTGGGTATGGTGACCCTCTGCTATCCGAGGCGCCAAAGATTCGCCCTTTTTTACATCCTCGCAGCGATAACGACCCTGACCATGGCTATGGGCAGCCTGTTCTATTTTCCTTTGGCCCGATTCATTCCCGGGCTGGATATGTCGACGCCGACACGAATCCTCTATATTTTCGGATTTTCCATGGCCGTATTGGCCGCAATGGGTGCAGACATTCTGCTCTGCCTGGAAGACAAGAAATCGAGGGTTCTGTATGGGTGGGCGCTTCTGGTGGCTATCGCCGTCTGCCTGTTTGTTTTCGTTCAGACGGATGCCGGGAGGAAATGGACGGCCGGTGCGGTTGCCTACCTTGATTGGCAGTTTTTGGACCCCATTTTAAAAGCGCATTTCACGCTTTCCACACCGATTCTGGTTCAACCCCTTGCATTCGTCCTGATTGCGGCGGTGTCTTTCACAAGGATACTTTTGAGCAGAGACAGGCGGTCCAAAATTCTTTTTCTGTCGCTCCTCTTGTTGGTTCTTTGCGTCGATCTTCTCTCTTTCGGGCGGTTATACAACACGGCCGCCCCCAGGCAACTCGCCTACCCCGAAACGCATGCCGTCCGTTTTTTGAAGCAGGACCCATCGCTTTTTCGAATCATGACTTTCGGCCCGTTTCTGCAAAATTCTTTTGCACCGTTCGGCCTGCAGGATGCCGGCGGGTATGCATCGTTCTACCCCAGAAGATATGCCGAATACCTGCATCTAAGCCAGCACGGCCCGGAGCACCCCTTGCCGAAGCGTTTCAGCAGATGGGTCCGGTTCAACAATTTCCAATCCCCGCTGCTGGACCTCATCAACGTAACGTATTTTCTTGTCCCGGCGGATATTCAGTTGAAGTCCCCCAAACTGGAGCTCGTATTCGACGGCGAGATAAAAATATACCGCAACAGGCATGCGCTTCCGAGGGTTTTTTTTGTTTCGGACTATCAGTACCTGGAGGATCCCGGAAAGGTCTATCGGGTATTGGGAGAACGCGATACGGATTTTTTCAACAAAACGGTCCTAATCGAATCTCCCCCACCCCAAGCGTTCATCCCAAGGGAAACTTACCCCCGTCAAAAGGCCGACGCGCAAATCCGGATCATCTCATACGGGTACCATCGTATCGAAATCGACGTCACCACTCGTGCGAAAGGCTTTTTGGTTATCGGCGATACGTATCATCCGAGCTGGCGGGCGGAGATCGACGGTCGACCCATAGACATCCTGCGTGCAAATTACATCATGAGAGCCGTGCCGGTCGATGAAGGAGATCGTCGCGTGGTGTTGCGGGTTCACCCGAAGTTGATGATCACCGGTTTTGCCTTGACCTACGGGGCCTGGGTGCTCCTTCTCGCTGCAATGGGTGTATGCATGTTCCGTTCGACCCGAAGACACCCGCACGCGCAGAAAATTCCTCAGGAAGATACCAGGCGACCGATTATCTGACAAAATAGGCTCAGACAGGATGCCCCGGGAAACCG
>ENA-OSEO01002687-OSEO01002687.1-sediment-metagenome-genome-assembly--contig:-NODE-2687-length-23861-cov-3.760679_pt1 | contig 23861 bp, 20 predicted proteins | sample MGYA00237883_ERZ534232 | MGnify/ENA metagenome assembly ERZ534232
CAGATAACCTCTATTGCTTTTTCCGTATCCAGTGCATAGTTGATGGCCTGGCGTACCCTTACATCGTCGAAGGGTTTCTTTGCAGCATTAAAACCAAGATAAGCGGTGGAAAGACCCCGGCTCTGATGACCGGTAATTCCAGGCTGGTTAACTAGGTTGAAATAATCCCTTGGATCTATATCATAAGCAAGGTCTGCTTCGCCGGTTTCAATAGCAATGGCGCGGTTGGCATTCTCGGTGATAATTCTGAACTGCAGTTTTGCGGATTTAGCAGGGCCTTTGAAATAGCTGTCGTACCTTTCCAGGGTGATGGTATCCCCTGAGCGCCATTCAACAAATTTGAAGGGACCAGTTCCTACAGGATTCCTGTTGTAGTTGTCCCCAGCTGCTTTTACAGCCTGTTCGCTGAGAATGGAAGTGGCGGTGTGGGCAAGGTGGGTTATAAAGGGTCCAAAGGGATATTTGAGAGTCATCCTGAAGGTATAAGGTCCAGTTACCTCTACTTTGTCGAGTGCGGCAACAAGGAAGGCTGCAGGGGCTTTTCTCTCTCTCATCCGATCGAAGGTGAATTTAACATCCGAAGCCTTAAGTTCTACTCCATTGTGGAATTTTATTCCCTGAATCAATTCAAAATCATAAATTGTCGGGGATACCACCTTGTAGTCCTTTACCAGGCCCTTTTCTATCTTAAGGTCCGCAGTCTGAAACATGAGGGTGTCATAGATCTGCTTCCAAACCCTGGCGGAAGGTTGATCGTTGGTATCGTGAGGATCCATAGATCTAACATCCGCTGGAAAGGCGATTACCAAGGTGTCCCTGTTTTCGGGCTTGCCGGTAATACTTTCCTCCGCTCCCTTGGCGAACAAGTCTGCTGCGGATACAATCAACAGCAGGATCAGAGCGGCAATGAAAATCTTCTTCATACGCATTCTCCTTTAAAATTTAAAATAATGAAATTAAAATAAAGTATCTTAAATACTTTCTTTTTCAGTCAGAAAATTCCAGCTTCAACCTATATAATATTTGAACAATCGAAATATTCCTGAATTTTCTAAGGATTCTTGTATATACAACAGGGTATTTAGGTTCCCGGGTCAATCACCCGTTCGGGTGATTGTTGAGTATGAAATTAAAAAACCCTTCTTTCCTTGTTGCAGGGGAGTAAAGAAGGCCTTTTTTTATCCTTAGGTTTAAAAAAATATTCTTTTTAGGGTCACCTCTTATCTAGAAGGTGTTCCAGCAAGCTTTAGAGAACTAAAGCCAGCCTCCCTTGACACAGCTCTCCTTATTCTTTATAAAGTATATCTAATCCCGCGTTTGACTCTTCCTGGTAAAAACCACTTCAAGCCAATCTGCTGGAAAATCATTCTTTCTAATTAAGGAATATAAATTGACTTTTAATGACTTTAATCTGGGCCCTGATCTATCTAAAGCCCTGGAGGATCTCTCCTTCCAGGTTCCTACTCCCGTACAGGAAGGGGCAATACCTTTCATTCTTTCCGAAACCGGGGACCTTATAGCCTTAGCACAAACCGGTACAGGCAAAACTGCTGCCTTTGGTCTGCCTCTGTTATCCCAGCTGGAGTATGAAGATTCCAAAACCCAGATCCTGATTCTCTGTCCCACCAGGGAGCTTTGCCTGCAGATTACAAGGGATCTTAAAGCCTTTGCAAAATATATGCGCAACCCCGGAATTGTTGCTGTTTATGGAGGTTCCTCCTACAATACTCAGATTTCACAGCTTAAAAGGGGTGCAAGGATTGTGGTAGCTACCCCAGGAAGGCTAAAGGACCTGATAGACCGGGGCTTTGCAAATCTTAGGGAATTGAAATGCCTGGTGCTGGATGAGGCAGATGAGATGCTTAATCTGGGTTTCCGGGAGGAACTGGAGGCTATCCTCACAGAAGTGAACCCGGAAAGAAGAACACTTCTTTTCTCGGCCACCTTTTCCCCAGAGGTTTCCAAAATAGCTTCTGGTTACATGAGGAATCCAGAGCAGATCTCCTTCTGCAAAAAGAACAGCTCTCTAGAATCCATAGAACATCTCCTTTATATTGTAAAGGAGGAGAATAAATACCAGGCTTTAAAAAGACTCGCCGATTTCCACCCGGAAATTTACGGCATTGTTTTCTGTAAAACCAGGAATGAAACCAAGGATCTATCTGCCAAGCTTATTGCAGAGGGATACAATGCCGAAGCCCTGCACGGCGACCTATCCCAGGATCAGAGGGAGTATGTAATGGAAAAGTTCCGCACCCGGGCAGTGGATCTTCTTCTGGCCACGGACATAGCAGCCCGAGGTTTGGATATCCCGAATCTTACCCATGTTATCCATTATGATATCCCCGGAGATCTGGATAATTATACCCATAGAAGCGGAAGAACCGGCAGAGCAGGGAAGACCGGGGTTTCTCTTGCCTTGGCAACACCCAGGGAAAGGCTTAAAATAAGAAGAATAGAGTCTACCCTGGGCAGAAAATTTACGGAAAAACCGATTCCCGGAAAGAGGGAGATTGAGAGCCAGCAATTATCCTCCTTTATTAGACGTCTTAAAGAGGTGCCAGTGGATAATTCCTTTTTTGAGACCCACCTTAAGGAGATAATGAGTAGTCTTTCGGATCTGGAAAAAGAAGACCTTGTAAAGCGGTTTCTATCTCTGGAGTTCAATAACCTTTTTACCTTTTACAAAGATATCAAGGATATCTCTATACCGCAGAAAGAGTCTGGCAACGGTTTCCGGGGGCGGGAGGATCTAAGAAGGGATTCTTCTTCCGCCAGGGATAGAAAAAGATCAAAAAGGGCTACTTCCCCAGGAGAGAAGGGATCGGAAAGGCTTATCAGACCTTTTCCCAATTCCTCCAAATCGAACCGTGGTGGAAGAAAAGATCCTACTGGTAGGGGAGAAGATGCGGATTACCGCTGGATGACTATCTCCTTGGGCAAACAGGATAAAATAGGTCCTATGGAAATAATTTCACTAATAAACAGACACACCAAGGGAAACACTCCAGCCTTGGGAAAGATAGAGATATCCAAAAGCAAGACCCGGTTTCAGATCGATTCAAGGGTCGAGGATCTTTTAGTATCTCTTATGCATAAAAAAACCTATAAAGGTAAAGCTTTACAGGTTTTTGGGGAGTCAAAAAAGGTTGGAAAAAAACTGCCGGCCTAATCTTTTAGTGTGTCACTAAGATTGTAAAAAGTTTAATACCGGGTCAAGCAGGATGCTGAAATATGATTCTTCTTTAATTCCTAAAGGGGGTTTTTACGGTCTCTTTAGGACTTTATCAAAGCTTGACCCTGTTAAGTCTTCTGGAATTTGTAACCACATTTAGAGAACTCATGGCCATGGCGATTTCCGCTAAAACGGGGTGCATCATCCCCAGGATGCCTAGGGGAATCATCACCACGTTGTAAAAGAAGGCCCAGAAGAGATTCTGTTTGATCTTGCGGAATGTAGCCTTGCTTAGAGTTATCGACTTAAGTACGGCGGTAAGGCTTCCCTGAGTTAAGACCAAATCTCCAGATTCAATAGCTATATCCGTCCCCGTTCCCAAGGCTATGCCCACATCAGCGCTGGCCAGAGCAGGGGCATCGTTTATTCCATCTCCCACCATAGCTACAATAGAGCCTTTTTCCCTCTCCTTCTGGATTAGCCCGGCCTTCTGCTGGGGAAGAACCCGAAATATAACCTCCTCTATTCCCACTTCCTCTGCCACAGCTTTAGCGGTTCTTTCATTATCCCCACTGAGCATTATTATACGAAGGCCCTCTTGCTGGAGAGAGCTTATCGCCTCCCTACTGTCCGGCTTGAGGGTATCCCGCAGGGCAATAAGACCGGCAAATTCACCTTGTACAGCTACAAAGAGGACTGTTTTAGCCTGAGATTCCAGTTTTTCTGCCTGTAGAAGATCGGTCTCTTGAAGGACAATCCCTTGAGAACCAAGATAATCGTGGGTACCTACAAGAACCTCCCTTCCTCCCACAAGACCTTGGACTCCCTTCCCCGGTACTGCCTTGAAGCTGCTGTTCCCCGGTAAAGGAGTTTCTGTTTTCTTGGCATACTCCACCACAGCCTTTGCCAGGGGGTGTTCTGATGCAGATTCAAGACCTCCGGCAAAACTGAGAACCTGCCTTTCACTGTACCCTGCCCCGGGGATAAGGTCGGTGACTCCTGGTTTTCCCTCAGTTATTGTGCCGGTTTTATCCAGAAAGAGGGTATCCACTTGTTTTAAAATCTGAATTGCCGATCCCTTACGGATCAGTATCCCTTTCTCAGCCCCTTTCCCTGATCCTACCACCAGGGCTGTAGGAGTGGCCAGACCGAGGGCACAGGGACAAGCAATTACCAGAACAGCAATGGCTGCCGAAAGGGCCATGGCGCCCCTTCCGAGGGTAGGATCTATCCAGGGGATAAAGGATGCTGCCCAGAGGATCACTGGCCGGAGAAGGTCGGGAAACAGGTACCAGATAAGGAAAGTAGAGAGGGCAAGGAGCATCACAATAGGCACGAATACCGCAGTAATCCTGTCTGCAAAGGCCTGGATTGGCACTTTGGAGGTTTGCGCCTCTTCCACCATGCGGATTACCTGGTTTAGGAAGGTGTCTTTCCCCACCTTTGAAGCTTCAGCCTTTATAAGGCCATTAAGATTTATTGTTCCTCCTGTTACAGGGTCCCCTGCGGATTTCGGAATCGGCATCGATTCTCCGGTAACCAGGGATTCATCCATTTCGCAGGAGCCTTCCAGAATATTTCCATCGGTGGGGATCTTTTCCCCCGGCCGGATTACCATGATATCCCCAACCTTGAGGTTTTTTACAGGTACCTTAATCTCAAGTCCGTCCCTTTGGATTGTCGCCTCCTTAGCCCCAAGGGTTAGGAGTTTTTTAATTGCACTGGAAGCCCTTCCCCTTGCCTTGGTTTCCAGGTATCGGCCAGTAAGATGAAAGGCCATGATCATTCCGGCAATACCGGAGAAATTATGGAAAGCGGGAGCAAGGCCTGCCATATTGAGTATCGCCAGAATGCCTGTAGTAAGAGCCGATAGGGTTCCAAGGGCAATCATGGCATCCATGGAGGGAGAACCATGGATTGTGGATTTATACGCCCCTACAAGGGTTTCTCTTCCCGGGACAAGAAGTACCCCCAGGGATAAAAGGAACATCCCGAGGGTATGACCCCAATGGCCCAGGAAGTAGTATCCGAAAAACATCTCTGGGATCATCCAGAGGATAATCGGAATTGTCAAACCCCAGGCTATAAGGAGCCCTTTTTTTGCCTCCCTTACCTTCTTCTTGTCCCGGCTAAGTTCTGCCTCGGAATCTTCCTCGGTTTCCGTTTCCTCCTGTCGTAGAGAATACCCTGCAGCATCAACTGCCTTTTCAAAGGCATCCTCCGGCACAAGAATCGGATCATAGATAACCTTGGCAGATTCTGTGGTAAGATTAACCACCGCCTCTGTAACTCCAGGCACCCTTTTTAAGGCCCTTTCTACAGCAGCGGAGCACCCGGCACAATGCATTCCATCAATCTTGAACTGCTTGTTTACAGTTTTATCCTTCATACATTCCTCCTGTACATGGAAAATACTCCCATTACTTCATCGATCTTTTCATCTTTCTCTGCATCATCTCCGCTTTTCATCGCCTGATAAACGCAGGTGGAAAGATGATTCCTCATTACTGCATCCTCCACCGCCCCTAAAGCAGAGATTACGGCTCTAAGCTGGGTAAGGATATCTATGCAGTATCTATCCTCCTCCACCATTTTTTTAATTCCCCGGATCTGTCCCTCCAAACGATTTAGCCGCTTGGAAACATCCTCCTTTACTTTTTCCTTCATTTACTGTTTACCTCCCTTAAGAAGCTTTGGAGAACTACCTCTGGGAAACTGTGGAAAAGCAAAAGCCTCTATAAATAATATACTATACCCAGGTAGGGTATTCAAGGGATTTTGGAAAATACTATGAAATTTATATACTATTTTTTATCAGGGCATTATAATTTTTAAAACCATCCTTGGGAGGTGTATAGAATGCGTATAGGAATTGGAGAGATCATTCTAATCCTTGTCCTTTTTCTTCTGCTTTTTGGGGCAAAAAAATTGCCTGAGCTTGCAAAATCCCTCGGTTCCGCCTTAAAACTTTTCCGGAAAGAGGTAAAGGATATCAAAAAGGATATAGATCTGGATGAATGATTCCTTAAAATGCCGGAGATTTTGGGATGTCTTTAGAAAAGAGGTTTAAAGGATCCGGGGAGGGGACCACCTTTCTTGGACATCTCGAAATCCTGCGAAAAAAGCTCCTTATTTTTCTCTTTTGTTTTGTAATTGTATCCCTTGGTCTTTTTGTTTTAGGCGAAAGGCTTCTCTCTTTTCTTACCCTGCCCCTGGCAGGAACGCCAATTAACCTGATTGCTATAAAACCCCAGGAGAAGGTATTGGCTTATATAAGGGCTGCCTTCTTTTCCGGTTTTATTATTACCTTTCCTGTTATAACTGGGTTATTGTATTCCTTTCTGCGACCAGCGCTTAAGGAAAATGAAAAAGCGCCTTTTACCCTCGCCTTTGTATTTATTCTTATCTTTTTCTTTTCCGGTGTTGCCCTGGCTTACTACATAATTCTTCCCTTTGCCTGCACCTTTTTCTATAATTTTTCCTCCGGGGATGGCATTGTCAACTCCTGGAGTCTGGGTGCCTATCTGGATCTTGCTGTATCCCTTATCCTTATTTTGGGCGGGATCTTTCAGCTTCCCCTGCTGCTCTTATTTTTACTTAAGGCAGGCCTTGTGGAACTGAAAACCTTAAAAAGGCTTAGAAGACAGGTTTTACTTGGAATTTTTATTATTGCGGCAGTGTTGACACCTCCAGACATATATACCCAGATTACTGTGGGGACACTTCTTTATCTGTTGTACGAGGCAACAATTTTATTTGGTCGTTTCCTGATTCTGGAAAAGGGAAAAGGGGAGGAGGGTTTGAAGGATGGATAGAAGAGAATTTATAAAAAGGTTTTTTTCCTACAGCGCCCTAACTGCTGCTGCCCTTACCTTGAGGCCAGCAGGAAAGCTCTTTGCAGAAACCCGGGAAGGCTCACCAGATCTTGTAGCTGTTGTAGGCGAAACTCCCGGGAGGATGTTTGATGCAGGGATTTCTGCTTTAGGGGGAATGACTGCCTTTGTAAAACCAGGACAGGTGGTGATGATAAAACCGAATATCTCCTGGAATTCTCCTGCAGAGAGGGGCGCTACCACCAATCCGGAGCTGGTTCAGAGGATAATAGAACATTGTCTCGCTGCAGGAGCAAAGAGAGTCTATGTGGTGGATAATACCATAAATTCCTGGGAGAGCTGTTATAAGACTACCGGGATGGAGAGTGCAGTAAAATCTGCCGGCGGGGTAATGGCCCCGGCTCATTCCTCCGGGTATTATCAGAAGGTAACAATTCCGGGAGCAAAGGTCTTAAAAACAACCCTGGTCCATGAACTGGTTCTGGAGGCAGAGGTTTTTATCAATGTTCCGATTTTAAAACATCACAGCACCACAAGGTTAACCGGGGCTCTTAAGAATTTAATGGGCCTTGTGTGGGACAGGCAGTTTTACCACTCCGCAGGATTGAGCCAATGTATTGCTGAATTTCCCCTGTTACGGAAGCCGACCCTAAATGTGGTGGATGCTTATACGGTGATGATGACGGGAGGCCCTCAGGGAGGAACCTACAGGACCACTCTGGAACTTAGAAAAATGCAGATCCTCTCTACAGATCCGGTTGCTGCGGATGCTGCAGCAACCAGGCTTTTCAACTGGCAGCCCGAAGAGATCCGTCACCTGGTGATTGCCTCCGACCTCCGACTTGGATCGAGGAATCTGGATACCTTGAAGATAAAAAGGATAACCCTATGAGGTGGAGGCCCTTAAGGAGGGGTCTTTCTTTAATCATCCTGCTCCTTTTTTTCTATGCCCTTCTTGGAAGAACCGATGTTTCAAACGAGCTGGCGAGAAATCTAAGCGGAACCCAGGTGGTTCCAGGTATGATGAGGCTCCTAGGTCCTTGGTCCTTGAACCGGGAGTTCCTTTTAACCTTTCTTTCTCTACTATTAATAATGGTTTTTACCCTCTTTTTCGGCCGGGTTTACTGCTCCCTAATTTGCCCGCTGGGGATTTCTCAGGATTGCCTTTTAATGATTAGTAGACGACTGCGGACTCGAGGCTACAAGGTTTTCCTGAATACCCGTCGGGTTAGGTATCCGGTTTTTTTTCTATCCCTCCTTTTGTTTTTTGGGGGAAGCTTGATACCTTTGAATCTTCTTGATCCCTTTGCCGCTTGGTCAAGGCTGGTAAGGGAAATACTCCTCCCCTTGACTGTTCCAATAAGCCGCGGGCTGAATTACCTTGTAAAATCCTTTGGATTCTATTTTCCCTTAACAGATTTTTCCTTTTTTCTGCCTGTATCTGGTTTTGTCTTTCTTTTCCTCCTGCTTCTGATACCTTTTACCCTTCTTAAGGGCAGGGTGTACTGCTCCTGGATCTGTCCTGTTGGAACCTTCCTGGGTTTTTTCTCCCTTAGGTGCAGGTATTCCATCAATATTGATAAGGAACAATGCACAACCTGTGGTCTTTGTGAAAGGATCTGCAAAACCGGGAGTATAAATGCCAAGGAGAAGAGGGTAAACCGTGAACTCTGCATTCTCTGTGGAAACTGCCTGCAGGTCTGTCCTGGAAGGGCGATCGGTTTTGGAGGAGTAAAAAAAACCCTCGCCAGAGGAGAGAAAGAGCCGGGCACGAAGATCAGCAGAAGGAGCTTCCTTAAAAACCTCTGCGGTTTTTTCTTTTCTGCAGCAGTGTTGATTTCCACCACTTCCTTTCTCCCCATTAAGAGGAGAGAAGCCGATGCACGAGGGGGTGAAATCAAACCTGCAACTCCTCCAGGATCCCTGGGAATAGTCCGGTTTTCCTCCCGCTGTGTTTCCTGTCATCTCTGTGTCTCCAAATGTCCTGGAAAGGTCCTAAGACCTTCCCTTCTGGAATATGGACTTTCAGGGATCCTCCAGCCCGTTATGGATTTTAAAAAGGGTTTCTGTGAATATGAGTGCACCCTCTGCGGGGAGATCTGCCCCTCCGGGGCAATCCTGCCTGTTTCGGCGGAAAGGAAAAAGACAATACAGATCGGGAAGGTAGAATTTATTAAGGAGAAGTGTGTAGTTGAAACCAACGGGACTCTCTGCGGAGCCTGTGCAGAGGTTTGTCCTACCCATGCAGTCACCCTTGAACCTTATAGAGAAGGTTTAGGATTACCTGTAACGGAGCAGGAGCTTTGTATAGGCTGCGGCAGTTGTGAATTTGCCTGTCCCGTACCGGAGAAGGCGATCTTTGTACAGGGTTTGGCTGTCCACGGTACAGCTCGGGTTGGCACCCGGGAAAATACAGAGGTTCTGGAGGTAAAGAGCAAGGAGTTTCCCTTTTAAACCTCAGGACACCCTGGTACCCGGGGGAACCAGTCTTTCTGGATGGATCAGCACCACTTCGGTTGGGGAGACCTGGAACCCAAGGATAAGACATTCCGATTTAAAACCGGCAATTTTTTTAGGAGGAAAATTTGTGACTGCCAGGATTTGTTTACCTAAAAGATCCTCCTTCCTGTAAAGGGCGGTAATCTGAGCGCTGGAGGTCATTATCCTGCCCTTTCCAAAATCAATTTTTACCTTATAGGCTGGTTTTCTCGCCTCTGGAAAATCCTCTACCGACAGAACAGTTCCCGCCAAAATTTCTATTTTACAAAAGTCATTAAATTCTATCATTCCTTCTCCTGGACAATACCTTTTTCTTTAAAAAAGGAGGCATACTCAAGGTCGAGTTTCTTTACATGCTGAAGAAACCATCGTTGAAGATAGAATAACAAATCCCTGAGAACATTCTCTAGGTCTGCATTTTTCAGAAGCCTTTCCTGAAACCGACTGATCTCCTTTTTAAAGGTATCATGAGCAAGTTTATGATTTACATAACCAGGGTAATCATGCTTTTTAAATAAAAGCTCCTCCAGGGTAAAGTGCTGCAGGGTATATTTATTAAGAGACAGGATCAAAGCCTTTACATCGATTTCCTCTTCTCCTTCTACAACCACCCTGTAAAGATCATTTATAAGTTTGATTATCTCCTTGTGCTGTTTATCCAGCTCCGGAATTCCGACAGAGAGGCCTTTTTCCCAGATTATTGCTTCCATAGTTGAAGAAAGATAGCATAAAGAAAATAATCCTGTAAATATAGATTCTTAAGTTTCCCGAAGTTGTTGTCCCAGGGATATTTACACTGCATTTATTAATATATAGACTATCTGTTATCTGCAAAGAAAAGTGAAGGACCCCTATGAAAAAGAGTTTACCCCAGGTTATCTCCGTTGATGAAGAAAAATGTGTTAATTGTCATGTCTGCATCTCCGTCTGTCCTGTTAAATACTGTATAGATGGAAGCGGGGAGCATGTCTCCATAAACCACGATCTGTGTATAGGTTGCGGAAGTTGTATTTCCGCCTGTACCCACAAGGCCAGGTCCTGGATTGATGACTCCCGGCAGTTTTTTGCTGCGGTTAAGAGGAAGGAGCCGATAATTGCTGTGGTAGCCCCGGCAGCGGCATCGGTTTTCCCCGGGGATCATCTGCGGTTGAATGGTTTTCTTAAATCCCTGGGAATTGAAAAGATTTATGATGTAAGTTTTGGCGCTGAACTGACGGTAAAATCCTATCTTTACCATCTGAAAGAGAACAAACCAAAAGCAATAATCGCCCAACCTTGTCCTGCCATAGTAACCTATGTGGAAATATACCGGCCGGAATTGCTGGATTATCTGGCTCCGGCGGACAGTCCCATGACCCATACCATGAAACTGATAAGAGAGTATCATCCGGAATATAAAAAACATAAAATCGCCGTAATCTCCCCCTGTCTCGCTAAAAAACGGGAGTATCAGGAAACCTCCCTGGGCGACTACAATGTAACCTTTCTTGCTCTTAAGGAATACCTGGAAGAAAAGGGATGGACCATCAAAAGGTTCCAGGAAACTCCCTATGACACTCCCCCGGCAGAAAGGGCTGTACTCTTTTCCTCTCCCGGAGGGCTTATGAAAACCGTGGAGAGGGAGAGCCAGGATCTTGCCTCCAAGACTAGGAAGATAGAAGGACCAAGGACGATATACCCCTATCTGGACAGTTTTGCTGGGATGATAAAAAAGGGAATAAATCCTCCTCTTCTGGATTGTTTAAATTGTGAGATGGGATGCAACGGGGGGCCGGGAACCGGGAATTTGGAAAAACCCCTCGAGGAACTGGAATATCCTGTTGAAAAAAGGAGTGAAGAGGCAACCAGGATTTATAAAAAGGGAGTAATACTAAAGAAGAAAAGCAATAAAAAATCGGTGGCAAAGGTTCTGGACAGATACTGGAAAAAGGATCTTTACAATCGTTCCTATGCAAACCTTGCGGATAATTTTACTATAAAAACCCCTAACGATGGGGAATTGAAAAAGATCTACCATTCCATGCACAAGTATGACGATTCCCATCTTTACAATTGTGCCTCCTGCGGATACAACTCCTGCCTTATGATGGCTAAGGCGATCTTTAATGGTCTTAACAAACCGGAGAACTGCCACTACTTCCAAAAGGAGGAGATCTCCCGGGAGCACGATATTATCAAGTCCTTATCGGAAAAATTGAACGGGGAGATCGTAGATACCGAGGCTCTAATCACATCTATTCACAACATAGTTGAAAGGGTTAACGTTTTAAGCCTAAATCAGTATGCGAATCTGGAACAATCCACCGCTGCAGTAACCCAGATGATAGCATCAATCTCCAATGCCTCGAAGATATCTGTGGCAAAACGGGAAGCTTTGAATGGCCTTGTGGATATTGCCAAACAGGGAGAATCGGATATGACAAAAACCGTATCCGCCATAAATGGAATCTCTTCCGCCATGTCAGGAATAGGAGAGATGATCAATGTAATAAACGGGGTAGCCTCCAATACAAACCTGCTTTCCATGAATGCAGCAATCGAAGCTGCCCACGCAGGTTCTGCTGGAAGGGGTTTTGCCGTAGTCGCTTCGGAAATCCGGCGGCTGGCAGAGACAACCTCTAAGAACTCTGTACAGATATCCCAGACCCTGGCAAATCTGAATAAGCAGATAAGCAGTACCTCTCAGATCTCCTCAAAAACCGGCGAGATAATAAATGGCATTATTAGGGATGTTATGGAACTTTCGGGGTCCCTTAATGAGCTTATTGTTATGATGCAGGAGATGAATGCTGGAAGTTCCCAGATTACCGAGGCTTTGCATGAACTTAAGAATCTTTCGGGAGAGGTAAAGGATTCCCATGAGAGTATAAGCTCCGCCATGAAGGAGATCCAGAGTTCCATGCAGAGTATAAGAAACATCTCCGATGAGAGTGTGCGGGCGAGCAGATTATAGTATCATTCCCTGGCTCTGCCTAAGCTTATCCATAAAGTCCCATCCCCACTGGGAAGATCTAGAAGATACAAATTCCTTTCGTTTCTCTCTTTAAGGGTAAAGGGAAGAATCCTCCCAGTAGTATCCTCCATTACCAGGAGCAAGGCTGTCTCAGCAGGTATCTCCAAATTCAGGGTCAGAGGTTGATTGTATATATCGGGGTCAAGGTTGCTTTTATAATCCGCCCGCCAAAGATATCCGACTCTTTTGGTTTCTAGGGTGATACTGTCCCGCTGTTGGGCATATTTTGCAACTTCTCCAAAGGGGGCAAACCAGAGATCATACCTCTTAAGGGTTTCAAGGATTAAGGAGAAGGTTTCCAGGGGAAGAGGCTGCCATCCCAGAGCCTTGGTCGGAATCCTTCCATCCTTAAGACCATGAAAATTAGGGATTAGCCAGCCCCCATTTTCATATACCTCCTTAAGAATCGGGAGAAGTGTTTCCCGGGAATCGGAGGGAAGAATACCGTGGGACCCTATCCCCATAAAGTTTACTGGACTTTTCCCATTTACACCTCCGAAGGAGGAGGACCCCGGCTGAGCGCTTATTCCCCCCGCCCGGGCTGCGAAATGGAACTGAGAAGCAATTACCTCCGCTTCTTTGGAACTCCGCCAGTAGGGCCATCCAAGACTGAAGCTTTTCTTCCAGGGTATTTCTCTTTTAAGATCCTGAAGTGCTTCCTCTATCTCGGTTTGTACTTTTCCCGGGTTTGCTGAAAGATCCAGGTGCCTTGCTGTGTGGCTTGCTATTTCATGTCCTCTCCAGGCAAGATCCCTGGCCTGATCCCAGTTAAATAGTTCCCTCTCTGTATTACCATCTTTCCATATTTCCTTTTCCATGAATCCGGTGATTACAAAAAAGGTTCCTCTTAGACCCTGTCTGTCCATCTCCGGCGCGCCCAGGGTAAATTGATCCAAGGTGCCATCATCAAAGGTTATGGAACAGGCTGCTTTTCTGTTACCATACCACCGGGCAGGGTAGAGCCGGATCTCCTCCACCAGAGGAAATCTGGCTCCCTCCAGGTCTCTTTCCCATATATCCTGGGATTTTCGAACTTCCTCCTTAGGAGGTGTTACACAACCGGAATAGAAAATGAGGGCAGAGAGGGAGAGAAAGAGGAAAAGAGGATAAAACTCTTTTTGGCTTGATACCTTACCCATGACTTTTCTAACACTTATCCTTCAGAGGATCTCAGAGGCACGACAGATTCTGTTTCTGCCAGTGGCCTTTGCCCTGTAAAGAGCCATATCGGCATTCTGCATTAAAAGCTTCACATCAATCTCCTTACCCTTCTGGCTACAGACACCAAAACTAAGGGTTGGCCTTATGGTAAGACCGGAGGGGGGATCCTTTTCCTCTAGCTTTTCCATGAACCTTTTTGCCATTCTAAAGGTTTCCTCCTCCGTTGCTCCAGGGAGGACTATAGCGAATTCATCCCCTCCGATTCGTGCAAAAAGATCCCTCTTCCTTAGGATGTTCTCTCCCAGGGAGGAGATATGTTTCAATACCTGATCTCCGGTTTGGTGGTAGTAAGTATCATTGAGATGTTTGAATTTATCAACATCAAAGGTTATTAAGCCCAGGGAATCCCCCAGGATTTTTGCCTGGCGAGCAAACCTTTCCAAGGCGGTTGTGAAAGCCCTTCGATTGGCTAAGCCTGTAAGAGGATCTGTTTCGGCCAGATGCTGGAGGATCTCCCTTTCCTCCAGATCCCTGGTTATATCTACCAGAAAGCCCTCAATCTCAAAATCTGCCTGATTATCTCCGGAGGGACTTAGAACTGCATTGATCAAAACCCAAAGAGGATCTCCATTTCTTTTACGAAATTTCAGCTTTTTATCCCGGACCTCATTTTTCTCCCACAGCTCCCTAAGAAACTGAATCCTTTCATCCCGGTCCTCGTAAAGGATCTCTATAGAGGAGAGACCAAGAGCCTCCTTTTCCGTATACCCGAACATCTCGGCACAATAACGGTTTACAAAAATTATAGACCCGTCCCGGCGGGTCTTGAAAAAACCGATGGGAGCTCTATCCAGAAGCCTGTGGAAGATGTTCTCCTGGGAGCGCTTCTCCTCGTAAAGGGTCTGCCCCTTTTTTATAGCCTGATTAAATTGCTTATTAAGAAAGTAGAATTCATCCCGTGCGGAAAAAAGAATCTGCAGGGGTTTTGATTCCACTGTTACATCTTCAAAATAGTCTGCCAGGGACCTTGTTTTATAGATCAGTGTAATAACAGATTTTACAAGGATAAAGGCTGATAGTATTGTAAGGATTACTGCAGAGATGATAATTCCATTCCGGAGTTTCCTAAACTGATCTGCTAAGGCGGCTCTTGGAACAATAACAGAGATTAACCAACCATTGGAAAGAGACCTATGAAACTCTTTTGAGTCAAAGTTTAGAGATTCGCCTGGGTCCGCCGTTTTTACAGGCACACCCTCTCTACTAAAAAAGATCCTGCCGTTTTTATCCTTAAGGGAGACTGCAGACCCCCTGGGCAATTTAAGATTCCTGAAGATTTCATTCATATCCGCGAGGGTGAGATCCAATGAAAAAACACCCAGCAGGGCACCATCCTCCGATCGAATTGGATAAACCGTGCTTACCACACTCTCTCCGGTGATTATTTCTCCGTAGGGAGGAACCCATACAGGTCCACTATTTGCTTCTATTCCCGCTCTGTACCAGGGTCTTTCTCTAGGGTCGTAATCTGCAGGAAGAGGAAGGCTGGGGTAATGTTCAATATCTCCGTTTACAAGTCCATAATAGATAAAGAAGGTTCCCTCAAGAATCTTCAATGCCGGAGACCACTCCTCAAGTAGTTCCTTAAAGGTTATCTCCCCTTTAAGGCGCTTTTTTAATACCTCCGATTCCGCCAGAGCTTTTACAGCATGATTTCTGGGTTTTATCCACAAGGTTTCCAGATTACTCTGCATTGTATTTATAATCTCTGTAAGGTTCTCTTCCTGAATCCTTATCAATACTTCATTCGCAGCATGGAAGGCTGTTAAAACCAAAGCCAGTAGCACGAGGCAGATGAAAATCGGTAAAACAATCATCAGGGAAAGTTGTTTGGATAGTTTATGTTTCATTATTCTACAGAATATTTATACACTAATCTGCTAGAATGGCAACCATAAGAGCCAAAATAAATAATTCAGGAAGGTTACTGACGATTTAATGATTCTATTCTGGGCCTTAAAACAAAATTTGACAATCCCCTAATTCTTTTCTAATCTTAATTTTATGGAAATAAAATGGTATGGGCATGCGAGTTTCAGGATCTCCTCCCAAAAGGGACTGAGCATAATTACTGATCCCTATACCCCGGAAAGAATAGGTTACAGACCCATTTCCGAAGGGGCTGATATTGTAATTGTCTCCTCGGACAATGACCCCGCCCACTGCCGATCAGACCTGATAAAGGGGAATCCCGAAGTAGTGGTAGCCCTGGATGTTGCCCGCAAGGGGGGATCAATAAAGGTTAAATCCCAGAATATCCATGCTGTAGAGGTGATGGAGGCTTATAATCACCCCTCGGGGAGCCCAGATCCCAATGGAATGTATAAATTCACCCTAGATGGAATTACGGTAAGCCATATGGGTGATGTGGGAAACCCCTTAACCTGGGAACAGCTGGAGTTTCTTAAGGGAACTCAGGTATTACTTGCCCTTGCTGGTGGATTCCCGACAATTCTGATGCAGGATCTGAAAAATGTAATTAGCGAGGTTAAGCCTAATATCGTAATACCCATGCATTTTAGAACCCTGCGCTGCAAAATTGTATATATGAACTGGATAACCGAATTTCTTTCGCTTTTTGAGGAGGATAAGGTCGATTTCGCCTTTCAGGAGAGCGTAGCCCTTATGCCTGAAGATCTGCCGGACCCGACCAGGGCTCTTATCCTTGACTATGCCTAGACTTTTTGTAGTTCTCCGAACCTTGTTGTTGGGGTTTGAATATAGATATGAAAACAACAAGGTTCGGAGAACTATAGAAGAATATTGAAAAAACCTGTATCCTTATTTGAAAAATCTTGATTTTTAAAATTGCCTCAAGGAATTATAATTTTAAGTTCTCTAAAAGGCAGGGAGGTTTTTTAAGGGGTGACAAAGCAGGTCGCTGTAATTCATGGTCCGAATCTGAATATGCTCGGCAAAAGAGAGGTGGGAATATACGGCGGAAAAACCATGGAGGATATAAATTCCGAACTGAAAGGAGAGGCTAAGAAGCTCGGTGTTTCCCTGGATTTTTATCAATCCAACACAGAAGGGGAAATAGTGACCTACATCCAACAGTGCCGGGGAAGGATGGAGGGGATTCTTCTTAATGCGGGAGCCTATACCCATTACTCAATTGCCCTGCGGGATGCCATAAGCGCTGCTCAGGTGCCGACTGTGGAGGTTCATATTTCCAATGTCTACAAAAGGGAACTTTTCCGCCATACCTCGGTGATTGCACCAGTCTGTATTGGGCAGATCTGCGGATTCGGTGCCCAAAGCTATATTCTTGCCCTAAGGGCTCTTATGGAGGAAAGATTTGACCCCTGGATCGCATGATTAAACTATCTATTCATTGAGGGATTAAGGAAGAAAAGGTGAAAATTAAAAGATATCTTGTAATCTCCGGCCCCAATATGAACCTCCTTGGAACCAGAAAGACCTCCATCTACGGGGAAGGTTCCCTGGAGGATATACATCAGGGTCTGCACCAGCGGGCTTCGGAATTGGGTGTGGAGGTGGTCTGCAGACAATTCAACAGCGAAGGAGCGATTATTGATTGTCTCCAGGAGGCCACCGGGAGCTTTGATGGTGTTATTATCAATGCCGGAGCCCTGGCTCATTACAGCTATGCCCTAAGGGATACATTAGCAGCCCTGTCTCTACCTTGTGTGGAGGTTTCTGTGAACAATCCTCATACACAGGAAGAGTTTAGGAATAAATCGGTGATTGCTTCGGTCTGTGAAGGAGTCATTGCAGGATTTGGAAAAAAGAGTTATCTTCTTGCTCTGGAAGCTGTTACAGCTTATTACCAGGATAAGTTATAAAAAATCTAAGTTAAAAAAGGAGCCTGACCAATCGGGGACAGGCTCCTTTTAATTTAATCTCCCAGGAACCAGACAGGTCCCTTCATTAGCTCCTCAGCCTTGTACTTGCTTACATTGAAGGGATAGGGACTTTCGGAGACCAACATTGGGTAAGCAGTATTATCTTCCCCGGAGGGGTCAAAGAGATCCAGCATGTAGGATTTGTCTTGGGTTTTTAGATTAAATCTCCAGGAGGGGTTTCTTCCGGTAAGGGATGTCTCCTCCGGGAAAGAGATGGCATTGATCCTAACGAGCTGGGAGACGTACTGCTCCACCTTTCTCTGATCAAGAGGAAGGTCCAGATCCTGTATGCTCCAGGCAGAACCTCCCTGGCTGGAGTCCTTGAACAAGGTGTATCTCAGTCCGGGGCCTTCCACGGTAAGGGAGGTTATCTCTGCCAGGGTCAGGGAAAGCATCTGTTTATTCCTCAAGTCCGCTTCGGTCTTGGAAAAGGTGGAGCGCAGGTTTTCCAGGGATAGAAAAATACCCGGTACTCCCTCTACGGAAAAATAAACCCCCCGGCCGGATTCCGACTCCTTGCCGATCCGTAACACCCGCAGTGGTTCATCGTTGCTATAAACCTTTACAATAAGGATTTTATCCGCTGTAAGCCCGTAGCGCTCCTCATCCTCCCTCCGGCTTATCAGATGATCGGTTCTAATGCTTTTTACTGTATCCACCATTCGAAGGAGGGTTCCCTGGTCGGCGGGGTAACCCCGATCGCCAAGAACCCAAACTGAATCTTCAAGGCGGGCATTTACGGACATACCAGGTCCTTGAATCTCCAGTTTGTGAATTTCCTCGGAGAGAGGTTTAAGGATCTCCGGGGTATTACTGGTGTTTATTAACCGTGTGGCAAGGATAAAGATAATAAGTAGGCCTATAATTGAGAGCTGAACCAGTTTCTTTTTAGGCATGGTTGCTACCTCCTCTGCATCTGGTTTCTATGTTTTTTCTCCTTTTTCTCTGGATACGCCAGGAGAGAATCCCGGCGATAATTACCAAAAGAGGAAGTATCCCCAAGGCAAAAATCTTAAGGAGACTCCTAACTTCTGGTGAGGTTTGAATTAGGGTGCTTCTTCCCAGTCCCTTGCTCCTCATGGCAATGGTATCCGTATTTCCGCTGGCCCAGTCTATAAGGTTGTGCACAAAGGTGGCATTGGTGTTGGGATTATTTGGATCCAGCAATTGGGGAGTGGTGATAAGGCTCGTACCAACCACTACTATCCTCCCTGGTGCAACCGATTCCATAAGATGCCCTGCCTGGGAGAGGGTCCCGTCTAATGATTCTGGAATACCCTCCTTTGGGGGAGGGACTGGAAAGGCGCTGGTGAAATGGCCCTCCAGAGTAACGGCTAAGGGAAACCGCTCCCTCTGTTCCTTGGGGGCTGGATACATTGCAAGAGGATTAAGCTGTATATTCTCCTTAATGACCCATCCCTCTTTGGACGATTGCGCAATAACCGTTCCCCGACGTTCCTTAAGTCCTTCTAAAGTTTCCGAAAGCCGGACAGGCCCTGCCTGGAGTAGGATCATCTGCCCCAGGTTTGCGGTTATCGGACTTTCCCGGCTTAAACTGCTGGTATCCAGGATCGGAGCCCAGTAAAGTTTAAGGGTGCCAAACTGGGGATGCTGCTGCTGGTAGCAGCTTTCATCCAGCACGTAACCCTTTTCAAGTATTACCCCGTACTTCTCAAGCAATTTATCAATCCCGGTGTTTATGGGACTGTACTGGGGTATCTGCATAGTCATAGTATTCATGGCTTGGGGAACCTCGAAGGGGTCCAGGAGAAGGACAAGATTTCCTCCCCTTAACAGAAATTGATCAAGAGAGTAAAGAGTTTTCTCTTCAAAGGCAATTTTAGGTCCGTTTATTATCAAGGTTCTGATCTCTGCAGGAATTTCCAGAGGAGTGTCACTCTCATTCCCGGGGATCTCTTTAAGGGTGTAGATTCCGGAAAGAAGAGCCTGAAGCCCCGCAGCTCCTGTTTCCTCGTCAAAAAGGGAAAGTTCCCCGTGTCCGCTTAGATAACCCAAGGTTGGGTTGTCGGAAAAAAGAAACTGTATTGCTTCGGAAATTCTCTCCGGAAGCTGTTCAAGCCCTGCCAGGGCATATCCGCCGAAAAGGTTCCTTGAAAGCTCCAGGGGGATAGCTCGGAAGCGATCTCCATAGGAAAGAATAAGTTCAATAGCCCCTGTCCCGGCGGGTATCCGGGTTCCGTTGGGAAGAACAGTCTCCTGCCAGCTTATGGTTCTGATTCCATAGTCGTACCGGAGTTTTTCCAGGGTTGCTGGATCGGGACTGATTCTTCCGAATTGAAGCCTTTCTTTGAGATCCCTGCTAAGGGAATCGATTGCTTCCTTTATGGACCTTTCTAGATCCTCGAAGCCGGCAATATTGAATTGTGAAAGCTCCTGGGAGGCGTAAAGTGTCAGCGTCAAAGCACCGGATAGGCCATGGAGCCGGTCCACAGTGCTGATCATCCTTTGAAGGGTTGTAGTGAAACGATACTCCAACCCCAGGGTGTCGGTTAACTCGTCCAGTACCTCCACCGAATCCTTGTAGAGAATTGCCAGGCCCATATGAACACTGCGGCTTTGAAATTGGTCTCTCTTTATCTCCTGAATCTGAACCGGCCTTAGCCCGAAATCGGAAGCCTTCTGTTTACTTTCCGGAAGATTCATGTTGTAGTACCGTACTGTGAAGCCAGGCCCGGAGGCGCGCTGATATTCTTCCATAAGATCCCGGAGATACCTTTCCACCGTATTATAGGGAGAAGGAAGATCTGCGGAAAAAAAGATATTAACCTGCAGCGGCTCCTCAATCCCGCGAACAAGCCTCCGGCTAAGGGGAGAGAGGCTATAGGCCTTGTCCCTGGTAAGATCAAAACGAATAAAAAAGGGAAAAAGGGCGATATTTATAAGCAGGATTATCAGTATCCAAAGCAAAAGATCCGATCTATTGCCGTATAGCCAATCCTTAAGTCCTGAAAAATGTTTTCTTTTATCCATTCTTACCTCCTTTGCTCCACAGCCCGGATGGTTCCCAGAAGGAGTAGCGCAGAGAAGGAAATAAGATAAAGAATGCTGCGAGTATCCAGGACACCCCGGGCAATAGTACGGAAGTGATACTGGGTTCCAAGAAATTCCACCCAGTCAACCAGAAGGGGGGGAATAAAGATCAGCATCTGCTCCAAAAAGGTTAAAAACAGGGCAGCTGCGGCGGTTATAATAAAGGCTATAATCTGATTTGTTGTAAGACTGCTGGCAAATAAACCAAGAGCTGCATAGGCTCCCCCCAGGAGTATTGCGCCAAGATAACCGGCCAAAACCGGACCCGGATCGAGCCTTCCCAGGAAGGAGATCATTACAGCATAGGCTACCGTGGGAAGGAGCATGAAAACAAGGAATAAAAGAATTGCCAGATATTTGGCCAAAACAATCTGCGAAACCTTCACCGGCAGGGTAATAAGCGCTTCAAAGGTGCCGCTCCTTTTCTCCTCGGCAAAACTCCTCATGGTTACAGCGGGAATAAAAAAACAGAAAAGAATTGGAAGAAGCTGAAAAAAACCCCGCATCTCCGCGAGATTGAAAATAAAAAAGGTGGGAAAAAATAGTATTCCGGAAAAGACCAGAAAAAGGGCAATTACGATATAGGCAATAGGCCCCCTAAAGAGGGAGTAGAGTTCTCTTTTAAGAATGCTGTTCATTGCTGCCTCCTGTAGTAAGCTCCCGGAAAACAGACTCCAGGGAGTGTTTCTCTCTGCTCATCTCGTAAAGTGTCCAATTGCGGTCCCTCACCGTTCGAAAAAGCAAGGGCCGGACATCGCTTTCCGCCGAAGCCAGGATCTGGAGCGTGGTGAGGTATTCCTCCCCCGGCACGACCTTAGCTTCTACTACTCCTGGAATCTCCTTAAAAAGACCGTTAGATTCTTCTGCCCCCTCTCCGGAGATGATCATCCTTATCCAGTATCTTCCCCTCCGAACAGACTGAAGATTCCCTGTGGAATCATCCTCTACTATCCGTCCCTGGTTTATTATTACCACCCTGTCTGCTACAGCCTCCACCTCCTGGAGAATGTGGGTGGATAGGATAACGGTTTTTGTTTTCCCTATCTCCCGGATAAGGTCTCTGACCTCTGCGATCTGATTGGGATCAAGCCCTGCGGTGGGCTCATCCAGGATGAGAATCTTTGGATCGTGAAGAATCGCCTGAGCAAGTCCGACCCTTTGCTTGTACCCCTTTGAAAGCTGATCGATCCTTTTGTGAAGAACCTCCCTAATCCCGCAGGTTTCTGCAGTTTTAAGTATGGCCTCCTCTCCTGGGATAGCCCTTACACCGGCAATGTAGCGCAGATAATCCAAGGTGATCATTTCTCCATAGAGGGGCGGGTTTTCCGGAAGGTATCCTAGAATCGATTTTACCTTCTCCGGTTCCTTTGATACTTCGTATCCATCTACAAAGACCTTTCCTTCACAAGGTGGGAAATATCCGGTAATCATCCTCATGGTGGTGGTCTTTCCAGCCCCATTGGGACCCAAAAGACCAGTAATCTCCCCCTCCTTAATTTCCAGCGAGAGTTTGTCGATGGCCGTAAAGGAGCCATATTTTTTGGTTACATTATTGAGTGTGATCATAAAAGATTACCTCCTGGGATAGTATAAAGAATATTTGTATGTTTTTCAGTCAGCATCAGTTGGTGTCCCTTAGATTGTAAAAAAATTAATCTGTTACTTTGTTACAATAATAATCCAGGTTAAGGGTTGAGATAAAAAGGGGGGGGAGGATCATGCTTTATTGGTAATATTGTGTTCAGGCCAATAAGGGACTACCTTTGCTTCTTCCTGCTTGAAATATTTTTATTTTTTTTACAAGCTTAGGGACACTAATAAAAGAAGGACGAATTTTAAAATGATAGAAATAACCCCCCAAGAAAACCTCAATGCCCTCGTCCATGTTGGCGGTTCTAAAAGTTACACTCACCGTATTTTTATTGCTGCAGCCCTTTCCAAGGGACCTTGCAGTATTAAGAATGCCTTAAGAAGTGAGGATACAGATTTGACCCTGAAGGGGCTAAAGAGTATGGGGGTGGAGATTGCCGAAACCCCAGAGGAGATCCTTGTAAAAGGCAATGGAGGCCAGTTAAAGGCTTCTAAGGAGATATTTCTTGCCAACTCCGGCACAGGGATGCGCCTCCTTACGGCAGTTGCTGCCCTGGCAGAGGGAAAAACGGTTCTTACTGGAAATGATAGGATGAAACAAAGGCCAATCTCAGATCTTATTAATGGTCTAAACCAAATGGGAATTGCAGTTAAATCTCTAGAAGGAACAGGCTGCCCACCGGTAGAAGTGAATGGATCTGCCCTACAGGGGGGGATAGTTACACTAAGGGGAGATACAAGCAGTCAATATCTCTCTGCTCTTCTTTTAATTTCTCCCTTCGCAAAATCAAGGGTACTGATAAAGCTTGTGGGAGATCTGGTTTCAAAACCTTATGTTGACCTTACCCTGGAGGTTATGGAAAGACTTGGGGTAAAAGTATACAGGAAGGGTTACAAGGAATTTCAGATTCCTGGAGGGCAGTTTTATAGATCAGGGGATTATTATGTGGAACCGGATGTTTCCAATGCTGCATATTTTTGGGGAGCCGCAGCTGTTGCAGGTGGTTCTGTAACTGTGGCAGGGATAAACACCTCATCCTGCCAAGGGGATTTAAAAATCCTTCACTGTCTGGAAAAGATGGGATGTCGGGTGATAAATGAAAAGGGAGGAATTACTGTAGCTAGGGAAGGTTTTCTTCAAGGAATAGAGGTGGATATGCAGAATATGCCGGATGTTGCTCCTACCCTGGCGGTAATTGCGGCCTTTGCAAGAGGAACCACGGTAATACGGAATGTTTCTCATCTGCGGGTAAAGGAGTGTGATCGCGGGGAAGCGGTTTCCTCGGAATTAAGAAAAATGGGTATAGATGCCCATTTTGATGGAGAAAATCTTACTGTCACAGGCGGTACACCCAGGGGTGCGGAGATCGAAACCTACAAGGACCACAGAATAGCCATGAGTTTCAGCATTGCAGGGTTAAAGACTCCGGGGGTAAAAATCCTGGATGAAGCCTGTGTGATAAAATCCTTTCCTAATTACTGGCAGGTTTTTAGATCCCTGTATAAATAACGATAAAACTATTAATCCAGGTGGTTTGCCCGTAGGATTTAAGCAATATATTATTTTTAAGGTTATTACTTGCAAAAAGAGAAAACCTGTAAATATATATTGG
>ENA-OSEO01002690-OSEO01002690.1-sediment-metagenome-genome-assembly--contig:-NODE-2690-length-23847-cov-4.211191_pt1 | contig 23847 bp, 22 predicted proteins | sample MGYA00237883_ERZ534232 | MGnify/ENA metagenome assembly ERZ534232
TCACCACCCCCTTCAGATATTCTGACGCGTTATTTTTCCGCTCTTCCTCGATTTTCCGGGTACTGGCATCAATTTTCTTTAAATCATCCGCGCTGGTAACGTATGCGCCCCTGTAAGTCAAAGGGGACGGTTCGATTACCCGTACCAGTACGATGGCGCCGACCTGGCATCCGGAAATAAATGTCTCAACATGCGGTAGCACGCACTCGGCCAGTTCCGAACCATCCAATGGAACCATAATTTTTTTATACATATTCCCTCCTTTTGTTGAGAACATCCCTGATGAACATTCCTATGTTGCGCATGAACGCATCTGCAGGGGGCTGTATGCATAATTTGAGTTTTTTCCCCATCGGACCACCTTTGCCTGGCTAAGGGTGGCGGAAAAAAACGCACGCAGAGCAGTCGGCGCAGAAGGTATTCTCAGTTGTCTGAATTTGAATCGGAGTTAAAGACATCGAAATGAAGTGTGTGTATAATATAAAAAAGTACCGTCGAAGTCAAAAAGAAACTGCATCGACCCGGACGGTGTGATTCATTGAATTCAGGTATTGACTTAAAAGATAATTAATGTTAATGGAACACAATTATCAATTATAATATAATAAATATATTTTTAGAAGACAGCTGAGAGGGAAAATGGCGGTTTCCACGTTTTCCCTCTCAAACAAAAATAACTTATTGTTGGTTTCTAATGTTAGCCACTAGGCGGTTTCCACTAGTGGCTTTTTTATTATCTATAGAATATGATTATATCCATCTTCATTCAATCCTACAAGATATTCTCTATGTCATACCCCTTGATTCCATCCAATATAAGGTAATCCAAGACATAATATCAAACTTGGATAGAATGAAAAACTAGTCAACAATAATCCAATCATCTTCATTGAGGATGATAATAGAATAGCTATTTTACCAGGAGTATCAAACAGCTTATCAAGAATAATCTATTATCATAGTTAATATCATTCAAAGATAAAACCATTATCTCACCTCAAACCTATGTCTACTATCATCTAATCACCTCATTTTGGATTGACAGAAAACAATAAACTAGCCGGGGAGAGTGTGAATAGAGGTATCATATCTGATTGGTTTTATCAAAAACCTAATACAAAACCTGTTTTTGAGACTATGAAATCAATATCTGTAAGGAAAACAGGTAGATATGAGAGGCACCCGAGACAACAAATAACATCTGATAACTCATATTATGTAAAATAGATTTTTTTGAAAAATGAGTTGTGCAGATTTGGGGGGGTGTTGATAACTCTCCCCGGGGAAGGGAGAGGATATGTGTCTATATTAGAATGACACAAAACGCATTGATTGTCAACCACAAAATGATGTTATTATAATAGGGCAGAAATACCAGGTTTCTGCCCTATGTTTAAACTTACTATACTTTAGTCAAAGTAATGCTATTTTTATCCACAACCATCTTAAACTCATCTCCTCTCTTGTGGGGAGATAATTGAGCCAATGGAATAATCAATCCAACTTTGTTTATTCTTCTGTTTCCAGACCTTCTGCCTCTCATACCTTGAACTATCAGGACTTCATCCTTTTCAACCATCAAATCTGCTAATACCATTTTCAATGTTTGTTTTGTGGCAATTCCAAGCTCTTTCATTATATCTTGAGCATCACGTCCTTCTTTGATTAAGTCATATAATGCATCTTTGTCAATCCGTGTTCCTCTTGGCATTTGAGATACCTCCTTTATGGTTATTAGTTATCTGTGTATACACTAAAAGAACATTTATGTCAATAGGAATCACTAGGGAAACTGTAAGACCCCCCCTGTGGCCTCTATCTCAGGGGGTATGTCTACCCCTTCCCCCGAGGGGGATCTCCCGTCCTAGGTCAATCTGAGAGGTCTAATCCAGCCTCTTAGGGTAGTCTCTCAGACAGATTCTTGGTGAAATCACTTCTAACTCACTAAAATCTCATAGAAAAAGAGGGTATTTGAGAGAGATTTATATGTTTTATGACTGGAAAAACAAGAAATCTAGTTGATATTATTGGGTATTATTTCAATATAAAGTAAATGAAAAGGGGTATTACCTTGTAATATATGTATTATCATTTCATTTATACATGTTTTAACTAGGCGAAAACAGGGCTATAATATGCTATTGACAGACTAGAAATGGTTAGGCTATTATTACATTCTAAGAGAATGGCTGGTTAGAGAAAGATGTTAGGGTTTGGGAAGGGAAAGGGGGTAAGTAAATGCCAAAGGAAAAGTTTGATATGTTTTTATTAAAAGATAGAATGAAAAAAGAAATATTGCGAATCAATAATCAATACGATTATAATGATACAAAACCTCCTAATGGAAGAGACTTAAATCTTGTGTCTTTTGGGCAGAAAAAAGACTACAATGAGTTATGGGAGATAGCTAAACATAAACTTATACCTTATATTATAAAAGGTGTAATTAAAGAAAAAGATGCCATAACGGCTCTCAATGAATGTTGTAAAGAAAGAAAAGGGAAATACAAAAGGGATGATTTTTACAAAAGTCTTACAGATAAACTGAATGTCCCGATAACTAGAACGGAACCAGAGGGGATTCCTGATGTAGATTGAAAGATATGATAGAAACTTGAAAGATGAAATCTTCTCTCTAATGATATGGTGGTTTAGGTGTCACAGTGTCACGTTTTTGTCTATCTATTCAATATATCATTGTAAATACTGTGACACCCTAGTGTCACAGGGTGTCACAGATGTCACAGTAAGATAAGTCTTGATAATAGAATGATTATATCTAAAACTGTGACAATGTGACATACTGTGACACCCTAGATGTCACAATACATATAATAAAATATATATATCCTATATAGATATTATTATTAGTGTGACACTGTGACATCTAATCTCTTATATCTCCCCTGATTATCAGTCTCAACTAGACCATCAGATTTCATTCTTTGTAATCTCTTCCTGATAACATCAGATTTCATTCCAGAGATATCCGCAATCTCTTTTGGTTTCTTTGGGTAATCTTGTATAAAATCAAGTATCTCTCTCTGTTCCTTTGTGGCCAAGTATTTTTTTGCATCATCTTGATAAATCCATCTTCCACTGTCAAACTTCAATGCATATTCCTTCTCCTCTCCGTCTCTAGGAATGACAGATAATATGGCATAATCAGTTCCTCTTTTCTTCCTTAATAAAATGTTGGTGTCCACACTAGCTGTCAATCCCATACCACCATTCACCAAATCTAATATATCATCATCAGTATCCGCTTTTCTCATGTGATGTATCAATAGAAATGATACACCTAACTCATTATATATCCTCTTGAAAGGCTCTATTGTGGCCAAATCTACATCATATAGAGACTTCTTTTTACAATCACCTTTAATCCAACCAAGTGTATCAACAACAACTAGTTTAATATTATTATTCAATCTCAGATATGTCTTGAGATAATCTTCACCTCCATTATCCAGTCTAGGCCATTCTGTTTCAAAACAGAGATTATCAGGTAGATGGACACCCTTAGTCAATACACTCAGTCTCTTTTTAAGTCTTCTGATATTATCTTCTAATGCTAAAAATAAAACACCTGATTTCTCTACATCAAAGTTATCTAGCGCTTTCTTTCCTTTAGCAATCTGGATTGCCATATGAAGAGATAACCAAGATTTACCAACCTTGGATTTGCCTATCAATAGATTGATACCCTCAGAGACTATGGTGTCAACTAGGAAATGAATATCTTGACATTCATAATCCATTATCTCAGAGGCATTCAAACCATTACCAAAGATATATTTTACATCAGCTGTCTCTACCATCTCCCTGATGGCATTTCCAAGTCCAGCCCTCAACAAGTCATTGACATCCTTGATCTTTCTGTCTTGACATAATCTCCAGTTGACAGACTTACAATCTATCATAGAAGCGGCCTTCTTTGTTGCCTCCTGTCCAGCTCTGTCATTATCAAAGAAGAGGATAGGGGATTTGATACCTAGTTCGGATAACATATTAACATTATTTGCACTACCAAGGCTTAGAATCCCTATCTCATCACCCATTATCTCATATACAGATAAAGCATCAATAACGCTTTCTGTTATGATTGTTTGATTACCATTTCCTTTGTTGATAAAGAATAGATTTGATTTGCTATTCTTCTCAAATCTATAACTATTTCTGTAATATCTTTTCTGATTTCCAGTCTTACCATCTATATCCTCAACAACAAAACCAATATAATCTTTTCCAGAGCAGACTAGTTTGTTATTGATAAGATAATCAATGGATTTATCTAGTTTCCTGGATTTGAGATAATCAATAGCTTTATCATCTAAACCATTACAAGATGTAGATATAATATCATTTGATATAACATTTTCATTCTCAATCAAACCTAGTTCCTCAGCTAGTTTCATGATGGCTTCTCCTGATGTATCAATATGATGTATCAATCTATACATCTCTATTACATCACCACCTTGTTTTGCAATACATTGGGGAGAGAAGCATTTGAAGCCATCTGATTTGATGGATAATCCTCTTTGTCTCTTTGTCTCTCTGTCTGGATGAAAGATACACCAGACATTACCACCACGTCTTGATAGTCTCTCTCCAGTACTTCTTTCATACAGTTGAATACAATCAATATGTTGTTTGATATTTTGTGCTAGTTCACTCAGATTTTCCATTGTTATATCACCTCAATAATATAAATACTAGTATGGGACATCTCCTGATGTCTTGATACTCATGTTTCTCCGATTCTATTATCACCTCACTGGGGAGCCTGTCAATGATCAGGCTCCCCGAACTATTTCTAATCTTCATCATTCTCTAACCCAAATGCATTACGTAATCTTTCTTCTAGTTTATCATCCTCGTTTATAATTTTCTCAATGAAATATATCAATCTTCCATTGTAAGATAATCCTTTATTAATACAATACTCCTGAAACAATCTTTCTAGCATATTCCATTTTTCACTAGTGGTTATTATCTTTACATCCACTAATCCCATATTATCTCTTCTACTGGGTAAAACTTTTGCCATTCATTTATCCCTCTGATGTTTTTTCAGGAAATCTCTCACTATCTGGCTAATCAACCGTCTTCCGTTATTGTCATGTTTCTTACAATACTCTTTAACCAGAGACATCAAATCTCTGTCAATCTGGACAAACCAATACTTTTCCTTGTTATATTTCCTTGATTGGCTCAAATCTTCAAATAACTTTTCTTTCATATCTAAATCCCTCCCTTGTCTTCTTTTGGAGACAATCTGTCTCTCTCCTATTTATGTTTTGTCTAAAGATATTCTAACACGGTTTATGGATTTGTAAAGTTCTCTAAAAAATGAATATAAAATGATATTGTTAGATATGTTGAATAATCAAGAATAAAGTAAATGGATAGATGGGAAAGAATTTCCTGCCTGAGATGAGATTGAAAGAAAAATGCAGAGAGAGACTTTACAAATCTCAAATCTATGAGATAATGGATATAGAGACAGGAAGAGATACCAAGAGGCAACAATACTAGTAAAAAATGCCGTGAATGACCTTACAAAATCCCAAACCGTGTTATAATGGATATAGAGATTAAGAGAGACAACAAACATGAAAGGGGGTGATGGACAGCTTTATGATATAAAATACAATGCAATGGAAGTTTAGAAATGATGGATGGTGAGTAGAAACAAAACAAGAATAAAGAAGACAAAAAAGGAGAAATAAGATGTTTAGAGAACTAGTGGATTTATGGAATAAGAATCACCAAGAAATTAAAACCCATGAAACTATTAAAAGATACGAAGAGCGTAATAAACTAGAACAAGAATATATTAATGAATGGTTAGAAAAAGATAATAGAGGAGAAATAAGCGATAATGATGATGAACTAGAACGAAAATATAATATAAAAGATAAAAGAAACCGATATAATCTAAAAGAACGATTGCGCAGACGTATTGAATGGTATGAGAAAAAATATGACAGAATGCTAATTAATTTAATAAAGGAACCGATTTCCACTGATGAAATTGTATCAAGGATGAAAGATGCATTTAGGAAAGAAATAATATTTATTGAAATGGGTGTTATTGAGTAATGGATTGGAGCCAACCCATCGGTTGGCTCCACTATATATCACCAGCATTATTTACAAAATCTATAAGGATTTTATATGGTTAGAAAAATCTTGACTTCCCCTGGAAAATCAGGGAGAATAGGCCCGACTTATGAGACATTACCTCCTATGAGCATACCGAGATACAGAGGAAGGATAGTCTCACGAGAGAAATGCCCAGTTTGTGGTAGAATAGGGAAATATCAACTTGAAACTGTCAATAACATAACTGGATTATTATGTGGTGGATGTCATTCTTATTGGGCAGAAAAGCCAGATATTAGAATACAACGAAAAGGTGATAATATATACATTCACCACGATAAAAATGGAAATAGATTCCATTATTATGAAGACGCTAGAAATGCACAAATAGAAATCAATAGAGACATTGATAATAATAGATTCAACCCTGATGAATGGAGAGGATATAAACATAACGGTTTGATTTGGGGAAACTATGTAAGGAAATGGATTGAAGATGAGAATAATAACCTAAACATAAAACCAAGTTCAGCGAGAACAAAAACATATCTAGTGAATAAACATATTATACCATTGTTTGCTGGTAGAAACATCCGGGAAATTAAACAGAGAGATATTGACGGTATACTAAGAAAACCAGAACTAGCCAATCTAACTCCTATATCCAGAAAGAATGTACTAGCTCAAGTCAAGAAACTATTACATTACGCATATAAATGGGAAGATATAGATAAACCTCTAGAAATACCAAAAATATCAGTGGAACAAAAACAGATAAAAATCTACTCCAAACAACAACAAGATTTGTTATTATCTAAGATAGAGTCCAAACATCAACCAATCTTTGAGTTTTTATTCAGATACGGAACACGGGTAGGTGAGGCACTGGTTTTGATGTGGGATTGTGTTCAAATAGATATAGATGAGCCAGAGTTTACCATAAAGAGAACCTGGACTAGTTGTGGCTTATCCGAGACAACAAAGACTAGACAAGAGAAAACACTACCTATATATGATGAATGGCTTCCGGAACACTTAAAACAAAATAAAACGAGAATAGGGAGAGCATTTGTATTCAATAATCCGGATACAAATCAAGGTTATACCAAAGCTATATTACAACGGATATACGACAATGCTGTTAGAGATAGTGGATTAGAACATATTCCATTGAAAAACGCGACTAGACATAGTTTAGCATCTAGATTAAGAGAAGAGGGTTATGGTGTTGATGTCATAGCGGCAATACTAACACATACATCTTTGAGGTATGTAAATGTATATGCAAAGATGACACCGAAAATCCTCAGAAAGAAACTTGCTCCGTTTGGTAAAGAGAGAAAAGTATCCAAAATAGATACCAAGTCCAGATAGTCAACTAGCACATCCTCAGCACATCCGGGAAAAGACCACCCCTAAACCACCAAAAAACAATAATAAAAAAGGTAGATTGTCAAACGAGCTCTTTGACCGGACCGCCGCCCCCCTGGCCGGCCAGAGGCGGCTGATGTTCGGCTATCCTTGTTATTTCATTAACAACAACATGTTCGCCGGCCTGCACCAGGACCACGTCATCCTCCGGCTCTCGCTTAAGGACCGGGCGGCCCTCCTGGCCGCCTACGACGAGGCGACCCTCTGCGGCCCACTGCCCAACTGCAAGATGAGGGAGTACCTCGCCCTGCCGCCCTCGCTCTACGGCCAGGAAGAGGAGCTGGCCGCCTGGCTGGGCCGGGCTCTGGCCTACGCCTCCAGCCTGCCCCCCAAAGCGCCCAAGAAAAAGTCCCGGAAGAAGAATTAGGCGGCCGGCCGCCTCACCGGGTTGGCCCGCCGGCCGGTCGATGCTACTATGGGGCGCCCAACCGGGCTGGGGGTTATCCATGTCGCAGCTCAAGGATCTGCCCATCCTGATCCGGGGCGCCGGCGAGATGGCAAGCGGGGTGGCCCACCGCCTCTGGCGCTGCCGCTTCAGGCTCCTGCTGACCGAGCAGGCCCGGCCCCTGGCGGTCAGGCGGGCGGTCAGCTTTTGCGAGGCGGTCCACGACGGGGCCATCGAGGTCGAGGGCCTGACCGCGCGCCGGGTGGAAGATCTGGCCGGGGCCGAGGCGGTCTGGGCCGCCGGCGAGCTGCCCGTCCTGGTCGATCCGAACCTCGAGGTCCTGGGCTCCTTCCGGCCGGCCGTGCTGATCGAGGCCAGCCTGGCCAAGAAGAACGACTTCGGCCTCCAGGCCGGCCTGGCCCCGCTGGTCATCGCCCTGGGTCCCGGCTTCGAGGCCCCCCGCGACGCCCACTTCGTCATCGAGACCAACCGGGGCCACAACCTGGGCCGGGTCATCGAGAGCGGCCAGGCCGAGGCCAACACCGGCCTGCCCGGCAACATCGAGGGCTACACCTGGCAGCGCGTTTTCCGCGCCCCGGCCGACGGCGTCTTCGAGACCGAGCACCGGATCGGCGACCTGGTCAAGGCCGACCAGGTGGTCGGCCTGGTGGCCGGCCAGGAGGTCAGAGCCCAGGTGGCCGGCATGATCCGGGGCCTGATCCGGCCGGGGACCCCGGTCACCCGGGAGCTCAAATTAGGCGACGTCGACCCCCGGGGACCCCGGGCCTGGCCCAAGAGGATTTCGGAGAAGGCCAGGGCCATAGGCGGATCGGTGGTGGAATGCATATTGAGGGTTTACAATATCTGAGGTCAAACCAATCAATAAATCACCATACATTTTTTAAGTATGCCAGCTTGTTATAGGTTGTCGTGATGGATTAGCTTTGGGATAAAAATGGGCACTTTCATTTTTATGGAAAAGCTGAAATGACGAATGACATTGATGAATGGCGGACCCTTCACAATGTCGCAACATCGGACCTGGTGGCTTTCATTGTCCTTGACTACATGGAACTTCGGGAGAGTTCAGGCCTTTGGCTTGCCTCGCAGGCCGTGGAGAAGCACCTCAAGTCGTGGCTATCCAAGCATGGGCAGGAATTCTGTAGAAAGGGTGGTAAGGCTCATAATTTAGAGAAGTTATGGGAACTCTGTCGGACTCATTTCGGTACGCAGTATCCGGAGTTACTGAGTCGGGGTGAATTCAAGGCGATCGTCAAGGGTTTAAACAGTATAGACGACAAAGTTAGATACGGAAAGGCAATTCCGTGGACCACAGAGCGGATAAGCCCTGTCCTTGTCTTATGCAACGAACTCAGAAAAGCCATTCTTGGCAACGATTATCAACCTACTAATTATGGGCTTCAGGGTACGCGCTTCGATTATCAGAACAAGATTGATATTGAGATTGATGGTTCTGAATGGGCGAAGGTAGTCCGCAAAATGGTGATGCGCCGCCATCAGCAAGCTGAAGAATATTATCGAGTTAGGGAGGCCGCTGGCCAAGAAGGCGGGTCGGATTAAGGAAATGGGTGGCCCTTGACGGTTGAAAACCTTCATTACGTAGCTGAGCCCTGGGCCGACTCCCTGGACCTGGCCGGCCGGGAGCTTTTAAGCCTGGTCGGGGCCGGGGGCAAGACCAGCCTGATGCTGGCCCTGGCCCAGGAGCTGGCCCTGGCCGGCCAGCGGGTCATCATCACCACCACCACCCACATCTGGCGGCCCGAGATCGAGGTCGTCCAGGCCGCCACGGCCGAGGCGGCCCTGGAGGCTTTAAGAGGCCGGCCCTGGCCGGGCGAGGTCGTCTGCCTGGCCTCGGGCGAGGAGGAGGTGGCCGGCCGGCCCAAGCTCAGGGGCCTGGCCCCGGAGGAGGTCAACCGCCTCTGGCTGGACGGCGCGGCCGAGTACATCCTGGTCGAGGCCGACGGGGCCAGGGGTTGCTCCATCAAGGCCCCCCGGGCCCACGAGCCGGTCATCCCGGCCGAGTCGACCGTTCTTATTGGCCTGATCGGCCTGGGCGCCCTGGGGAATCCCCTGGACGATGAGCGGGCCTTCAACCCGGCCCTGGTCGCCGGGCTGACCGGCCTCGAGGTCGGCCAGAACCTGACCCCCGAGGCGGCGGCCGGCCTGGTCCTGCATCCGGAGGGGCTCTTCAAGAGCGCGCCCGAGACGGCCCGGCGGATTCTCTTCCTGAACGGGGTCGATATACCCGGGGCCAGGGAGCCGGCTCTGGAACTGCTCCAGCGGCTGGGACCCAGCCGGACCGGCCTGAGGGCTCTGATCGCCTCGGTCCTGACCGGCTACCGGGAGGTCTTCGACCTGGCCTGAGCCGGCCTTCAGCCCCCCTGAATCCCCGACGATGGACCGGAGCGAGCCTCTCCGGCGGGCAGGAAGCCCGGCCGGAGCACGTTGTTGGGATCGAACAGGCCTTTCAATTCGACGGCCAAGTCCAGCTCCGGCCCGCCCGACTCGGCCAGGAGGGCCGCCTTGGCCGGCCCCGGCCTCAGCTCGCCGGCCAGGCTGCCGCCCAGGTCCAGGGCCGCTTCCAGGGCCCGGCCGAGGGTCCTCACGGCCTCCTCGGCCTCGGCGGGGCTGTCCGGGAGGACGCCCAGCCGGAGGAGGCCCTCGCCGGCCCGGCCCCACTTGACCAGACTGAGGCCGGTCTCTCCGGCCAGCCGCTCCAGGGCGGAGAGCAGGTCGGGCAGCCTGGAGGGGGGCACGGTCACGTCCTCGGTCAGACCGCCGGCCGGCTGGCCGAGCGCCTCGGTCAGCCGCTCCAGGCCGGCCCAGAAGGCCCGGCCCTCGGCCGGACCGACCGGCCCGAGGGCCGTTCCGCTCCGCCGCCAGAGTTCGGCCAGTTGGTCCGCCCGCCGGGCCGCCGCCCTGGCCGGACCGTCCACTTCGGCCAGGAGCAGGGCCCGGCCGCCCCGGGGCGGCGGCTGGGGCAGGAATCCAGCGGCCAGGTCCAGGGCCGTTTGGTCCATGATCTCCAGGGCCGAGGGGTCCAGCCCGGCCCGGAGCGCTTCGGCCGCGGACGCGGCGGCCTGGGCCGCCCCGGGAAAGTAGCCGGCCAGAGTCAGGCTGGTCTCGGGCCGGGGCAGGAGCTTGAGGGTGGCCTCGACGATCAGGCCTAGGCCGCCCCAGGAGCCGACCAGGAGCCGGGTCAGGTCGTAGCCGACCACGCTCTTGAGGCTCCGGCCGCCGGTGGTGATGATCTGGCCGCTGCCCAGGACGACCTTGAGGCCGAGGGAGTAGTCCCTGATCAGGCCGTACTTGACCCCCCTCAGACCGCCGACGCCCCTGGCCAGGTCGCGACCCAGGTTCGAGTCCGGGCCGTCCGCGGGCCAGAAGGGCCAGAAGAGGCCCTCGGCCCGGGCCGCCTCGGCCAGCTTGGCCGGAGCAAGGCCGGCCTGGACACGAGCCAGGGAATCGCCGGGGTCGATCTCCAGAAGGCGGTTGAGCCGCTCGCAGGTCAGGAAGAGGCCGGCCTGGCCGGGCTCGGGCCTGGCCAGGCTGAGGCTGAGGCCGAAGCGGTTGGCCAGCTCAAGGACCCCGGCCGCCTCCTCCAGGGAGGCCGGCCTGAGCCGGACCTGGGGCGCCTTAGCCTCGCTTAGGGAGAAGCCTTCCGGGCCCAGGAGCGAGCGGAGGGCTTCCTCGGCGCGGGCGTTCATGGCTGGATTATGGCCGAGGGACGGGCCCGGGGCAAGAACTTCAGGCGCCGGCGGCCGCGGCCTCGATCCGCCGGGCCAGCTCCGGGTCGATGATGAACCCGGCCGCCTCGGCCTTCTCGAGGCAGGCCTTGGCCTCGGCCGGCCGGCCCTGGCGGAGATGGATGGCGGCCAGGTTGTAGAAGGCCAGGGACAGCCCGGGCTGAAGCTCCAGGGCGGTCTCGAAGTCCTGGCGGGCCTGATCGAGGCGGTCCTGGCCGAGGTGGATCTGACCCAGATTGATCCGGGCCTGGACCAGCCTGGGCTCCAGCTCCAGGGCCTTCTCCAGGGCCCTGGCGGCCTCTTCGGTCCGCTGGGCCCGGGCCAGGGCGAAACCCAGGTTGCAGTGGACCAGGGCGATGTCCGGCCGCTTGGCCACGGCCGATTGGGCCTGGGCCACGGCCGCCTCGATGTCGCCCTTCTGGAGGTAGAGGCCGGCCAGGTTGAGCTGGGCCTCGATCAGGTCCGGGGCCAGCCTGAGGGCCTCGAGATAGGCCTTCTCGGCCTCGTCCAGCCGCCCGAAGCGGGCCCAGGCCACCCCCAGGTTGTAGTGGGCCGCGGCGTGATCGGGGTTGATCTGGAGGTACTGCTGGAGTCGGTTGATGTAGTCCTGGGTGATGAATTCCTGCTCCATGAAGCCTCCCTGGCCCAAGAATACGCCCTCAGGAGGTCTTGACAAGTCATTTCTGGACAAAACTGGCCATCCTGTGGGGCCGGGGCGGCGAATTGGATCGTCATCGGGCCGGTCATCTGTTAAAGTGGGTCTCCGCGGCAGCGACCCCGCTCAGATAAGAGGTGGCGGGGCGCCGGAGGGGGGCTGGCTCAGGCGGCTGGGTCGGATCAGGCAAGCCAAGCAAGGAGAGCAGGATGGCCATCATCACCATTTCGCGGCAGTTTGGGGCCGGCGGCAAGACCCTGGGCGGCCGGCTGGCCACGCGGCTGAGTTACCGCTACGTGGACGAGGGCATGATCCAGGACGTGGCCGTCAAGGCCAAGGTCTCGCCCGAGGGCGTGGCCGGCTTCGAGGGGCACGCCGGCGGGCGGCTGACCCGCCTCCTGGACCGGATGGTCAGTCGCGATTTCATCGACCGCCTCCTGGCCGGCCAGAAGGGTTACCTGGACGAACGGCGCTACGTCAGCCTGGTCCGGGAGATCATCGAGGAGCTCTACGAGGAGGACCGGGCCATAATCATCGGCCGGGGCGGCCAGTACATCCTGGCCGGCCGGGACGAGGCCCTTCACGTCCTCCTGGTGGCCGACAAGGAGGTCCGGGCCAGGTTCCTGATGGAGACTTACAAACTGAGCCGGACCAAGGCCGAGGAAGTGCTGGATCGGGCCGACCAGCGCCGGCGCAGCTTCCTGCGACTGTTCGGGAGCGACCCGGATGACCCCCTGCTTTACCACCTGACCATCAACACCGGCCTGGTGAGCCTGGAACGGGCCGAAGAAATGGTCGTCAAGCTGTTTGCTTAGGTTTCCTGGACGTTTCAGTCCACCAAAACCATCTTGAGCAGGTCGATCGGGCTGAGATGGTGGGCCTCGGCCGTCCGCTTCAGGGTTTCCTCGGGCCTCATCCTGACGCCCCTGGCGGTCAGCCTGTCCCTGACCGAGGACAGATCCAATTGCAGTTGCTGGCAGACCTGGAGCCAGGTCTTTCGGCCCAGGCTCTGGCCGGCGAACTTCTCCTCGACCTGCTCCGGGGTGTAGCCGCCCTGAGGCTGGATTTCCGGCTTGGGCTCCAGATGCTTGATCAGGGCGTAGAGACTCATGGCCGACATGTTGTTGGCTCTGGCGATTTCCTCCAGGGACTGCTTCGCATCCTTGAACTTGACGCCCTTGGCTCTGAGCTCGGAGAGGGCCTGGGGCAGGGGTATGTCCATCTTTCTGCAGAAGCCCGTCAAGGAGAGCAACTCGGCGTGGCCAAAGGGGGGCTCGTAGTCCTGGCTGGTGACCCAGGCGCCCTTGAGGCGCTGGTTCAGGTCCAGGAGGTAGCTCAATGGCGGCAGGGAGTACAGGGCGCTCAGGACCACGAAGACCAGGGCCGCGGCGGCCGTCCAGACCTCACGCTTGTGTCTGATGACCCCGGCCGCCCGACTGCTGAGATAGTGCAGCAGAGGCTTCCAGTTGAAGTAGAGATGCCAGGCCCCGGCGACGATGAAGAGAAGGCTGGCCAGGATGTGGATGTCGTCCCACTGGTCCTTGGTCAGCCCCAGGAAGCGCCACCTGGTCCAGTAGGCCACCCGGCCGTGGGGCTCCAGATAGAGGACCAGGCCGGTCAGGGACATGATCAGAAAACCGGCCAGGGTCAGAAGGGAGGTCAGCCCCCTGGTGTGCCAGCCTATCTCTTTCATGGCTTCCTCCGGATGGGGCGCCGTCAATCGTCTCGAGAAGTTTAATCGCCGGCCAGAGGAATTCAACGTTCTGAGATCGGTGCAACGAGAAAAGAACCCCCTGACCGCTTGTTGGGAACTCGAAGCGGGTTATGCTAACCTGAGTTGCCCGGATGAGGAGGGAAAATGGCCCAGAGGGCGAGATTCGTGGTCGTGGGCGGAGACGCGGCCGGCATGAGCGCGGCCAGCCGGGCCAAGCGGCGGCGGCCGGAGCTGGAGGTCGAGGTCTTCGAGATGACGCACACCGTCTCCTACGGCGCCTGCGGCATTCCCTACTTCGTCGGCGGCCTGATCAGCGAGCTGGACGCCCTGGTGGTCAGGCGGGCCGAGGAGTTTGAGGCCAAGCAGGACATCAGGGTCCACCTGGGCCAGCGGGTTGAGGAGATCAGGGTCAAGGACCGGGTGGTCTTAAGCCGCGATCTGTCCGGCGGCCAGACCAGGGAGACGGGCTTTGATCACCTCCTCATCGCCACCGGGGCCGAGCCGATCTTCCCGCCCGGCCTGGATCCGAGCCTGCCCGGGGTCCTGGCCGTGCGCAACCTGGAGGACGCGGCGGCCATAAGGGCTCTGATCAGCCAGGGCGGCCAGGCCCGCCGGGCCCTGGTGGTCGGGGCTGGCTACATCGGCGTCGAGATGGCCGAGAACCTGGCCGCGGCCGGCCTGGAGGTGACCATGATGGTCAGGGGCCCGAGGCCCATGTCCACCTGGACCGAGACCACCTCCCGGATGGTCGCCGAAGAGGTCGCCAGGAACGGGGTGGAGCTGCTGACCGGGGTGACGGTCCAGGAGGCCGGGCCGCGGCCCTCCGGGGGGCTGGCCCTCCGGCTCTCCAGCGGCCGGGAGCTCCTGGTGGACCTGGTCGTGGTCGGCGTCGGGGTCAGGCCCCGCAGCCAGCTGGCCGGGCAGGCCGGGCTGGAATTAGGGACCAGGGGCGCGATCCGGGTCGACCGCCGCCAGCGGACCTCGGACCCCAACGTCTTTGCCGCCGGCGACTGCGCCGAGGCTTTTCATCGCCTCCTGGGGAGGAACACCTATCTGCCCTTAGCCCTCCACGCCAACCGCCAGGGCCGGGTGGTCGGCGACAACGTGGCCGGGCTCGAGGCCGAGTTCCCGGGCGTCCTGGGCTCGGCCGTGACCAAGATCTTTGACCTGACCGCGGCCCGGACCGGGCTGACCGAGCGGGAGGCCAGGGAGGCCGGGTTCGAGCCGGCCCTGGTCGAGGTGGTCCATCACTCCCGGGCCGGCTACTACCCCGGCGGCTCGACCATCAGGACCGTGGTCCTGGCCGACCAGGGCTCGGGCAGGCCCCTGGGCGTGGAGATGCTCGGCCGGGACGGCGTGGCCCAGCGGATCAACGTCTGGGCCGCGGCCCTGGCCGCCGGCCTGGACCTCAAGCAGATCGCCGACCTGGATTTGGCCTACGCCCCGCCGTTCTCACCGGTCTGGGACGCGGTCCTGGTCTCGGCCGAGGTGGCCCTCAAGAAGATCGGCTGAGCCAGACACAGAAAGGGGGTTCCCATGAAAAGTTACGTCATCGTCGGCAACGGGGCGGCCGGGGCCGCGGCCGCGGAGAAGATCAGGGCCGGGGACCCCCAGGGTCGGATCACCGTCTTCTCGGCCGAGCCCGAGCCCTTCTACTACCGACCCCGCCTGACCGAGTTCATCGCCGGCCAGGTCGACCTGGCCGGCTTCACCCTCCACGACGCCGCGTGGTACTCCCAGCGGGCCATGGACCTGCGCCTGGGCGGGCGGGTGGTCGAAATCGACCCGGCGGCCGGCCGGGTCAGGAGCGACAAGGGGATGAGCCTTGGCTACGACGCCCTGCTCCTGGCCACCGGGGCCAGGTCGTTCATCCCGCCGGTGCCCGGCCGGGACAAGGCCGGCGTCCTGGCCCTGCGCGACGCGGCCGACGCCCGGAAGATCATGGCCCGGGCCCAAAAGACGAAGACGGCCGCGCTCATCGGCGGCGGGCTCCTGGGCCTGGAGGCCGGCCACGCCCTGGTCAGGCTGGGCCTGGAGGTCCAGGTGGTCGAGTTCTTCGACCGCCTCCTGCCCCGCCAGATGGACCCGGCCGGCGCGGCCAGGCTCCAGACCCTCCTGGAGGGCCTGGGCTTCAGCTTCTTTCTGGGGGCCAAGGCCCAGGAGATCCTGGGCGGCCAGGAGGTCGAGGGGCTCAAGCTGGAGGACGGCCGGGATCTCCAGGCCGGCCTGATCCTCTTCTCGGCTGGCATCAGGCCCAATCTGGACCTGGCCCAGACCCTGGGCCTGGAGATCGACAAGGGGGTCAAGGTCAACGACCGCCTGGAGACCAGCCGCCAGGGAATCTGGGCGGCCGGGGATCTTACCGAGCATCGGGGCCGGCTCTACGGCATCTGGCCGGCCTCCCAGGAGCAGGGCGCCGCGGCCGGGACCAACATGGCCGGCGGCTCGGTCGAGTACCAGGGCACGGTCATGTCCAACTCGCTCAAGGTCGTGGGCGTGGACCTGACCTCGACCGGCCAGATCGACGCCGAGGGCAAATACCAGGCGGCCGTTTATCAGGCCGAGGGCGTCTACCGCAAGATCGTGGTCGACCAGGGCAAGATCATCGGCCTCATCTTCCTGGGCGCCACCGCGGGCCTCAAGGAGGCCCAGGCCGCCCTCAAGAGCGGGCGGGAAGTGAGCGGGCTTCTGGAAGAGATGGGCCGGCCGGACTTTGACTTCTCCAGGCTGAGTTAGACCCCGGCCCTCCCGGGCCGGCCCGCGGCCGGATGGGGCAGCGCTTACCGCTGGCCGGGCTCTCCTCGGCGGCGCTTCAGGGCGTCCGGGCAGAGGTTTCTTCGCTCGGAGGCCCCAAGACTAGCCCCTTAGCCCCCGGCCCGGCCTATTTATCTGCCGCCGACCGGAGTCAATCTTGAGCCTCAAAATCCGCCCTGGCTTGAGCTCGGATTTGGGGATCGGTCATCACCCGGACAGCGGTCAGGGCCAGGGCCTTGGCCACGGCCAGGGACCGCTCGAAGGCCGCCTCTGAGCCGGCGGCCTGGCAGAATTCAACGCTGTGGACGGCTATATCCGGGGCTATCTGGAACATGGGGTGCGTTCCGGGCACGACCTGGCTGACGTCGCCCGAGTCGCTGGAGCCGCTCAGGCCAAAACGGGGCGGCTCGCCTATTGGTACGCCCACGGACTCCAGGTATTCCGTCATGATCCGGTCCAGAGTCCGGTTGATCCTGAAGGGCCTGTATCCCTCGAAGACGTCGCACTCTACCTGGCAGCCGGTCATCAAGGCCGCTCCCTTGGCGCAGTTGATGGCTTTCTGGGTCAACTCCTCGGTGTATCCCGTGTCCGAGGCGCGGACGCAGACGACCACCGAGGCGCTGTCAGGAATGATGTTGCGCGCGCCGCCGACCTTGAGGTCGCCCCAGTGGACCCTGGCGTCGGGGCGGAGTTGCTGGCGCAGGAAACTGAGTCCGACCAAGGTAAGTTGGACCCCGTCGTAAGCGTTGATGCCCAGGTGCTGGCTGGCCGCCGGATGGGCCGACCGGCCGGCGAACTTGACGGTTATCTCGTTGATAGACAGGGCTCGCTGGCCCAGAAAAGTCTGGTTGAAGGGGTGGGCGCAAATGGCCAGGTCCATGTCCTTGAACAGCCCGGCCTTTATCATAGCCACCTTGCCGCTGTGGCCCAGGATCTCTTCCGACGGAGTGCCCAGGAGGCTGACCTTGCCTTTCAGCTCGGGGAGGAGATGGGCCACCGCCAGGCCGGCGCCCAGAGACGAGGTGCTGATGAGGTTGTGGCCGCAGGCGTGACCCAGATTCGGCAAAGCGTCGTATTCACACATGAAAGCGACGTGGGGCCGGTCTGACCCGGAGGAGCGGCTGGCCACGAAAGCGGTCTCCAGGCCGGCCGCCGGCATTTCCACGGCGAAGCCGTGCCCGGTTAGAGTTTCCACCAGGCGGCGCGAGGACTTGTACTCCTGAGAACCCAATTCCGGATTCTGATGGATGTAGCGATTGACTTCAGCCAGTTCATCGCGAATGGAATCCACATAGGCCGCTATCTTGGTCGCGAATCCTTCCATTTTCTTCTCCTGGGCGCGTCGTTCTTCACGGCGACGCGCCGGAAAACATTAGGTTACCCAGTTTGAGGCTTGACTGACCGACCGGCCTTCCACCTCCCGGGGCTAGTCTGGTCAAGGCCTCGACGGCTCAGGCCAGGCCCCTGTCCCGGCCCCCCGGAGCGGAAATTATTCCGGAGGATCCCGGGACCAGGTCCGAGGCCGCCCGAGCCTGCACCTTACGTAACGGCGACGCCTCGCCGCCCGGCTGGAGTTGGCTTTCCCCGGCTGGAAGCGGCGAGGGCAAGGTTTTCTCAACTACGACTTGGATCCAGGCCGATGCGTTCTAGTCCATGGTTATGTAAGTCACATAGAACCTTTCTGTCGGCATGGCCACAATTCCCTTGATCGCGGATTTGTGAGCGATGACGAAGCGCTCAATGTGCAGGAAGAGCCAGGGGCAGTCATCCCAGACGACCTTGCAGGCCTGGACCATGAGTTCCTTGCGCTTGGCCTGATCCTGCTCCCGGCGGGAAGCCTGGAACAGCTTCTCGAATGCTTCGCTGCAGTAAAAGGCCCCGTTGGCGCCCCGGGGGGGCACGGTCTCGCAGCTCAGCTGGCCGCCCAGGAGCATGTCGCCGTCCATGTTCAGCGGCCCGCCGCCCATGAGACCGATCTCTCGGTCCGTCTTGTCCAGTGGTTTTCTGAGACCAGCCGCATAAGTGGGCCAGTCCACCACCCGAAGCTCCGTATTGATGCCGATGGCCTGGAAATAGGCCTGAACCGCTTCGGCCACCTGCTTGTCGAAGAGATAGCGGCCCTGGGGAGTGACCATCCGGAGAGGCTGGCTGAAGTCGAAGTTGGCCTTTTTGAGAAGCTCCTTGGCCTTTTCGGGGTTGTAATCGTACTGGAAGTCCATCTTGGCCGCGCCGAAGAGAGTGGGCGATAAAATCCCCGTGGCCGCTTCGGCCTGTCCGAAGAGGACGCCCTTGACCAGAGCTTCCTTGTCCACGGCATAGTTCAGGGCCTGGCGGACCAGCTTGTTCTGGGTCTGGAACTTCTGGGTGTTGAGAGCCAGGTAGATGATCCGGTTCGAAAGAGGCGCCAGCACGGATATGGCCGGATCGGCCTGAAGCCTCTCCACATTGGCCGGCGAAGGCTTGAGGCAGATGTCCACCTGGCCCGACTGGAGCATGGCCTCCCTGGTGGCCACTTCGGGCACGATCTTGCAGACGATCTTCTTCACGGTGGGCTTGGGACCGTAATAGTCGTCGTTGCGGACGAATACAATCCGGTCGCCCTTGACCCATTCGGCCAGCTTGAAAGGCCCGGCGCCCACGGGATTGCGGCGGATGTCATCGCCGTATTTCTCCATGGCCGCCGGCGAGAAAGGCGAAACCACCTCAATGCCCAGGCAGGAGATCAAGGGCGCGAAAGCGTAATTGAGCTTGAGGTCCAGAGTGTAATCGTCAACGACTACGACTTCTTTGATTGAGGTGTAGGCAAAACGGAGGGTGGCCCGGCGCTTGGGGTCAAGGACCCGGTCAAAGGCGGCCTTGCAGGCCTCCGCCTTCATCTCCACCCCGTCCGAGAACTTGACCCCCTTGCGCAGATGCAGGGTGATGGTCAGGCCGTCCGGGGAGACATCGTATCCAGTGGCCAGGTGCGGATGGACCTTGCCTTCGGCGTCAACCAGGAAGTACGTGTCCAGGACGAATTCGCAAAGGTTGCGCGCAAAGTTGTTGCGGGTTTCCGTGGGATTGAAACTCTCGAGGTCCATGCCGATGGCGATGTTCAACTGCTCAACCTCGGCCCGGCTTGGGCCAGGCGCCAGCCCCAGACAGGCGAAGACGGTCAAGGCGACGACAATCAAAGGCCAGTAGTTTAATTTTCTAGTCATCAGAAAGTCTCCTTTCCCCCTCTAGGGATCGATTCGTCCATCGATTTCAATCTGGCAGGAGTCCGGATGCCTTCTCAGAAGACTAAAGGTTACGGATCAGGAGGAAGTATTCCTGGATTGACTCCCCCTCAGGCCTTGAATCTCGGGTCCAAGGCATCCCGGAGTCCATCTCCCAGAAGGTTGAAGCCCAGAACGGCCAGGAAGATGGCCAGGCCGGGAAAAGTGGCCACGTGCGGCGCCTTGAAGATGTAAATCCGTCCAGCACCCAGCATGGTCCCCCACTCGGGGCTGGGCGGCTGGATGCCCACGCCCAGAAAACCCAACCCGGCTGCGAACAGGATGGCTACGCCCAGATTCAAGGTGGTCTGGACGATGATGGGCACCATGACGTTGGGCAGGATGTGCCGCCTCAAGATCTTGAGGTGACGGGTGCCCGCGGCCCGGGCAGCCTCGACGTAAGTCAGCTCCCTGACCGTCAGCGAGCAGCCGCGCACGAGTCGAATGTATTGGGGGATCATGGAGATGGCCACCGAGGTGACCGTGTTGGTGAAACCCACCCCCAGAACCGCTATCAGGGCCAGGGCCAGCAGAAAGCCGGGGAAGGCCAGGAGGACGTCGGTGAAGCGCTGGATGATGAAATCAAGCTTGCCGCCGTAGTAGCCGGAGACAAGACCGATGGGCACGCCGATCACCAGGCCGACCGCGACCACCGCCACCGCTATGGCCAGCGAAACCCTGGAGCCCCAGATTATCCTCCCCAGGATGCTCCGCCCCAGTTCGTCGGTGCCCAGCAGGTCAGTCGCCGAAGGCGGCTTGAGAACCCGCGCCAGGTTGGGTGTGGCCGGATTGGCCGGATAGAGCAAAGGCGCGGCCAGGGCAATGATCACGTAGCCGAGGATGACGAGCATTCCCACCAGAGCCATGCGATTGCTGGCGAACTTGCGCCAGATCCTTCGGCCCGCCGAGTCGGCGGCCCTGGCCCGGGAAGGCCTAATCATAGCGTATCCTCGGGTCGATGACCGCGTACAGCAGGTCGACGATGATGTTGACCAGGACGAACAACAGGCCGAAGGTCAGGATGACGCCCTGGACCATCGGGTAGTCCCGGGCCAGGATGGAATCGACGATCAAGCGGCCGATTCCCGGCCAGGCAAAGACCGTCTCGGTCAGGACGGCCCCGCTCAAGAGCCGGCCGAACTGCAAGCCGATGACGGTAATTATGGGGATCAAGCCGTTCTTGAGGGCGTGCCGGACGACCACGACCCGCTCGGTCAGCCCCTTGGAGCGAGCCGTGGTCACGTAGTCCTGGCTCAGAACCTCGAGCATGCTGGCTCTGGTCATGCGGGCGATGAAGGCCACCAGAAAGGCGGCCAGGGACAGGCTGGGCATGACCAGGTGTTCGATGCCCCCGGTTCCACCGGCCGGCAGCCATTTGAGCATGACCGAGAAAACTACGACCATCATCAGTCCCAGCCAGAAGACGGGCATACTTATCCCGAAAAGGGCCGATGAAGTGGCCAGATAGTCAATCCAGGTGTGGGGCTTCAGGGCCGAGGCGACGCCGGCCGGTATCCCGACCAGACAGGCCAGAAGGGTGGCCGTCACCGCGAGAACCAGGGTGTTGGGCAGCCGAGCCTTGATGTCGTCTATGACCGGATCCTGGGTTCTGGCCGAGCGGCCCAGGTCGAAGTGGACGAGTCGGTTCAGGAAGCGAGCGTACTGGATGTAGATCGGCTGATCCAGCCCCAGATCCCGGCGCAGGAGGATGATGTCCTCCTCAGTGGCCATCTCCCCGGCCAGGACCGCCGCCGGATCCCCTGGCAGTGAGCGGAGCATGACGAAGAGGAGGATCGATATGCCCAGCAGGACGAAGACGCTGGCCAGTAGACGCTTGATGGCGTAGTTGAGCATAGCTCCCGCCGACCTTGATCAGAGAGGCGGCGCGGCCTCTCTGGTCAAGGATCAGTAATTGGCGGCTCGCTAGGGGCGGCCCCGCTTCAGTCCGTGTTTATGTAGGTGGGGTAAAGCCTCTCAGTCGGTGCGGTCACGATTCCCTTGATGTTGGACTTGTAGGCGATCACGAACCGCTCGGTGTGGAGGAAAAGCCAGGGGCAGTCCTCCCAGATGAGTTTGGAGGCCGCGATCATCATCTCTTTGCGCTTGGCCGAATCCTGCTCCCTCCGCGAGGCCTCCAAGAGTTTGTCGCATTCGGGGTTGCAGTAAAAGGACGTGCCCGAGCCCTTGGGCGGGTTGACGGCGCAGGTAAACTGCCCGTAAAGGGTCATGTCTCCGTCCAGGATGACCGGCCCCCAGCCGCCCAAAGTGACCTCGCGGTCAGTCTGATCCAGCGGTTTTCTGATGCCGGCGGCATAGGTGGGCCAGTCCACCACCCGAAGTTCCGCCTTGATACCGATGGCCTGGAAATAGGCCTGGACCGCTTCGGCGACCTGCTTGTCGAAGAGGTAGCGGCCCTGGGGGGTCAGCATCTGGAGAGGTTTGCTGAAGTCGAAGTTGGCCTCTTTCAAGAGCTTCTTGGCCTTTTCGGGGTTGTAGTCGTACTGGAAGTCCATCTTGGCGTAACCGAACAGGATGGGCGAAATCACGCCCTCAGCCGGCTCGGCCTGTCCGAAGAGGACGCCGTCGACCAGAGCCTTTTTGTCCACGGCGTAGTTGAGGGCCTGGCGGACCAGCTTGTTCTTGGTCTGAAACTTCTGGGTGTTCAGGTTCATGAAAATGGACCGGGTGGACAGGGGCTTGTCGACCTTGATGGCCGGATCTTTTTCCAGGTTATCAAGGTTGGCCGGGGAGGGCTTGATGCAGATGTCCACCTGTCCGGATTGGAGCATCGCCTCCCGGGTGACCACCTCGGGCACGATCCTCCAGGTGATCTTCTTGACAGTGGGTTTGGGGCCGTAATAATCATCGTTTCTCACAAAAACAATCCGATCCCCCTTGACCCACTCGGCCAGCTTGAAGGGTCCCGCGCCGACGGGATTGCGGCGGATTTCCTGACCGTACTTGGCCATGGCCGCCGGCGAAAAAGGCGAGACAGAGCACAGGGCCAGGGCCGGAATCAACGGGGTGAACGGGTAGTGGAGCTTGAGGGCCAGGGTGTAATCGTCAATTATCTCGGTTTCCTTGATGGAAGTGTAGGCGAAGCGAAGCGAGACCCGCCGTTGGGGATCGAGGAGCCGGTCAAAGGCGTCCTTGCAGGAGTCGGCTTTCATTTCGGTGCCGTCAAAGAACTTGACCCCTTTGCGCAAGTGCAGGGTCACGGTCAGGCCGTCCGGGGAGACCTCGTAACCGGTCGCCAGCCTGGGATGGAGACCGCCCTTGACGTCCTGGTAGAAGTAGGTGTCCATGATCAACTCGCACAGGTTGTGGGAGACGGCGTTGCGAATCTCGTTGGGATTGAAGCTCTCCGTGTCCACCCCAATAGCGATGTTCAACTCCTCCACGTCGGCCAGGCTCTCCAAAGGAGCGAAAAGGAAAACCATCATTAGGGCGAGCGCGACCGCCGCCACTGGCCAGGACTTCATTTTTCCGGTCACTTAGGTTCCTCCTTGTAGGGCGATGACGATGAAATTATTCGGTCCAGGCCCCTGGGGCCGGCCGGATAATCCGGACAGCGAAGACTTGCCGGCCCCCCAGGCAGGCCAGCGGTCAAGGATCCGAGGACTCAGGCCATCCAACTGGTCCGATCCGGCCCGCCGGGCTTGGCTTGGCCTGGTCGTGAGACAGGGACCGTTTTCAGTCGTCGTGCGGGCAGGCTCGAGGCTGGGGAAATGCCACTCGTCGATGGTATGATCTTTCGTCCTCAGTCTGGGGAT